>Ga0209415_10017364_pt1 | contig 11458 bp, 8 predicted proteins | sample PeaSoiSIISIP2007_FD_187696 | JGI IMG/M metagenome (GOLD analysis project Ga0209415, IMG submission 187696) | Peat soil microbial communities from Weissenstadt, Germany - SII-SIP-2007 (SPAdes) (version 2) | ecosystem: Environmental > Terrestrial > Soil > Wetlands > Peat | place: Germany...
GTACCAGCAGAACATGGGGCCCGGAAGATTCGTGGTGTCGGCGTTCCAGTACAACATATCGAAGGCCGGCGGCGCCTTGCCTTTCAGATAACTGTTCACCACGTACTGCCACACGAGGTCGTTAGCCCGATTAATTCAGCGCGACCGAGGCGTAAGGACGTGCCGACGCGTACCGCGAGCTGATGCCAGCAGTACCGGCTTGGAGGGTATGGGACTGAGCCGGTTCCAGTGGAAAGCAATTTCTGCAATCGCGCCATCGCGCTCACAACTCGTGTACAGCGCGGGCGTCAGATCAGGGGGCATTCAGCGTCAAACTACCCATCGGCCTCTCAACGCTGGCGGAAATACTCGAGTGAGCGAGAGCCGCTGGCGACTGTCGGAGCCGAGCCTGAACTTGTGAAGTGCGTCTCACGGCAGCGTCGAAGAGCGAGGTGTCATTCACGGCGTGGTCGCTAGCGTGCGGGCCAGGATTGCGACAGAAGTCCCCTTCGCCGTCGATACCGAGAGGCTGACGAACTCCAGATGAGTTCTACTACGAAATGCTCGAGAGTAAGGCAGCCGCCCGATGTGACCTGCGAGGTCGGTATCAGCGACTCGCCGACGCAGCTCGTGCGCGAGATTCTGAAGCATCGCGGCCCGATCGTCCGTGACATAAACGCAGGTGAAGAAGATACAGCCGCAACCGTGATGTCGGTCATGCTACGCGTGCAGGCCCCACCGGCCTCGCTCTTGATGGTTGACGAAGAGCATTGCGAGCGGCTGGGCCTCGCGCTACACGTTGCGGGCTTCGAGCTCACGGTCGCATCCACGAACGATCAGGCTCTCGAGGCGATGTCCGTCCGGCATCACGCTCTGGCTGTAACCGATCGTCTCGAGCTCGTAAAACGCTTCCGCGAACTGGAAACTCCGCGGTTGTTGCAAATCATTCTGATCACAGGTAGCCGCGAATGGGAAATGGAAGCGGCACTTCGCGCGGGCGCGGATGAGTGCCTCGACGGGGGCGCGTCAGAGGCGCTCCTCCAGGCGCGCTTCTCGGCGGGCCGGCGTACGGGCGATCTGGAGTCTGCCCTGCGTACCGCGTTTATCGAAGGTCGCCGTCTCGCCATGACCGATGAGCTCACCACGGTCGCTAACCGACGGTTCTTCGCGAGTCACTATCCTCGGGAGATCTCCCGGGCTGCGCGTTACGGTCATCCTGTCGCGGTTGCTATGTGTGACCTAGACCACTTCAAGCGCGTCAACGACCAGTACGGTCACGCCACAGGGGACGCCGTGCTGCAACAGTGTGCGCAACGTATACAGCAGGGCCTTCGCCGCGGAACGGACTGGATAGCCCGACTCGGTGGCGAGGAATTCGCGGTGGTATTGCCGGAGACGTGCCTGGAGGAGGCGCTATTCGTCTGTCGCAAGCTGCGCGAAGCGGTCTCTAAGGAGCCGTTTCGCAGCGGCAGCGCGCAGATTGGTGTCACGGCGAGTTTCGGGGTGGCTGCCATAGACAGCGTGCCTAGTAAGCCCAAGAAACTTGCCCAACGCCTCCTCAGCGCTGCTGATCGGGCGCTTTATCGCTGCAAAAAGACGGGTCGTGACCGCGTCGCCGCCGTTAGATTGCGATTCGGTCATCGATGATGCATCGTCGACCGACTGCCCAGACCTGTCTCAAGGCGAACCGTGAGGCGCGCCCTCGCCGCTCGACAGCGGCGGCCGCACAGATTCTAACGCACGATGCGCCTGAGCGCGCGCACTATCTGCTGCAAGTTTTATGCAGGTTCCTTCGTTCACTTCGACGTGCTGCAGATAAAGCCGCCGCAGAATGTTGTAAGGGAAAGCTGGACCGCCGATTACCTACACAAGCTCTCGCTCGGCGCCGGCTGCCGTTGTGGCCCTTCGTATTCGCGCCATCGATGTGTATGGCCGGGACGGATCCGACGGACCTCAATCTTGAACAGCTCCTGCAGATGAACGTGGTTGGCGCCTCGAAGTACGAGCAGAAGCAGAGCGAAGTGGCTGCCGCCGTCAGCATCATCACCCGCGAGGAAATCAAGGCCTTCGGCTGGCACACGCTAGCGGACGCCCTGGCGAGCCTGCCGGGGCTCTACACGACCTATGACCGCCAATACACCTATCTGGGCAATCGCGGGTTTGGACTGCCCGGAGACCTCAACACCCGCACGCTCGTCATGGTTAACGGCAATCGCCTGAACGATCCGACCTTCGACTCTGGGCCGGTCGGCACGTATTTACCACTCGATATGGATCTGGTCGAGCGCATTGAGTACATCCCGGGACCCGGCGGCGCGGTGTACGGGCAAAATGCGATGTTCGGCGTCGTCAACGTCATCACGCGCACGGCGGCCTCGGTCAATGGGGTCGAACTCGCAGCGAGCTATCAAGAGCCGCAGGCCGAGGGTGAAATTCGCGCGACCTGGGGCAAACAACTCGATAACGGCCTCAATATGCTCATTTCCATGAGCGGCATGAATGCGCGTGGACAGGATCTCTTCTTCGACTATGGGGCCAGCGGGATATCGGGTGTAGCTACCGGACTCGATGGAGAACGCAATCGCCAATTATTTGCCAACGTGACCCGCGGGCCCTGGTCATTCGACTTGATGTATTCCAATCATATCAAGGACGATCCGACCGGCGCCTATCTCTCTGATCCTCTGGTCCCCGGTCAGTTTCAAGGTGACGGGTACACGGTCGGGCAGTTGACCTACCAGCATAGCTTTGCCGCGGACGCACTGCAGGTATCGGGGAGGCTGTTTAGTGGACAGGAACGCTACACGAGCATGCTGCGCTACGGGACGTTCGACTCGTCTCCCGCCGTCGGCGACTGGGTCGGCGCTGAGGCCCGTTTGCTGTGGACCGGAATCGCGGAGCACAAACTCATGCTTGGACTGGAAGCCCAGGACAACACCCGCCAGGACGAGTACCTCATTAATTTTGCAAACCCAGCAGACAACATTTCCATCCCAGAGTCGGGCCACCGCATCGGTGTCTATGTCCAGGACGAATGGCAACTGACACGATCCGTTTCAAGCACACTAGGCGCGCGCGTCGACCAAAACAACGTGACCGGGACTTCGGTCACCCCGCGACTTGCTTTCATCTGGCAGCCTTCGCCTGTCAGCACCCTCAAGGCGCTGTACGGCAGGGCTTACCGGGCGCCGAATGTGTTCGAGCGGGACTACAGCGATAATGTCACACAAACCAGCAATCCAAGCCTCCAGGGCGAGAGCATCGATACGCTCGAACTCGTCGCGGATTACCGCGCGAGTCCAGTGCTGAACCTGCGAGCGTCGGTTTACGAGTGGACCATGGCGCACCTCATCACCCTCGGAATCGATCCCGTTACGGGCCTGTCGCAGTACCAATCCGGCGAGACCGATCACGCCCGGGGAATCGAACTCTCCGCCGATCGAACCTGGGAGCAGGGTGCGCGGCTGCGCGGCAGTGTGTCAATTCAGCACGTGGACCGGTCCGGTGGCACGCCTCTCGTAAACTCACCGCAGGCCCTCGGTAAACTCAACTTTTCCGCGCCTCTGCATTGGGCTGGACTGCGCCTTTCCTACGAGGCGCAATACGACAGTTCGCGTCTGACGCTGAACGGGACCTCCTTGGGCGGCTACATGATTTCGAATGTCCGACTCAGCACGGATGCGCTCGCCAAAGGGCTCGATGTATCCCTCGGCATCTACAACGCATTTGACCGGCACTACGCGGAGCCGGCGGCCTACACTAACTGGCAAAACGCGTTGCAGCAGGACGGGCGCAGCGTGCAACTGAAACTCAACTACGCGTTCTGAGCCATGAGAGTGCGCGTACGCCTGCTGGAAGACGATCGGCCCGGCGCGACCAGGCGCCGCCGGCGCAGCGCGCTGCTGGCGCTCGCGTTGGCCCTGATCTTTCCGCTCACCGCTCAGTCCTACACCCTCGCACAACTTCTGCAGCTCCCGCTCGAACGCCTGCTCGAACTCCAGATCACCTCCCGAATCGTCACGCCCTACGCGGCGCGGTGGCCGAAGCCGGCCAACGACCTGAGCGCCGAGAGGCGCCGCTATGATCTCTAGCGCCCGCATTCCTGCAGCGCTTACGGCCCTCGCGCTGCTGTGGTTCGCGCCGAGGGCTTGGAGCGACGACCTGCCCGAATACCGCCTCAAGGCGGCGGTCCTGTACAACTTTGTGGCATTCACCGAGTGGCCGTCCGAGGTGGGATCGACGTTGAACCTGTGCATCCTGGGCAAGGACCCGTTCGGCGCGGACCTTGACTCGTTGCAGGGCAGACCCGTGGGTGCTCGCCACCTCGCCGTGCATCGCACCAGTGGCGTGGAGTCGCTGAATGATTGCCAGATCGTCTTTATTGCGAGTTCGGCCATCGGCTCCTTGTCAAACGCGCTCGCGCGCTTGCGCGGCGTCCCCGCACTGACCGTCGCCGACAGCCTTGGGGCTGCCGCGCTGGGCGTCACCTTGAACATGAACATCGTCAACAACAAGATCACCTTCGAGGCCAATCTCGCGGCGGCACGCAGCGCTGGGCTCAACTTGAGCTCGAAGCTATTACGTCTCGCCACCGAAGTGAGACAGTGATGGCTTCTTACCCCACCCACTTCGCTAACAGGACCCTGGGCGGGCGACTACGCCGGATCAGTCGGATCACGGTCGGCGCCGCGGTGGCCATCATTGCCGCGACCATCGTTACCAGTAGTCTGGCGCTGGGCCTCGTCGGTCTTGCCGAGTCGGCACGGGTACAGGCTAAAGTATTAGGAGACACTGCCGCCGCACCGCTGATGTTCCAAGACGCCAGCGCCGCGCGCGAGTTGCTTCAGTCGCTGCGATATTCGCCAACTGTGCAGTTCGCCGCGCTCTACACGCAGGATGGACGACCGTTCGCGCAGTACAGTCGAGGGGTCCGCACGCCGCCGTCGCTGGATTCGGCTGCCGAGCAGGTCTCCTACGGACTCACGCGCATCGAGGTTACACAGCCTATCCGATTCAATGGTGCCCCCCGGGGGACGCTACGGCTAACACTCAGCCTCGAGAGCCTCTATCGCCAACTAGCTACCCAAATCCTCGTCATACTTCTTGCCGCGATCCTCTCCGTGGCAGCCACCTCACTGCTCGTTCGCCGCCTCAACCGCTCTATCCTTCAGCCACTCGCCAGACTTAATGAGGTAATGGATCGCATCTCGGGGAACGCTAATTTCAGCTCCCGGGCGAGCGCCAGCGACATTGATGAACTCGACAGCCTTGCCCGAGGCTTCAACGGGATGCTTGAAGCCATCGAGCAGCGCGATGCCGCCCTCGCCGCCGAGCACGGGCATCTCGAGGAGCAGGTCGCTGTGCGCACCGCGGACTTGCTGCTGGCCAAGGACGCGGCGGAGGCGGCGAGCCGCGCCAAGAGCGAGTTTCTCGCGACCATGAGTCATGAGATCCGCACGCCGCTCAACGGCGTGCTCGGCATGAACGAGCTGCTGCTGGGCAGCGAGCTGCAGCTGCGCCAGCGCGAGTGGGCGACGGCGGTCCAGACCTCTGGGCAACATCTCCTCGGTGTCATCAACGATATCCTGGACTTCTCTAAAATCGAGTCCGGGCATCTGAACCTTGATGTGGTGGACTTTAGCCTTGTTGAGCTAGTTGAAGAGACCCTGGCGATGTTCGCGCAGCCAGCCGAGAAGAAGGGCCTCGAACTGGCCGCAGAATTTCTGCCTTGCGATGTGGCCCAGCCGCGCTTGCGCGGCGATCCCTTCCGACTGCGCCAAGTGCTCGCCAACCTGATCGGCAACGCCCTCAAGTTCACCGAGAAGGGCGAGATTGTCGCCCGGGTCATGTTGGACGAATCCGCCGACGGCGACCCCCTCGTCACCGTGTGCATTGCCGACACCGGGATTGGTATCCCGCTCGATGCGCAGGAGAAAATCTTCGAGCATTTCTCGCAGGCGGACGGCTCGACGACCCGTCGCTATGGAGGGACCGGGTTGGGCCTGGCCATCTCCCGCCGCCTACTCACACTCATGGGCGGCACGATCAGCGTGGAGAGTGCGCCAGGTGAGGGATCGAGGTTCACGCTGGCACTGCGGTTGCCGCGGGCCCAAGATTGTGCGACCGATTTGAACGACTACCGAACGCTTGAGGGTACACGCGTCCTCGTGGTGGACGATAATGAAGCCAATCTGGCGATCCTTAGGCAGCAGCTCGAAGGGTGGCATATGTGCGTCACCGCTGCAGACAGTGGGCAGCGAGCGCTGCACCTGATGCAACGAGCGGTGGCCGACCACGCACCTTTCCAGCTCGCCATCCTCGACATGCATATGCCTAACATGGATGGCCTACAGCTTGCGGCGAGCATACAGAGGCAAGCGGACCTTGCGATAACGCCACTGATCATGCTCACCTCCACGGCCGCGAATGCGAGCCAGGCCGAGCGTGAGGCGGCCGGCATTCGGGGCTATTTGAACAAGCCAGTTCGTCGCTCGGACCTTGTGCACCTCATCTGCAATGTGCTCGGGAAATCGTCTTCGTCCGGGCGCTGGACGCTCCCGGCAGTCGCCGACGGTGCAGTCGCATTGACGGGTTCGGTATTGCTCGTCGAGGACAACCCGATCAACCAGGAAGTCGCAAGCGCCATGCTCGAGTCGCTCGGGCTCTCGGTAACGCTCGCCGAGAACGGGCAGCAGGCCGTCGATCGGGTGGCCACGCAAACGTTTGACCTGATACTGATGGATTGTCAGATGCCCGTCATGGACGGGTATGAGGCCACTGCTGCCATCCGCAAGCGCGGGCTTAGTCTTCCCATCATCGCGCTCACCGCGAACGCGATGCCGGGTGACGAGGCGAAGTGTCTTGCGGCCGGCATGACAACCTTCTTGGCCAAGCCTTACACCCTGGAGCAACTGCAACGTGTGCTTGCCCGATGGCTCCCTACGGCGGCAACACCGGCGCAGCCGTCTGCACCGGCCACCCGGCGTACTGCCCCGAGCGACGAGGCCCGGCCGCCCGATTTGGAGCCCATCAACATGCACACCCTCGCGACCTTGCGGGACATTGGAGCACGGGCCGGCAAGGATCTGGTGAAGATCCTCTTAAACCGGTTCCTGGAGGCCGCCGAGGAGCCACTGACCAAACTGGAAAGCGCTATCAACGAGCGCGATGCATCGCTATTGACCCGCATCGCGCACGCCCTGAAGTCCAGCATGGCAAACCTCGGGGCAGAAGCCCTTTCCGGGCGGTATCGGCAGATGGAAGACCTGGGGCGCGAAGGCCGGATCGATGAAGCCCGAGCGCTGCTGGCGAGCCTGCGCTTGGAGCACGACCGCGCCATGTCGCGGGTTCACGAGATCCTGAGGGAGGCCGCGTAATGTCTATACCGAAGCACATCCTGGTCGCGGACGATGATCCGGACGCGCTCCTGCTCATGAGCGCGAGCCTGGAAGGGGCGGGATTCCGGGTCAGCACTGCAAACGACGGAACGGAAGCGCTGCGTCGGTTTCGAGCGGACTCCCACGACCTTGTCATGCTGGACGTCGACATGCCGGGCATGAGCGGCATTGAAGTCTGCGCGGCGATCCGTCGCAAGGCAGGCCCCCTGTTGCCGATCGTCATGGTCACGGGGATGGACGATGTGCCGTCGGTCGACGCCGCCTATCGCGCGGGCGCCACCGACTTTATTGCAAAGCCAGTCAGCTGGGCGCTCGTCGGTCATCGGGTTCGCTATTTGCTGCGCGGCTACGAGATCGCCTCCGATCTCAAAGCGGCTGAGGAACGGATCCGCCGGCTCGCCTACTTCGATACGCTTACCGGGCTGCCCAATCGAGAACACTTTCATCACCGCCTCGCACAGACTCTGGAAGTGGCTGAGCGAGATGCACAACCCCTCGCCCTCCTGTGCATCGACCTGGATAATTTCAAGCGCATCAACGATACGTTGGGCCATGGCGTGGGGGACGAGCTGCTGCGCCTCATGGCCGCGCGCCTGCGCGAGGCGCTGCGCGCGACCGACGCGGTCGGGCGTGCGATGCCGGTCGGTGCTCTAGACGAGGATCTCTCCCGTCTCGGCGGCGACGAATTCATGGTCCTACTGCCGGCAATTGCGGGGCCCGAGCAGGCGGGCCTTGTCGCCGAGCGGATTGTCCGCACGATCACACAGCCCATGCGTCTCGGACAACACGAGGTGTTGGTGACGCCGAGTATCGGGATCGCGATCTACCCTAGCGACGGCTCCAACCACGAGACCTTGGTGAAGAATGCGGATCTTGCGATGTATTTCGCGAAACGCCGTGGTCCTGGCACGTTCGCCTTCTTTGACCCAGCGATGAATGCCGGCGCCTTGAAGCGCTTGACCGTCGAGGGGAAGCTGCGCAACGCCATCGCGAATCACGAACTCTCCCTCCATTTCCAGCCGCAGTTTAACCTCGGTACCGGCCTCATCTGCGGCATGGAGGCGCTCGTCCGCTGGAACAACGCCCAACTCGGTTCGGTTCCGCCATCCGAATTCATTCCGCTCGCGGAGGAGACGGGGCTGATTCTACCCATCGGGGAGTGGGTGCTGCGCGGCGCCTGCGCCCAGGCCAAGGCCTGGCGCGAGGAGGGCCTTCCGGTCGCGCGCATCGCGGTCAACGTCTCAGGGCTGCAGTTGTCGCAGCGCGGATTTGCCGATCTCGTCCGTACCGTGCTGCGGGAGACCGAATTGCCGCCCGAGCTTCTGGAGCTCGAGATCACCGAGAGCGTCGTGATGCAGAATGAGGCCTGGACCGAAGATGTACTCAAGGATCTGAAATCGATCGGAGTTGAGCTCGCGATCGATGATTTTGGCACAGGGTACTCGAGCTTCGCGCGCTTGAGAGAGTTTCCGATCGACCGGCTGAAGATCGACCGATCCTTCGTTCAGCACGTGCATAACAACGGCGAAGACCACGCAATTGCCTCCGCCATCATCGCGATGGCGAAGACGATGAAGCTTGAAGTGGTTGCGGAAGGCATCGAGGACTTCGCGCAGTTAATGATCCTGCAAGATGAGCACTGCGCCTTGGCACAAGGGTTCCTATTAAGCCGCCCCATGCCGGCCGCTGATGCCCACCAGCTCCTGCGGCGCCTTGCGGAGCACGTGGATGGCACCCGAACCCAGCGCCTCAAGCGCCTACTCGGATGACGGCTGGTATCCCGAAATGGACCCCGATCTGAAGGGCACGTCGAGCCCATCGCAATCTGCTCGCTTTACAGCGCCGACCCGCGAACCGCGGTTCCGAGGACCCTTGACAGTACGCCCTCGACACGGGGCCCCGTAACGTGGACCTCCCCAAACGAGCCGCCAGCTGGCGTAAGACAGCCCAACGACCGTGGGTGGCGGGGCTGTTACAAACTGTCATCGTTGGTGGCACCGCGATCGTAGGCGTCACGGTGCTGAGTCTCTCCGCACAGCGTGTGTTGCTCGCGGACTTGCGTCAATCGCTCGGCCAGATTGCGCAAACCGCCGCCGCCCACATGGATGGCGATACACATCGCCGCTTAGTGGCCGCGGGCGAAGTGTCCCCCGCGCAATACGCCGCGGCGGTGAAACCCCTGCAGATCCTGCTGCGGTCAAACCATGATCTTCGCTTCGCCTACAGCGCGATCCTGCGCGGCGATGCCATGCTGTACGCGTTCGATGCGGATCCGGAACACCCCAGCAACTTCCTCGAAGCAGACCCCGATCCGCCGCTACCGAGCGAACGCGCCGTGTGGGCCACCCAACGGCTGACGGTCGAACAGGCGCCGAGCGCCACATCGTGGGGCGTTGGTATTCGCGCCTACGCGCCCATTCGCGACTACCAGGGCCAGATGGTCGCTTACGTCGGCGTGACGATGCGCGCCGAACGGTATGTGGCCGAAGTCACCAGCATTCGCTCGGCGACACTTCTCGGCGCCGCTGTCGCCTTGCTATTGTCCCTGATCAGCGGCGTTTGGATGCTTCACACTCGACGGACTCGCGACCACGCGTTGCAGGCCGCATTCGCCGCCTCGCGGGCTAAGAGCGAGTTTCTGGCGACCATGAGTCACGAGATCCGCACGCCGCTCAACGGCGTGCTCGGCATGGCCGAACTGCTTCTCCGCAGTCACCTGCCCGCCCAACAACACCGCTGGGCCGAAACCGTCCACAGTTCGGGGGGACTTCTGCTCGGCGTCATCAACGACGTGCTCGACTTCTCCAAGATCGAAGCCGGGCGCATGATGCTGGAGACGGTCGAGCTGGATCTGGTGGACCTCATCGAGGAGACGGTGGCGCCTCGACCACGGGGCGCATGCGCCAGTGATCGAGCTGGGAGCGCAGGGACTGGGTGAGGCGCTCCACGCGCTCGTGCGCATCACGCACGGCGCTGCGATACTCGGCAAAAGCGATGTCCTGCCCAGGCTGACCGAAGGAGACCTGCGCCAAGTAGCGCTCGTGCGCCTGCGTCCAAGAACTCTTTCCGCTGCAACGATGTCCGTGACGCAGTAGCAACGCCTTCAGTTGCTGGCGCGCCTTGAGTCGGGCGCGCACCGCATCCTCGCGACTTCTCGACAGATCGCACAACGCCTCGTCCCGCTCGTCCGGGACGGTGACGCTCACCAGTTCCCCGGCGCGGGCGGCGCGCGCGAGCAACAACGCATCGCGCCGATCGGTTTTGATCCGATCGCCCGGAGCGCGCGCGATTTTGCGGCGCGATTACCTCGCAGGCGTAGCCATGCGCCCGGCGCTGGCGCGCCAGCGTATACCCGCACGGACCCGCTTCATAGACGATCTTGAGCGCCGTGGGCGGACCCAACCGGCTCAATGTCTTCGACAGCGCCGCCCATTGCGGCACCATGGTACCGAAAAAGCGCGGCTCTTCGCGCCCCTCAGGCGCTGATCCGCCCGCGATGGAGTCATGATGAACATCCAACCCAACGAAAGAAATGATAGCCTCGCTCAAGGTCTGCCTCCTCTGTCTTTGCAGCGAGTCGCCCTCGGGCGCTCTGCATGTGGCTCGGCGCACCCCAGTGCGCAACCCACGATAACAGGAGGCAGACCTCTTCTTCTCCTGAGCCTTCATCACTTACTCCCGACCCCCCTCAATGGCCGCGGGTCAGGCCATATTGTCTAAAGTTTGGGCGACACATTTATCCTGACAGCAATCTAGTACTGTGACTTAGATCACGGTCCGTGCTCTCTGTGTGTCGAAGTCAGTCCCAATAGTTCTCCGGAATAATGCCGATAATTGTCAAAGGCGCCCGCTAGTGCTGGCTGTGGCGCGTGTCGCCTCAGCCAACGGGGGACGCGTTGGTTGTTTGATACTCAATGAAAATACGCCATAAAGTCATTGTACTGCTCGCCGCCCTCTTCGCCGTGCTCGCCGCGGCGCAATTTCTGGTGCAGCAGCGAATCGTGCTGCCCAGCTTTGCGCAACTGGAACGTGACGCGGCCCGAAAGGACATGGACCGCGTCGCCTATGCGCTCGAGCGGGAG
>Ga0209415_10017365_pt1 | contig 11458 bp, 11 predicted proteins | sample PeaSoiSIISIP2007_FD_187696 | JGI IMG/M metagenome (GOLD analysis project Ga0209415, IMG submission 187696) | Peat soil microbial communities from Weissenstadt, Germany - SII-SIP-2007 (SPAdes) (version 2) | ecosystem: Environmental > Terrestrial > Soil > Wetlands > Peat | place: Germany...
TTTTTGATTCACGATCGCGAATATGTGCCCCGTGTGAGTGTGCTCTCTCTTTCAGCGGAGAATGGAGTTACCGACCACCAGTTCCCCGATCTTCATTAAAGTCCTCCAGTCCACTCGGGTTATAATCATATATATAATAGCGTAGATACTGTGTTTTATTGTATATCAATGGGTGGCGAGTCGCTCGGACAAAGAGTGGGGGAATGGTGGACATTCGAGAGCATCGTTGGAACGCGATCGGACGTCGTGCAGCGCTTACATCGGGCTCCGCTCGGCAAGGCCTGCCCGTCGAGGATAGTCATCCGGCGTGGGCGAGAGTTTTGTGACGACGATCACCGTGGGACCGCCGCCGGGAACGGGCGCGAACGCACCGGCGGCGCCGCCGAGAATCTCGAGTGCCCGCGCGGCCGCGGCGAGTTCACCGGACGCCGCCCGTCCTTTCGGAAATACGCCGATGCCACCGACCCGCAGGAGCGGCAGCGCATATTCGGCGAGCACGCGCAGGTCCGCGAGCGCCCGCGCGGTCACCACGTCGTACCGGGCCCGGTGTCCCGGCTCTCGTCCGAGCGCTTCGGCGCGCGCGCATACCACCTCGGCGTTCGAGAGCCCGAGCTCGCGGACGGCGATCTCCAGAAACCCGGCTTTCTTCCGAGACGCATCCACCAGCACGATGCGCGCGAGGGGACGCAGGATCGCGGCGAGAATCCCCGGCACCCCGGCGCCGCTGCCGAGATCCGCGACCACACCCGTCTCGGGCAAGAACGGGAGGACGTCGAGGCCTCCGACGACCAGGATGCGCGCCGCCTCGTCCCGCGCGCGCGCGCCGGTGAGCCGCAGCCGGCCGCTCCACTCCACGACAAGATCAAGATAGCGCGAGAGCGCGGCGAGCTGAGCGGGGGACAGCGAGATCCCAAGGGCCGCGGCGCCGGACTCGACGACCCGGTCCTCGGTCACAGACGCGAACGATCAGTCCTGCGGCTGTTCGGGGTCGTCGGAACGATCGAGGTCTTCCTCGAGGACGCCCGACTCGGGGCCCGCGGCGGTCTCTTCGCCGCGCAGCCCGACGACGACGTGACGGTCCGCGCCTTCGCCCTCACTGTGGGTGGCGACGCCTTCGTCGTCCGCGAGGACGGTGTGGATCACGCGCCGCTCGGAGGCCGACATCGGCTCGAGCGGCACCGACTCGCCGGTACGGCGCACCCGATCCGCCGTGCGGTGCGCCAGCGCGGTGAGGGCCTCTCGCCGCCGCTCGCGGTACCGCTCCGCGTCCACCACCACGGGCACGCGCCGTCCCATCCGTCGCGAGACCATCATGTTCACCAGGAGGTCGAGCGCTTCCAAGGTCTGGCCGTGCCGTCCGATCAGCGGCGCGAGGTTGGCCCCGGTGATCGTCACCAGCACGGCCCCGTCATCCTCACGCACGTTGATGGCGCCGCGAAAGCCCATGGCGCCGATCAGGGCGGAGGTCACGCTCCGGGCCGCCGCGAGCGGATCGTCGCCGGTCTCGGCCTCGGGGCCCGGCGTCGCCTCGTCTTCCTCCGGCTCGCCCTCCGCCGAGAGGAGCGTCAGGCGGACGCGCGCCTCACGAGACCCCAGTCCCAGCACGCCGCGGTTTCCCTCGTCGAGCACCATGAGGTCGACGTCGTCCCGCTTCGCGCCGAGCACGCGCAGCGCGTCTCGAATCGCCTCTTCGACGGTGCGCCCCGCCCCCTCCGCTGATTTCACGAGCGTCTCGCCCCCTTCTTGCGCCGCGGCGCCCCCTGCGGCCGCACGCCCCCGCTCGGCTTCGGCGGGTTCCCCGCAGGGGCTTTCGGCAGCTGGGGCTGCGTCGCCGGCTGCCCGGGCAGCGCAACGCCCACGGCCTGCGTCTGGGACTTTGGCGGCGCGCTCGCCATCGGGTTCGGGCGTCCGACGACGAGGAAGTACTCCCCGATATACGCGACCGTGTTGACGACCCAGTAAATCGAGAGCCCGAGTGGGTACAGCATCGCGAAGTAGCCGATCATGATCGGCATCAGAATCAACATCTGGGCCTGGCTCGGATCCGTGACCGTCAGGCGCTGCTGGTACCAGGTGGTCGCCGCGACCAGCAGCGGAAAGATCAGGACGACGAGCGTCAGCGGATGCGTGGTGAATTGCCCAAGCATGCGGCTCGGGACCTCGTCCAGCCGCAGCGACGAGATCCCGAATAGGGTCGCGTTCGTGAACAGGTTCTTCGTGTAGAACAGCAGACGCGTGAGCGCGAACAGGATCGGCATCTGCACCAGGATCGGCAGACAGCCGCCAAAGGGGTTCACATTGTGCGCCCGGTACAGCGCCATCGTGGCGGCCTGCAGACCTTGGCGGTCGTCCTTGTACTTCTGCTGCAGCGCCTTGATGTGCGGACCGAGTACCTGCATGGCTTTCATGGACCGCAGCTGGACGCGGGTCAGCGGGTGCAGGACGAGCTTGACCACAAGCGTCATCAGCACGATCGCCAAGGCGAGATCGTGCGTGTAGCCGTAAAAGAAATTCAGCAGGCCGTGGAGTGCGTTTACGATCGGACTCAACGCCTGGCCGAAAAACTGGAACACCTACCGCTCCTCCTCACCCCCGGCAGTGCCGGGGTCAGGGCACCGGGTCATAGCCGCCGGGATGCAGGGGATGACATCGCAACAACCGTCTGAGCGCGAGCCAGCCGCCCCGCAACACTCCGTGGCGAGCAATCGCCTCGGCCGCGTACTCCGAACAGGACGGGGAGAACCGGCACGAGGGAACCATGTACCGCGAGATCCACCGCTGATAGAAGCGGATCGCGGCGACGCCCCATGTCCGTGCTGCCGGCGTCATCACTCGCGCACTCGCAGGATCTGCCCCGTCGCGCACAGCGCCTCCATCTCGGCCAAGATCTCCGAGAACCTCGCGTCCAGGGCTCTGGAGCGTGCGGCCAACACGACGTCTCCCCGACCAGAAAGGCGGCTCTTCAGCCGCCCAAACGCCTCGCGCAACCTCCGCTTGGCCCGGTTTCGCCGAGCCGCCCCACCCAGCTTTCGCCCCGCCGTCACACCGACGCGCAGCGGCGCGTCGTGCGCCCGGACGTACAACACCAGGGTCTCACCCGAAAGGCGGCGTCCCTCCCGGTAAACGCGCGCGAAATCGGCCCGAGTTCTGAGCCGCCCCCCGGACCGCCCGCGCGGGGTCGTCACCTCCGACCCGCCGATCTCGGTCAGAAATACTCCCTAGTCTGCAGCCAGCCGGCGTCGACCCCGAAGGCGTCGCCGTCGCAATACGTTCCGGCCGCCGGGGGTACGCATCCGAACGCGGAAGCCGTGCGTCTTGCTCCGGTGCCGGCGGTTCGGTTGGAATGTACGCTTCACCGAGCCGCCTCCTCTCTTGACTCAGATCGGCGCCCCGCGCATGCGAGGTCGCCGATCGCCTGTGGAGACTATACCACAGACACGGCACCGCGTTCAACGCGGGCGCCCAGGAACCGATGGCCCGGCTCCCACGCGTCCGGCGCGAGATCAGGACCCCACGCAGTTGCGCGCCGTTACCGCTCACAGATCACTCAGCCGTCCCGGCAGATAGCCGCCCGGTATCAGATCGCAGGTCGGCTGTGGATAACCTCAAGATATCTCTCAGAATTACCCACATTCGTGACCAAGCTGTCACGGAGGATTCTCGGTTTTGGTCCAATTTCGGTCTGATCCATGATCTCTAAAGGAGTTTTCCTATCTTATCCACAATCTTTTCCACACCTGTGGATAACGATGTCGCCGACGCCATCCGGCCTATTCTGACGCGTTCTACGCATACCTCTCGCTGATCCCTATCGTCGGAAAACGAGGAAAGTCGATGATCGTCTTTCCACAATGCTGGTTGCTTTATGGCAGGTCAGCGGCAGACGAGGAAAGGGTCCAATGCTGCGCATTGTGGAAGGAGCGCACCATGGTGCGTCCAATTAGCGTCGATGTTCGCGGGAGGGGGGAGTGATGCAGGACTTCTTCCTGCGGCTCGCATCCCAGGCCAAAGGAGAGCCGCAGGACGTTGCGCCTGCGCCGGAAGTGCGCATGGCCATCTATGACTCCCCACTGGCCCCGCCCCAGGTGGTGTCGCTCTCAGCGGAGGATTTCGGCCAGCTCGTCGGAGAGCTGGCGGCGCGCACGCACAACTACGCCCGCGAACGAGGCGGCCGCATTCCATTCGTGGTGATTCGGGAGATCGTGGAGAACCTCATACACGCGCTGTTCCAGAACGCCGTCGTGTCGATCATGGACGACGGCAACACGATTCGGATCTCCGACCAGGGGCCGGGCATCCGGGACAAGGATCATGCGTTCCAGCCGGGCTTTACCACCGCGACGCGTGAGATGCGGGCGTTCATCAAGGGCGTCGGCTCGGGACTGCCCGTCGCCCGCGAGCAGCTCGCGTTCCTCGGCGGCGCGATTTCGATCGAGGACAATCTCGACCACGGGACGGTGGTCACGCTTCGGGTAGGTCAGTCGCGCGACGCCGCCCCGCTCGCGCCGACGGCGCCGAGCCCGCGGCCGGCCGAACCGCCGCGGCTGCGGCTCTCCGATCGACAGCGCAAGGTCCTGCTGCTGATCGCGGAGCTCGGCTCCGCCGGACCATCGACGATCGCCAAAGAACTCGGGATCAGCCAGAGCACCGCGTTTCGAGAGCTGGCGGCGCTGCAGAAGCAACAGTTGTTGGCGCAGCGCACCCCGGGCAAGCGGACGCTCACGGAAGACGGCATCGCATATCTTGGGAACGTCTTCAGACCGTAAGACGGGGCCCGCGACCCGGCGGGCCTGGGAGGATCCTGGATGGAAACACAGAGCGCGGCTGTAAACCAAGTCTGGCAAGAGGCGCTGACGCGCATCGAAAGCCAGTTGAGCAAACCGAGTTTTGAGGCGTTTCTCAAGGCGATGCGGCCCGTCACCCTGGACCGGGATGTGTTCGTGTTCTCGGTCCCGAGCCTGTTTGCCAAAGAATGGCTGGAAGGACGGTACCTCGGCCTAATCGCGGAAACGCTGCGAGAAGTGCTGACCCGCGGCGTCGACGTCCGCTTCGTGGTCTCAGACTTGGACGTACCCGCCACGCGGATCGCGCCTGGCCCCCAGGAGATCGCCACGTCGATTCCCAAATCCGGGCCGGTCGATTCCCTGACGTTTACCGGCAAATACACGTTCGACACGTTCGTCGTCGGCAGCGGCAACCGGTTTGCCCATGCGGCCGCTCTCGCGGTCGCCGAGGCGCCCGCGAGAGCCTACAACCCCCTGTTCATCTACGGCGGCGTGGGACTTGGCAAGACCCATCTCCTCCAGGCCATTGGTCATCGTGTCCTCACCCACAAGCAGATCGCCCGGGTGATGTACGTGTCGTCCGAGCGCTTCACGAACGAAATGATCAACGCGATCCGCGACGACAAAATGGTGGAGTTCCGAAACCGCTACCGAAGCGTCGACGTGCTGCTGATCGACGACATCCAGTTCCTGGCCGGCAAGGAGCGGACACAAGAAGAATTCTTTCACACGTTCAACACGCTCCACGAATCGGGCCGTCAGCTGATCATCAGCAGCGACCGCCAGCCTCGAGAGATTCCGACGCTCGAAGACCGCCTGCGCTCTCGGTTCGAATGGGGCCTCATCGCGGACATCGAACCGCCCGACTACGAGACCCGCATCGCGATCCTGAGGAAGAAGGCCGAACTCGACGCGATCGCCGTGCCGGACGAAGTCACGCAGTACATTGCGCAGCGAATTTCGTCGAACATCCGCGAACTCGAGGGCGCCCTCAGCCGACTGCGCGCGCACGCGGAGATGCAGCGCACGACGATCTCCATCGACCTGGCGATCGAAGTCCTCAAAGAAATCCTGCCCCAGGCGCGGATCCGACCCGTCACCATCCCGGGGATCCAGCGCGCCGTCGCCGAGTTCTTCGGCATCCGCATCGAGGAAATGAAGGCCAAGCGCCGCACCAAAGGCGTCGCGTTCCCGCGACAGGTCGCCATGTATCTCTCCCGGGAACTGACCGATGCGTCACTGCCGCGCATCGGCGAGGAGTTCGGAGGGCGCGACCACACCACGGTGATGCACGCGTGCGATCGGGTAAAGAGCGCCCTGATCCACGACTCCCATCTCGCCGCCGGCATTAAAAGTCTTGTGGACAGTTTCCGGACCGAGCGCCCGTAAAGTGGGGATGCGGTAGGCCGTCATCCACCGGTGTACCCGTCTTGTCAGGACGCCTCTGGACGACGTGCATAACGCCCGGGAAAGGGCCTTGTGGTTATCCACAGGTTGAAACCCTTATTGGATGCCCTTCAGAGCCGATATTCACATAATCCACAGGTTCTACTATGACTACGACGAATATTTATTATAAAAAGAACTCCTAGGAGCGGGATATGCGTTTTTCGTGTTCTCAGGAGCAGTTGCTCCGAAGTGTCCAGACGGTGGGACGTGCGATCTCTCCGAGGGCCAGTATGCCGATTTTGGGCAATATTCTGCTCGAAGCTTCGAAAGATGGTGTAAAACTGGCCGCCACCGATCTTGAACTGGGGATCGAGGCTCACCTCAATGCCAAGGTTATGGAAGAGGGAGCCGTCACGCTTCCCGCGAGGATTCTTACCGATATCGTGACCAATCTGCCCGAGGCTCCTGTGGAAATCGCGGTAGAGGAAGGCGATGCCAAAGCCATTATTTCGTGCGAATCGGTGAAATTCGAGCTTGTTGGGCTTCCCAGCACGGACTTTCCGATCATGCCGAGCGGAGATGGTAACGTTCTTGTGAAGATGGACGGGAGTTTACTGCGTACGATGATCCGGCAGACCAGTTTTGCGGTTTCGACGGATGAAACACGGCCATTTCTAACCGGTGTTTATGTCATGATCGAGGGTGGAGCCGGTCAGTTGGTGGCTACTGACGGGGGACGACTCGCGCTGCGGCGGGCCAAAATCTCAGGAGAGCCTCGCGGTAAAATCTCCGCGATCGTCCCAAACAAGACAATGGCGGAACTCGTGCGTGTGCTGGGCCTGCTCGAGGGTGATGTCACAATCGCGTCGCAAGAGAACCAGTTGGTCTTCACCCTGCCCGGTCTCCGATTCGTGTCTCGATTGATTGCCGGGCAGTTTCCCAACTACGAGCAGGTCATCCCGAAAGAATTCAAGCAGCGCATCAAGGTTGGAACCGAACGCCTGCTTCGGGCTGTGCGGCGCGCGAGCATCACGGCGCGGGACTCCGCGAATGTGGTTCGCCTGAGTGCGGACGGCGCGACACTGACGATCAGCTCGAATACGCCGGACGTGGGCAAGGCGCAGGAAGACGTTCCTGTTACCGCGGAGGGCGACGCGGTTCCGGTGGCGTTCAACGCCAAGTTTCTCATGGACGCACTCAACAACATGGACGCGCCCGAGGTTTGGCTGGAATTGACCGGACCGCTGAGCCCGGGGGCGCTGCGGCCGGTCGAGCATGCCGACTACGTGTACGTCCTGGCTCCGGTCCGTGTCTACGGATAGTCCGTGCCGGATCGCGGTGTTGAAACGGTGACGATTTCGACGCCGCAGATTGCCCTGGGCGCGTTCCTCAAGTGGGCCGGGATCGCGGATACCGGCGGCGCCGCGAAAACGCTGGCGCAGCAGGGCCGCGTCGCGGTCAACGGGGTCGTCGAGCGGAGGCGGGGACGCGAGCTGCGTGCCGGGGACGTCGTCGTTGTAGGCGGTCGGGAGTATCGCGTTGCGAATCGTTGAGCTGCGCCTGCGGGATTTTCGGAACTACGTCGCCGAGGATGTGACGTTTGGCGACGGGATCACCGTTTTCGCCGGACCCAACGCGCAGGGAAAGAGTAATCTCCTCGAGTCGATTTATACCGTCGCGGTCGGGCGGAGCCCGCGCGCGACGGCGGACGTGGAATTGGTGCGATTCGGGCAGGACCGCGCGTATATCAGAGCGGTCGTTGAGGGCGGGCGTGCGAGCGCACTTGAGGTGGCCGTGGATCGGGTCTCGGGCGAGAAGCGTATCAAGGTGAACGGGGTGGTTACACAGCGGGGACAGCTGCTCGGGCGGCTGGCGGTCGTGCTCGCGGGGCCGCTGGACGACGAGTTGATCCGGGGCGGGCCGGCGTATCGGCGCCGTCTGATGGACGCGGCGCTGAGTCAGATGAGCCCGTCGTATTACTTCAACTTGAGCCGGTATCTTCGTGTCGTGCGGCAGCGGAATCGTCTGCTCAAGGCCGGCGCTGCCGCGGCGGCCCTGGCGCCGTGGGACACGCAGTTTGTGGAGTTGGGGGCGGTGTTGGTCGAGCGGCGCTACCAGTTCGTCCAGGGGCTGGCGGCGCGTGCGCGTGCACGGCACGCGCGCATCGCCGTCGGCGAGGAAGTGCTGGGGGTGGTGTACCAGGCGTCCGGCATGATTGAGGGGACGGATCGCGGGGAAGACGCGCGCGCGCAGCTGGCGCGCGCGCTCGCCGCGCGGCGGGGAGAAGAACTGCGGAGGGGTACGAGCGTCGTGGGCCCGCACCGGGACGACTTGGCTTTTACTGTGAACGGCATCGATCTCAGAGTGTTTGGGTCGCGCGGCCAGCAGCACACGGCCGCGCTGAGCCTGCGGTTGGGAGAGGTGGAACTGCTGCGGGACGAACTCGGGGAGTGGCCGGTCGTGCTGCTGGATGACGTGCTGGCCGACCTGGATCTGGAACGACAGGCGGCGCTGCTGGGAGAGGTCGTGGGCCCACAAGTGCTGATGACGCATACGCGCGTGCCGGAAGCGCCGGGGGTGTCCGTTCGCCACGTGGCGGTGATGTCCGGTAAGCTCGTGAGGGATGCGGATGTACGCGCTTAAGGAGCTGCTCGGCGATGCGCTGACCGCGCTTGTGGGGCCGCGCCGAGCGCGGCAGGCCGCGGTGCTCGATGTGTGGCCGGAGGTGGTGGGCGAGGGGCGCGCGCGCCATGCGCGCGCCGTCGGCGTGCGCGGGAGCACGCTCGTGGTCGCCACGGATCTGCCGGCCGTGTACTACGAGCTCGGCCTGCGGCGGGCCGAGTTGGTGGCGTCGTTGAATCAGCGCGCCGGCGGGGACGCGATCACCGAGATTCAGCTGCAGATGCGGCCGCTCGGTCGGAGCGACGACGGCGCCGAGAGGGAATCGGGCGCGCCGTAGGCGCTCGAGGCGCGTGTCGTCATGTACGTGCATCTCGGCGGAGATATTGTGGTGCCGATTCAGGACATCATCGGGATCTTCGACACGAGGATCCTCGAAGGCAACGATGATAATCATCGGTTTCTCTCGAATGCCGTCGCAAACAAGAGAATGATGAGCGAGATTCATGATCGCGATCGAAAATCGCTCGTGGTGACAACCAACGGCGTATATTGGTCTGCGATTTCGTCGCTCACCCTTGTGAGGCGCGTGACGAACGTGCAGTGGGGATTGAGCGTTTCTGAAGGCTGAAACCCAACGGTGGTAAGGGTTTCAGCCGATTGACCCCGTAGAATATTTCTGTTAGCATATATATTGAAGAAATTCTTTGAGGGCGTGGCGTTTGCCATGCCCTATTTGGTGGTTGGTGACAACCTGGAGGCAGACGCCGCATGGATCAACCGACCTACGATGCCCAGCAGATCCAGGTTCTTGAGGGACTTGAGGGGGTACGCAAGCGTCCCGGCATGTACGTGGGCAGCACCGGCACCCGCGGTCTGCATCATCTCGTGTTTGAAGTTGTAGACAACAGCGTCGACGAGGCGCTGGCCGGGTTTGCGACGAGGATCGACGTCGTCGTGCACCGCGACAACAGCGTTACCGTGCGCGACGACGGACGGGGAATCCCCACCGACACCGTGCCGAAGGTCGGCAAGCCCGGCGTCGAGGTCGTGATGACGATGCTCCACGCGGGGGGCAAGTTCGGCGGCGGCGGCTACAAGATCTCGGGCGGACTGCACGGGGTGGGCGTCTCGGTCGTCAACGCGCTGTCCGAGTGGCTCGACGTTGAGGTGGAGCGAGACGGCAAGCGTTACACGCAGCGGTTCGAGCGCGGCAAGCGGGCGAGCGCGCTGCGCGTCACCGGCAAGACCAACCGCACGGGCACCACGGTCACCTTTCTCGCCGACTCGCAGATCTTCGTCGAGACGGTGTACGACACGGCGATCCTGGCCGAGCGTCTCGACGAACTTGCCTACCTCAACGCGGGGCTCGTCCTCACGCTCACGGACGAGCGGTCCGGCGAGAAGCGCGAGTTCAAGCATGCCGGCGGCATCACGGAGTTGGTCAAGTCGCACAACAAAGGGAAGGCGCTCGGCGACGCGATCACCGTGCATCGGGTCCGCGACGGGGTTGAAGTGGACGCCGCCGTCCAGTACAACACGACCTTCGTGGAGCACGTGTTCACGTACGTCAATACGATCAATACCATCGAGGGCGGGACGCACCTGGTCGGGTTCCGGTCGGCGTTGACGCGAAGCATCAACGATTACGCGCGCCGGCAGGGCCTGCTGAAGGACGTGAGTCTGCAGGGCGACGACGTGCGCGAGGGACTGACCGCGGTGATCTCGCTCAAACTGCCGGAGCCGCAGTTTGAGGGGCAGACGAAGACGAAGCTCGGCAACCCGGAGGTGAAAGGGCTCGTCGAGTCGGTCGTCGGAGAGGACCTCGCGGAGTATTTCGAGACGCATCCCAGCGACGCGAAGCGGATCGTCGCCAAGGCGGTGCAGGCCGCGCGCGCGCGCGAGGCGGCCCGGCAGGCGCGGGATCTGGTGCGCCGCAAGAACGCGCTCGACGTGAGCACGCTGCCCGGCAAGCTCGCGGACTGCTCGGAGAAGGATCCCACGAAGTGTGAGATCTTTGTCGTCGAGGGCGAGTCGGCGGGCGGCAGCGCGAAGACGGGACGCGACCGCCATACCCAGGCGATCCTGCCGATTCAGGGCAAGATCCTGAACGTCGAGAAGGCGCGCGTGGACAAGATGCTCGGGCACGAGGAGATCCGCGCCCTGATCACCGCCCTCGGCACCGGGATCGACAAGGAGTTCAATATCGACAAGCGGCGGTACGACAAAGTGATCCTGATGGCGGATGCCGACGTCGACGGCGCCCACATCCGGACGCTGCTGCTGACGTTCCTGTACCGGTACATGCCGCAGCTGATCGAGCGCGGCAAAGTGTATATCGCGCAGCCGCCGCTCTACCTGATCAAGGCCGGGAAGAAGGCGCACTACGCCTACACCGATCTGGAACGCGATGAGACGACCGCGGACCTCGCGAAGCAGAACATCACGTTCGAGATCCAGCGGTACAAGGGGCTCGCGGAAATGAATCCCGAGCAGTTGTGGGAGACGACGATGAACCCAGAGAGCCGCACGCTGCTGCAGGTCGAGCTCGATCCCAGCGAGTCGGACGGCGGCGGCGAGACCGACCAGCTGTTCAAGACGCTGATGGGGGACGAGGTCGAGCCGCGGCGGCTGTGGATCCAGCAGCGCGCGAAGGAAGTCCGCAA
>Ga0209415_10017366_pt1 | contig 11458 bp, 8 predicted proteins | sample PeaSoiSIISIP2007_FD_187696 | JGI IMG/M metagenome (GOLD analysis project Ga0209415, IMG submission 187696) | Peat soil microbial communities from Weissenstadt, Germany - SII-SIP-2007 (SPAdes) (version 2) | ecosystem: Environmental > Terrestrial > Soil > Wetlands > Peat | place: Germany...
CATCGATTTGAAGTGCTCGCCAATACAGCGCCGGTATTTGCCAGGGCGGCATGACCCCCCAATCTCTGGACGGTCCCAGCGTTGAAGCTGCTGACGATCGTACAGAAGCATTGGGTTGGGCATTCTGACCTGACGGCAAGATTCGGAGCGATCCGCGGCGCGCTGCGATAGCTGTCGCCGCCGGTCGCCGCTCACGGCCGATCAACCTCCTGACGCGGAGGAATTGCGTTCGGGTTTGACAGCCCCGGCGGCGCCGCGTTATGGCTGGCGTTCCGAACATCGTCCCGTCGGTGCTTACGATCCCTCGGATCGGAGGCTGTCATGGACCACGCATGTGATGGCTTCGGCTCGAACAGCCATGGTGCTATGTGGCTGAAGTCCCCGCGCGCGTGCCACGAACCGGACTGCATCCGCGGGATGCTGCCGATGGGACATTACTCACGACACAGGATGGTTCGGCCGGCGCTGCGGCATTGCGGGCGCCAGCCCTAGGATGCCGTGCTACCGCCGGGCGCCGATCCACGGTCCCGGCGGCAAACAAGATTGTGAGGAGGCAGGATAATGCTGGAGCTTACCCAGGTTCAGGATGACATGTTCGCGCCCGGCGTCATCGCCAACCCCTACGCCTATTACGGCCGGCTGCGCGACACCGACCCGATCCACTGGAACGAGACCTATGCCCTGTGGGTTGTCACGCGCTACGACGACCTCGTCTGGCTGACCCGCCACCACGAGCTGTTCTCGTCTGCGGTGTTCAAGAACGACCCGAGGCCGCCCTATCCCGCGATCGATGAATCGGATCTGGGTCTCTACGACTATGTCAGGAACTACCAGGGCAACCAGTTCATCCAGCACGACCGCCCAGAGCATTTGGAGATGCGCCGGGTGATGCACAGCTACTTCACGCCCAAGCAGATGGAAGCCTGGCGCCCCTTCGTCCGCGTTGCGGTGAAGGAGTTGCTCGATGAGGCGGAAGAAAAGGGGCAGATGGACGTCATGCGGGACCTGGCGACGCCGCTGCCGGTCCTGGTGATCGCCCAGATGATGGGCGTGCCGGCATCGGATCGGCCTTATGTCAGGCAACTTGCCGAGAAGCTGCTGTATATCGGGCGTGGCGAGTACGACCGGATGAAGCCGCTGACCGAGGGCATGCGGGGGATGATCGACTACGTCTCGCCGCTGGTCGACGAACGCATCGTCAACCCCGGGGACGACTTCATTTCCGTGCTGGCACGCGGCGAGAAGCAGGGCGTGTTCACCCGCCATCAGGTGCTGGTCAACACCTCGCTGCTGCTGCTGGCCGGGCACGAGACGACCATCAACCTGCTGTGCAACGGCACCCTGGCATTCACCCGGCATCCGGATCAGTGGGCGCTGTTCAAGCAGGATCCGGCCGGCCGGGCCAAGCAGGCGACCGAGGAGTGCCTGCGCTACGATTCCCCCGTCATCTCCATCCAGCGGATCGCGTCGCAGGACGTGGAGATGCGCGGCAAGACGCTGCGCAAGGCCGATCGCATCCGCTGGTTCATTTCGTCCGCCAATCGGGACCCGGATGCCTTCCCCGACGCGGACACGTTCGACATCGAACGGCACCCGAACCAGCATGTCGCGTTCGGCTCGGGGACGCATCATTGCCTCGGGGCGACACTGGCGCGCGTCGAAGGCCAGGAGGTTTTCAAAGCGCTGGCGGAACGCTTCCCCAACCTGCGGGCGGACACCGATGGGCTGGAATACCAACCCAGCATCACCTTCCGCTCGCTGAAATCCCTGCCCGTGACATGGCACTAGGAGAACAGCCGTGGCGCGCAAGGTGAAGGTCTGGGTCGATCACCAGGTCTGTGTCGGCAACGCGATGTGCGAGACCTTCGCCCCGAAGGTCTTCCAGCTCGACGACAACCGCCAGTCGAAAGTGGTCGATCCCGACGGGAACAGCGTTGAGGAGATCCTGGAGGCTGCGGAGAATTGCCCGGTCAGTGCGATCGTCGTGGAAGACGCGGAAACCGGGGAACGGCTGTTCCCATAGCTCGTCCGATCGGCCTCCATCGGATGCGGCAGGCCCGAACCGCCGCGAAGGAGGATGCCACCATGTCCGCACGCCGCACCGGCACCGTGACAATCCTGGCGGTCATGATGGCAATCACGCCAGCAATGGGGACACCCTGGACCTGACGCTCCCCGCTCTCGGGACGCAAGCCGGCGCGCCGCCGGCGACGCCTTCCCTGAGTTCGGTCGGCGTGAGCTCCAGCGCGGGAAATCGCGATCCGGCAGATCGTGGCGTGGCGGTGAAATATCTCGAGATCCCCAGCCAGCGGCCACCCACAAAGGCTGCCGGCTTCCTGGTGCGGATACCGCTGGAGGATGTGTCGCGATAAGCGAACCTGGCGCTGTGGCGGCACCGGAACGTACCCGGTTGCCCGCACCCCGCCATTTCCTCCGGCTCGCAATATGCTTTAGACTTTCCCCCAACCGGGGCGCGCGCAGTCTGCCGCCCCGGGCGGAGAGCGCTGCACAAGAGCAATCACTGAGGAGCCGACCATGCTGTCACGCGAGGACAATGAACTCGTCACCCGGGTAGGGCAGGGCACCCCCATGGGCGACACCCTGCGCCGCTACTGGATCCCCGCGCTGCTCTCGCGCGAAATCGCCGAACCGGACTCGCCCCCCACCCGCGTCCGCCTGCTCGGCGAGGATCTCGTCGCCTTCCGCGACAGCGAGGGCCGCATCGGCTTGCTCGACGAACTCTGCCCGCACCGCCGCGCGTCGCTGTTCTTCGGACGCAACGAGGACTGCGGCCTGCGCTGCGTCTATCACGGCTGGAAGTTCGACGTCTCCGGCGCCTGCATCGATATGATGAACGAGCCGGAAGAAAACGACTTCAAGCACAAGGTGCGGCTGACCGCGTATCCCACCGCCGAACTGGGCGGCATCATCTGGGCGTATCTCGGCCCGGTCGAGCATATGCCGCCGCTGCCGAAATTCGCCTGGACTCAGGTGCCGGAATCGCATCGCCACGTCACCAAGGTGATCCAGGAGTGCAACTGGCTGCAGGGTCTGGAAGGCGGCATCGACACCTCGCACGCGCCAATCATGCACCGCTTGCTCACCGACAATTCCAAGCGCGGCGGCATCAAGCCATCCAACCCGTTCGTGCGCGGCAAGGCGCCGACGCTGGTGGTGGACATCACCGACTACGGCTTCCAATACGCCGGCGTTCGTCCGCTCGGCGACGCAGAGAAGCACATCCGCACCTACCAATTCATCATGCCGTTCCACCAGATCCGCCCGTCGATGTCGGAAAGCGGGCTGCCGCTGGATGCCGGCCACATCTGGGTGCCGATGGATGACGGAACCACCGCCGTCTACAACTGGGGCTACTGCCCGGATGCTCCGCTGACCGACGAGGACCGGCTGGAGCGCGGCCTCGGCAACGGCCCGATGCACGTCGATCCAGTGACGTTCCGCTCGAAGGCCAATCGTGAGAACAACTACCTGCTCGACCGCTTGGTGCAGAAGGAGGAGAACTACACCGGAATCGACGGCATCAATGTGCAGGATCGCGCGATCCAGGAGAGCATGGGCCGCATCGTCGATCGCTCGAAGGAGCATCTGGGGCCAGCCGACAAGGCGATTATCCAGGCCCGCAAGCTGCTCCGCCAGGCGGTGAAGACGGTCGAGGCCGGCGGCAATCCCGACGGCACCAGCACCAGCTACTATAGCCTGCGGGCGCACGAGGCGGTGCTGCCGCGCGACGCCGACTGGCGCCGCGAGATGACGCCGGAGATGCAGGCGGAGGCGATCTTACAGACGGTGTAGCGAACGAAACCTCTCCCGCGCTACGCGCGGGCTTGAGCCGCGAAGCGGATCGGCGCGGTTGGGTCACGAAGCGAACCAACCGTCACCGCCGAGGCTGAGGGTGATCGGGTCGTCCCGCTGCACCCTCGCCTGCCGCGCCCGCGTCACGCGATCACGGTCACGCCATGTGCACATAGCTGCCCGGCGCATCCTCCAGCGGCGGCAGGTCGCGGCCGGGCGCTCCCATCTGCGGTGGCGGCACGCGCTGTCCCGAGCCCGCGGCGGCCAGCCATTCCTCCCAGGCCGGCCACCACGAGCCATCCCGATATGGCGCCTGGGCCGCCCAGGTGTCTGGATCGATGTAGCGCTCACCGTGCCGGCGCAGCAGGATCTGGTAGCCGCCGCGCCGCGCGTCCGGCTGGTTGATGATGCCGGCGTTGTGCCCGCCGGTCGCCAACGCGAAGGTCACGTCGGTATCGGTGAACAGCGACACCTTGTATACCGACCGCCAGGGCGCGATGTGGTCCCGCAGCGTGCCGAGCGCGAAGATCGGCACGCCGATGTCGCGCATTGCGATCACCCGTCCTTCCACCGCGAAGCGCCCGGCCGACAGCCGGTTCTCCAGGAACAGGCCGCGCAGGTAGTCGCCATGCATGCGCGCGGGCATCCGGGTCTCGTCGGCGTTCCACGCCATCATGTCGGTCATCGGATCGCGTTCGCCCAGCACGTAGTTGCGGATCAGCCGCGACCACACCAGTTCGTTGGAGTGCAGCATCTGGAACGCGCCGGCCATCTGGCGCGGGTTCAGATAGCCCTGGTCCCACATCAGGTCTTCGAGATAGCTGAGCTGCCGCTCGTCGAGGTACAGCATCAATTCGCCAGCCTCGGCGAAATCGGTCTGCGCGGCGAGCAATGTAAGGCTGGCGAGCCGATCGTCGTGATCGCGCGCCATGGTCGCCGCGGCGATGGTCAGGATCGTGCCGCCGAGACAGTAGCCGCAGGCGTGGATCTTCGGCCCCGGAACGATCGCCGATACCGCGTCCAGCGCGGCCATGACGCCCTCGCGCCGATAGTCGTCGAGGCTGGTGTTGCGGTCATGCTCATCGGGGTTCTTCCAGGACACCACGAACACGGTGTGCCCCTGGGCAACCAGCCAGCGCACCAGCGAGTTCTGCGGACTCAGGTCCAGGATGTAATATTTCATGATCCAGGCGGGTATCAGCAACACCGGCTCGGCGTGCACCGTCTTGGTCGTTGGCGCGTACTGGATCAGTTCCATCAGCGGGTTGCGATACACCACCCGGCCAGGCGTGACCGCGACGTTGCGCCCTGGCTCGAAAGCCTCGGCGCCGGCCGGCGGCTTGCCGGCGAGTTGGCGGTCCACATCGTCCAGCCAGTGCTGCGCCCCGCGCAGCAGGTTGAAGCCACCCTCTTGCGCGGTGCGCCGCAGGATCACCGGGTTGAGCCAGGGGATGTTGCTCGGCGCCCAGACATCCACCAGTTGCCGCATCATGAAGGCGATCTCGGTTTCGTGCCGGCGCGTCATTCCCGGCACGTCGCGTGTGGTCTCCAGCCACCAGGATTCCGCCATCTGGTAGCCCTGGGCGATGGCATTGAACGGCCAGTTCGACCAGGCGGGGTCGGCGAACCGGTGGTCGCCGCCGGACACCGGCGGCGGGTGCTGCCCATCCGCATCCGCCGCCACCTTGGGCAGCCACATCGCGTAGCGCGCCAGCAAGAGCCAGGCGCGTGTGGCGAGCGCGAGCTGCCGCCCTGGCGCTGCGGCAAGCTGGGTGCCCCAGTCCGCCCAGTTCCGGCCGATCGCCACCGGCGAGATGCCCTGCGTCGCGCGTGCCTGCATCGCCCGCAACATGCGGTCGAACGTGCGATAATCCGGCACCACCCCCAGCTCGGCGGTATCGTCCGGGCGGCGCGCCACCGGCGGCGCCGGCGGCCTGGAGCGGCCCGGCGACATCGGACCCGGCAGCGCCGGTCCGGATGGTGACGGTGCGCTGGACTCGTTTGGCATGACTCTCGGCTCCGCGTGGTGCGGCTGGCATCAAAGCCGATCCGCGCGCTTGGAGCCTTGAGCCAGATCAACCCGGGCGTCGTTTCCACGCATGTCAGGACAGGTGACGGGTTCGTGCCAGATCGAAGCGACACGATAAACCGGCCCGGAACATCCTGGAGCCGTGCATCTGGCCGCCACCATCGCTTGGCTCCATTGACGACGCGCCCTGGCTGTCGCACGGTCCAGTGCCTGAAACCGAGCAATTACCGACGCGCGTCAACAACGCCACGAAACTGTCAACGTCGCACCACTTTGCTGCGGCCAGTATTCGGTGCAGAAACTAACTGTGTTCGTCTTGGCTTTCATCCGGGGGAGTGCATGCCATGAGCGGAGCGGCAAGCGTCGAAGTCAGTGACGGCACCACCTGGCGGACCGATGGCCCGCTGGGGGAGATCCTGAGCGTCTTCAACGGCGGCAGCCCGTTGAACATCGTGAACGGCGTGAAATCCATTCTCACTGACGGCTTCACCGTCGTGGGCACGGCCCAATTCATGGGCACTGCCAGTGCGAATATCACTGTCACGGTGATGAAGAACGGCGACATCACCCTGCTGGCCGTGCTCTCCGGCGTGCAATTGTCAAAGTTGTTGGCCGCAGCCGGAAACCTGCATCTGACACCCGGATTCGAAGTGGTGTTGCCGACCACCTCGGTCCTCATCAAGCGTACCGGCAGCACGCTCAGCCTCAGCGTGGCCGCGGTGATCACCAATATCGGCGAAGTCGTCTTCGTGGCGCAGTACGATACCAAGTGGCAGGTAGCGGTCGGCTTCGATCTCGACGTCTCCCAGATCGCCGCCCTGCCCGGGCTGAGCGGAAGCAAGCTCGCGTCACTCGACAGTTTCATCGGCCTCACCGACCTGATGATGGTGATCTCGTCGTACGATGACGCCGACTTCGACTTTCCGGATCTGAGCAGCTTTCAGGCCCCTGCGCTCGGCAGCGGCAAGATCGCATTGCCGAAGCAGGCAGGCGGCAAGCTGGTCGAGGGACTGAACGTCTATGCCGGATTCAGCACCACCAAAGGCGGCGGCTTTCAGTCGATCGCCAAATTCCTCAAGATCAAACTTGATGGGTCGATCGGCATCACGCTCGCGGTCAGCCTGCCCGATCCGGAGACCAATTCGAAGCTGTTCCTGTCGGTCGAGGAAACGATCAAGCCCGGCGTCACGCTGACCGGTGAACTGGGCCTCGTGCTGGCGAGCGGCGAGGTCGGCGTGTTCCTGACGGGCGAGGTGGTGGCGCCGATCCAGGGTCAGCCCGCCCAGTTCGACGTGACGGCGCTGGTGGTGGAAAACGGTGTGCTGTTCTCCGGCAGCATGATCGACACGGCGCCCATCCACTTCGATATCGACCACGTACGTTTCCACCTCGCCGATGTCGGCCTGGTGATCGGCATCGACGACGAGGGCATCCCGAGCTTCGGCTTCGCCGCTACCATCGACGTCGACCGCTTCAATGCCGCCCTCGCCTTGTTCATCGACAGCACCGATCCCTCGAAGAGCATGTTCGCCGCAGCGGTCACTGAACTCAGTCTGCTCGATGTGGTGGAAGTGCTGGCCAACCAGACCAACCTGCCCGCTTCACTGAAGGACACCTTCGACTCCTTCGACATGAAGTCGCTCGCGGCTTTCGTTCTGCCGATCGGGATCGCGCACGCCCTGGATCAGCGCGACCTGAAAGGCATCGCCGCCGCGTTCGCACAGCACCAGGTCACCATCCCATCGGACAGCGACCAGGTACTGCTCGACGTCAACACGCCGGGCCAGCTCTGGTACCTGACCGATCTCAAGACGATGAACCACTACATCCTGAAGCTCGCCAACAATGCCGTCGCGGTGTCGCTGGAGCCGCAGCTCTATGTAGCCCCGCAAGCAACATCCATCGGTGCGCTGAGTTTCCCCCAGGGCTACAAGGTCATCGGCCAACTGGACCTGCTACTGCTGCACGCGGCCATCGATATCGAGATCGCCGGGCTGACCGGCATCAGTGCCGACGTCTATGTCGATCCGATCGTCGTGCACAATGCCAACTTCCTGGCAATCACCGGGGCCGGCGGCCAGGGCGGTCCGTACGTGTCGCTCGCCACCTATGCGCGACCGCAGGAAACGGACCCGAATTTCCGTGCCCCGCATTTCGCGATGTCGGGTGAACTTCGTCTGCTCGGTGCCGAGATCGCCAGCGTCTATATGAATTTCAGCAAGTCCGGCATTGTGTTCGACCTGAAGGCCTATGTTACGCCATTCGTGCTGATTGACCTTAACGCCAGCTTCCAAAGCCTGACCAACATCAGCTTTGGCGGATCGATCACGATTGGCGTCAACGATCAGTTCGACCTCGGTTCGCTTGGCAAGGTCCAGGTCCGCGCCGACGCCCTCGGGTCGCTGAACATCGCGCTTCACAACACGACGGCGTCCGCGGCGTTCATGGCTGAGCTGCAGTTCGAGGCCTGGCAGGTCCAGACTCCGCGCCTCGACCTCGACGTCAACACCGGATCGCTGCCGAACATAAAAGCTCTGCTGCTGGCGGAGCTCAAGAAGCTGTTCCTGGATGGGCTGTTGAAGGACGTAACGCGCTTCCTGGACTGGGCGAAACGTGGCGTGCTGCAGGGTCTGGCCAGCGTGGAACAGATCGCCGGAGTGCTCAAGAGCGACTTCAAGCTGGCTGCCGCGGACGCCGGGAAGCTCCTGCACAGTGCCAGCTACGACGTGAACGAGATCGCCAAGGCCTTGAAATCGGAGTTCGGACAGACGGCGCAGGACATCGCCAACTTCCTGAAGAACGATCTCGGCCTGCATTCCGACGCGGTCAACGCGGTGCTGAAGGCTGCCGGCTTCGCCGCAAACGAGATCGAAAGCGCACTGTCCACCGCCTTCGACTGGGCGAAGAGCCATCTCAATCCGAGCCACTGGTAAAGCGGAGAAGCGATCATGGCCGTGCAACCGAAACCGCCCGTCGGAGCCTCCCGCAACACGCTGGAGCACTGGCTCGCCGGCGCCACCGACGCCGATGCCAATCTGCGGGAGAGCGTGCTGCGCAACACGCATCCGACCTTGGCGCAGTTGGTTGGGCGCAATGTCCCCGCCGACATCAAGGTGGTGGCGATCGAGGAGGTGCCGACCGAACTCTACATCGTGCGGCGGTTCGAGGCCGCCACCGAGCCGGTGGAGGCCGACGGCAGCCAAGCGCAGATTCTGCGCAGCTCGGTCCACGCACTCGCCATGGACGAGGCGGGGTTCTGGGAAAAGCTCGCCGGCGACCCGAAGACCGTCCTCGCCGAGCGCCTGGCGCTCAAGCTGCCGCCACAGGTCAATGTTCACGTGCTGACGGAGGATGCCAATACCGCCTATCTGGTGCTGCATCACCCGCCACATCTGCAGGTGTGGCAGCCGCCGGTCGCACTGCTGCAGCGCCTCGCCGTCAAGCGATAGGATGATGCGCGGCGCGCCTGCGCCGGCCGGCCTCGCCGGCGGCACGGTCGCGGACGTGTTGCGGGCACTCACACCCTCGGTCGGTGCCGCGCTGGTGACGCCAGCGGCGTGGTGGCATCTGTTGGAGACGGGCGCGGCGCTGCCGCTGTCCAGCGGCGGCGGTATCGAGTGCCATCTGGACTGCCCGGACCGCGCCGATCTGGCGGTGCGCTACCTGGGCACGGAGCTGGCCACGGCGGCATCGCTGTTGGGAACTGTCACCGGGGCGGCGGAGCTGGGCCAGCGGTGGCGAGCCGCGCCACCGTCGCCTGCGGGCGCACGCATGCTGTGGCTGGAGTTCGACGTGCAGGCAGGCATCGCTCCGGTGCCGAGTGTGTTCGCGGGTCCGGGCTACCCGCCCGCAGGCAAGCCCGCTTGCGTGCCGGATGTGGCGGAGTGGACCGCCATGATCGACGCCTTGTGGCCGGCCGCGCCAACCGAGGCAGCCGGGCGCGTGTCGCAACTCCTGCGGGCCCTGCCGGTGGAAGCCTGGATCGGCTATCTCGGTGTCATGCGTGGGCGGGAATTGCGCGCAACGGTTTCCGGCATGACACCAGGTGACGTCCCGCGGCTTCTGCAACGGCTGCGCTGGCCCGGCGATCCGGGCATCCTTGCCGGTGTGCTGGATATTGCCCGCCGGCTTTGCGCCCGGCTCACGCTGGGGTTGGAACTGACCGGCGGGACCGGGGCCAGGATCGGCGTCGAACTCGGCTTGCTGGGCGCCGACGGCTGGCCCAGGCTGATCGACGCGGTGGCCGGGCTCCTGCCCCTGACCGATGCCGCGATCGCCGCGCTGCTGGACTGGCCCGGGGAGAGCGCGGAGAACGCGGACTGGCCGGCGTCGTTGCGCCGGCAGGCGGTACGGATCGTGCGTCGGCTCAATCACCTGAAATTCGGTTTCGACGGCGTCGCGCCGGCACAGGTCAAGGCGTATCTCTACTACGGGCTGTTGGCGTGATACCGGGTGCCGAAATGAATACCACATGGCACCGGCTCCTGGTAGTGGTCCAACTTGAATAATCCACAGGAAAATAACTCTACCGCCAGGGGATTAGGCTCTCCGGGCGTCGCCGTCATTTTTGGTCTGGCCTAAGAGGCACAGGATTGGCCTGCGGGTCGCAACTGCTTCCTATCCTGATAACGCTGTGATCCGAGAGAACATCCCACCCCTCTTGCCGAAGCTGCATCTCTTGGAACGGCGCCATTCCGATAGCCTCAACTTGCGGATGCACCAATTCTGGCAGCGATTGGCCAGCGACAACTACCGCCGCCATGAAAACGGGGCCATCACATTTGCTTCCGGGACATTCCCACGCTGTCCAACCGGACACAGTATCATGTGGTGCGATCATGCGGCCGAGCACAGCTTCCTGGAGAGTTTTATCTTTCACGCTGAAGGCGCCAACCTCAGTAAGACCATCATATGTGTTAAGTATTACGCCTCCCTGCCTAAGAGCATCGCACAGTTCTGGCAGCGGATAGTTCTGGTTGCCATTGCTCGGCTTCGGGCGTTGGGTCTCGTAGGGATTCAAGTACAAATGAAAGCCTGTGATCCTTATGGGGTAGTCATAAAGATTGGTAATGCTTACGTAAATAAACCAATGTATTGGAGATATCACGACGTTTTCTACAGTTTTGTGCCCGATGTATTGATAGGCCATCTGGGTAGTCGTATTCACCGTCTGGTGCGCGTAATCAGCCGTCAATACTACGAACAGACGCTCCGGCTTGGGTGGAACAACCTCGTTTGGAGTTGCGGTGTATTGATCGATGACCCCGACCATCACAAAGAGGATGACGGCGGCGCTTCTGCCCCACACAATCCTACCGACTCTCCACGTCTCATAGAGAGCAACCACACTGATCCCTGCCGCCAGCGCAAGGAGGGCTAGAAAATGATTCTCCGGCCACAAGAACACAAAGTCAAGTACAACAAACAACAAAGAGAAGAAAACGGTGTAAACCCAATGGGCAATCCGCCCGCTATAGTCTGGATCATGATGGAGATCATGGTTGTCTGTGGGCTTGCGGCTGTCATAATCGGTCATCACTAATTCGGCTTTGTCAGATTTAAATGCTTGTAACTCTTCGGCATATTCTGTATGTTATCGGAACATCGTTGTCAACC
>Ga0209415_10017368_pt1 | contig 11457 bp, 17 predicted proteins | sample PeaSoiSIISIP2007_FD_187696 | JGI IMG/M metagenome (GOLD analysis project Ga0209415, IMG submission 187696) | Peat soil microbial communities from Weissenstadt, Germany - SII-SIP-2007 (SPAdes) (version 2) | ecosystem: Environmental > Terrestrial > Soil > Wetlands > Peat | place: Germany...
TCGGCTGCCCCGTTGAGTTGGTACCTCGACGGGGCGCCTCCCTTTTGTGGGTAGGCACCCGGATCACACCCGACGACTGGACAAAAGCAAGTCTCTTGTGAGGCGGGATTGTTTCTGCTCTTCTGGCCTGATGGCCAAACGTCGCAAAACCGCTACAAAAACCATCACAGTGCGTGAGCGGGTCTCCCCTGCTCCCATTCGCATTTCGGTGCCCCGTGCGGCCCCGATCAAGAAGCAACGCCGCCGAAGCTCGCGCCGAAGCCATAGCCGGGGCTTGCAGCTCGGGGGTGGTTCCACGGGCGCCATGAGCCTCAATCGCTCGGGCGCGCTCGCCCTCGGCGGCTTTCTGTATGGGTTCATCGAGAAGCAATTCGGCGCGCACATCCCGGCCATTCCGGTGATTGGCAAAACCGGCGCGATTGCACTCGGCGCCTACTGGCTCGGCGGCAAGTCGCCGGGCATCGTCGCCGACATTGGCAACGCTGCAAGCGTGCTCGCTGGCTACACGTTCGGAAGCACCGGCAAGGTCTCCGGACTCGCGCCGCAAGTCTCGGGCATCGCGGCGCAGGTTTGATTTCGCGGGGGGCTTCGGCCCCTCGCTAAACGCCTCCGCGCGTGAGTGCGGAGGTGCGACCAAAACAACAAGCAGGAGAGACACGCATGGCATTTGCAGTTGTCGGATACGACGATCACGGCGAGCCGGTTTACCAACCGGTTCAGGGCTCCGTCATGGGGCAGTCGATCATGGGCGTGGGCGCGGCGCACCACGGCCACCACCGCCCGCACCACGCGCACGGCGCGGTCGCGCACTTGCCGCCGAAGCCCGATTGGCGACACGGCGAGCTCGCGCACGGCGTCAACACGCCGGACACGGGCATGTTTCCGTTGCCGCTCACCGGCACGGGCGGAACCAACACGTTCTCGGCGACCGTCGCCGCGATCACTTTCCAGGGGTCGCTTCAGAAACCCTACCGCTCTGAACGTCTGATTTTCATCGTGACCCGCATCGGCACGAGCGCCGCAAACTTGCGCGTGCAAGGTCAGATTTTCGTCGGCACCGACTTGCAGCAAGGCGAGCTTGGTTTGCTCGACCTCGAGTCACTTGGCGCGGTCACCGCGTTCGGAACTCGCCTCACGCTCTCGCCGGCAAACCCCGGCGTGTTCGTGCGCCTGCAAACTCAGCTCGTGGGCGGCGTGCTCGCTGGCACCGACACGATCCTCATCAACACGTACTTTCTCGGCCAAGTCATCCACTGACCCACTGAGGTTCCCCATGCGTGTCAACGTCGCAATCCCAGAGAGCCACGTCACTGCGCCCGTTTTGGACGCCGCACTCGAAGCCGTCACCCGGCTAAACGAGTCGATGATCAAAGATGGCAGCGCGCCGACCTTTAAAGAAGTCCAGCACCGTGTGAGCTGGCGTCCGGAGCCGCCAGGTGCGGAGCACTTCGATCACGCCGGCATCGTGTCTGAACGAGGTTGGGGTGATTGCGACGACTTGGCACCGCACCACGCCGCGAGCTTGCGCGTATCGGGAGAGGACCCGGGCGCGCGCGCGATCGTCGTGCCGAGCGGGCCTCAGCGCTGGCATGCGGTCGTGAAACGCAGCAGTGGCAAAATCGACGACCCAAGCGAAGCTTGCGGCATGAACGGCAAGCGCCACGCCATTGCGGGCGCGGCGCTTCCGCTCATGGCCGAGCCGAACATTTCCTCAGTGTCCGGCGCCTACGAGCTCCGACCGCAGATCGCGATCAAGCCGACCCCGAACGGCATGTGGCATGGGCGCGCCGATATCCCGTGGAACTGGCGCAACGAAGGCAAGGCGAGCCCCGGCGAAATGGCCATGGCCGCGTTGCATCAAGCGCCGCTTCCGTCGACTGCACTTTGCGGGGCCATCGACGGCGCGATCGACCTTGCCGAGATTTGCGGCGCGGCCGACCCCGAGCACTTGGAGCGGCTCCGATGCCTCAGCGACTACGCCGCTGGCATGAGCCTTAACGACTGCGCCGAGCACTACGGCCACGAGCACGCGCGCGCGGCTCATAACGTCGTCGGCTCGTTTTGGTCGCACATCAAACACCTCGCTTCGCCGCTGGCGAAGATTGTGACGAGCCCGATCACCACGCCGCTACACATGGCGCAGCACGCGGCAAAGGGTGACTTCGGGGGCATGTTCCACGACGCGCTTTCACCGCTGCAAGCGGCGCAGCACTTGGCGCAGCCCTTCGCGCACGCAGTCGCGCCGTTCTCCGGACTGATGCGCATGGTTCCCGGTATCGGGCCGATGGCCGCGAGCGCCGTCGACCTCGCGAACCACGGCATCCCAACAAACCTTCACGACCTTGCGAGCTTCGCAGCTCAACAAGGCGCGGGGTTCATTCCTGGCGTCGGGCCCGCAATGGCCATGATGCAAAACTCACCCTTCGCGGGGATGATGCCCGGCGGCGGCGGCGGCGGATCGCTCCCCTGGCCTGCGATGCCCTTCCGGTGATTTCGCGTCGCAACCTCTTACAGCTCGCGGGCGCGGCCGTCGTCGCGCTCGCGTGCTCCGACGGACAGGGTCAGCAAGAAATGCATAACGAACCGTGGCTCCTCTGGGGCCAAACTTCCGCGGTAACGCTCACCGGCATTCCGGCCACTGGAACGAGCGTCACGACTGACCAGCTCGTGAGCGCGCGCTACAAGCGGCCCGACACTTGGAGCTTTTATTTTGCGCTCCAAATCACAAACATCGCCAACACGGTTCCGGTCGCCGTGCGCGCTGAATTCGACGTGACCCTAGGTCTCGGTCGAAACACGATCACCATCCCGGCGTTTTGCGTGCTCGAGATACCGCCGGCCGAGCTCACCCAAGGCAATCAGCCCATGCGATGGGCAACGCAAGTGGAGCACCAGGCGGCTTTCGTCGGGCAGCTGTCGAACAACATCACCGACAAGCTCACGGCCCAAAGCATCGTCATCAACGCGCGCTTTTTCTCCGAAGGGTCGATCAATAACGGCAACACGCTGCAAGCGAATCTGACGGCCATGGTTGCGCCGCTCACGCACATCCGGCCGGACTGGTACGCCGACCCGCGCGACAAACACGAAATGCAGTTCAGCGGCGAAACGAAGGGGCGCTAAGCGATGGCCGAGAAACCGACAGACCGCAGCGCCGCTGTGCGCTCGTGGCTGATGAAAAATCCGCGACCGGCAAAGCTGCAGGTCTACGGGCGCGACGGGAAAGAGTATGACGTTGAAATCCGGCCGGGCGTCGCTTGGAGCGAAACGGCCATCAGCGTCACCGCACTTGACCCCGAGCGGCTCGAAGCAGTGAACGCGGACGGCAAGCTTTTGCGCGCGTGCGTCGTCGCGAACCTCGTGGAAAAAGAGGAAGCCGCTATCGCGCAGCAAGGCGCGGCTTTCGCCGCAATGCAGTCGACCGACCCCGAGACGCAACGCCTGATTGCCATCGCAACGCTACTCGAGCGCGCCCACGAGCGCGCGACCGATGCGATTCAGCAAACCGTCGGAATTGCGTTCACTCAGCTGCAAGAAATCTGCAACTCGCTCGCGACACAAGCGACCGTTGCACAGGCCACCGCGAACGAGCTCACGCTTGGCATTCGAAACTTGCTGATTCAGCAGGCCCAAGACGCGGCCGATCAAATCGTGCACGAGGCGAAACCCGAGGCGGGCCCGCTCGAACGGCTTGCCGAGAGTTTCATGGCTGGACAGGCCATGGCAGGCGCGGAAGCCGCCCCCACACCGAAACCCGCGGCAAAACCCAACGGAAAGCACTGAGCCATGGAAATCGGCCTTCTTTTTTTGGTGCTACTTGCAAAACTGCAAGGTTTTTTCGGCGAGGAGAAACCCGCGCCGAAGCCGACCCCCCACCGGCCGCCCCCTCGCCCGGCCCCCCATCCGGGGCGGCTTCCGCCGGCCCCCTCGCCCGCTCCCGCTCCGAGGCCCTCTCCGACGACCCCGCCGGCCGCCAGAACGCCCGTTCCTTGGCCTCAGGCCATTCCGAACGACCTACCCCCCTGGCCCTCGGGGTGGGCCCCTGCAAACCCTGTTACGAGCGCCATGGTGAACCGGGCGTTTCAGTTGCTCCCCGACCTCTGGGCGCACGGGCAAGGCACGTGGAAGCCAGAGAAGACCGGCGACCGCTGGGTCGTCTACCAGGCGAACATGACCAAGGGGCCCGACGGCGTGACGAAAAAGGGTGTCGTCGCGTTCACCGCTCCGAGCCACGCCGCTCCGACGTTCGCGAGCTCGGCGCCGATCACCGTGACCCCCGGCGCCGCGCTCCCCACGCAGCCAGCGTCGACACAAGCGAACGTCCTGCCCACGCTGCGCCAAGGGAGCAAAGGGCCGTCCGTTGTTTGGCTTCAGCAGCAGCTGCACCTTGCGGCCGATGGCAGCTTCGGGCCGAGCACCAAAGCCGCCGTTGTCGCGTTCCAAGCGCAGCACGGGCTTGCGGCTGACGGCGCCGTGGGTCCCGAAACGTGGGCCGCGCTTGGCGGGCGATCGGCGGCGGCGGCGTGAATGCAAATCGTAACCGCCGTCACAACCCCAATCAGCGCAGAGCACGCACGTGATGCACTGCTCGCGGCGATGCCTGGCATCGACCGCGAGAGTGCAGCACTGCTGCTCTCGCTGATTTGGGTCGAGACGGGGCACGGCGCGCTGATGAACTGGAACCCCGGCAACATCACCGCGGGCCTCTCGTGGGAGGGCCTTGCGTGGCGGCCGCCGTGGTTCAGCACGCCGGGCCCCTTGCATGATCGCATGCTCGCCGGCACTGCCCCGAGCGCGTTCCGCGCGTACACGTCCGCGCCCGACGGCTTCCGTGATTTCGTCGGAGTGCTGCAACGCCAGTTTAAGAGCGTGCTCGAGGCCGCGAGCTCGGGCAATCCCGCGCTGTTCGTGCAAGCACTGCACGACTCGGGTTATTCGCGCGACTACACACTCGCGCACGTGCCGACCTTCGCCGCGCTGCGCGAGCAGTTCGCGCCGCTCGTGGTGCACTTGCCCGAAAGCGTCGCCGGCGCCGGCGGCGCGCTCGAAGGCCTCGCGCTTGCAGCTGCAATCTTTTTCGGCGCGCGCGCACTGCTGAAGCGCAAGCGCAACCACCACCGGAGACACGCATGAGCGCACCGCAGCAAATCGGTTACGTCGGGCAAAACGGACAGGTGATTTATGGGCAAGCCGCGAGCGTTGCGAACCCACTGATCGGCCTTGCCCAAACCACGTTCACCACGTCGCAAAGCGTCGTCGTCCCGAGCAACGCACTCGGGCTCGCAATCGTCGAAGCGTGGGGCGGCGGCGGCGGCGGCGGCGGCGGCGCGGGCGGCTCAATCGGGCCCCTGCAGTTCAAGGCCGGCGGCGGCGGCGGCGGCGGCGCGCAACGCGTGATGGTCACCATTCCCGTTACGCCGGGGGGCACTCTCAACATCACGATCGGCGCGAAGGGCACGGGCGGCGCGGGCGGCGGTAGCGGCGCGGCAGGCACGCAAGGCACGCCAGGAGGGCAAACGAGTGTCATCGACGCCACGCTCGGAGCGGGCATCAGCGTACCGGGCGCAAGCGGCGGTTTCGGCGGCGGGCAGCTCACGCCAACGAACCCCGCCGGGAACATTGCCGGCACGCCCGGCGGCGGCGGTACCACGGGCGCGGCCGGTGGTAATTTCATCAATGGGAGCGGCGGAATGGGAAGCGGCGGAAGCACCACAGCGCCCCCAAACAGCACCGCGGGCGAAGACAACTCAGGGACCAACGGCATCAACCAAGGCGGCGGAGCGGCCGCGCCTGGAACCACCGTCACGAACGCGGGCGGAGGCGCAGGCGGAGGCGGCGGCGCAGGGCCCGGCCTGATCGGCTTCGGCGGCGCAGGCGGAGGCGGCGGCAACGGCTCAGCAGGCACGGGCGGTCAGAACGGCACCGCAGGCACCAACGGCTTTTCAGGCGGCGCAGGCGGCGGCGGCGGCGGCGCAGGCGGCAACGGCAGCGCGAGCGGCGGAACGGGTGGCAGCGGCGGCGACGGCACCACGGGACAAGCAATCGTCACGTTCATTTTGCACTCATGAGCGCCATGGCTCAGGCGAACAAAAACCCGCTCCCTGCTGGCCGCTACGAGCTCGACCTCTACACCCCGACGGCGAGCACAGAGCACGTGCGCGACGGCGTGCCCATCTTCAACAAGTGGCGCGAGAAAAACAGCGAACGCGTGCGCGTGCTGCACGCTGAGAGCTGGAACACGCACCCCCGCCAAACGCGCGTCATGTTCGAGGTTCGCTCGAAGCCGGGCGCGTTCCCATTCGGCACGCTCGGATCGCCCGAGCTCGTGGGCAACGTCGGAGCGCTCCCAACCATCGCCGACGTTGTCGGGCTGATGTTCAACCCGCTCGGTCTACTCGAGCAAGTGGCCGCGAGCACCGCGGGGCAGTTCATCGGCAACCAAGCGGCCGCGCTCGCGCAGCCCGAGTTACGCGAGCTGCGCGACGCGCTGATTGTGGTGAAGGCCAACATCGCACTCATTCGCGCAATGCTCGAAGCCGTGCACAATCACACGAGCCCGAACCCCTCGGATGCCATCGGAGCCGCGCGCCAGCTCATACAAAACAGCATCGAGCTTTTGGTCGCGGCCATCGGCAAGGTGGTGTCTGTCGACTTCCCACGGCGTGCCGTGAGTGCGTTGATTGACGAGCTGCGCGCGTTCGAAAAAGCGATCACCGAGGCGCCGCAAAAAGCGCTCGACCTACTCGAGCAAGAGGCCGGCATTCTCGCGCGCGACGTGGGCGCGCCGCTCGCGGTGTCCTACGGCGGCTTGTTCGCGGCGGGCTTGGCCGTCTACCTCATGACCACGGGCAAGCGGAACGACTCGACCGATAAAATGTTGCTGCTCGGTGTGGCCGCCGTCGTGCTGGGCGGAAGCACCCTTTTTCAAAACATCCAACACCCGGCGCCGTTGCCGGGGTTCGAAAAGAAGTGAGGACACATGCCCAAGTGCGAAGACTGCGCGGACCCAAACTCGAAAGCCGTTTACATCTTGCAGGCCGGTAGCCTTGGCCTGGTTCGGAGCCTGTGCGCCGGCCATCACCGGCTTAAGACTGCCGAGCTCGACGTTTCGCTCGTGCCCCATCAGTCGACGGGCATCGACGCACCTTGGAGCCCCGAAGAGGCGCTAGCGAACGACCTGCGCGACGAAGAGACGACGAACGACAAGCTCCGCGCGCACGTGACCCGCTTGCAAGGTGAGAATCGCGCGCTCGCGTCCGAGCTCGACTCGCGCCGGCTCGAAGAGTCGACGCGACTGCGAAGCGACCTCGAGGAGTTGCAGGCCGAAAACAAGCGCCTCAATTTGCTCGTGGCCAACGAGTCGCGCGGGAGCGTGGTCGAGGGGTCGAGCGGCTAAACGATCAGGGGGGAGCGCTCGACCTTGACGGCTTCCAACGTCGACAGGTCGAGCGCTTGGCCGTTGTGCGTGGTGCGACCGCGCCGCACGGCATAGGCGTGCGCCTTCAGTGGCCACGTGTCACCCGGCGCCGGTTCTCCCATCGGCTCGAAGCGGAAGGCCGCCAAATCCTCCGTCCACCACCGGCCGCCGTCGATAGAGTCGCGAAACACGGCACGCCGTTCGATGCCTTCGTCATCGGTCCACCGCGGCGACAGTTCCCACATGCGTTGAATCACCGCACGCGAGAACGCGACGCAACCGAAGCCGCCCGCGCCAATCTTTTGGATCACGCAACCCTTGCTCGGCTCGAGTAGCACCGCGCCCGGGTCCGTGATGTTGACGGCCGTGGTATCGCGTAGGAAGCACGGCGCCACGACGATCGACGGCTCGCGCAAACATTGGTCGACCATGGCCGCAAGCGCGTCGCAGCTGACCGCGACGTCGTCGTCGACACTCACCCAAACTTTGGCGCGCGGCTCTTCGAGAAAGTCGCACGCGGCAATGCTGCGCCCCTTGCCGATGACCGTCGCGCCCGCGTTGACGTGCACCTTCACCTCACCGAGCAACGCGCAGCGGGCAATGGTGACGGCCGCCGGCAGGCCCCACCAATTCGGATCGTCCAGGTCGTTCAGCGCGGACGCGCCCGCTTGCGCGAGCCCTTGCACTTGCCTCATGAGCTCGTTGTTCGCGGCAACGCGCCCAAGCTTGCGGCTCGCGCTGTAGAGCATCGTCGAAACGAAAATAACGTCACTCACGGGACCACCTCGATATCGGTCAAGAAAGCCTCTTGCAGTGAACGGTTTGGCTCGCGGATCGGCTTCACTGCCACGAGCTCCGCGCGCATTTCGAGCACGACATTTCGAACGGTGCTGATGGCCGTTCGCACTTGCAGCTCGGTTGCTTCAGCGGGAAAGCGCTTGCCGTCGACTCGCAGCAAAAGCCGCCGGCATTGCCAGTCCCCGCGGTAGCCGTAGTCCGCGCGCCAGTAGGCCGGCTGCGCGAAATAGAGCCACGAGCCCACGAACATCCGGCGCACGTGCGTGGGGTCCGCGTCCGCGTCGTCGCTCGACCCATACGGCACGTGCGCGGTCAACACCGCGCCCGGCTTCGCTACGCGCCAGCACCATTCCAGCGCGCGCAGCGGCTCGCGCAAGTGTTCCAGCACGTGCGACATGAGAAACTCGTCAACGCTGTTCGGCTCCCACCCATCGGGCGGGTTGTCCAGATCGACGACGCGGTCGACGCCCGGCGCGGGGAACGCGTCCACGTTCACCCATCCGGGTAGGATGTGGCGGCCGCAACCTAGGTTGACTTTCATCGCTTCCGCTTCGCGGGCGCGGCCGCGCGTGCGGCCGGCTGCTGAGTGATCGCGACGTGCGCGGCTTTCGCCTTGAGAAACTTGTTCAGCTCTCGAAGCTGGGTCGGGCTTTCGATCTTGACTTCGTAGTTATTTGTCAGCGCGCCCGCGTCGTCCCACGTCTGAACCAAATACGTTTTTTGCGCCACGGCACTCCGAAGGGTGAGACCCCGTCCGAAAAGGACTCTTTTCGGACGGGGGGGGGTGAAGTGCCGGCGCAGCGAACAAACGGGGGGGAATTTGCCACACTCCGCCGGCCGCGCGACGCTACTACTTTCCGGACGGCAACCGGTAGCGCTGGATCATCCGGTAGACGGTTCGCCGGTCGAGCTCCAAGGCAATTGCAGCCTGACTGATGTTCCAGCCGTACTGTTCCAGGGTGGTCCGGAGGTGCTCCCGTATGACGGCGTCCATGGCCACCGGTCGCACGACAAAAGGCGGTAGCGTTTTGCCGTCGTGCGTCTTTTCATCGCTTGACATTAGGTCGTTTTCGAGCGCTTCGGCACATTTGAGCACTTCTCGCAGCGCGGCAACGAGCTGGACGCCGTCTTCGGGCTCGAAGCGCGCGCCGGCAATGGCCAGCCGGCAACCGATGCCCACCTCTTCGCATGCCTTGCCAATCTGATCGACGATTTCTATGCTATTTTCCACGTGAAAGCTCCCACTTTCAAAGGCTCGGGGCGTGGTTCCAGCCACGCACCGAGCAGTTTTTTCACTTGATTCCGAGGGCGGACGGCGCTTTCACGCTCACCCGCTGAAAACGCTTGCCGATGTAGACGGTGCGAACCCGCCCCCCGGCCGTCCAGTACGCGTACCAATACGGGCCGTGTTCCTTTTTGCAGCCGGCTTTCCCGCAGAGCACCGGTCGCAGTTCATAGGTTATCGCGTGACCCGCCTCCTTTGTGTGCCGATTCCCCACCGGCTCGAGCTTCTTAGCTAATCGCTTTTTGGCCATGTTTTGCCACCTTAGCTAATTAGCTAAGGCTAGGCAAGCCGGCGCGGCCGTTCAGTGTTAGCTAAGACTTCAGCACGCCGAACACGGTGCTCCGCGGAACCTTGACGGCCATCGAGATCGACCGAATCGAGCGACCCTCGGCGCGGAGCGCCCGAATTTTCTCGCGTAGCGCCGACTCGAGAGGCGGCCGACCCCATGAGCGGCCCTCGCTTTCGAGCCGCGCGCGCGCGGCCGTTTGGCGGTCCATTTGCGCGTCAATCTCCATTTGCGCGGCAAATCCTAGCATAGAAACGAGCAAATCCCCCATCGCGCCCGCGAAATCAAAGCCCTCTGTCACCGAAATTAGCTGACATTTGGCCTGTTTCAGGGCCTCGACTACTTCGAGCGTGTCGCGAACCCCCCTACGTGTAAGGCGGTCTAGGCGCCACACATACACCCGGCGGAATTCGCCACGGAACACGGCCGCTCGCAACCGGTCGAGCTCGGGGCGGACCCACGAGCGCCCCGACCGGGTCTCTCCGAACCACGCCAGGTCGATGTCACCGCGGACGGCCGCCGCTCGGTCGATGGCCGCCCGCTGTAGCGCTTCGGACTGCTCGGGGGTGCTGACTCGCACGTAGGCCGCCGCGGACGCCAGCACGCCCCCTTTTTGGCGCTCTGGGGGGGTGTAGGGGGGCACCGCCCCTCCTACCATGGCTCTGGTGTCGACACTCTCCCAAGGCCGGACGCGCCGTACCTGACAGGTCGGATCTACCTGTAAGCAAGGGAGATTGGTCTTATTTCTTCTGAGAGGGTCTCCTAGGCCAGGGGTTAGGACAGTCAGAACCGCAGGCCGGTGCCCCAAATGGGCCGCGCGCGGGGTTGTCCCCACCTGAACGGCGGCGACTGAACGCGCGGAGCGGGGGTTTTGGGCCCCAAAACGCACGGGTCGGCCGTTAGGCCTACTACTGCGGACGTGGGGGGGCCTGTCTCACGCAGGGTGAGACGGGCTGTCCTATGTGCGAATGTCGCGGAATTCTGTCAGCGCGGCCGCGATTTCGGCCCGCTCGGCTTCCGCCCGTCGCTCGCGTTGCTCGCTGCGCCAGACCTCGCGAATCGCGTATTTGGCGCGCAGCGCCATGGCCTGAGCCTTCGGAGCGCCCCATGCGATGAACCGCCGGAGGGCTCCCCCGCATGTGATCGGCTGCCGAGCTCCCGGCGGTCGCTCGCCACGGCGCAGCCGGCGCGACACCAAAACGCCGAGCTTCTTAGCTTGACGGATGGCCCGTTGTATGGTGCGCACCGCGTACCCGGTAAAACGGGCTATTGTGCTCTGGAACGTCCAGCAAATCTGGCCGAGCGACGCGGCACAAGCCACGGCATAAGCGCGCTTCGGGCTCATGCCGGCGGCCGCGCAATGATCTGCGATGGCTAGCGCCTCTTTCCGGTAGGGACCGGGCAGCGCTAACCCTGGGTTCAACGTGACCCCGTTCGGACATTGTTTGGCCTACGGACCGAGTCGACTGCACCGTTTCGAAGCCGTTTCAGCGACGATTGCGAGCGAAAGCGTACCCGTTCGGGTTCACTTGCTTCGCGGGGTCTGCTGTGGCTTGGTAGGTGGCGCATTCCGGCAGTGGGTCTGCTGGGTGTGTCGGCTGCCCCGTTGAGTTGGTACCTCGACGGGGCGCCTCCCTTTTGTGGGTAGGCACCCGGATCACACCCGACGAC
>Ga0209415_10017370_pt1 | contig 11456 bp, 11 predicted proteins | sample PeaSoiSIISIP2007_FD_187696 | JGI IMG/M metagenome (GOLD analysis project Ga0209415, IMG submission 187696) | Peat soil microbial communities from Weissenstadt, Germany - SII-SIP-2007 (SPAdes) (version 2) | ecosystem: Environmental > Terrestrial > Soil > Wetlands > Peat | place: Germany...
GCGCCCGTTTGCTCTCCCGTGGGGCCGTCTGGGCGGGGGTGCCTGCGAACTGGCTCGGTCAGAATTGATCCGAGCTAGTTTCGCGGGCGGGTTTCGTCGGTGGGCGTGGGGCAAGGCGCCGACCAAAGACGGCCGAAACTGGCCCTCGTGAGGATCACATCGTGCCTTCGGATGACGATCTCATCCGTGGCTGTGCCGAGCCAACGAGCGCCCAATTCTGACTACCCGGGTTGGCGTGAACTCAAAGCCGACGATCATCGTGCCGATGCTGAACCCATAGCAATTGACCATGTTGGAGGATGTCATACCCAGTCCAAGCGCAGCCGTCCGCGCAATGCGTAGACAACAGTGCTTCGGGACGTAGTGCCCAGAAGCTGAACGCCACAGTCAGATACTCGGTGGCGGCGTGGCTCAGCGAGCAGCGCATCGTTCGCTGAGAACGCCAGCGACGGCTCCGCGTCCGTGAACTGATCCGACGGCCCCGGCGTGGAACACACGAGGAGACAACGGACGGTGAACCAGGCAGCGTTGGTGGAAGACGGCAATGACGAAGAGCCGGAGGAGATCGAGTACGCGCGTGCTGTGGGAGCTCGCTTGCGTGCGGTGCGCAAGCGGCAGTGGCTGTCGCTGCAGGCGGTCGAAGCCGGAAGTGACCACGAATTCAAGGCGTCCGTACTTGGCGCTTACGAGCGTGGTGAGCGCGCCATCTCGTTACCGCGCTTGCGCCGTCTCGCGGCGCTCTACGACGTTTCCGTAGACTATTTCCTACCCCAGGAAGAAGACGCCGGCGGCCTGAGAACCGTAGAGGACGGCGACCGAGACGGCTCCCCCGTTCGATCACGTCAGGGAGGGGCCGGGGAGAAGATCACCATCGACCTCACCAAGCTCCCCTCGGTGAGCTGTCCGGAAGGCGAGGTCCTTCGTCGGTATCTCTCCACTATCCAGGTGCAGCGCCAGGACTTCACGAACCGCATGATCACCATCCGTGCTGACGACGTGCGCGCCATTGCGTGCCTCTTCGGTGTCGCCCCCGACGCACTGGGCGCACGCCTGGACGAGTTGGGACTACGAGTGCCGACATGACGCCGGGTCGATGCCTCTCCGACCCTCGACCCTTCACGCTGCCTTGCCGGTCGGACGTCAGGTTTCGATGACACGCCCATCAGGATCGCAGACGTACGCGTAGGGGACCCCCGGCGCACGCTCGCCTTTGCGGATCAGCTTCCCGCCCGCTGGGGTCACCAATGAACGGTTTGTCGAGCTGATCTCGTTCCTCACGGTGATCCCGAAGTGTTCATAGCCTCCTCTCTACCCGACCCTCGCACGCTCCTCCTCGGTGACGGCGAGATGGAGGGGGGGATCGTCTCAGGCTTTGGGAAAGTGGAGGAAGCCCTCGTCTCGACCCGCATTGAACGATCTCGGCGCCGACCTAGGGCCCTTCGGACGCCTCCTCCGCCCACACCCCTAAGTGCCAGGCGACCTGTCCGGGCGGGCGCACACCGATCTGGTTGAGAAGTCCAGCGAAATCCCAGTAGGCCCGACATAACTTGATCTTCCCCTCCTCGATCAAGAAGAACCATGCACCGCGGATTGAAAATTGACTGCCCGACGCCGTCAGCCGAAAGGGTTCGAAAGAACCGTCATTGGTGCCGTTGAGTTCCCATTCGACGGCGAACCGATTCCCGTCCCGCAGCGTCGACACCAGCCTGATCGAGAAATCAGAGGATAAGCTGTGCATGCTGGCGACCTGCTCTTCGAGCTTGTCCGGGCCGATGATCCGGCCCTGTGGCACCACCTCGTAGATCCCATCGTCAGCCATGACCGCCACCAAGGCGGCTGCGTCGTGCCGGTTCCAGGCATCCACGAAGTCATCGACCAGAGTGCTCATTGTTCACCTCCGAACCAAGGCCTGACCGCGCAATCAGACACAGCATAGAAGTCGCTGCTCACACGCGATACCCTCCAGTAGGGTTTCCTCGTGCGCTCCGTTGTCGATCACCGCACCCCACATCACCCCGATGATCGGGGCCAGCTCAGTCAGAAGTTGGTTATCCGTCGGGGTGCGACTCGATGATCATCCCTATGGAGCATCGTCCCGGCCATTCCATCCACCCGGCACCGGCGCCTGGATCTCTTCTGGGCGTTCATAGTTGCAGCCGGACGGAGCCCGAACATCTCTCCTTTTCCGCTGGGGATACCCGACTTCCCGGCGTGGTCGGGCTCTGGGCGGTCGTCCCCTGATGCTGAACGTACGAGACTCTTGCAGTCCGACTGCAAACAATCTGCAAAGCTCCTGGTCGACACTGTGATCATGACCGACACCGTTATCGACCGATTCTGCGCCGCCGTCGCCGCCGCCACACTCAGCGGGGCCGACCTCTTCTGCGAGGACGTGGTCCTCGATGCCACCGTTCCCAACTGGCATTTTCTTCGCCGGGGTCAAGCGGCCGTCCGAGCCGAGCTCTCGGGCTGGTACGCGGACCCAGGCCGCTTCGACACGCTCCACCGCACGCCTTTGCCCGACGGGGAACTCGTCGCATTCGACCTGAGTTGGGAAGAGGGCGGCGTGCCCCATGCCTGTCGGCAGGCCCACGTCATCACGTTGCAGGACGGACGGATCGCCCGGGACACCGTCTGGTGCGGGGGGCGGTGGCCGGCGTCGTTGCTGGCGGAGATGGAGGAGGCACAACGCGCCACCGATCGGAACTCGGACGATGTCGGCGCCTGAGCGGCCAGTGGCCTCCTCAGTCGAGGAGCTTCTGGCTGGAGCGACCAAGCGCGAGGCCATGCTCACCGCCGATTCGAAGTCGGGGGCACGCTTCGAACGGGTCACCATCGACGGTGAACCGCACGTTGTGAAGTACATGCACGTTGACGACGACTGGATCATGCGCTCGACAGGGGACCTCGCCTGTCGGCCGGTGACGGTATGGCGGACCGGCATCCTCGATCGCGTCCCCTCGTGCATCGACCATGCTGTGGTCGGCTGCGCCGCCGGCCTCGGGCGCAACGGCTGGGGGACAGCACTCCTCATGCGCGACATGTCACCGTGGTTGGTGACGGAAGGCGACGATCCAGTGCCCTTGGACCAGCACCTCCGTTTCATCGAGCACATGGCCACCCTGCACGCCTCGTTCTGGGGCTGGCACGACACGGTGGGTCTGACGCCCGACCTGCACAGGTTCACCGAGTTCAGTCGGGACAACGTGATTCTCGAGGAGGAGCGCGACTGGCCCGACCTGGTGCCGCCGCTCGTTATCGAGGGATGGGAACGATACCCGGCCGTGGCTGGCGAGGTGGCCGATTCCGTCCTGGCCCTGACCGCTGACCCCACGCCGCTGAGCGACGCGTTGCGGTCCTGCCCCCGCACCTTCCTTCACGGCGACTGGAAGATGGGCAACTTGGGCAGCGGCCCCGATGGCAATACGATTCTCCTCGACTGGGCCATGCCCGGTGAGGGTTGTCCTACTCTCGAGTTGGCCTGGTACCTCGCCATCAACGCCGCCAAGCTCCCACAGTCGAAGGAAGACTCGGCGGCCGCGTACCGTTCGGCCCTGGAATCACTTGGCGTACCCACTGCCGAGTGGTGGGATCGTGCGCTCGATCTCGCACTCTTGGCCGGATCGGTCTGGTTCGGTTGGGAGAAGGCGCTCGGCGGACCGGGTCCCGAGCTGAGCTGGTGGGTCGAGCGAGCCGAGATGGGGATCACACGGCTCTGAGCATGCACTCTCCCTACTCGACACCCGAAGCATGGATGGCCGGTACCGAGCGCGTCTACGAGGCGCTCAGTCGATCGGCGCTCACCGAACACACGACCGATCTTTCGGGTCGACGGGTGCTCGATCTCGGCGCCGGTGCCGGGGCGACGTCACGCGCGGTCCGCGCCGTGGGGGGCCAGTCGATTGCCGTCGACGAGTCCTGGTCGATGCTTTACCACGACCGAGATGTTCGCCCACCGGCGATCGTGGCCGACGCCTGCGCACTTCCGCTCGCAGACGACGTCATGGATGCCACTGTGGCAGCATTCGTGCTGTCGCACGTCGTCGACCCGGTGACGCTGCTCCGCGAGGCCGGCCGGGTGACAGCGTCTGAAGGCGCAGTCATTGTGATCTCCTTCGCCCGAACCGAACCACGCCCGCCGGTGGCCGGGATAGTCGAGGATCTGCTCAGGGACCGCGGGTGGAGTCCTCCCCCATGGTTCCGCCGCCTGAAGGACGAACAAGAGCCGACGGTGGCCGATCCGGAACAATTGGAGTCCATGGCCCTGGCTGCTGGCCTTCGTTCCCCAGAGGTGGCGACCCGACGGGTCGATACAGGGGTCGAACACCCCGCCGACCTTGTCGCATGGAGATTCGGCAACCCGGGCATCGCGTCGTTCATCGTGGCCATGTCCGCACACGATCGCGAGAGGCTCCGTACCGAGGCCATCGAGAGCCTGGGGTCCTCACCTCAACCGCTCGTATTCGACCTGCGCGTCCTGTCCAGTCGCGCCGTGGCCACCCGGCGAATCCCCTCGGCGTAGGGGCCCGCCGAAAGAGCCAACGCGTCAGCGCGACGCTCAGCCAGGACCCACCACCGGTGGACACCGAACGCCGCTGCGGCGTTTGCGGTGAGTCGCCAGGCCTCGAGACCGGCGACCCGGCCGACGATGTCGAGGAGGGCGTCGAGCCGATCGAAGTCGACCCTCATACCCAACGCGTGCCGGGCATGCACCACGACGAGGCTTCCCAGGGCGCGGTGGCGCTCGACGCCCATGGCCGCGGCCGACGCGACCACGGCCTCGGCCAGGGACAGGGCGCTCTCGGCCCGGCCAGTGGACAGGGCGATCTCTGCCGCGTAGAGGTCCGCGCGCAGGCGGTGGCGCCATGCCATGGCATGACTGTCGCCCAGTGCGTCGGCGGCATCGATCGACCGGGTAGCCTCGTCGAACTCGCCTTTCAACATGGCGCCTGCGGCCAGATCGAGGTGGGCGTGGGACATCGGTTCGGCCATCTCGATGGCGGCGGCATGCTCGAGCGCGGCCAGATTCCAATCGTCAGCGACCGCCTCCTCACCCAGGTTGCGCAGGATCCAGCCACGGGTGTTCTCGGCCCGACCCGCCCAGCGGACGGTCCCGGTTCGCTTCTGCTCGGCCTCGATGGCGTCCACCGCGGCCAGAGCCAGCTGGGCCCGTCCCAGATGCGCGTAGGCCTGGGCCCCGAACAGCAATGCATGGGCCGTCGGAGATCCCCATGGAGCGACGCCACTTCCGGCCATCGCCGGGCGCAACAGGTCAAGACCCTCGTCGACTCTTCCCTGGTGCACGCGCAACCCTCCGAGCCACATTTCGCTCACGGGACGCCATGTGGACGACGCCGACGTGTGCGCAGCGGAGAAGCGTTCTTCTGCACCGGCTAGGTCGCCGGTGGCCTGCCGGACCCAGCCGCCTACCGTCAAGCAGCCCGAACGTGCGTCCGCGTCGTCGTCGCGCTCCGCACGCGTCACCCCCTCGTCAGCCCACCGGGCGGCCTCGGTGAATTCACGGAGGTAGTGCGAGGCCCAGGCGCACAGCTCCAGCGCCGCCGCCCCTGCGCCGAGCTCGTACGCGGCCCGGGCGTCAGCGATCGCACCTCGGTAGTCCCCGAGCATCACCCGCACCCGTGCCCTCATGACGAACGCCGGCGCCGATTCAGCGAGCTCGAGGGCAACGTCACAATGCGTGAGGGCTTCGATCTGATCGAAGCGAGCCGAAGCCAATTGTGCTGCTTCCAACATGGCGGCAGCGGCCAATCCGCCGTCGCCCCCGAGCCGGGCATGATGGGCCACGACATAGGAGTCCCGTGACGGACGAGCAGCCAGCGCCCGGCCCGCCTCGCGATGCGCCAACGCCCGACGCGTCGCACTCGTCGTCTCGGCTAGTGCCTCTCGGACCAGCAGATGGCGAAACACGAACTGCCCGCCCGACTCGACGAGCAACCCTCGACGGGCACCTTCCTCGAGATGGTCCAGCAACTCGGTGGGTGGAACGTGGAGGACCGCGGCGAGAAGATCAAGGTCGACTTCGGGCCCGATCACGGCCGCCGTGCGTATGGTGTTCGCCGTCGCGGGTCCTGCCCTCGCACACCGGGCGGCCACCGCTTCCTGAATCGAGACGGGCAGCGCCACATCCGACTTGGCTTCAGCCAGTTCGACGAGGAACAGCGGGTTCCCGCCGCTTCTGGCCACAAGGTCGCCGGCACGCTGCGTGCCGACGATTTCGGCAGCCGCAGCCTCGTCGAGAGGGGAGAGCTCGATCGTCGTCCGAGCCGGGAGGGAGACGGCCTCCTCGGGCCGCTGGGTCGCCACCACCAGCAGGGAGAGCCCGGCTGCTCGGCGAGCGACATAGTCGAGCCATTCGATCGTCGCCGACCCGGCCAGGTGGACGTCGTCGAGAACGACCACCGTTGGTGAGCCCAGGCGCGCCAGCACGGCCACGAGAGCGGCGAAGGCCACCAGCTGACCGCCACCCCAGTCGCGCAACCCCGATGCCGGCACAACCGACAAGCCGAAGAGAGGTCCCATGAAGGGGAGCAGCACCTCGGACTCGGGTCCGAGGTGCTGCGTCGCGCTCTGCGCATCGAGACCGCGCAGATGCTCCTCAAGGGCATCGACAATCGCCTTCAGGGGGGTCCCACGGGACAATTCGTCGCAGCGCCCTACCAACACCGTCGCCGTCGACGCCACGCGAGCAGTCCAGGCGTCGACCAAGTACGACTTCCCCATCCCCGCCTCACCTATCAGGGCCACCAGGCCGCCATGGCCAGTGCGGGCTTGGTGAAGCTCCTCGTCGAGCATGGCCATTGCCGCCCTCCGGGCCGGTGGCACGCCACCCAATGACTGGGCACGGGGCTGGTGGGCCGGGGTAGCGCCCGCGGAGGTGCGGCGGGGCAGAGGCTCCCCGAGAAGAATGGCGCGATGGACAGCTTCGGTCTCAGGCGTCGGGTCGACCCCCAACTGCTCCGCGAGCCCGGCGCGCATCTTGGCGTACGCAGCGAGGGCGGTGGCAGGACGGCCGCTACCGACGAATGCAGCCATCAGGGTGCGGAGCGCCGGCTCATCAAAGCCGTCGTCGTCGAGCGCTCCCTGCGCCAAGAGAGCGGCACGGGCGAAGTCGCCTGTGGCCAGCGCCGTGTCGGCGCCGACGCGCCGCGCCGACGCGACCACTCTGGCCGATAACGCTCGGTCGGCCTCCGCCCACGGCACATCGTCGCCGGGAAGCAACGGACCACGGGCCAAAGTCAGTGCCGCAGCGGCGGCCACCGCCGCCGCCGTGGTATTGCCGGCCGCCAATCGTCGACACGCCTCGTCTACCAGCGAGGCCATTGCCTCGAGGTCGAGCCATTCCATCTTCAGCGAGTATCCCGCCTCCGACCTGATCAGAACGTCCGGCCCGAGCACGCCGCGCAATCGGCTCACCAGGACCGCGAGCTGGTCGCCAGGTCGAGTCGGCAACCGCTCGGGCCAGACGCAGTCGGAGAGGTACTCCACCGTCACTGACTTGGACTGGGCCAGGGCGAGGACCTTCAGGAGGATGCGTGCTTTTCGGCTTCCCAGCCGGGGCGCGTCGAAGCCCTCCACCTCGAATCCGCCCAGGACCCGTACCCGCAGCCCGCGCACAGCGCCCATTATCTCGCATGGGCCGGCCGGCGCGCGTCGGTGCTGGCGACATTGGAGGCGGACTTCTTCGGATCGGGTCGTACCTCGTCATGGATGCTCAAGCGGGCTTCGTGAGGAGATGCCCGGTGCATGTGCATGGTTGACCCGGCACATGAGCTCGGGACTTTGGACCTCTTTGGAGCGATTGAGCTCAACACCGACTCGATCGCTGATCGACTCTCCTGCCGTGCCCTTGTTGTTCGCGGTGGTACCGGCATACCCTTCCACCATGGGCGGCCGCGGCGTAGAAGACCGGGTACGGGCGATCTGCATGGCTCTGCCGGAGGTGACCGAAAGACTCAGCCACGGGGCACCTGCGTTCTTTGTCAAGAAGCAGTTCGTGATGCTTTGGCCCAACGGTCATCATGAACATCGATTCCCGCATCTGTGGTGCGCGGCCCCGATGGGCACGCAGGAGTTGCTGATCACCGGTGAACCGAAGCGGTTCTTCCGACCACCGTACGTCGGGACGCGCGGTTGGTTGGGCGTGCGTCTCGACGGGCGCGTGCACTGGGGCGAACTGGAGCTGACATGCGAGGACGCATACCGAACTGTCGCCCCGAAGCGACTCCTCACCGTACTCGACGTCAATCACTCGTAGCGCCTCCCGCGTCTCCCGGAGAGGGTGGGCGATGCCGGACATCGCACGATGCGTTCCCATCCGAACCCAGGCTCCCACCGGTCGGCTGCGGGACGAGCTGTCGTCCGAGCGAACCAGGCCGACAGCATTGTCACGCCGTTTCGCGATTGGCCTACGGCCAACGTGGCGGAACCCGTACGCGACCCGCTGTTGCCACTCGGATCGGGCGAGCTGCCGGCTACCGGTCCGAATTCCCTCGCCCACCTCGACAATGGAACGACTTCTGAGCCTGGCCTCTGATGTCGGCGCCGGGTATCGTCGGACTCAGTGACGGTGAGCGGCCGTGAAAGTCACCCATCGGTGATCGACGGGCCGCCCTCGGGCACAACGAACCAGGATCGACTGTCGACTCTGGACCGATGGTCGACGTGCGGTGGACAGGCGATGACGGGCATCGGGCCAACGGAAAGGCGATGGTGAGCCATGCGGACCTGGATCCCGAGCAAGCAGCGGGTCTGCACGACGATGGCTCGTCGCGACAGGATCCTCCTCTCTCTGGGCAAGAATTTCGGTGTTGCGATGATTGCCTCATTGACCACGGTCATAGGCGTCTCTCCGGCGGTAGCCGGGTCATCGTCCGGCGCCGGATCGGGACATGCAATCTCCGTCGGAAGCCAGACACTTTTGCGATGCCAATCGAGTCCCGCCGCCTATTGCGGACGTTTGGCCGTGCCGCTCGACTACAGCGACCCCGGCGGGCCCAGCATAGAGGTCGCGTACCGCTGGTACCCGGCCATCTCCCCGACAGGTGGAGTCGCCGCAGGAACAGTGATACCCGTGGAGGGTGGCCCTGGTTACGCGTCGATCCTGTCCGTAAAGGGGGGCTACCAGGTGATGTACGGTCCTCTTCTCGACCACTGGAACATGCTCGTCGTAGACCTGCGGGGCACTGGCTTGTCGACGCCGCTCGATTGCCCGGGGCTGCAGCATTTCTCCGGACAAGCCAGCGGCCCGGCGTTCAACGCCGTCGTCGCCGCGTGTGCCCAGAGCCTCAATCACCGATGGAGGAACGCCAACGGGACATTCGTGCACGCCTCTGACCTGTTCACGTCGGCGCCAGCGTCCAACGACGTCGCCGCTGTGATCAACGCTCTGGATGTTCACTCAGTTGATCTCTACGGTGACTCCTACGGGTCGTTCTTCGCCCAGGTCTTGGCCAGCCGATACCCGAGGTTGATCCGTTCGGTCGTCCTCGATTCGACCTATGAGACTCAGAACCTCGATCCCTGGTACCGGTCATCCCACGACAACATGGCTGCCAACTACGACAAGGCATGCGGCCGTAGCCCGGCGTGTGCCCAAGCGGCGTCCGGACCGGCGTGGGACGACATCGAGGCGTTGACAGTCCGGCTCCGGGAAGCACCTGCGACCGGCGACGTACCTGGTCCCAACGGTGCGGTCGAACGAGTCACAATGAACGTCGTCGGCCTCGTCGACCTTGTGAATGATGGCGCTGGCGACGTGGACATCTACCGGGACCTCGATGCCGCGGCTCGTGCCCTCCTTTCTTCGGGGGACCCGACTCCGTTGCTCCGCCTCTACGCCGAGCGGACCGTCTTCCAGGAGAACTACTTCGATACCCCGGCCCGGGCGTACTCGGGTGAGCTCTATCTCGCCACCTCATGTCTCGACTATCCGCAGCTCTACGACATGAGCGCGGACCCGACGATCCGTTCGGGGGAGTTGGCACGGGCCGAGGCGGCGCTACCCGCATCGACCTTCGCCCCATTCAGCACACAGGAATGGCTGGCACAAGACCAGAATACGGAGGCGTATACCGCTTGTCTGGTCTGGCCCTCCCCCCTCGATGCCGTACCGCCCACAATCGGACACCCCCTCCTGCCGTCGTCGACTCCCGTGTTGATCCTCGGCGGGGAGTTCGACACCTGGACTCCTCCCTCGGACGTTCCGAAGGTGATCAGCGAGCTCGGTGGGCATACCCGCTTCGTCGAATTGGCCAACTCGACCCACGTCGTGGGAGAGGGAGACACCGCCTGCGGGGACCAGTTGGTGAGAGCTTTCGTAACGGCCCCCAACTCCCTCGATTCGATGGACACATCATGCGCCCGAACCGTCGGTCCCATCCACTCCGTCGGCGTCTATGCGCACTCACTTGCCGGAGTCACACCGTTGACGCCGGGGCGGACCAACACCGGTTCGACCGAACTCCTCCGGCTGGGTGCCGCCGCGGTCGCCACCGCCGGTGACGCCATGGCCCGGTTTGCAGACACGTCGGGCACCCTTGATCATGGCCTCCACGGAGGCACGTCCCAAGCGCAGCGCAACGGAACGGACTTCACACTGAACGGCGATGCTCTCGTTCCCGGAGTGGCAGTGAGCGGCAAGATAGCGGTGACCGCTGCGACCGTGTCGGCACGTCTCAGCGCCGACGTGAAGGGCCAGGTCGCGGCCATATTCGATATCGAATGGGAAGTCGGCGGCGTGTCCGGTGCCCTTGCTCAAGTGACAGGCACGTCCAAGGCAACGACCATCGTGGGGTCGACCTACGCCCCCTGATCTGGCCAGGGGCAGTCCTTTTTGGCCCCGAGGCGGCTCCGCCAAGCCGAGGAAGCGCCGTCTCATCGGTCAGCAGTCCACGAACCACGCCTCATCCACGGTCGTGAGCCAGTGATGCGGAGCGTTTCGGCCTTCGATTCACAGCCTCCGTCTGAGGCACAATGGATCATCACTCGGATCTTCCACGTTGCCAACGGGGATTACCTTCGCGAGGCAACAGACACTGGCCTCTACAGGGGTTCGACCTTGGACCGCTCGTTGGAAGACGAGGGCTTCATCCACTGCTCCCGGCGGGATCAGCTACAGACCATGGTCAACAGGTGGTACAGGGACGCCGAGCACATCATTGTTCTCATCATCGACAGAGAACGAGTCGTGAGCCCCGTGATCGACGAGCCGGGAAGTGATGGCCAGACTTATCCACACATCTACGGACCTCTCAACACCGACGCGGTCATCGGAACCCGCAGGATCGCTAGGACCGTCGAGGGTTACAACCTCGACCCACTCTGAGGGAACCGCCAGCGCCTGTGCCGGGCCACGAGTTCAGCCTCTCTGTGTGCGGGCTGATGTGATGCGGCGGCGCGTCAGGGCCGTCGGAGGACGATCATGTCGGCTGTGGCTC
>Ga0209415_10017371_pt1 | contig 11456 bp, 5 predicted proteins | sample PeaSoiSIISIP2007_FD_187696 | JGI IMG/M metagenome (GOLD analysis project Ga0209415, IMG submission 187696) | Peat soil microbial communities from Weissenstadt, Germany - SII-SIP-2007 (SPAdes) (version 2) | ecosystem: Environmental > Terrestrial > Soil > Wetlands > Peat | place: Germany...
CCGTCCGGCGCAAACGACCCGAGAATCATGCGGTCGCGTAGCACTTCACCTCATCGATCTGCGAAAGTAGGGCTAGCCGTTGCGCTCGCCGGGACGTTCGCGTGGGTCGAGTCGTCGCTGGCGCGGTTCGGTCGCATGCGCCACATGGCGCACGCCGTAGCGGCAGCACCTCTGGCCATTCTCGGCCCGGACGCTCTGCTGCTCGGAATGCAGGACGACAATCGCGGCCCGGCCTTTGCCCGGGACTTCATGAAGGGTCTACCCGATGACGCGCTCGTGCTCCTCTCGGGGGACGTCTACAGCCAAGTTGTCGGCTACGCCTGCGTGGTGGAGCGAACGTGCGGCAATCGTGTTTTCCTGGCCCCAGGGGCGATGTTCATGCCTTGGTACGCTCGGCGGCAGTTGCTCTTGCACCCCGAGTTCTTTCGTGGGCTCCCGACGCCTTTCGGCCTGCGGTCGGTGGACGGCATCGTTGCGAACGCACTCATGTCTCGATCGGTGTTTGTCGTCCCGCCCCTGATCGGGACAGACCCGTCTCTGCTCGAGCGCTTCGCGAGCCTGCCTCATGGCCTTGTCTTCCAGCTCTACCCCGACCACGAGGCCGCCGAGCGCGACACGGCCGACTTCCTGGCTCGCTCGCAGGCCATGGCTCGTGGGCAAGGGCTGGAGGGGCTCTGCGCCCACTCGTCCGCCATTGCCTACCCGTCGCTCGAGGTTCAAGTGCCACTTGCCTACGGCGCGGCGCTGGCAAACCACGCCGCCCGGCTCGAGCGTCAGGGCTCCTTGATCGACTTGGCGTCCAGGATCCGCGAGCGCGCCGACGCCATGAACGCATCGGGAACCTGGCCGCGTTAGGGCCTTCCGGGATCGATGGACTGATGGCCCGAGCGCTGCGCGTCACCGTGCGCGCTCTTCGGCGACGTCCCAGCCTTGTCGTAGGACGTCGATACCGGGGTGGCCCGGGGCGACATCGACGAGCTTGGCGATGGCCGCGTCCAGAGCCACGCGGTCGCGGGTCGCGATGGCGCCGCAGCCGGCGAAGAACGCGGCGCGCGGGCTGTCGGGCGCCTGGGCCTCGGCGAGCCGGCCGTCGTCGGCGAGGCTCTTCGCCCTCCCGTCCCGCGCGACCGACGCTCCGAGCATCTGCTCCGGGGACGTCAGGTGCCGTAGCGCGCGATAGCCCTGCCGGGCGATGTCGGCGTTGGGGCCGTCGTTGCGCACGTAGATCGCGGTCACGTCGTCCCAGTACACCATGGTCCACGACGCCGAGCGGACGATGGGAAGGGCGAACCGGCTCCCCTCGGCGGCGAAGACGACCGCCCACTGGAAGTCGAAGCGCGCGCTCAGCTCGGCAAACGCCTGCGGGTCCGTCTCGCTCGCGTAGTAGGTTGCGAGGACGTCGGCATCGTGGACCCACGCCTGCCTGTGGTCGACGAACGTGCGGTAACGGGGGAACAGACGCCAATCGAGCCAGCCCCCCAGAGGCAGCGTGTTGTACATCGGCCCGACGGGGCCAAGGCGCTCGATGTAGCCTATGGCGCTCTCGGAGAAATGGGCAGGGTCGAACCCCACACCGCGCGATGCGGGCGACGCCGCGACCATCCACGCACCAGCAAGCCACGTGACGAGCGCGCAACTCACGTCGAGCCACGCCCTGCGCGGCAGGAGCGTGCCCAGACGACGGGCGGTCATCGGGGCGACCAGGATCATGGCGACTGGCAGCATCCTCACCGCCGACCGCGCGAGGACCAGCGCGAGCGCCATCAGGCCGACGTCGAAGAGCGTGACACCGCGGCGAGGGGTGCCGGTCGGCGAGGGCTCTTTCCCGGCGACCAGCGCGAACACGGCGACCACGCCAAACAGCCCGGCAAGCGGCGCTTCGTGAAGGAGGAAGGGGAGCGTCGTCGGGGCCCACTCGGCGATGTGCCCGGCGTCGTGGATCGCACGAAACGGCCCCGTGAGCAGCAGCCACCCCGCCTGATTGCACAGGCTCGCCGCGAGCGAGCCGACAGCCACCAGCGCCAGGTAACCTGCGGGGCGCCCGTGCGCCTCCGGCGCCACGGGGCCCATCCGACCACGCGCCGCGCGACACAGCGCCGAGTAGAGCGCGTAACCGACCAGAAGCACGAGGCCGACGACGACGAAGCCGTGGACGTTGGCCCAGAGCGCGAACATCGGGATGAGCCAGAAGAGCCGTCGACTCGTCATGCCGTCCCGCGTCTCCTCGAGGGCGACGATCAACGCCGCGAGGAGCACGAAGGACATGGTGGCCGGGCGCACGAGGAGCCAGGGCTGCATCGCAGCGAGAGCCAGCGCCACGATCGCGTAGACGAAGGCTCCGCCACGCTTGCCGCCGCGCACGAGCAACGCCGCCACCGCCAGCGCGAGGACTCCGCCGAGGATCTGCAGAGCGAGCGGACCTCCTGCGCGCGCCAGCAGGTAGAGCGTTACGTCGCTCACATACTCGACATAGCGGACTGGGCGCGCGGCGGCGGAGAGCTCGTCGACGAGCAGGGGGCCGCGGTGCAGGACGACGAGGCGACCGACGGCGAGGTGCCCGGGGAGGTCGAAGTCGGCGAGCTTGCGGACCGACAGCGCCACGACGCCGCCGAGCGCGCCGAGCGCCACGACGAGCGACGTCGCTCGTGCCACGGAGGTCGGGATCGTCGATGCGCTCATCAGACGACTCCCGGGGAGACCACGCCCGGGCGTCCGCGCGCGAGATACGTCAGCGCGTAGAAGACAGCGGCCAGGATGACGAGCGCGCGGAACCCGGCGATCATCGAGACGTATTCGGCGAGACCGCCAGCAATTGCGCCAGTGAGGTTCGACGCGAGCGCACGGTCGGCAGCCCCGGCGCGTGCGAGACTCGTGGCGAAGATGGTGCCACTCGCGAACAGAGGAAGCGAGACGAGGCACGCACCGAAGAAGATGCGGCTCGCGATGGGGAGACCCGCGAGATCGGCAGGTGCGACGACGAACTGGAGCAGGAGGGTAGCGGCCAGCAGGACGTAGACGAGTCGGATGGTTCGCTCCGGGGCTTCGAGCTTGCTCAATCTCGCGCCAAGCGCGGTCGAGCCGAGTGCCATGGTGAGGACGCCGGCGAAGACCGAGGACGTGACGCTCCACGTCGTGCCCAGCAGGAGCGCGAGCACGGCGAGACCGCGCGTCTCGAGCAAGAGGAATCCGGCACCGAGGAAGAAGAAGTGGAAGTCGACCCCGCGGAAGCGCGAGCCTGCGCCTACGCGGACGAGCACTACGGAGGCGAGCGCGATCAGCGCCATCGCGACGAGGTAGTCCCCGGGGATGGCCCGAGCGCGGAGGTAGACGAAGGGCCAGTCGTCCTCGATCAGGCCGGCGTTCGGGCTCACCGGAGCGCCGGGCGGGACCGTGTCACCGGCCGCGTACACGAACCCGATGGGATTGCGCACCTTCTCGCTGACGAGCAGCGGCGGGCGCTCGAAGGCGCTGGCGAGGGTCGCACGCATGCGCTCCACGAACCATGGTTGCCCGACCGCGTGGCTCACGACGAGCACGCCCCCAGACTCCAGATGCCCGCGCGCCAGGGCGAAGCTCTCGACGGTGAATACGTACGAGTCGAGCCGGACGTTGCTCATGCTGCTGAGCAGAACGTGCGAGTCCAGCAGGCCGTAGACGATCGTGTCGTAGCTCCCTGCGTCCCGACTGAGGAACGTGCGGGCGTCGGCGACGTACGAAGTGACGCGCGCATCCGCGTACGGGCGCTCGGGATGGCGTGCGCCGAGGCGAAGGATCTCCGGGTCGATCTCCACGGCGTCGACGTGTGTCGCCCCTGCGCGAAGCGCTGCGGCAACGTCATTTCCCGTGCCGGCTCCGAGGACGAGGACGCGCCCTGGCTGCCGCCCCAGGAAAGGCAGATCGTACTGGAGCCGAAGCCGCCCGAGCGCGGGCTCGGTTTCGAGGGCGCCATTGCTCAGATCGATGGGCACTTGGTACGAATCGTCGTTCACGCGCACGGTGAAGCCGCGCGACTCGGGCAGCGTCGCGAGGGCGCGCCGGGCCTCCGGCGTCAGCTGGGGGATTTGCCACTCGCTGACAAGCCCCAGTTCTGGGTGGACGCGCGCTGGGCCGACCGAGATCTTCTGGTACGGCGACCAGACGGCGTCCCTGGTGCTCTGCGAGAGTAGAACCGTGGCGGCGAGGGCGGCCGCCAGTCCTGCCGCCTTCCATGCGACGGGGGCTCGCAGGAGCGGGGCGAGGAGTGTGCCGGCCGCCACGGCCATCCAGACCCACGGCCGCGCACCCGCCGCCGAGAATGCGGCGAAGACGGCGATGCCCGCCAGGCCCCCGACGAGGTTGTACGCGTAGCGCACGAGGGGCCTGTCTCCCGCCAGCGTCGTGCCTACCCAGTACCCGAGCGGGGCGAAGCTCAATGCGATCGCGACGTATGCGATCACGAGAAACGGCTGCAGCGGCACCTTGGGGCCCAGCGTCTGATACTCGAGGAAGAGCACGTCCTCACCGGAGCTCAACACGCGAACGTGTCTGGCGAGCTCGGTGAGGACGACGAGCCCTACAAGCGCGATTGACGCGAGCCATGAGATCCACCCGCGCCCGGGCCAGCGCCTCGAGGCCAGCATCCCGATGCCAAGCCCGACGAACGCGGCGAGGAGAACGAAGTTCGTGAAGTACCCGAGCACGCGTACGCTTCCGGGCACGTACCGCAGGACCGTGAGCTCGGTGACCATCGTGGCCGCGCCCGCCATGGCGACGAGCCATGGGGCCGCGTTCAGGTAGGGCCGCCGATCGACCGTAGACTCGCTGTGCACGCCCCATCTTCGCACGCCGACATGAGCGGCCGAGCTGGTCTTGCTGTCACGGCTGGGCGTCGGCGAGATGGGGGGACGCCCCCTTCAGTTCTTCTGGGTCGCAGCCTTCCGTTCCAGAGCATCCAAGCGCGCCCGGAGCGTCGGAGTGGGAGGCGCAGGGAGCGGCTGATCAGGCGCGGTCAGTGGCACCACGTCCAAGGTGGACTCGAACAGCAGCCATTCGCCGGAGCTGCCCACCAGCCGCGCCTCCGGCGCCATGATCGAGACGAGGATCGGTGCCGACCGGCTCCACTCCGGCGCGAGACGGACCAGGACGTATCGGAAACGGCGCAGGTCGTAGGGCGGCGAGAAAGCAAACGGATCACGGACGAGCCGCAGCACCGGCTCGTTCCACTGCTGGTTCGCCGCCATGACGACGGGCGACGTCGGCGCGTCCGTGAACGAGAACAGGAGCCGCCCTCCACGCTCTGCGAGCACGCGAGCGCCTGCGCCCGGAATGGGTGCCACCGCGCCCACCATCTGGGGCGTGAGGTCGAGCTGCGCGACCGCACTGTCCCTCTCGATGAGGGGAAGCATGCCGTCCAATTCGCGGAAGCGGCGATCCGCGTCTCCGAAGGCCGGCAGCGAGGTGAACAACGTCGCAAGAGAGGTCGACGCGGCCAGCAGCGGCGCGATCCGCCGGAGGGCCGCGACCGCCGGCGGAGCGAGGGCGATCGCCAATAGCGCGACGCCCATGGGAAGAAACCGTTGATAGAGAAGCGTCGATCCCCCGAACGCCAGGGGCATCGCCAGGAAAGCCACGGCGCACGCGCAAGCGACGAGCAGTAGTCGGTGGCGCTGGATGTGGCCGGCGAGGCCCGTCCCGGGAGGTTCGTCCGTCCTGGACTGGACTCTCGCGACCACGAACGGAGCGAATGACACGACGTAGATCAAGAAGACCGAACGGAGGATCCAAGGCTCGAGAGGGCCGAACAAGACAGCTGGCACGTCCAGGAGGCGGGCCACAGGATTCACGCCGAACGCGTCCGGGACCATGAGAATCGACGGCGCCTTGAGGTGCCTGCTCCAGAACGCGTAGAAGGCTGCGAGACCCACGCCGACCATCGCCGGAATCAGGCGGGCGACTCTGCGCATGCCGTCGCCGTCCGTTCGGACCGCAAAGACCGCGCACGCCATCACCCCCACGACGAGGGCAGATTCGTGCGCCAGGTACAGCAGGATCACCATGCCGGTGGCCGCCAGCATCCAGCGAGGGCTACAGTCCGAGGCGAAGCGGTCCAGCACGATCAACGAAAGCAGCACGATGGGCAGGGCGACTACGTTGCCGACGAGCCCCCACCGGAACGCGAACCCGAGCGCGAGCGGCGCGACGAGGAGCGCCGACCATGGGCTCGTGCCGAAGTGGCGCGCGAGACGCGCTGCGCTCGGCGGCGTCGCGACAATCGAGACGGCGACCAGGAGCTTGCAAGCGGTGTCCGTGGGCAGGGCGAGCGACAAGGCCCATCCGGCCAGATGAAAGAGCTGATTGGGCGCGCCGAAGTTCCGCGCATAGAGCCCCGCGGGCTGCCAGGCCGCGTCCCCGAAGTGACGCAGAAGGGATACGAGCGACTCGTGGAACGGCAGGTCGCCCATGGGCGGATAGCGCAGAGCCAGGACCGGCACGGCGAGCAGGAGGCCACTGGCCCAGGCGGCGATGTCGGCCGGGCGCAACGGATGTCTCTGCGGCCATCCCATCGTCAGTCGTGCGGCCTCTTCAGGGACGAATCTGGGCTTCCCTCGGGCGAAGGGTCCGAATCCGCATCCTCGCCATCGCCCAGCGCCTGCTTCTGCAAGCGATAGCGGAGGCTGCGCAGGGTCACCCCGAGTAGCTTGGCGGCCTGTGTACGCACACCGCCCGACCTCTCCAGCGCCTGTAGCACCAGGCGCCGCTCGACCTCGCTGAGCACGTCGTCGAGGTTGCAGCCGTCCTCCGGAAGGCTCATCAGCGACGGAGTCGGCTGGGCGGCCGCGCCCGAGACCTCGCGCGACAGGTCACCGAGGCCGATGGTCTGCCCGGTGGCCATCGCCACCGCGCGCTCGACCACGTTCTCCAGCTCGCGGACGTTGCCCGGGAAGGAGTAGGCCTCCAGCGAGCGCATGGCGTCGGGCGAGAAGCCCCGGATGTCCTTGTTCTGCTCGGAGGAGCAGCGCGACAGGAAGTGCTCGGCGAGCAGGCGCACGTCCTCGGGCCGATGGCGCAGCGGCGGAACCTCGATGCGGATCACGTTGAGGCGGTAGTACAGGTCCTGCCGGAACCGCCCCGCCTTGACGTCGTCCTCGACGACCCTGTTCGTTGCGGCCAGCACGCGCACGTCGATCGAGACCTCGGCGCTCGCTCCGACGCCGCGCACCTTGCGCTCCTGCAGGACGCGCAGCAGCTTTACCTGAAGGGAGGGTGGAAGCTCGCCGATCTCGTCGAGCAGCACGGTGCCGCCCTCCGCGTCGCGGAAGATGCCGAGGCGGGTCGACACGGCGCCGGTGAAGGCGCCCTTCTCGTGCCCGAACAGCTCTGCCTCCATGAGCGCTTCGGGGATGGCGCCGCAGTTGACGACGAGGAACGGCTTGTCTCGCCGGTCACTCGCCTCGTGGATTGCTCGGGCGATGCGCTCCTTGCCGGTGCCGCTTTCTCCGGTGATGAGCACCGTCGTGCGGGCGTTCGCGATGCGCTGCACCAGATCGAAGATCCGGCGCATCGGCTCCGAGTGGCCGAGCACCTCGCGCCCGCGCTCCTTCAGCAGCTGGGCACGAAGCCTCTCGTTTTCCGAGACGATGGCCCGCTTTTCGAGGGCCTTGTGCACCAGAGCGCGAAGCTCCGTGGTGGCGAACGGCTTGGTCAGGAAGTCGTACGCGCCGCGCTTCATCGCCTCGATGGCGGTCTCGACTCCCCCGTGCGCCGTCATCACGATGACCTCGGTGCGCGCCGATCGCTGCCGGATGAGGGTGACCAGGTCCATGCCGTTGCCGTCCGGCATGAGCAGGTCGGTCAGGACGACGGCGTAGGGCTCGGGCGCGTTGAGGGCTGCGTCGCGCGCGGTCGTGAAGCCCGGCGCGAGCGTGACGTCGAAGCCCTCGCGACGCAGCAGGATCGCCAGCATGTCACGAAGCCCCGGCTCGTCGTCCACGACGAGCACCCGGGGCTTCGGGGCGGCGGGCATCTACTGGAGTCGGGCGACGGCGGGCTTGGTATCGCCCGCGCTGACGGTGACCGAGATGGTCTTCGTCAGCCCCTGGTCGGCGTTCACGAACTTCACAGTGTGCGGGCCCGGCTTGACCTTGACTCCCGGCTTGGGCGTCTGGCCGATGTTGCGGCCGTCGAGGAAGCAGGTCGAGGGAGGGATCGAGTTGATGTTCAGGAATGCGTCGCCGCCGGTGTCCGGCGCGGCTGCAGCGACGGGCGCAGGGGCCGGCGCGGGGGCCGGAGCCGGCGCAGGCGCAGGCGCCGGGGCAGGCGGAGCGGCGACTGCCGGCGGGTTCCACGTGGGCGGGGCGGAAGCCGACGTGCCCTTGAGGTCGAGGGACACGACGTAGGTTCGCTCAGCCTGGCCGTCGTCGAACGTGATCGGCTGGCTGTAGTCCGCGTAGCCCGTCTTGCTGGCCTGCAGCGCCCAGGTCTTGGTGGTGTCGATGTCGACCGAGATCGGCAGCATCGGCAGCTCGCGCCGGTCCGACCCGCTCACCAGGTACACGCGCGCGCCCTGCGTGCCCAGGCTGATGGTGGCCTTGCCCTTGAGCACCTTGAGCGAGATCGATCCGAGGTCCTGGACGGAGTCCTTCTCGACGGTCACGTGCTTCTCGAGCGGCTGGTACCGCTCGGACCCCGCGAGCTTGATCACGTGGTCGCCCGGCGCCATGTCGCGGACCTCCTGCGGCAGGGGTCCCGTCTCCTTGTCGTCGACGTAGAGCTTCACGCCCGGCTGCGAGCCGCTCACCTTGATGCCCTGTCCCTTGGAGGCCGACGAGAGCGTGAACGACGCGATGGCGTCCTTGCGCGACTCGACGCTGACGGTCTGCGGGGCGGGGCTGTCGTACCCCTCGGCCAGCACCTTGACCTCGTGCGTGCCGGAGCTCACCTGATCGACCACGCAGGGCGCCGTTTCGCAGGGCGTCTTGCGGCCGTCGACGAAGATGTCGACGCGGTTGACGCTTCCGCTCTTTGCGTCGGCAACGTTGATCACGATGCGCCCGGTGTGGGGCATCAGCAGGAACACCAGGACGCCCACGATGGCGACGCCCGCGACGCCGAGGGCGATCCAGAGCCCCGTGCGGCTGGGCGTGGGATGCACGAGCGCCGTCGCCTCCATGCTGCGGAGCATGGGTGACGGCGGGTGGTAGTCCGGCGCCGACAGGGGGCGTGGCAGGGGCGCCGGCATCGGCAGTCCGCCCATTCCGGGGGGTGGTGGCGGCGTCGACCGCATCATCGGACCGCCGATGCCCTGCTGCGTGGCGGGAGGCGGCGGCAGCGGTTGGATGGTGGGCGGAGGCGGGAACGCTGCAGGGCCCATGGCCGCCGGAACGCCCGACGCGCGCGCGAACGCCGCCGAGGCGGGGGGCGGCTGCTGCGACGAGGGCGGCGGCGGCCCCCAGGCCTGAGGCGGAGGGGCCTGCGGGGCAGTGAGCCCGAGCAGCGTCGCCTTCGACTTCGCCTGGGGAGGCGGAGCCCCTGCCGCCGGCAAGGGGGCAGGAGCCGCAGCCTTGGCTGGCACCTCTTCGCCCTTGTCGAAGATGTGGGTCGCCTCGTCCTCGTCGTCCCAGTCCATGTCGACGGCGGGATTCGGCGCCGTGGCCGCAGTACTGGCGGCGGCCAGGTTTGCCGAGGGGGGCGGCTTGGCCGGGAACGGGGCCGGCGGCGGTGCCACCGACTTGTGGTGCGGCGGCGCCACGACCGGAGGTAGGTTCGAGCGACCGGGCGGCGGAGGGGGGGTGCGGCTTGCGGGGCCAGAGGGCGGAGGCAAGGCGCCCAGGGGCGGGGGAGCGGTAGGAGCCGTCATGCCGACCAGGGTCCGCTTGGAGGGATCAGGCGGCCTGATCGGCGGAGGCGGCGGGGCGCTGAGGGAGGCCCCCCGGGACGGTGGCGGCGGGGGGCGCGACGGGACGGCGGGACCCCCCTTTTTCCCGAGGCCCTCGAAGATGTCGAGGTCCGATCCGCCCTTTTCGTTCTGCGTTGCCATGGCACCCATCTCCCGCCGCTCCTGCCGCACGTTCATCATACCATCCCCAGCGGAACCCGAGGTTGGGGCAGGGGCCCCAACCGACAAGCCAGGGGAGGCTTCCGGAAACGCGCGCCGCATGTATTGCGCAATCTGCTCGCGGGTGGCGACTCCTTCGGCTCCTGCGACGTGATTGAGATCTCTGTAGACGTCTTTTGACGCACGGTAGCGCTCGTTCGGGTCCTTTGCGAGCGCCTTGAGGATGATGCGGTCGAGCTCCGGCGTGCTCGCCTTGGAGTACCGGCTGGGCGGTTCTACCGCGAGATTTCGCACTTTCTCGATGACGAGGATCTCGTTGTCGGCCTGGAACAGGCGCTTCAGCGTGAGAAACTCCCACATGCAGATACCAAGGGAGAAGATGTCGGTACGTTGGTCGACGTCCGCCCCCTTGACCTGCTCGGGGGCCATGTACCCGAACTTGCCCTTGATGGATCCGACCTGCGTGCGCGAGAGCTTGCCGGCCGCCTTCGCGATGCCGAAGTCGATGAGCTTCACGTCGCCGCCGAACGACACCATGATGTTTTGCAGGCTGACGTCCCGGTGCACGATGGACACGGGCTTGCCGTCGGCGTCCTTGCGCGCGTGTGCGTACGCGAGCCCCTCGGCGATGTGCGAGAAGACGTAGAGCAGGAAGGACAGCGGCGGTGGCTCTGCGGCCTTCACGCAACGATCGAACAGCGCGCGCAGATCCTTGCCGTCGACGTACTCGAAAGCGATGAACCATTCCCCGTCGACCTCGCCGAAATCGAGGCATCGCGCGATGTACGGGTGCTCGAGCTGAGAGGCGATCCGCGCCTCGTCCTCGAACATCTTGATGAACTCCTCGTCCTCGGCGACCTCCGGCAAGATGCGCTTGAGGGCGACCAGCGAGCCCGACGGCGTGTGCGTCGCCCGGAACACCTCCGCCATTCCGCCCAGGCTGATCCGGGAAAGGAGCTCGTAGCGGCCGAAGGCCTGCGGGCGAGTCACTGAGGAGATTGTACGCGAATCGCGCTCGGCGTGGGGGCCGAGGGGGTCGAGCCGGGCGTGGCCGACGAAGAGGCGGGCGGCGGCTTATAGAAGTAGCGGATGCGCTTGGCCTGGAGCGGCTGCCACACCGTGGACGGCACGATGGGCGTGTCGGTGAAGATCGGGTGCGCGTCGGGCGCCTGGGCACGCACGAGCTTCGACGACGGCTGGGGCGCGGGGGCGACCAGCGCCTCTCCCGCGACGTCGAGCGTGCCGCCGAGCATCGCGCGAGCGTCGCCCGGCACCAGGATCCGACCGCTGCATCCCATCGTGTCGAGCAGCGCATCCATCGCCGCAGCCGTCTGGGCGTCCGGGTGCTCGCCTGCGGGGAGCTCGACCCACACGAGCATCCCGTCCTCGTCCTGCACGCCGACGGCTGCGTGGGCGGTCGCCG
>Ga0209415_10017372_pt1 | contig 11455 bp, 10 predicted proteins | sample PeaSoiSIISIP2007_FD_187696 | JGI IMG/M metagenome (GOLD analysis project Ga0209415, IMG submission 187696) | Peat soil microbial communities from Weissenstadt, Germany - SII-SIP-2007 (SPAdes) (version 2) | ecosystem: Environmental > Terrestrial > Soil > Wetlands > Peat | place: Germany...
GGGGCGCTAATCGTGGTCGAAGCGTCGGCAAAGCTTCCTCTGCATGTGCCGCCGGCGCTTGAAGTGATCCGGGCAAAACGTTACGGTGACACGCAACTCGTGTTTGTGCGCAGGACCGGCGGGCAGCCAGATGTGGCAGGCGCCTCTTGAGCACCCAAGCGCACTTCATGCACGACCGGGCCGCCGCGGCGGCCTCGCGCCGGCGCGAGGCCGGGCGGGGGCGGCGCCTCGATGCGCCTAGGGGAGAGAGGAATGAGCGAGAATGAACAGATCCTCGAGCTGATCGCCGCGGGCGATACCCTGCTGGGACAAAAGCGGCTGTTCGCTCCGGCCCCATCCGGCGCTCCGGCCACCAACGACGCGCTCGCGACCCTGAACCGGGCGCTGCTGACGCCACCCAGCGACGCGAACGCGGAGATGGTCCAGAAAGCGAAGGACGAGCATCTCGCCTTGCTCGCCACCACGCACGGATCCGAGTTGGCGCTCGTGCTGTTCAACCTCGGCTGCTTCGCCCTGTACCAGGACGACGTCCAGGAAGCGCAGATCCGCTTCAACGAGGTGCTCAAGCTCGACCCGGACAACCGGTACGCGCGGCACAACCTCGCCTACTCCTACGAGCTGATGGCCGACCTGCCCGAGGCACGGGCCCACTACGAGCGCATCACGCACCGCCCCGACGACCTTGCCCTGAGCCGGCTCAACCGGGCGCTCCTGCGCGGCGAGGAGGGCAACACAAAAGGAAGCGCCGCCGATCTGCGCGAGCTGCACCGGCAGGATCCGCGCAACATGGGCGCACTGCTCTACCTGTGCCGGGCGCTCCTGGCGAGCAAGACGGCCGAGGGCGCGCAGGAGGTCGTAGACCTGCTGAACGAGCGCAAGGAATGGTCGGAGTTCCTGGACCTGTGCGAATGCCGCGCCTATGCTCTATATGTGCTTGGCCAGGCCAAGGAAGCGGAAACGTCCTTCCGCGAGCTGCTTGCGGCGAGCGAGGATAGCCTGTTCGCGCGGCTGGGCCTGATCAAGTCTCTCGCCGTGCGGGGGGACTTGAAGACGGTGAAGCAGGAATTGGAGCGCTATCAGGCGCTCGACCCACCGGAAAACCTGGATGCCGTGCTGGCCCTGGCGCGCTCCTTCTAGCTTATGCCGGTAGCTCCGGCGCGAGTGTCTCGTCGCGCGCGGACAAGTCCCCTACAGGCGCCTCCCTCCGCCGCCGAGCCCAACGCCGCCGCGACAGCGCTCATGCCCACCGCATCCGCCGCCACGTCAGCCACGCCCGCCTCCGATAGCACCCTGGCCGAGGGCACCGCCGCCGCGTGCGTTGACGTTGCGCCGGATGCCGCGCCCGGCGGCCGGTCCGCTACCGATCGGCCCACGGCCCTGGCGCCGCTGCATCTGCGCCTGTTCGCGCTCCTGTTCGACTACGCCGTCATCGTGGCGGGCGTGAAGCTCGCGGAACAGGTGCTGCTGGGTGAGCACTGGGACCTGCGGCCGCTGCCCGCCGCGACAGGCTGGCACGCGCTCGGCTCGCCTTGGCAGGCGTTGATGCTGGCCCTGTTGGCGCTGCGCGACACGCCCGGCACGAGCGTCGGAAAGTGGCTCACCGGGCTGCGGTTGGGCCGCGCCGGAGATCCGGCCCGCATGCCCGGGGCCGCGCGGCGGCTGCTGCGTAACGTGAGCCTGATCCTGCTGCCCGTCGACGTGTGGCTCGTGTTCCGCGACCGCTACGGGCGGCGCCTCGGCGAGCGCTGGGCGGGGACGGTGCTGGTGCAGAACCCGCGGCCACGCGACCTGTTTCAGCGCGCGATGGGCCTGGGGGTGCTTTTCCTGGGGTTCATCCTGGCGGCGTTGCTCGTGACGTCGTGGAATCTGCGCCGTAGCGCCGCCTTCCAGGCCGCCTATTCCGCCGCGGAACGCAGCGCGGCCTTGGCGGAGCAGGTAGGCCAACCGCCCAACGTCGACCGCTCTCCAGACTTGGAGCTGACCCTGCCCAGCGCCTCCGGCCCAAGTCCCTCCAGCGCCAATCCCTCCAGCACAAGCGTCGAACCCGCCGGCCGCGCCAGCGCCCTTTTCGATGTGACAGGACCCAAGGGCAAGGCGAAGCTCAGGGTGGAACTCACGCTGCTGCCGGCCACGGGCGCCGAGCCGCCACGCTGGCAAGTGGAGCGGACCGAAGTGCTCGACGCCCTCGGAGGCCCGCTCAAGCAGCAAGCCGCGCCCCCGCCGCGGTAAATCGTTTCCGTTGCGGCTTTGCGGCTACGCGGGCTGAGGGCCGCGCGCGCGTTTTGGATTCCGGACTTTCCGGCGTGGGCGGCCTGGGCTGGTCCAGGTGCGGGAGCGCCGCAAGCCTAGCGGGGCGCCGCGACGGCACTCGTGGCGGAACCCGCTGCCCCGGAACTGGCCGCCGATGGACCTGGGGCGGCAGCATGGGTCGCGTTGGGGCCATCTGCCGAGGCCGCAGGCGCGGCCGGGCCGCGGACGCGGCTTTCCCGCTCCTCCGCCCAGCGATCGATAAGATGCACCGCGAGCAGGAAAAGTCCTATGATGAGGAAACTTATCAGATAGTTGCGCAGAATTCGGGGCATGGCTGAGATTCTTCTTCCGGGACATATACGCGACACGCAACTCTCTCGCGCCGGGCACTGCCCACTTTCAATCACATTCCGTCGCGGGAATCCAGGCGCTGCACCTCCTGGGTCTGCCCGTCGGGGCCGCCCGGGACGGCGCGGCGGATTTCCCCTTGACACACCCCGTCCAGTTCCCTCATATTCGATTGAATTTCTTGATTGAATTGCCGCGCCAGGTAGGGCATAGAAGGAATCGAAACGCTTCCGGTCGTCAGCGAGATCCACGCGGGGAGTCGCAGCATGGTCAAGGCGGACATCGTGCGCTCGATTGAATTGAAGATGGGCTTGTCCCACGAGGAAGCGACCGTTCAGGTGGAACAGATCCTGGCGATGGTGAAGGACACGCTGATGGACGGAGATTCCGTGCTGATCAGCGGGTTTGGCCAATGGAAGGTACGGGACAAGAAGGCGCGGATCGGCCGCAATCCCAAGACGAAGGAAGAGTACGAGATTTCGCCCAGGCGTGTGGTGACCTTCTATCCCTCGAATGTCTGGCGGGCGGAAATCGCCGCGGAAGATTCGGCCGAATAACCGACCCCCCGGGCGGGCACTGCCCAGTGCGCGGCCCGTGCCTCCACGACCGTAGCCTCCCCCTGCCGGTCCATGATCCAAGTCGAACGTCTCGGCAAGACCTACGGGTCCCTGCGTGCCCTAGACGGCCTGTCCTTGGAGACGCGTCCTGGCGAGATCCTAGGGCTGGTCGGAAAAAATGGGGCGGGAAAGTCCACCGTCCTGAAGATCCTCAGCGGGCAGCTCCTCCCCAGCACGGGCCACGCGCGGGTGGATGGTTTCGACGTCGTCAGCGAGGGGATCGCGGTGCGCCGCCGCATCGGCTACCTGCCCGAAAGCCCGCCCCTGTATCCCGAAATGTCGGTGGCGGGTTACCTGCTCTTCTGCGCGGGCCTGCGCGGCCTCACGCGCGGCCGGGCCGAAGCGCGCCTGCCGGAAGTGCTGGCCATGACCGGCCTCTCCGCCGTGACGGAAACGCCGCTGCGCCAGTTGTCCCGCGGCTTCCAGCAGCGCGTGGGAATCGCCCAGGCCATCGTCCACGATCCGGCCGTCGTCCTGCTCGATGAGCCCATGGCCGGGCTCGATCCGCTGCAGATCGTGCAAACGCGCGAGCTGATCCGCGGGCTCAAGCCGCGCCATACCGTGCTGTTTTCCAGCCACATCCTGGGCGAGATCACGAATCTGTGCGACCGGATCGTGCTGATGGACCGGGGCCGGGTTCGCGCCGAGGGGAGCGAGGAAGAGTTGTACGCCATGCGGTCGAGTGCCCGGCCCATGCTACTGCGCCTGCGGGCCAGCGCGGAGGATGCGCTCGCCGCCCTGCGCAAGATTCGCGGCGCCACGACCACGCCTGTGCCCGAGCTCCACGCGCTTCCGGGCGAGGTGTGGCTGCGCGTGGCGCACCGCGAAGACGTGCGCGAACGCATCGCCCGGGCCTGTGTCGAGGCGGGCCTGGGCCTGCTCGAGCAGCGGCTCGAGGGGGAAGGCCTGGAAGAACTCTTCGTACAGCTCGTGGGAGACGGCGCGGCGCCAGCAGAGCAGAAGGCGCGATGAACCCGATCCCGCGCGGGAGGGCGCTATGAAAATTGTTACGCGCCGGAGGGCGCAATGAATCTTTACACGCGCCGGAGGGCGCGATGAACGCAGTGCTGCTGATTGCGCGGCGCGAGCTGGCCGCCTACTTCGCCACGCTATCGGGGATCCTGATCCTCAGCGGGCACCTGCTCCTCACCGGGCTGCTGTTCAATGCCTACGCCATAGGGGCCCAGCCGAAGCTGTCCCAGGCGGTGTTGGAAGACTACTTCTACTTTGCCAGCGGGATGGCCATGGTCACTGGCGTGCTGCTTGCCATGCGGCTGATCGCCGAGGAGCGCCAGCTTCAGACCCTGGTGCTCTTGCGCACGGCACCGCTGACCGAACGGCAGATCGTGTGGGGCAAGTTTCTCTCGGCCCTGGCCTTCTTCACTATCATCCTGGCCGCCTCGCTCTATCTCCCCGCGCTGATCTTCGTGCACGGCAAGGTTTCCCTGCTGCAGATTGCGGCCGGGTATCTGGGCTTGCTGCTGCTCGGAGCGGCGTGCATTGCGATCACGCTGCTGGCCAGCGCCTGGTGCGGCACGCAGACCATGGCGGGGGCGGTGGGCGGGCTGCTCGTGACCCTGCTGCTGGTGCTCTGGCTGGCGGCCCGCATCACCGAAGAGCCGCTGAAGAGCGTGCTGGACTATCTCGCCCTGCACAACCAGCACTTCCGTCCGTTCGGCCAGGGCGTGGTGAACGTACGGGACGTCTTTTTCTACGTCGGGTTGACGGCCCTGGCGCTGGAAGCCGCCGTGGCCAGCCTGGGCGCATGGAGATGGCGCGAATGAGCCGCATGCATCTGGCGCCCTGGCTGCGGCCGCTGCTCACCCTGGGGGCCGCCGTGCTGTTCTATGCCGGCGAGCGGCTCCTGGCGCCGACGCCTGCCCGCCCCTGGCTGTCGCACGCGGGCCTGCTGGCGCTGCTGGCGGGCGCGGGTTGGACGGGATGGCAAGCCTGGCGCGCGCGCGGCGAGCTGGCGGATGAAGCGTCCGTCTGGCGCTGGGCGCTGGTGCCCCAAGGCGCGTTCCTATTGGCCGTGGTGGCCTACGAGGCCGGACTGTGGCTCGGCCCCGCAGCCGAGAGCTGGAACGGGCCGCTGCGCTTCGCCTGGGCGCTCCTGGCGGCGATGGGCGCAGTGCTCTTCGGCTTCGTGGAGGTGGCCCTGTGGCGGCGCGCCGGGCAGCGTGGGGCGGAACTGCCGGACGCGGCGCGGGTCGGCCGAGCGGCGAGCTCCGGGCTGTGGCTGGCCCTGTTGCTCGGGCTCATTGCCACGCTCAACTTCGCCGGCACCCGTCTCGCCTGGCAATGGGACCTCGCCTACTTCAAGACGAGCGAGCCCAGCGAGGCCACTCGCTCCGCTGCCGCGATGCTGGCCGAGCCAGTGGAGGTCGGGCTGTTCTACCCCAGCGACAGCCCGGTGGCCTGGCAGCTCGATCGCTATTTCCGCCAGCTCACGCGCGGCGCTTCCCATCTTACCTACGGCCTGTGGGACTCGGACCTGGAGCCGCAGAAGGCCCTCGCGTACCAGGCGCGCGACAACGGCTGGGTGATCCTCAAGCGCGGGGATCTGCTCAAGCCGGTCCAGATTTCCCCGCACCTCGAAACGGCCCAGGCAGCCCTGCGCCGGTTCGACACCGACTTCCTCGTCGCGCTGCGCGAGATGGCCCAGGCTCCCCGCGTCGTCTACGAAACGGTCGGGCACGGAGAGCGCAACGAGCCCGCGCCGCCGAGCGGAAGCGGGGCCCTGGACCGCTTCACCGGCTTCAACGCGTTGCTGCGCGCGCATGGCGACCGCGTGCAGCAGCTCGACTATGCCGGGGGGCTCGGCAGCCAGGTGCCCTCGGACGCCTTCCTCCTCGTCATTGCCGGTCCGACCGAACCGTTCTCCAGGGCCGAGGCCGATACGGTGGGCCGCTACCTGAAGCAGGGCGGGCGGCTGGTGGCGTTCCTCGATCCGGGCGAAACCCCGCGCGGCCCTGGTGGCATGCGCCGCGCCCCGCGCAGCGCCGACCCGCTGCTCGCCGTGCTGGCGCAGTACGGCGTCCGCTTCGACCCGGTGCCGCGCGCCAATGACCGCATCTTTGGCCGCCGCACCTTCACCGACGCCGACCACGGCCTGCTCGTCACGTTCGCCGGCGAGGCGCATCCCATCTTGGCGCCCTTGAAGGCCAACCCGAACCAGTTCCCCATCGGCCTGCTGGGCGCCGGGGCGCTTACGCTGGAAAACGTGCCCGCGGGATTCAGCGCGCAAATCCTGCTGAAGGCGCTGCCCGGCACGTGGGCCGATCGGAATGGCAACTTCCGCTTCGATCCGCCGGAGGAGGCGCGCGTGGATGCCATCCTGGCGGCGACGGTGACGCCGGCGGATGCGCCGGCCCCTGGCAAGCAAGGCGCGGGCGGCGGCAAGCCGGGCGGGCCGTACCTGATGATCTTCGCGGATGCGGACGTGGCCGCGGACCTGCTGCTGCAGAACCGAGGCAACGCCATGCTCATCAACGCCGGGCTGGACTGGATCTCGGGCCAGGCGCCCGTGGGAGCGCCGAACGTCGAGGAAGACCTGCGCATCCAGCACATGCGGGGCGACGAGTGGCTGTGGTTCTACCTGCCGGTGATCGGGGTTCCCGCCGCGCTCCTCGCCTTCGGCATCTGGCGGCTGCGGCGCCGGGCCAGCGCGCCGGCTCCGGCCGGGAGGGCGGCATGACTCGGGCGCACGGTGTGCTGGCGCTGCTCCTGGCCGCGGCCCTGGCTTGGGCCTATGCCTTGACGCGGGTGGATTGGTGGCCGGCCAAAGGCACGAACCAGCCTGTCGCCATGCTGGCCCTCGAGCCGCGGGACGTGCTGCGCGTCGAATACGCGGAAGGAGGATCGCAGGTCTCCCTGAAGAGCGCCTCCGCCGTCTCCTTGCCGGGCGGCACGCCTTCCGTGTGGATTGAAGCGCAAGGTCCGGCCGCCGCGCCGGAGGGGCCACGCACCCAGCCGCCCGGATCCTCGCCCTCCGCGCCGTCCAATGCGCCGGATCGTGCGGCCTTCCGGGGCGGCCCTGTCGCGGCCGCGGTGCTACGAGAGCTGGCGCGGCTGACGGGCACGCGCGACCTGGGGCGAATGAATGCGCAACAGCTTGAGACCTTCGGCCTAGTCAAATCCTCCGCAACCCTGCGCATCGAACGCAGGGGCGGCGAGCCGCTTCAGGTAAACCTGGGCCACGCCACCCTCGGCGGGGTGACCCGCTACGCGCAGCTTCAGCCCGACGGACACGTGTTTCTCGTCCCGCAATCCGCCATCCGTTCGCTCGAGCATCCGCGCCGCCTGATGGACCGCGAGTGGCTTCCGTTCAACCTCATGGACGCGCGGCTCATCGAAGCGAAGCTGGGCGCGCGCACCCTGACGGTCTGGCGGATCGCCAATGCGCCGCACACCGAGCCCCAGCGCTGGTCGCGCAAGCGCGATGCCCCCCGCGGCGAACCAGCGGCGCTGGCTTGGATGCAAGCGCTGGCGGGCGTGAAGGTACTCGACTACCTGGACGCCGCGGCAGTGCCAGCGGGGTCCGAGACCGTGCTTGAGGTGACCGTCCATACGCTCGAACCGGCCTCCAGCGCGGGCACACCCGTCCCGAACGCGCTGGGTGCGCCGCCGGCAACCGCGCCGGTCGTGCTACGCGTGTTCAAGGCGGATCGGAAGGCCGATCCGGGACGGCTGCGCGCCGTCTCGGGGTATACCGTTTCGCCCATCGCGCTGAGCGCACCCGCGGTTCAGGCGGTGCTGGACCTGGCGCGACCATTGCTTGACTCCCATTAAGTTGCGCTATTCCGCGCTTGATGCGGCCCCGAGCCGCATGCCACACTGGGCGGACGCGCGGAGTGCCGGAAATGCGGACGTAAACATTCAGGAAAGAGCACATGCTGAGGCGGCAAAAGATGGGGACGGGTATCTCCGGAGCGGTGCTGGCGGCGGCGCTATTGGCCGGACTGCCCGCGTACGGCGCGGATTCGGCTCCTGGACAGGCGGCTAATTCCGCCGCTCCAGCCGCGAACCTGCCCAATCCCGAACTGCCCGCGGCCCCGAGTCCCCTCGCGGCCGAGGAGGCTACGGGACAAGGCGGTGCGCCGGCAGCCGCGGGCCCGCAGGAAGCTGCGCCCGCCACGGCCGGAGAGCTGGCCCCCGAGGAGCCGGCCCAGCCGGAAGATGCGGCCCTGCAGGACGAGCTGGACGAGACGTCCGCCGAGGAAGAGCCCGCGCCGGCGGAGCCCCAGGCCGAGGTTTCTCCCGGTCCGCGCATTCCCAAACATGGCGTGCCGGTGCCCCAAGGTGGCGAGTTGTTCCCCACCAGCCCCGTGATCGAGCGGGAGCAAGCATTCTGGGTTCGCGCCTTCACCGCGATGAATTCCCGGCAAGGCCTCCTGCACGACGGGCGCAGCATCGAGCCGATCTACGAGACGGTGGAATTCGACGAGGACCTGAAGCCGCGCCAGCAGATGTCCTTCGTCAAGCGGCGTATCCACGACCTGAGCGTGCGGCTCAATAGCCTGGCGGACCGGATCGAGACCGCCCAGCCCCTCGACGAGGAGCTGGAGCGGCTGCGCAAACTGCTGCCGAAGGAGGAGGCGCCGGACCAGATCCGCGAGCGCGCCCGCCACGTGCGCTTCCAGCGCGGGCTCTCCGACCGGTTCCGCAACGGCCTCGTCCGCTCAGGCGCGATCCTGGGCGAGGTACAGCGGATCATGACCGAGCACGGCGTACCCGCGGACCTGGCCTACCTGCCCCATGTCGAATCGTCGTTCAACAACGCCACCCTGTCGCGAGCGGGGGCGGCGGGGATCTGGCAATTCACGCGGGGCACCGGGCGGATCTTCCTGACGGTGCAGGGAGAGGTGGACGAACGGCTCGATCCGGTCATCGCGGCCCGCGCCGCCGCCATTTTCCTCAAGCAGAATTTCGAGCGGCTGGGCACCTGGCCCCTCGCGATCACGGCGTACAACCATGGACCGCAGAGCCTGGAGCGGATCGTCGCGAAGACCGGCACGATCGACCTGGGCAGGCTGATCGAGAACTACAACGGCCCGCTGTTCAAGTTCGCCAGCAAGAACTTCTACGCCGAATTCCTCGCCGCTCGGCACGTGGCCATGCACTTCAAGGACTACTTCGGCGACATCGATCCCGACAAGCCGCTGGCGTACACCCGCGTCCAGTTGCCCTTCTTTCTCGGGTTCGACCAGGCCGCCCGCGCACTGGGTGTGCCGAAGATGGACCTGGCGCGGCTCAACCCCAGCCTGCGCCCGACCGTGGTGAGCGGGACGAAGTACATCCCGAAAGGCTTCCGGCTCAACGTACCCGCACAGCACAGTGCACAACGTTTCCTGGCGTCGATTCCCGAGTCGGCCCGGGCGGCCGAGCAGAAGATTTCCACCGAGGTGCGCGTGGCGCGAGGCGACACGCTGTTCAGCATCGGGCGCCGCAACAACATCCCCTGGCCCGCGATCGCCGCCGCAAACAACCTGGGTCCGCGGAGCCGGCTGTATGCCGGCCAACGCCTGATCCTGCCACGCCCGGGACAGCCCGTTCCGTCCATGGCGGTCGCCGCCGCGACCTCGTCAGCGCTCCGCGGCACGCCGGCAGCTCCGGCGGGAAACAATCCCGCGGCCGCCCTAGCCACTCCGGCCCCGACGTCCGACCTCGCGGTCAGCGCTACGTTGCGTGCGCCGTCCGCGCCGGCCGGCAGCGGCTCCGTGGCGAGCGCGCCCGCGGGAGCGGGCTCGGGCGCAGCGGCCCCACAAGCTATCGCGCTCGCCCCCGCAGGCGGCGGAGCGCCGTCTTCGCCGCTGGTGTCGGCCGCCTCGCTGTCCCTGCACGATGTCGATCCGGCGCGTCACGAGGGCAAGGTGCGCTCGGCCTATGGGGAAACGGTCGGCCACTACGCCATTTGGGCCCAGGTATCGGCACCGGAAATCCGGGAGCGCAATAATTTGGGGGCTGGCGAACTCCTTCACCCCGGACGGCAGGTCGTCATTCCCCTGCACGCCGTCTCCTCCGAGACCTTCAATGCCCTGCGCCTCGCCTACCACCGGGCGCGGGAACAGTCGTTCTTCTCGGCCTATTCGGTGCGTGACAAGTTCGAGGTGCGGCTCGCGCGGGGCCAGTCCATCTGGTCCGTGGCCCAGGAGCACAATGTGCCCATGTGGCTGCTATATCGGGAGAATCCCGTCCTGCTGGCACGCCCCGTACAGGCCGGAATGCGCGTCGTCGTGCCCCGGGTTGAGGAGGCTGTAGCCAACGGGCACTAGGGAGAATCTGCCGGCTAATTCCAGCCTGTCGGCCTCGCCGTTGCGGAATGTGGCCCGCCCGCCTCGGGCTCGCCAGGGTCCTTGTCTCAAGTCACCGCGGCCCCCGTGGCGTGCCAGCGTCGAATTCCTCTTGACGGACCGCTTCGCATCCCGGACATAATGACCAAGCCATGTTTGAGCGTGGGGCCTTGTCGGCCTCCCGGACATGAGACCCCAGGCACCCTACCTTGGCGATCCCACAAGTGCCGAGTGCCAGCGCCGTTGGACCGTGCCATCCACAGGGTCGCCCTAGGCAGCCGGGCGGGCGGCCCCGGCGAGAGCATCCCGTCAGCCCATTTCATGCGCCCTGGACCCATCCGCATCCGGAAAGGTGCGGTGGACCTCCGGGAGCGGAATTTCCTCACCCTATCAGGGAGGCGTCGTGCGAGCAGTAAAGCAGCAGGCCCGTCCCGTCACCGCGGGGTCCAGCGCCCCGCAGATCCGAGGATCAGACGCCGACGATGTCCCAATACTGGTGTCCCTGGCCGAAGGGACCCAAGTCTTCACCCCATACGAGATCATCGGCCTACAGGAAGATCTCGATAGTCACCTCGCAGGACATGCTCCCCAGGACCGCATGCTCACCATCGAGCATGCCGGGCGCATCGCGGGTTTCGCCCACTATGGACCTGCCGAAATCACCCAGGGCACGTGGTATCTGTTCTGGATCGCCGTGGACCGGCACTCCCAGGGGCGGGGCTACGGATCGATCCTGCTGCGGCATGTCGAGGATGACATCCGCGCGCAGGGCGGGCGGCTGCTCCTGATCGAAACTTCGATGCTCCCGCATTACGAGCCCACGCGGCGCTTCTACGAGCGCTTCGGGTACGCACGCGAGTGCGTCATCCACGACTACTACTCGGAAGGGGACGATAAGGTCGTCTTCTCCAAGCGCGTGTCGCGGACCGCGGGCTGAGTGGCAGCGAG
>Ga0209415_10017373_pt1 | contig 11455 bp, 7 predicted proteins | sample PeaSoiSIISIP2007_FD_187696 | JGI IMG/M metagenome (GOLD analysis project Ga0209415, IMG submission 187696) | Peat soil microbial communities from Weissenstadt, Germany - SII-SIP-2007 (SPAdes) (version 2) | ecosystem: Environmental > Terrestrial > Soil > Wetlands > Peat | place: Germany...
CTTGCGATTGATTCGCGAGGCTGGCCGCGAGCCGATGGAACGCGACACGCTGTACCGGCCGGTGACGCGCACCGAGACGGCGTTTACGGTGTTGGTGTAGATTTTAGGTACTGCGTCGCTCCGTCTTTTCCCATGAAACGTTCCAGCACCCGCACGTCGGTCTTGCGAAGGTCGACGATGATCAAGCCGTCCAGGGCGTTGGCGAAGCGGCGGTCCACGTGAAACGCCGCCAACTCGCCGCCGAGTCTCAGATATTGCTTTAGCAGCACCGGTACGCCTTTACGGTCTGTCTCCACGTCGGCAATCAGCGCCGAAAGTTCCTCCACATCCCACACGGTTGCGCCAATCAATTCATCAGCCAGCTTTGAGGACTTGTCTCCGAGTGATGGGCGCTGGCGGAACGGATTGCGCGCGCGGACTAGCGGCGTGAACTCGGGCGATTGGCGATAGGCGCTCAAGAATTTCACCATCAGGTGACGCGATGCCGCGCTGTAGCCGTTGCTGATGCTGACCGGTCCAAACAGCAGTTTGTATTGCGGATGCCGGACCAGGTATTGCCCGATGCCTTTCCACAACAGCAGCAGCGGCGCGTAGGTCTTCTGGTATTCCAGGCGCACAAAGGAGCGGCCCAACTCCAGCGCCGGACTGATGCGATCGAGGAAGGGCTGCTGCCACTGGAAGAGCCGGCTGGTATAGAATCCCTTGGCGCCGAAGCGGGCCAGGATCTCGTCGGATGGGCCAAGCCGGTACGCTCCCGCGATTTCGCGCGCGTGGCGGTTCCAGACGAACAAATGCCAATAGTGATCGTCGAAGCGATCCAGGTCGATGGAGTTGCCCGTGCCCTCGCCTACCTGCCTAAAGGTGAGCTCGCGCAGACGTCCGATTTCGTGCAAAACATTGGGGATCTCGTTTGCTTTGGCGAGCAGAACGGTGAAGCCCTCGTTTTCCACCAGCGTTCGTTCAGGTGCGAGTTTCGAGACTTCGCCGGCGAGCAACTCGCTCATGGGCACGGCCGGGGGTGGCTCTGACCGGGCAATCTGAAATTGCTTGGGAGCTTCGCGATCTTGCAGCAGGTACGTGCGGCGGCGCAGATAGCGGATGAGGGCGACATCGTCCTGATAGGCGCGGACCTTGGCTGGCGTGACGGGGCTGCCAATGCGTACTTCGATGGTCCGGTTGTGCTTGTTGAAAAACTCGTGTGGAAGCAGCGCCGTGCGCACTCGCGGATGCAGGCAGCCCAGCAGTTGGAACAACGCGCTGTTGGCGCCCAGGAAATAGACCGGCAGCACGGTGGCGCCAGTGATGCGGATGAGGCGAGCCACACTATGGTTCCATTCCGGGTCCGTGATGGCGCGTTCCTTGAGATTCAGATGTGATACTTCCCCGGCGGGGAACACAGCCAGTAATCCGCCTTGCTTCAGCCAGGCGATGGCGTCCTTCAGCCCCTTATGATTGGCGCGCGCAGCCCGCTCGCCCCCGTAAGGATCCACGAAAATGCAGAGTCCGTTGGTTTCCGGCATCGCGGCCAGCAGATGGTTCGCCATGACCTTGACGTCCGGGCGGACCGAGAGAAACAGCGATGGAAGGATCGCGCCCTCGATCAAGCCAAACGGATGATTGGCGACGGCAACTACCGGCCCCTGCTTCGGGATCAGCGCGAGGTCGCGGTCGGAGACTTGCGTGTGGACGTTGAGCAGAGCTAGCGGGTGATCCGCAATAAGCCGGTTGTCGGCGCCGGGAACATCCTCCCAAAGGCGGTCCAAACGATCCAGCCGCAGCAGCTTTTCGATGGCGCTTTCCATGGGCGCGGGCAGCTTCTGCCCCAACAGCGCCGTGAGGGCGTTCCGCATTCACAAACATAACAGCACCAAAATGTGAAGCGGTGATTACTGCTGCGTTACGGTTCGCGCACCCGCGAGCGCCTCACGTTCCAGCGTGTGGAGGGCGGCTTCCGGCACCACGCGCCAGTTATTGACCGGCTGCGCAGGCAGGGTCTTGTGCTCACTGAAATATTGGATCACCAGATCGCGAATTTCATCCGGTGAACGCCAGACGATCTTGGCGCCGCGAAACATGGAGTAACCGGCGCTGCCGCCCGCGCGATAGTTATTCACCGCGATGCGCAGCGGCTGTTGATCGTCCAGCGGCTTGCCGCGCCAGAGCAGATGGCTGATGCGGCGGCCGGGCGCTTGCGTGAGATCGATTTCGTAATCCACGCCCTCGGCCATGTCGTAGTTGTAGCCGATGACAGCGGGATTGATCAGCGGGCCATGCAGGCAATCGCTGGCGCAGGTATTGTAATAGCGCGCCGAGTTTTCGAGCGCATCGCGGACCATCTTGCCGTTGCCCTCGACCACATAGAGCTGGTTTTCGTAGATGTAGAGCGCGGCAATCTGCCGAATTGTGATGGGGCCCTTCGGGATAGAAACGCGCGCATTGAACGAGGACGCGAAGGACACGTCGGCTTTGGAATAGTAGAGCTGCACTTCTTGGATGGCGTCGATGAGAGCGCTATCTTCCACGCGCGCCAGCCGCGAGTCGAGCGACACCGGCGCCTCAGCGACCGGCGTGTTCAGATAGCTCTCGGCGAGCTGGTGATAAGGACGCGCGATATCGAGGATCTTGGCGTCGGCAGTGGTGTCGCGAGTGACAGGAATCAAACGGCTGGATTTGGAAACGATCTTCCATCCGGACGTTTCTTTTGGCTCCAGGACGAAATCCATGCGTCCGAGCGAGATCCCCCAGTTCTTCGGCTGCATCAGCAGCACGTTGCCGATTTGAAGGCTGGCCAGTTGCTGATGGGTGTGGCCGAAGACGATGGCGTCGATGCCGGGAACTTCGGTCGCGATCTTCCGGACCATGTTCTCCCGCGAATCGCCTGCGTTATCGCGATCCAGGCCCGCGTGAGCGGCGACGATCACGATGTCCGGACGCTCCCGCTCGCGCAACTCGGCGACGGCACGCTGCACGGCGTCAACCCCCGACTCGAAGTGATAGCCGCGGTAGTGTTCTTCAGCTTCCCAGTCAGGAATCAAAGGAGTGGTGACGCCGATGATTGCGATCTTGACGCCCTGCACCGTTTTCAAGAAATAGGGTGCGAAGGGCCGGACGTCCGCGGCCGCAAGAATGTTGGACGAAATCCACGGAAACCTGGCATCCAACCGCGCCTTCGCCAGGTTCTTCAGTCCGAAGTTGAACTCGTGATTGCCGACCACCATGGCGTCGTAGCCAATTGCGTTCATGGCCAACATCATTGGGTCATGCTCGAACGGAGGATCGCCCTTCTGCACATGCTCCTGATAGACCGATTCGAGTGGCGTTCCCTGGATGACGTCGCCGCAATCGATCAGCAAGCTGTTGGGGTTTTCGGCTCGCGCGGCTTCGATCAGAGTCGCGATCTTGGCCAGGCCGCGGGCCGCCGGTTGCGCGGTGTAATAGTCGTATGGGAACAGATTGCCGTGCAGATCGGTGGTCGCGAGCAGGGTGATCTTCAACTCGGCGGCGGGCGCCAGGGATACAAGAAACAACGCCGCCAGAGCCGTTCGTAGAGTACCCATGAGGCGAAGAACTTTCAGTATAATCGAGCTACATGAGATCCCTATTCACGAGCATTGTTCTTTGTTCGACCTTGCTGGCGCAGGCGCCTGCCTCCAAGAGCGGCGATTCGAAAGCCGCTTCGAAGAGTGCCACCTCGAAGAGCGGAGCGTCGAAGACCGGAACTCCGGCCGCCCGGCCGTCGCTGCTGAATCCCGCGTCGTTGCACGCCAAAGCGCCGGACCTGTTCAAGGTCCAGTTCATGACCACCCGGGGTGATTTTGTCGCCGAGATCCACCGGGACTGGGCGCCGTTGGGTGTGGACCGGTTTTTCAACCTGGTAAAGAACGGCTTCTTTACCAACGCAGCATTCTTCCGCGTGGTGGTGACGCCGCGTCCGTTCATCGTGCAGTTCGGCCTGAACGCGAACCCGGCGATAAACAAAGCCTGGGAGCACGCCAGTATCAAGGACGATCCGGTGATGGGCAGCAACACCCGTGGAATGTTGGTGTTCGCCACGGCCGGCCCTAACACCCGCACTACGCAGCTCTTCATCAACCTGAATAACAACGCTCCGCTGGACGCCAGTGGCTTCGCTCCGTTCGGGATGGTGACGGAAGGCATGGATGTCGTGGATAAGATTTATCCCGGCTATGCCGAGCGTCCCGATCAACAGCGCATCACCGAGGAGGGTGACGCGTATCTGGTCAAGAATTTCCCGATGATCGACAAGATCAAGCTGGCCAAGGTTCTTCCCACTGAGCCCGCGGCCGCGCCCGCCGACAAGAAGTAGAAGCTACTTGGGGTTTTCGAGCGGGATTTCGAAATAGAAAACGTCCTGGCCGGTGGACGCCACCTTGATTCCCGTCAAATAGAACTTCGAGCCCGGACGATGCGTGGTTTGAAAATAGAAAAAGCCATGCGCGGATTCGTGCGGCGGAAGCAGCTTGGCGGCGAATGATCGCCCATCGATTTCCCAGACATTCAGCGGATTTTTGTGCTTTCGATGGATCGGAATGGGGCTGGCGGTCGGCACGTTGGGCCGCTCTGTGCCGCCCAGCGTTTGCACTTCGTCAGCGGGAGTGGCTTCCACATGGCGGCCATCCACGCCGGTGTACTCGGTTTGCAGATGGTCTAGCTTCAGAACCTGGTCCGTGTCATTCTGTATGATAACCAGAACCGGCAGAACGCCGTACTGATTGGGGTTCAATTTCCCAAATGCCGAGTGAGCCAGCTCTTCGGTGTCGTAGGCGGTTGCGGCCACCGTTACGTGGTCGTTGGTCTGCTTGGCCGGATAGGACGAAGCCGGGCCGGGCGAAAACTTGCCTGCATCCTTGTTGTTGTCGGCCGCAAGCGTGGCCGCGGCCATGAAAATCATCAGGGAAATTGAAAGCGCTCTCATCCAAATCCTTTACTGGGCGATTCGCGTCGCCGCATTTCCGCTGCTAGTATTCTATTTCGTTTACCGCTGTGCCCGAGATCCGCGTTATTCGCGCGGGTTTACCGAACGCCTGGGCGGCCCGCCCCAGTCCTTTCAGCCGACGGCCCCGGGCTCCATTTGGTTGCATGCGGTTTCGGTGGGCGAGGTCATATCCGCCGCCGGACTGCTGCGCGAAATTCGCGAACGCAGCCCGGGCATCCCGCTGTATCTCTCGGTAACCACCGTGGCCGGGCGGGATATCGCCGAAGAGCGGCTGGGCGGTTTGGTGGACGGCATTTTCCATGCGCCCATCGATTACGTCTTCGCGGTGCGGCAGGTGCTGGGGCGCGTCCGGCCCTCGCTGGTAGTGATCCTTGAGACGGAAATCTGGCCGGTGCTGTACCGAGAGGTGAAACGGGCACGCTGTGGTTTGTTGATCGTCAATGGCCGTATATCGGACCGCGCCTTCCCCCGCTATCGGCGTTTGCGCTTCCTGTTCAAAGATGTTTTGCGGCAGCCCGATGCCATCCTGGCGCAGAGCGAGCAGGATGCCGAGCGCTACGTCGAGCTGGGAGCGCCGCCGCAGGCCGTATATGTTATCGGCAATCTGAAATACGATGCTCTGCCAGCCTGGGAACAGCCGCCCCGCCTAATCGCGAGCGTGCTCGAAAAGCTGCGCCCCACGGCGGTCTGGATCGCCGCCAGCACCATGGCGGCCGCGGATCGACACGATGTGGATGAAGATGACGCGGTGTTACGCGCGTTTGAAGAACTCAGCCGCCCCCGGCCCGGGCTCCTTTTGATTTTGGTTCCGCGCAAGCCGGAGCGGTTTGACGAAGCCGAGCAAAAGCTGCGCGACGCCGGTGTGCGCTACGTTCGCCGCACTGCTGACGCGGTCCCACCGGATTTGGCGCTGCCGTGCGTTGTGCTAGTGGATTCGGTCGGCGAGCTGGCTAGCCTGTTTCCGTTGGCTGACGTAGTTTTTATGGGAGGAACGCTGGCGCGGCGCGGCGGGCATAATGTTTTGGAGCCGGCGGCCGTGCGGCGCGCGATCGTCACCGGGCCGCACCTGGAAAACTTCAGGGCGATCGCGGCCGAGTTTCGCGAGCAGCGCGCCTTTCTGGAAATCAACGAAGCCAGCGAACTTGCCGGGGCCGTGGGTCAATTGATCGATCAGCCACAACTGCGAGAAGAACTCGGCGCGCGCGCGGCCGAGCTCGCCGCCGGGAAGCGTGGCGCAACGCAAAAAGCCGTGGCCGTGATTCTCCGTCAGCACGATCTCGCCGTCCCCGGCTGGAGCCACTTGAGCCCGGCGCGATTCCTGCTGTGGCCATTCGCGAAGATCTGGGCGGTTTCGAGCGCCCAAGACCTGCGCCGGAAGACGGCGGCGTCGCGCCGTCTGAGTACGCCCGTGATCAGCGTCGGCGGCATCAGCATGGGCGGGGCGGGCAAGACTCCTCTGGTGGACCATCTCTCCGAGCGTTTGAGTGAGCGTGGGTATCATCCCGCCATTTTGACGCGCGGGTATCGGCGGCAATCCATCGAAACGACCATATTGATCGGAGCGGGCGAGGCGGCCTCGGTCCAAGTGACTGGAGACGAAGCCCAGATCTTCGTCCAGTCCGGATTCGCGCACTTGGGAGTGGGGGCCGATCGCTTCGCGTCGGGCCGCCTGCTTGAGGAAAAATACCAGCCCGACGTTTTCATTCTCGATGACGGATTCCAGCACGTCCGGCTCCAGCGCGATCTGGACCTGGTGGTCATCGATGCTCTCAATCCGTTCGCAGGCGGCGCGTTGTTTCCCCTGGGCGCGTTGCGTGAACCGAAGAGCGCGCTTGCGCGAGCCGGAGCTTTCGTGATTATGCGGGCGGCGCCCGGGCGCGAGTATGAAGGCATCCGCCGCGAACTGCGAGCGTGGAACCCGCGTGCACCGATCTTTCGGGCTCGCGTGGAACCGCGTGGTTGGGTGAACTACAGCACCCGCAAGATTGAAGAACCGCCGGAGGGTCCGGTGGCGGCTTTCTGCGGACTAGCGAATCCGGCCAGCTTCTGGGGAACGCTGCGGTCGCTGGGCGTCCCCCCGGTGTTCCATTGGGCTTTTGACGACCATCACCACTACTCGTGCGACCAGGTGCATCGGCTGGCCGCGCAAACCCAAATGCACGGCTCCAGCGTGATGCTGACCACCGAGAAGGACGCGATGAACCTGCCCGAGTCCGCACCGGACGTGTTGGAGCGCGCGGGAGTAACCCTGTATTGGCTGAACATCGGAGTTCACGTGGACGACGAGGAACAACTTCTGGAGCTGATCGAGTCCAAAATGCGTTCAGCGTCAGGGCAATTGAATCGAGTAAATGGCTAGCCCGTTTACGTTGGGCACCAGCAGATAAGCGTTCGCGGCGGCGACGTCGGTCATGCCGAACTGCGTGGCAAACGGATAGAGCACGGGCGACTTTGGCGTGCTGGCATCGACGATCATCAGGCTGCTCGGACCGGCGGGATCGCTGGCGGGCGGATTGTTGACGATGGCGAAAATATTCGAACCAAAGGGCTGCACGACGTACGTGCCGGTGGTCGGGATTTCCGTCGTTATGTTCGCGATCCCCATTGGATTTTCAACGTTCGTGATGTCCATCGTGGAGAGCGTGAGGTTTCCGTTGATGTTGAAATCCGGCACGCCGGGATTGCGAAACCCAGTGGTATTCCCAGTCACCAGCAGGAGCGGGTTGTCGTACCCGAAGCCCAGGAAAATGGCCGCGTTGGAAACGGTGACCTGATCGATCCCTTGCATGCTTTGCGGGCTGCTGATATTGACGACGTCCAGTGCCGCCGATCCGCTGGTGCTGTTTCCGCTAGCTGTCGTGCTGGTGACATACGCGGTGTTCGGGTAGCTGCCGGGTTGCAATGCGAGCGCGTTGGGCATGACGCTGAGGCCACCGGATCCGGGTCCGCTGGACAGCACGGAAATCAGAATGGGAAACAAGGTGCTGAAATCGTAGGCCACGAAGTTCCCATGCTGCGCAGTGATGGAGTTCCCGCTGGTATCGAACCAACTGGTGCTGACGAAACCGGTGGTGCCGACGAAGCTGAGATCAGCCAGGAAAGTATACGGGGTGGTGGTTTGTTGGGACAATTTCACGGGACTGCCGGGATTGGTCAAGTCGTAAACGGCGAATGTTGGGGAGCTGCCTGGCCCCACGATGTCCACCAGAATGGGCCGGGAAGTGGCGGTATTGATCGCACACTTGCCGCCATAGCCCACGCCATTGATCGCCAGGTCCGCATCCCCGAACTCGCCTACATACGACGGAGCCGTCACGCTGCTGGTGTTGATGATGTTGATGCGATTCGGCCCGCAGACATAGGTGGTGTCTCCATAAACCGCGAGGCTGCTGCTCGCGCCGTTGGCAAAATTCAACTGCCCTACCGGTTTCAGGAATGTGGGAGGCGCCGATCCAGAGCCAGATACCGACAGGATGGCTGAGGCGCTCACGTATCCGCCCACGGTGAGCACCAGGGGATAGTCGGCGGCCGCTAGCGTAGGCACTAAAATGTTCGCCTGCGCGAGGCCCGCGAATCCCGGCGTCAACCCCAGGAATTGGATGGTGGCGCTCGTCCCGCCGATAGTGGCAGTCGCGGTCGCGGTTGCTCTGGAGAGCGGTGAATCCGGAGCCGGATTGCCATCGGGAACGCCGTGATTGACCGGGCCTTGGCCGGTGAGATAAACCACCACGACGGCGCCGGACGCCACTGGATTGGTTGAGGAGTTCGTGGAATAATCGACGGCGTTTTGCGCGATGGCATGATTGCTGGTGTCTTGAAAAATGGCGGGCCCGCTCGATACCACGGTGACCTGGAAAATGGCGCTGGCTCCGCCGTCGCGGCTGACGTACAGGTTGGCGGTTCCGGAGGCGACTCCGCTGGGCACCTGGAAGTTGATCTGCGTCTCGCTGACGTACAACAACGGCACGGGCGACTGGTTGACGTAGACCGTCGCTCCGGCCATGCTGCGGGGAAGGGGAAATTTGGTGGCGGATTGCGTGGAATCGGCCAGATTCGATCCAAAAATGGTCGCTAACCCGCCAGGCGCAACCCGGTGGGCATAGCTGGCGGCGTCGGTAACGGCGTTGATTACGGTCTGGGCTTCCAGCGTTGTCGCGAAGGCGGAAAGCGCCACCCACAAAGCGAGAGATCTCATGAGCCAATAACGGGTTGACGGGTTCAGGCGGAGATACGTTTACGCCTGTTACCGTTTGATTAATAAAGCGTAACCATTTCTGTAACCTGCGGCTCGGCTGCTATAATGTGGCGGATGGCCGAACTTCAAACTGCCAGTCCCAGAAAGAAAATCATCCTCCTGCGTCCGAGGGGTTTTTGCGCCGGAGTGGTTCGGGCGATCGATGTGGTGAAGATCGTTCTCAACCTGTATGGCGCACCTGTATATGTGCGCAAAGAAATCGTTCACAACCGGCACGTTGTCGACGAGCTGCGTCAGGCCGGGGCGATTTTTGTTGAAGAACTGAGCGAAGTTCCCGAGGGAGCGCGGGTGATCTTCAGCGCGCACGGGGTATCGCCGGCGGTGCGGCAGGAAGCCAAGGAGCGCAAGCTGCAAGTCATCGATGCCACCTGCCCGCTGGTAACCAAAGTTCATTTGGAAGCGGTGAAGTTCGCGCGGCAGGATTACACCATCGTTTTGATCGGCCACTCCGGCCACGACGAAGTGATTGGAACGTTGGGCGAGGCGCCGCAATTCACTATCCTGGTTTCATCGGTACAGGATGTGGACCGGCTGGAAGTGAAAGATCCCTCGAAGATCTCTTATCTCACGCAAACCACTCTCAGTCTGGACGAAACCAAGGACATTGTGGCGCGCCTCCAGGAGCGTTTTCCGGCCATCAAGGGTCCGAAAACCCAGGATATTTGTTATGCAACTGAAAACCGGCAGTTAGGCGTCAAAGCTGTTGTGCCGCTCACGGACGTGCTGCTGGTGGTGGGTTCGCAAAACAGTTCAAACTCGCGGCGTTTAGTGGAAGTTTGCCAGAACGAAGGGGTTCCCGCGTATCTGGTGGATGACAGCACGGAAGTGAATCCGGCGTGGCTGGATGGCGCTAAGACCGTGGCTGTGACGGCCGGGGCTTCGGCTCCGGAAAATCTGGTGCAGGAACTAATCCAATCGCTCGAGACCAAGTTTGCTTTCGACTACATGGAAGAGATGGAACTGAAGGAAGAAGACGTACGCTTCCATCTTCCGGCGGACCTAGAGCGATCGGCGCTAAAGCTGACTACCATCGCTTCCTTATGACCCCGAAGTTGCAAGTCGCCGGCACGCTTGTCGATTTGGCTTCGCAAGCCGCGCGCAAAATCACCGCGTATTTCTCGCGCACCCAGTCTGAGCCGGGCTACTGGTGGGCGGAGCTCACCGCCGACACCACTCTCGAATCCGACTACATCCTTTTGCAGCTTTGGCTGTACCCGCCCGAGAATGGCGTTTGGAATCCACCCACGCGTCCGCTCATCGCGAAGGCGGTGCAATCGATTCTCGAGCGGCAATTGTCGGATGGCGGTTTCAACATCTATCCGCAGGGGCCCACGGATCTCAGCGCGACGGTGAAGGCTTATTTCGCCTTGAAGCTGGCCGGGCTCGACTATAACGATCTGCGGCTGACTCGTGCTCGGGAACGGATCCTCGCGCTGGGCGGTATCCAGGCGGCCAACAGCTACGTCAAGATCAACCTGAGCCTGTTCGATGTGTTTCCGCGTTCCCATGCCCCGTCCATCCCTCCCGAAATGGTGCTGTTCGGCAACTTCATCTACGAGATGTCGTCCTGGACGCGCGCGATTGTCATTCCGTTGTCGATCGTGCACGCCTTCAATCCGCGGCGGCCGGTTCCCGCGGGCTTCAATCTCAAAGAGCTGTTCATCCCGGATGGGCACACCGCGGACGGGAACATGGGCTTTTTGCCCGACCGGGCCAGTTTCACGTGGCGCAATGTTTTTCTGCGGCTCGACATTTTCTTGAAGCTGTGGGAAAAATACGGCTCCAAGTCTCTCCGCCAGCGCGCTATTCGCAAGGCCGAGCTCTGGATGCTGGAGCACACGCGGCACACCGACGGCGTCGCGGCCATTTATCCGCCCATGATGTACGTGATCATGGCGCTGGATCTGCTGGGCTATGCGGACGATTCACCGGAGCGATTGGAAGCACAACAGCAGTTCGACCGGTTGATGGTGAACGACAGCGATCGCTTCTTCTTCCAGCCGTGTTTCTCGGTGGTTTGGGATACCGCGATTGCCGCGTTCGCCTTGGGCGAGGCCAGCGAACCGGAGAAAGACTTGCTGCGCCGCTCGGCCGACTGGTTGTTGACCAAGGAAGTGCGCCGCAAGGGCGATTGGTCCGTCAAACGTCCGAAAACCGAGCCATCGGGCTGGTATTTCGAGTTCGCCAACGAATTTTATCCGGACATCGACGACACGGCCATGGTGCTGCTGGCGCTGAACCGG
>Ga0209415_10017374_pt1 | contig 11454 bp, 11 predicted proteins | sample PeaSoiSIISIP2007_FD_187696 | JGI IMG/M metagenome (GOLD analysis project Ga0209415, IMG submission 187696) | Peat soil microbial communities from Weissenstadt, Germany - SII-SIP-2007 (SPAdes) (version 2) | ecosystem: Environmental > Terrestrial > Soil > Wetlands > Peat | place: Germany...
CCCCAACCAACCGGGCCACCCATGCAGTTAGCGGCAGGCTACTCTCGAACGCCCGCAACCAGAAGAACAGCGGAACTAACTAAAACAGGCACACCGGATTGACCGGGAAGCCGGTCGCCCCGGGTAGCTCCGGCACGGTGCAACAGAAGAGGAACTCGTATCTCCCGAGCTTCACGCAGGTGGCGAGCAGATCCGAGGTGAGCGCCGCGTCGATCAGCCACAGCCCCATGGCCACGATCCCGACCTGGTGCAGCGGCAGCGGTACCGCGGTCGGCCGCGGCGGCAGCCGTTCGGTGCAGTCGCCCAGGAACACCGAGATGTCGCGATCATGCAGCCACGGCAGCACGCTGGCGTGCACTCCCGCCCGCGGGACAGGCAGGTCGGGCAACTGCTCGGCGCTCAGCCGCTCGGCCCGCCCGACGTGCACGACCAACGCGTCGGACGGACCGAGGCGCACGTTGCCCCGCCGTTCGGCTGCTTCCAGGTCCGCTACGGTGACGTACTCGTCGGCGGCTAGGTACGGCACGCCGCGGGCCCCGGCCACGTCCAGCAGCACCCCCCGGCAGAAGAACCCATCCCGCGCGGCTGCGACCGAACACCGGTTCAGGGCGGTGGGCCCGACGATCTCGCCGCGGGGCCGCCCGGCGTAGCCGCGCCCCTGGTAGAACGCGTGGCCCAGGGCGTCGATGTGGGTCAGCTGCGGGTCGTGCGAGGTCATCGCCACGGTATCGATGGCCGTCCACTCCCCGGGCGGCTCCAGCAGCTGGACCACCACCGGATGGGGCGCGATCGTGCTTCCGGCCACCGGCAGGGACCTGCCGAGCGGGACCGCCACGCCCTCGCGTACCAGGGCCGCGGCGCGGCGGCGGACCGCCTCGTCGATCAGGTTAAGCGTGCCGCGCTCGTCGCTGTCGCCCCAACGGCCCCGGTTGGAACACCGCTCGAACAGCTCCCCGAGTTCGGCATCCGACGGATCTTCCAATCAAAACTCCAAGTTGCCGATCGGTGGGTGGCGCCGGGCCGGGGCCACGGCGTACTGGCTGTAGACCCCGAGCGAGCCGACGGTGTCGAAGTAGACGAACTCGCCGTCGCCGTCCACTCCGTGGCCGCCTCCCCGCATGGCCTCACCGATCCCGGCCCGCGCCATGTGCTCGGCAACCGGCCGCAGGTCGGTGACAAACCAGGTCACGTAGGCCAGGCCGGGACCACGCGCCCGGAGCGCGTCCGCATGCACGCTCGGCCCGGTGACCGGCTGAACGACCCCGAGCCTGCCGCCCGGCGCGACGGCGTTGCGCGACTCGAACACGCCCGGACTCCCGCGGTAGCTACGCTGCCGTAGCGTCGCCGCAGTGTACTCGTAGACCTCCCACGGCCCGAAGCCCCAGGCCCGGGCCAGCGCCCCCACGGTGCTGGCTAGGTCGCCGGTGACGAAGCCGAGCTGGTCGGGCGGCCGGCCGAGGAACCCGGGCGCGCGGCTGGCCGGCGCCTCCATCCCCGGCACCGCGCTCACGCCGCGGGGTAGCAGCGGATCGCCGACAGGTTTCCGCACAGGGCCACCGGGCCAGCCGCGTAGGGCACGAGGTAGACCTGGCCCGCGCTCACCTCGACCGGGTCGGCCGACTCGCAGGTCAGCACGCCCGCGCCTTCGTTGACGACCAGGACCGAGTAACGGGCGTCCACCTGCACCTCGGCGCCGTCGCAGCTGATCTGCTCCGCTCCGAAGAAGTCCCCGGCCGCCTGCGGAAGCAGGGCGCTCACCCCAGGTGAGCCCGTGGCGAGGCTGCGGATGCACATACCCTGCAGCGCGTGCAGATCGTCGCCGGTGATGGCTTGCCGCCATACCGCACCGAGGGCGGTATCCAGATCCAGCCCGAGGAACAGCCCCGCCGGGTCCAGGGGGAAGCCCGCCCACTCCAGCATGATCGAGAAGTCCGTCATCTCCTGGATCTCCAGGATCAGCATCCCCGCACCGATCGCGTGTGGCACGCCGCCCGGGCAGAACACCACATCGCCCGAACGCACCGGCACCAGGTTGCAGTTGACCAGCAGCGCGTCGCTGTCCTGGCGCGTCACCCAGCCGGATAGCTCCGCCGCGCTGACGTCGCGGCTGAACCCCAGGTGCGCCGACGCGCCGGGGTCGGCGTGCAGCACGAGCCAGGCTTCGGTCTTGCCGAAGTCGCTCTGCAGGTGCCGACGGGCAAAGGCCCGGTCCGGGTGGACGTGCAGCGGCAGCCGGCCGCCGGCATCCAGGAACTTGACCAGCAGCGCCCCGCGCGCGCCGTAGCGGGCGGTATACCCGGGCCCGAACCACGACAGCGGGTCCTCGGCGAAGCGATCGGCCAGCAGCGAGCCGTCCGGCAGCCTGGTCAGGCCCCGCGGGGCCTGACCGGTCCGCGGGGTCGTGGACGCAATCCAATCCTCGCAATGGCTCGGATCCAGCCCGGGCTCCCGGCGGAACGCGCCGATCCGCCCGGCGCCCGGGTAGAAGGATGACAGGGTGTTCGGGGCGAGCACCATGGGTCGCACGATCTCTCCCGGCGGTCAGTCGACGCGGATCTCGAAGTGGGGCGGGAAGCGGCGGCGCGGCGGCTCGATCAGCTCCAGGTAGGAGGCGGCGCCGTCCAGCGATTCGAAGAAGCTGATCTTGCCGTCTCCGTCCATGCCGTGACCACCGCCGTACTGCACCTCGGACAGGCCCTGCGCCACCAGCCGTTCGCGTTCGTCGTCCAGCGACGGAACGAAGTAGCCGAGATGGTGCAGGCCGGGTCCGTGCGCCTCGAGGAACTCGGTGAAGACGCTGCGGCCGCTCAGCGGGGCGATGATCTCCAGGCTCGGGCCGTATTCCGGGATCACGCCGTGCGACTCGAAGTCGCCGGGCTGGCCGCGGAAGACGCGCTGCGGCAGGTAGTCGGCGGTGTAGCGCCAGCCCAGCCAGCGCGAGACCCCGAGTTGGCGCCCGAGCCGCCGGACTCCTTCCTCCAGATCCGTGACCACGTACGCGACCTGGTCCGGCGGCCGGCCCGCCAGCGGGACGGGAGCGGTATCGGTACGGTCTCCGTAACCCGGCATGTCATGACTCCTGGGCCGTGGCCTGCGAGAGGTCTTCCCGCATCAGTTCGGCGATGATGGGCACTCCGACGGTGAGCGAATGCACGCTGACCCCGGAGGTCATGTTGCAGACCTCGAGGATCTCGGCCGGGGTCACCCGCAGGGCCAGGGCGGCCCGGATTTCCCTGGTCAGGGCCGCGCGGTCCCGGTGCGTGACGCTGGCGTTGGCGGCGATCGCGACGAGCGCCACCACTCGCGGGCTGAGCACTCCGGAAACGCGTGCCGCCTCGGCCCAGGCCAGGAAGCGGGCGAAGAACTCCGGATCGGACCTGATGGCCGCGGCGGCCCCCTCGTCCCAGCCGCCGAAGACCTTCTCGTACTCGGCGCGTAGCTCACGGAACCGTTCCTCCGAGCCCGGCCTGATGGCGGTCGACCCCGGGCTGACTTCCTCCAGGACGTCGACCGCCAGCAGGTAGCCCGCGATCCCCAGGCCGGCCAGCAACGCGAGCAGGGTGACGAGCTCGCGCGGGGTCGCCCCGGCCTTCAGGGCGTTCCGCCCGTGGGTGCGGATCCCGATCGGGTGGATGTGGCTCACCGCTGCCGTGGTCGCGATGTACATGAACTCGCGCGTCTTCGCGTCCAGCGAGCCGGTTTCCCACGCGTAAGAGGAGAGGCCGGTGTAGGCCGCCATGATGTCCGGCGCCAGTTCCAGGATCAGCTGCCAGTCATCCGCCCAATAGCCGCGGCGCCGGATGAACTCGGCGCGAATCTCGCGCTGTTCGGCGCTCAGCTCACCATCGGCACTGCCCACGTTCTCTCCTCAGTCGGCGCTGCGAGTCAAAATGTGGCATGGCGTGGCATAGCGAGGATTCAGCGTGCCCTGACCCGGCCTGGACCGTCACGGACGGGCGTGGCGTCCGGTCTGACCTCAGTTTTTTATCAGCAGCGTCCTGGCCGCCTGAGCCCTGAGCGCGTCGACCTGCGGTGTGCCAGTCGCCCGTTTTAAGCAGGTTCCGGCTTCGCGAGGACTCTTGTCAACCGAAAATCTCACTCTTCGGAATTTCGACCCAGGGCTATATGTGTGCTGACGAGGGATTTAGGTTGGCATGATGTTGTAAGTGTTGACATTACTCGGCATGCCGCCGTAACGTCGCGGTCAACCCCAAAGCTGGCCCTTCAGCAAGGAGACGGTGTTGGCAAGTCGGCGTCCGCTGGCAGAAGACCGGCAGCGGCAAATCATGACGCTGCTGCAGGAGAGCGGTGCCCTGCGCATCGGGGAACTGACCGAGATATTCGACGTCAGCGACGAGACCGTGCGGCGTGACCTGACCGCCCTGGAGGAACAGGGCCTGCTGACCCGGACGCGCGGCGGAGCGCTCGCGGAGAGCGTGCACCTGGAGACCTCGTTCCAGCGCCGCATGCGAGAGAACGGGGCGGCCAAGCTCCAGATCGCCCAGGTTGCCGCCAGCTACGTGGAAGACGGCAGCACGATCATCATCGACTCGGGCTCGACGATGGCGCACCTGGTCCGCCAGCTGCGCAGCAAGCGGGACCTGGTCGTCATCACCAACGGCATCACCCACGTCGAGGACCTGCTCAGCAACCCCACGCTCACAGTCGTAGTGACCGGCGGGCTGATCCGCCGGGCCACCATGGGCGCGGCGGGCCCGCTCGCGGTCGAATCGCTGTCCTCGCTGCACGCCGACCACACGTTCATCGCCTCCAGCGGGTTCTCGGCTAGTTCGGGGATGACCTACCCGAGCTTCGACGAGGTCGCCGTGAAGCGCGCGATGATCAGCGCGGGCGCCGACGTGACGTTGCTCGCCGATGGCACGAAGTGCGGCCGCGCGTCCATGGTCAAGGTCGCGCCGCTCACCGAGCTCAACCGCATCATCACCAGCCAGCCGATCTCGGCGTCCGAGCAGAGCAAGATCCGTGACCTCGGCGTCGAACTGATCATCGCCGACGCCCAGGACCGGCCCGAGCTGAACTCGGCCGATCCGGACGAGGACGAGCCGCAGGCGGCCCAACCTCAGCTAGCTGAGCCGCACCCCGCGAGCACGGGTGATTCGCGATGACGGCCGCGCCCGGGACGATCAAGAAGCTCGTCAACGACCCGGCGAACGTCTCCACCGACCTGGTCGACGCCTTCGCGGACGCGCATCCGGACCTCGTCCGACGCGTCGCTGAGCGTGTGCTGGTGCGCGCCGAGCAGCCGACCGACAAGGTCGGGATCGTTTCGGGCGGCGGATCCGGCCACGAGCCGGCCTTCCTCGGCTACGTGGGGGCCGGCTGCGTCGACGCGGTCGCGGTCGGGAACATCTTCGCCGCGCCGCCACCCGATGCCATCCTCGCCTCGATCGAGCACGCCAACCGCGGGCGCGGCGTTCTGCTCATCTACGGCAACTACTCCGGCGACGTGATGAACTGCCGCCTGGCCGTGCGGAAGGCCGCCGCGGCCGGTATCGACGTACGGCAGCTGTTCGTCACCGACGATCTCGCCTCGGCCCCCGCCGACGAGGCGGACCGCCGGCGCGGCATCGCCGGCGACGCCATGGTGTTCAAGCTCGCGGGTGCTGCCGCCGAAGCCGGTGCGAGCCTGGACGAGGTGGAGGCGATCGGCCGCACCGCCAACGCCCGCACCCGCACCATCGGCGTCGCCCTCAGCAGCGCTGAGCTGCCCGGCGCGAGCAAGCCCATCTTCACCACAGCGCCGGACGAGATGGAGGTCGGCCTCGGCGTGCACGGCGAGCCCGGGATCGCCACCGCCAAGCTCGGCACTGCCGACGAGGTGGGAACGCAGCTCGCGGAGCGGCTCCTGGCCGACCTCGACTGCCGGGCGGGAACATCGGTCGCGCTCCTGGTCAACGGGCTTGGCGCGACTCCGCTGCTGGAGCAGTACCTCGTGCACCGGGCCGTGAGCAGGCACCTCGCCGCCAGCGGGATCAGCGTCCACCGGTCGATGGTCGGCGAGTTCGTGACGTCGCTGCAGATGGCCGGGCTCTCGGTGACCCTGACCGTCCTGGACGACGAGCTGCGCGCGCTCCTGGACGCTCCGGTGCGGACGGCGGCGTGGTGCCAGTGAGTACCCCGCCGATGACCAGCCAGCTCCAGGCTGCGCTGCGCGTCACCGAGGCCGGAGCGACCGCGCTGGAGGTCGCCACCGATGAGCTCTGCGCGCTGGACTCCGTCGCGGGGGACGGCGACCACGGGCTGGCGATGGGCACGGCCGCCAAGGCCATCCGCCACCGCCTCGCGAACGACCCGCCGCTCGACCTGGCCGGCCTGATCGGGCTGCTGGCCCAGGAGTTCGGCGCGGTCGGCGGGTCGATGGGCGCCCTGCTGTCGGTGGCGTTCGAGGCGCTCGGCGACCGGGCGGCCGGCACCAGCGGCCCCCTGTCCGCCGGACAGGTCGCGGACTACCTCGCCGCCACCTGCGAGGCGCTCAGCGAGTTCGGCGGCGCGCAGGTCGGCGACAAGACCATCGTCGACGCCGTGGCGAGCGCGCACACCGCGGCCGCCGCGGCCGTCGGCCAAGGGGCCACCCCGGCCGAGACGCTTACGGCCGCCGCGGTCGGCGCGAACGCCGGAGCCGAATCCACCGCCGCCCTGATCGCGCGCGTCGGCCGGGCCAGCCGACTCGGCGAGCGGAGCCGCGGCTCGGTGGACGCCGGAGCGCGCTCCTTCGCCCTGGCGCTCACCGCGGTCGCCGACGCCTACCGCACCGCCGACGCCGACCGCACCGCCGACGCCGACCGCACCGCCGACGCCGACCGCACCGCCGACGCCGACCGCACCGCCGACGCCGATCGTACGGGGGAATCGACATGACAGGGCCCTTCGGCAGCGCCGAGGTCTGGTTCGTGCCCGGCAGCGTCGACCTGTACGGCGAGGACTCGCTGCGCCAGGTCGACGAGCACGCCGCGGCCATCGTGGCCGCGCTCAACGACGCCGGCGACATCCCGGTACGGATCACCGCCGTGCCCGTGGTCACCAGCCGGGACGCCATCAAGCAGGTAATGCTCGACGCCAACCGCGCGGACGGCTGCGTCGGGGTCATCGCCTGGATGCACACCTTCTCGCCCGCGAAGATGTGGATCGGCGGGCTCAGCGCCCTGGGCAAGCCGCTGCTGCACGTGCACACGCAGTTCAACCAGCGGCTGCCGTGGGGCGAGATCGACATGGACTTCATGAACCTGAACCAGTCGGCGCACGGCGACCGGGAGTTCGCGTTCATCGAGAGCCGGATGCGAGTGACCCGGACCACCGTGGTCGGGCACTGGTCGGAGCTTAGGGTCCAGCAGCGCATCGGCCTGTGGGCCCGCGCCGCGTGCGGCCGCGCTGAGGCCCAGCGCCTGAAGGTGGCCAGGTTCGGCGACAACATGCGCTACGTCGCCGTCACCGAGGGCGACAAGGTCGAAGCCGAGCTGCGCCTCGGCTTCACGGTGAATACCTACGGGGTCTCCGACCTGACCGACACGGTGGCGCAGGTCAGCGACGGCGACGTGGACCACTTGGCACAGCGTTACCAGGACGACTACGACGTCGCGCCGGAACTGCGCCCGGGCGGCGGGCGGCACGACTCGCTCCGCGAGCAGGCCCGGATCGAGCTGGCGCTGAGGTCAATGCTCGAAGCCGGCGGGTTCGGGGCGTTCACCGACAACTTCGAGGACCTGGGCCTGCTGCGCCAGCTGCCGGGGATCGCCGCGCAGCGGCTGATGGCGGACGGGTACGGGTTCGGTGCCGAGGGCGACTGGAAGAGCGCCGCGCTGCTGCGCATCGTCAAGGTGATGACGGCCGGCCTGCCCGGCGGCACGTCCTTCATGGAGGACTACACCTACGACCTCGACGCGCGCCGCGGGCTGATCCTGGGCGCCCACATGCTCGAGCTGTGCCCGTCCATCGCCGCCACCCGGCCGCGCTGCGAGATCGCGCCGCTGTCGCTGGGACAGCGTGAGGACCCGGTCCGGCTGGTCTTCAACGCGGCCGCCGGCCCCGCCGTCGTCACCAACTGGCTGGACCTCGGCAACCGGTTCCGCCTGGTCCTCAACGCGATCGAGGTCGTCGATCCCCCCGAGGATCTGCCCCGGCTGCCGGTGGCCCGGGCCATCTGGCGGCCGGAGCCAGACCTGCCCACCTCGGCGGAAGCCTGGATGATGGCGGGCGGCCCGCACCACACCGTGCTGAGCAGCGCCGCCAGCCCCGAGCTGATGCGCATGTTCGCCGCCATGTGCGACATCGAGTTCCTCCAGATCGACGAGGGCACGCGGACCGAGCAGTTCGCCGACCAGATCCGCTGGAACGCCGTCTACTACTACCTGTCACGGTCGGTGTGACATGAGCCGGTCACGACGAGCATGGGTCGGCACGTCCTGGAAGATGCACAAGACGCGCGCCGAGGCCGTGGCCTACCTGGCCGAACTGCGCGAATGGTCGGGAACATCCGCGCTCGACGTCGACATCGCCATCTTTCCGCCGTTCACCGCGCTGGCCACCGCCGCAGCGCAGCTGAACTCCACAGCGCAGCTGAGCTCCACAGCGCAGCTGACCTCCGCCCACCATGCGCCTACCGGGGAGCCGCCCAGCCCGTCGCTGCACCTGGGCGCCCAGAACATGCACTGGCAGGCGAACGGCGCCCAGACCGGAGAGATCTCCGCGACCATGCTCCTGGACTGCGGTGTGAGCATCGTCGAGCTCGGCCACTACGAACGCCGCCAGCACTACGGCGAGACCGATCACTCGGTCAACCTGAAGGCCAGCGCGGCGGTCACGGCCGGCCTGGAGACCGTGATCTGCGTCGGAGATTCCGAACAGGACCGGCAGTACGCCGTCGCTCCCGAAGCCGTGGCCCGGCAGGTGAAGATCGCCGTGGGCGGGCTCCCGCCGCACGCTCTGGCCTCGGTGGTGCTGGCCTACGAGCCGGCCTGGGCCATCGGCACCGGCGGCGAGCAGGCCGAACCGGCCGAAGTCGAAGCCATCCACCGGGTGATCAGGGCTGCCCTGAGCCAGTCACACGGACCTCAAGCCGCCGAGCAGGTGCGAGTGGTCTACGGCGGCAGCGTCGACGCGGCCAGCGCTGGAGGCTACGCGGCGCAGACCACGGTCGACGGCCTGTTCGTCGGCCGCAGCGGGCTTACCGCAACCGGGCTCATCGGCGTGATCGAGCAGTTCTGCGCGGCCGCCACCGAAGCCGCCGCTGAGCTCGCCTTCCTGGAGGGAAGCGCACATGACAGCTGTTGACCAGCGCCTGACCCGCGACGCGTTCATCGCGGGCGAATGGCGCGCCGCGCGCTCCGGCCGCCGGTTCGCCTCCATCGACCCCTCGACCGGCGAGCATTTCGCCGACGTGGCCGAAGGCGGCCCGGAAGACATCGACGAGGCGGTGCGCAGCGCCGCGGCGGCCTTCCCCGGCTGGCGTGCCCGCAAGCCGCTTGAGCGCGGCCGGATCCTCCTCAAGCTGGCCGAACGCATCGACGCCGAGACCGAGATGCTGGCGGAGCTCGAGACCAGGGACAGCGGCAAGCCGACCGCCACGGCGCTGGCCGACGTCCGCGGCACCGCGCGCTACTTCGAGTACTACGGCGCGATGGCCGACAAGCTGCAGGGCGAGACGATCCCGCTGGGCGACGACTACGTGTCCTACACCCGCCACGAGCCGTTCGGCGTGGTCGGCGTGATCATCCCGTGGAACGGCCCGATCCAGCAGGCCGCCCGCAGCGTCGCGCCCGCGCTGATGACCGGCAACGCTGTGGTCGCCAAGCCCGCGGAGCAGACGCCGCTGTCGTGCCTCGAGCTCGCGCGGCTCGCCTTCGAATGCGGGGTCCCGGCCGGCGCGTTCAACGCCGTACCCGGGTTCGGGGAGGTAGCGGGCGCCGCCCTGGTCGAGCACCCCCTGGTCAGCAAGGTTGCCTTCACCGGCTCGGTGGAAACCGGCCGCCTGGTCGCCAGCGTCGCCGCGCAGCGCCTGATTCCCGTCACCCTGGAACTCGGCGGCAAGTCGCCGCACATCATCTTTGCCGACGCCGACCTCGAGGCCGCCGCCAAGGGAGCCTGGCTCGGCATCAACGTCAACGCGGGCCAGGTCTGCTCGGCCGGGTCGCGGCTGTTCGTGCACCGCACAGTGCACGACGAGGTGGTCGCCCGGCTGACGCAGCTGAACAGCACGCTCACCATCGGGCCCGGCGCGGCCGACTGCTTCATGGGCCCGCTCGTCTCCGCCGAGCACAAGCAGAAGGTCGACTTCTACCTGGCGCTCGCCGCGGAGGAAGGCGCGACGGTCCACGTGGGCGGCCGGCCGGCCGCGGACCTGCCGCCGGGCAGCTACACCCGGCCGGTGCTGCTGACCGGCGTCAGCAACGACATGCGCGTCGCCCGCGAGGAGATCTTCGGCCCGGTCCTGGTGATCATCCCCTTCGAGACCGAGGACGAGGTCGTCGCCCTGGCCAACGACAGCGAGTTCGGCCTCGCCGCCGGCCTGTGGACCAGCGACGTGAGCCGCGCCCACCGGGTCGCCGCCCAGCTGCAGGCCGGACAGGTCTACATCAACGAGTACTGGGCCGGCGGCGTCGAGACCCCGTTCGGAGGGGTCAAGAACAGCGGCTACGGCCGTGAGAAGGGCGTGGCCGGGGCCCTCGACTACACGTACCTCAAGACCGTCACGCTGCGGCTGCTCCCTCAGCCGCCCACCTCCACCGCCCATTCCCTTGAGCCACCTACCCCCACCTCCCATCTCCCTGAGCCACCCACCCCCACCGCTCATCCCTCTGCCCATTCGGAGCTTGACTCATGACCTCGCTGGACCGTTCAACTGCGCCCGCCATCACCGGCAGCAGCCTGCTGTTCACCCACGAAACCTCGGTATCAGAGGCCATCGCCGAGGCCCTGGAAGACGCCGGCATCGACCTGGTCATGGGGCTGTGCGCGGGGCACACCACGCCGCTTTTCGAGGCGCTCTACCGCCACCCGGCCATCAGGACGATCCAGGTGCGCCAGGAACTGCTCGGCGCGCTGGCCGCGAACGCCTACGGCAAGCTGACCGGCCGGCCCGCGGTGATCAGCGGGGAGGGTGAATTCATCCTCGGCACGGGCACGCAGGGCATCATCGAGTCGCTGCTGGGCAGCTCGCCCATGGTGATCCTGACCGAGATGTTCGACGGCGGCCGGATGAGCCACCACGGCAACTACCATTCCGGGGCCGGCGAGCACGGCGTATACGACGCGGTCGCGGCGTTCAAGGCGATCTGCAAATCGGTGTTCGTCAGCTACTACCCGGCCCAGGCCATCCAACAGACCCAGCTGGCCATCAAGCACGCGCTGGCCGGGAACCCTGGACCCGTCGCCGTGATCTACCACTCGGCCTCCTTCGAGGGCAGCGTGGGACCCGACTCCTTCCCGCGCATCTACCAC
>Ga0209415_10017375_pt1 | contig 11454 bp, 6 predicted proteins | sample PeaSoiSIISIP2007_FD_187696 | JGI IMG/M metagenome (GOLD analysis project Ga0209415, IMG submission 187696) | Peat soil microbial communities from Weissenstadt, Germany - SII-SIP-2007 (SPAdes) (version 2) | ecosystem: Environmental > Terrestrial > Soil > Wetlands > Peat | place: Germany...
GCTCCCGAATCCTCTCCCATCCCCGTCCATCATTTACCCTGCGAACCTCGCCCTCAATTACCCCGCCCGCGCTCACAGGTGTTCTTCCTCGGCATCGCGCCCTTGATCTTCCTTGCTTTCGCGCGGCGCGACGGCGCTGTGATGCTCGAGCACATAGTCCGGGCCGAAGGGCGCCTCAAACAGTTCGCGATAAACGCGGGCGGTTTGCTCGATAATGCTGGTGAAGGGAATCACCACGATGACGCGGCGGAAGCGGTGCGGATCACTTTCAGCAAGCGCGGCGTTGTGATGAACGATGTGCTGCAACGCGAAGGCGAGGGAAGAAAGCGTTTTGCCGCTGCCGGTGGGCGCGGTCAGCGTGAACAAGCCCGGTGATTTCACGGCGGCGTTCAAGCAGTCCTGGAGCAGCTTTTTGCGCAACGCATTGACCGGTCCGTCGGCGGACTTGGAATCCAGATCGTGTCGCAAGATTTGCAGCGCGCGTGCCGCTTGAAGCCTGGGCACTGCCCGCGCGGCGGTCCGGCTCGCGTCAAAGTGCTTTTCAGTATCGAGAAAGTCTGCGTCAACCAAGCAACTGAAAAGCATCCGCGTGCGGAAGGTTTCCTCAAAGCCCTGGTCCTTCCCAATGGCTCGCAGCGAGACGGGCGGCAGGCTCAAGCCATCCTGCCGGAATCGAGTCAGCAAGGTGGCGGCGTCTTCCGGACACTGGCCCGTGAGTTCCAAACGGAGTTTGGCATCCGCAAAAACGGAAACCGTCTGGCGCAAGGGCGTACCCGCTTCGGCGTCACTCAACGCCGGAATGCCTGTGTGGTGTCCATCGGCAGCGAATGCAACCGCCGCCGCCTTTAATTTGGCAGCGTGCGCTGCTCCCGCAGCCCAATGATTGATGCCGTGAATGGCGGGATTGCGAAGGCGCGCTTGAAAACGCGCGGCGTATTTTCCTAAATCATGCAGCAGCCCAGCGAGTTCGGCTTCCTTTTCGAGGCGGAGCGGCGCGGCAAATTCTTTGGCCAAGTCAGCGACGTTGCGGAGATGAGTGGCGAGCGGTTGCCAATGACGTTTGTCGAGATCGCGTGAGCCGCCCGGCAATTCAGCCGTATGTGCGTAAAAGCTCATTTCGCCCGGCAGGAAATTCTCCTGGCGCGGCCTAAGCGATACCAAAGTGCCGGCCTCGCTGCAACTCTTTTTAATTCACACCTCACGCCGCGACCCCAAAGGCGCTCACGACACCGGCGAAGAATACGGCGTCCGCCCAGTGATCCCCGTCCGAGTTTTCCCTCTCTGCGCTCTCTGCGTTCTCTGCGGTGGAAGAATCCGGCGTCCGCCCATCAATCCCCGTCCGAGGGCGAAACGCCGGTTCCGCCCTACCCAACCCACCAATCCACGAATCCATTTATCCATTAATCCATTCATCCACCAATCCCGCCGAGCCGCCCGCCCGCGCCCAGGGAACGTAGCGGCGCCTCGGCAGAGCGCCGCCGCGATCCGAACATCGTCAGGAGACCGGCCAACGGACGCCACCAATCCACTTATCCATTCATCCACTTATCCATTCATCCACCAATCCCGCCGACCCCGCGCCGATCCCAAAAAAACAGCCAATACAGCCAATGTAGCCAATACAGCCAATGGAGCATTTGCACCCGCTGCCCCGAATATGCGAAAACCGTAGCGATGATTGCTATACAATCTGAACTCGACCCTCGGCCTCCGGCCCCCGGCCCTCGCTTGCCCGCCATAGCCCCGGCGAAGGCGGGATCCCTGCCGCTTTCTGTTTTTTGTTTTCTGCTTTCTGCTTTTCACCACCCCTCGCCCCTCCGCCCAACCGCTTTCCCGTCCCCCCAATCCATCAATCCATCAATCCATCAATCCACCAATCCGATGACTCGCACCGGCAAGAGCGCCCGTCTCCCCGCCCGTCCCCCCCGGCCCGCCCCAGCCCAGACCCACCCGCCAACCAAGCAGTTTTAACCAACTATGACCAATTATCATCTCGCGCGCCGCGCTCGACAGCGACCCAGGGGCGGCGCCGCCAGGGTCAAAATGGCAACGCGCCTGCTGGCCAAGACAACCAGGGACGCAGCCGTCTCCCGGTTAGGCTTGACTCCGGCCTGCGCGCGTGTGTTATGGAGAGAGCAATGATTAAACATGAGAACGACCAATAAGCCGACTTCCCACGCCGGTGCCCAAAACAGCAATTCCCCGGTCGCATCAGCAGTCCTGTCGAGCGCCGTCCTGGCACTGGCTCTCGCGGGAACCCTTGCGCAGGCAACGCCGGACGAGCAACCGGCCAACCAGAAGGAGCGGAGCATCGTCGCCGTGTTTCGGCTCGAGGGCCCCCTGGCTGAGGTGCCGGCGGCGGAGACTATCCCGCTGTTTGGTCCGCCCGGGACCTCTTTGCGAGAGTTGGTGGCGCATCTGGGCAAGGCGGCGGATGACCCGGCGGTCAAGGCGGTGGTCATCGTGCCCGAATCAGCGTCGCTGGGAGCGGCCCAGGTGGAGGAGGTGCGCGCCGCGATGTCCCGGATTCGCGGCCACGGCAAGGAGGTTTACGTCCACGCCGGATCGCTGTTGATGGGGCAGTATGTCCTGGCTTGCGGCGCCTCGCGCATCAGCGTCGTGCCGACCGGCCCGGTGCTGATCCCCGGCCTGCACGCCAGTTCGTTGCACGTGCGCGGCCTCTTGGACAAGCTCGGCGTCAAGCCCGACTTCCTGACCGAAGGCGCCTACAAAAGCGCGGCGGAACTGTTCATGCGCGAGCAACCGAGCCCCGAAGCCGACGAAATGATGAATTGGCTCATGGACAGTTGGTACGCCAGCTTCAAGGACCTCATCGCCCAGGGCCGGAAGGCGGACGCCGCCAAGGTTCAGGGTTGGCTGGACAGCGGCCTCTTCACCGCCGAGCAAGCCAGGAGCGCCGGGCTGATTGATGCCGTCGAGGAACACCAGGACTTTGAAGCGATGCTCCGCGAGCGTCACGGAAAAGACGTTGTCTTTGACAAGAAATACGGGCGCGCGAACCAACCCGAGCTGGATTTCTCCTCGCCGTTCGCGTTGATCAAGATGCTGGGGGACCTCGTCCGGGGGCCCCTGCAAAAAGCCGGCGCCAAACCGGCCGTCGGCATCGTCTATGTGAACGGCCCGATCATGACCGGAAGAGGCCGGCCCAACCCGTTCGGGGCCAGCCTCATGGCGTTCAGCACCGAAGTGCGGGAGGCCTTGGAAAAGGCGCTGGCGGATGAGCGCATCAAGGCGGTCGTATTACGGGTCGATTCGCCCGGAGGCTCGGCCACCGCCAGCGAGATCATCCTCGGCGCGACCAAGCGGGTGAAGGCCAAAAAACCCTTCGTCGTGTCGATGGGAAACGTGGCCGGCAGCGGGGGATACTACGTCGCCTGCGCCGCCGATACCATCTTCGCCGATGCGACGACCCTGACCGGTTCCATCGGCGTCGTGGCAGGGAAGCTCGCCACCACCGAGATGTGGAAGAAGGTCGGCATCACCTTCAAAGACTATAAGCGCGGACAGAACGCCGGCATGTTTTCGGCAGAGGATGTATTCACCGAAAGCGAGCGCGCCCGCATGCGGGCTTTCATGGATGAGGTCTATGACGGCTTCAAGCGCCACGTGACCGATATTCGGGGCAGCCGTCTCAAGAAACCGATCGAGGACCTGGCCGGCGGCCGGGTCTATACCGGCAGCCAGGCGCTGGAACTCGGGTTGGTGGACCGTTTAGGGACGATGAGCGACGCGATCGCCTTTGCGGCCGAGCAGGCGAAGATCAAGGACTACGACGTGCGCGTGGTGCCCGAACCCAAGCCTTTTCTCGAAGAGTTGATGGAGCAGTTTTCCGGCGACAAAGACGAGGGTGGCCACGTCGAAGTCGCGGGCGGCGAGGGTTCCCTGGTCAAACTGGCCGCGTCCGGCTTGCAGAACCTCGACCCCCGCCGCACCGCGGCCGTGGTCTCCGTCCTGCGCCGCCTTGAGATTCTGCAAAAGGAAGGCCTGGTGCTGACCATGCCCGAGATCCTGCCTCAGGAATAATCGACACCGCTAAGCGCCAGAGAATTTAACCGCTAATCTTCGCTAATCTTCGCTAATGCAGAGGCGCACTTCCGGGTTGATTAGCGAAGATTAGCGCAGATTAGCGGTTAAAATAATTCGTCTCGGCCTCCGGGCAAATCAATGCTCGATCTCTTTTTATCAATTTGATTCCTCCGCCGCGGGCTGCGAGTGTGGACGGCATGAGAACAATTGCTTTCCCCAAAAAGGGCCTGTTATCCGACAGTGCCTTGGACAAATCGCGCGCGCCGCTCTGGCTCAAGTGGGCCTACACCGCCTTCATGCTCGTGCTGGTGCCGGTTTACTGGGCCAACTACGGGCCGACAAATTTTATCTACTTCTGTGATGCCGCACTGTTCCTGACCTGGTTCGCCCTCTGGCTGGATAACGCGCTGCTGGCTTCCATGGCGGCGATTGGCATCCTCGTCCCGCAATTCTTCTGGTGCGTGGACTTTGGCGCAGAGTTGCTTGGCTTCCACCTCAGCGGCATGACGGGCTACATGTTCGAGGCGCATCGCTCTCTTTTCCTGCGCGGGCTTTCCCTCTTTCACGGTTGGCTTCCCTTCCTGCTCTGCTACCTGGTTTTCCGCCTGGGCTATGACCGGCGCGCCTTGAAGGTGTGGACTGGGCTGGCTTGCGGGCTGTGCCTGGTCGCCTTTTTCCTGCTGCCGCCGGCGGGCGCAGCCCTGGCCGACCCGAAATGGCCGCGCAATGTCAACTACGTCTTTGGCCTCGATGACGCCCATCCCCAGAGCTGGATGGCGCCGGGCCTGTATCTCCTGGTCTGGGTCCTGGCTTTGTTCACGCTGGCCTACGTGCCGACCCACCTTGCGCTCACCAAACTCACCCCCGGCCCCGCGACCCGCCAACCCTCATGAAACCCGACACCCATCTCGCGGAGGCTGGTCGGCTACGCGGCTTCTGGTTCCTCTTCGTCACGCAATTCCAGGGCGCCTTCAGTGACAACATCCTGAAATGGCTCGTCATTTCGCTCATCACGGGCATGGGATTCTCCAATGACAAACGCGACCAACTCGTCGGCGTGGTGCTCGCTTTGTTTGCCCTCCCGTTCATTCTGTTCTCCATGACCGGCGGCTATTTCGCGGACCGTTTCAGCAAACGTTCCGTCACCATCGGCGTCAAGGTGTTCGAAATCCTGGTCATGCTGCTCGCCCTGGGCGGGTTGGCGGGCAATCGGCTTTACCTTCCCATCGCCTGCATCTTCCTGATGGAGGTTCACAGCGCGATTTTCGGCCCTTCGAAATACGGTCTGCTCCCCGAACTGCTGCCGGAGAGCAAGCTTTCCTGGGGCAATGGCGTCCTCGAACTTGGCACCTTCGTTTCCATCATCGGCGGGACGGTCGTCGGCGCGGCCCTCTGCACCGCCTTTGCCGGAAGACAGGTCTGGTCCGGCGTGGTGCTCATCGTGCTGGCGGGCTTTGGACTGTTTACGAGCTTGGGCATCAGCAAGGTGCCGGCCGCCGATCCGGCGAAGAAATTCCGCCCCAATTTTCTCGCGGACCTGTGGGGACAAATCAAACTGATCCGCAAAGATCGCGTGCTCTGGCTGGCCACGGTCGGCAACACCTACTTCTTCCTCATCGCCGCGCTGATTCAATCCCTCATCGTCATCTACGCGAAAGACGTGCTTAACCTCTCCGATCCGCAGCGCAGCAGCTATCTCCAGGCGGCCACAGCCATTGGCATTGGTCTGGGCAGCTTTGCGGCGGGGTACCTTTCTGGCGGCAAAATCGAATACGGCCTCATCCCGCTCGGTTCCATCGGCATGACGGTGTTCGCCGCGCTGCTCGGGCGGCGCGGACTCTCCTTTGCCCATGTGGCCGTGGACTTGTCGCTGCTCGGTTTCTTCGGCGGCTTTTTCATCGTCCCGATTGCCGCCTTGCTGCAGCATCGGCCGGACCGGGAATGCAAAGGGGGTGTGCTTGCGGCGGCCAATTTGCTTTCCTTTGTGGGCATCTTCGCGGCCGCGGGGATTTACTATCTGGTTACCGTCATTCTCCATCTGAGCCCCTCGACCGTGTTTGTGCTCACCGCCGCCGCCACCCTGGCCGGAACGATTTACGTCTTGTGGCTCCTGCCCGACGCCCTGCTGCGCTTTGGCCTCTGGCTGCTCACCCGCACGTTTTACCGGGTGCGCGTGCTCGGCCGGGAGAATATTCCCGAGAAAGGGGGCGCGTTGTTCGTCTGCAATCACGTTTCCTTCGTGGACGCGCTATTGCTCATCGCTTCCACGGACCGGCGCGTGCGGTTTATGATGTTCGCCGGCATTTACGAGTTGCCCTGGGTAAAGCCGTTCGCTCGCATCCTCGGGGTCATTCCGATCTCTTCCGCGCAACGCCCGCGCGACCTCCTCAAATCGTTGCGGACCGCCGGCGAGGCCATTCGCGCCGGGGAGGTGGTTTGCATTTTCGCCGAAGGTCAAATCACGCGCATCGGCCAGTTGCTGCCCTTCCGCCGCGGCCTCGAGCAGATCATGAAACACGTCGAGGCGCCCGTTGTGCCGGTCGCCCTCGACGGCGTATGGGGCAGCATCTTCAGTTTCAAGAAGCGCCGTTTCCTCTGGAAGTGGCCGTGGCCAATTCCCTATCCGATCACGGTCAGCTTCGGCCCGCCCATGCCGCCGCGCGCGACGGCCTTTGAAGTGCGCCAGGCCGTGCAGGATTTGCTCGCCTCGGCCTGGCCTTATCGCCGGGAGCAAATGCGGCCCCTCCACCGCGCCTTTGTCCGCTCGGCGCGGCGGCATCCGTTCCGCTTTGCCATGGCCGGCTCGCTGTCGCCGAAAGTCAGCTTTGGCTCGGCGCTGATGAAAACCATTTTTCTGGCGCGGCGGTTGAAAACAGTTTGGGCCGGGCAACACATGGTTGGGCTGCTCTTGCCGCCCTCGGTGCCGGGCGCGCTGGTCAATTTCGCGGCGATGCTGCTCGGCAAAGTGCCGGTGAATCTCAACTACACCCTCTCAGAGCAAACCCTGGCTTCCTGCGTCGCGCAGTGCGAAATCAAGACCGTCGTTACGTCCAAGGCCTTTCTTGAAAAGGTCAAGCTCGCGGTGCCGTGCAAGATGTTGTTCCTCGAGGAACTCGCCGCCAATCCGGGTGCGTGGGAAAAGCTCGGCGCGTTTTTCATGGCCTGGATGCTGCCCGTCGGCTGGCTCGAGCGGGCGCTGGGGCGCGCGCAGAAAGCCGGGCTCGACGAGCTGGCGACGGTCATTTTCTCCAGCGGCAGCACCGGCGAGCCCAAGGGCGTCATGCTGAGCCATTACAACATCGGGTCGAACATCGAGCAGATGGAGCAAGTGTTCAGCTTGGACCCGCGCGACCGGTTCCTGGGCGCCCTGCCATTTTTCCATTCGTTCGGTTTCACCGGCACCCTCTGTCTGCCGGCGGTGCTGGGCGTCGGCGCGGTGTATCACGCCAATCCGCTGGATGCGAAGACCATTGGCCAGTTGGTCGGCGACTACAAAGTCACCTTTGTCCTGGCGACGCCCACGTTTCTGCAGCTTTACATGCGTGGTTGCACCCCGGAACAGTTCGGCAGCGTGCGAGTCGTGGCGGTGAGCGCGGAGAAGCTGCCCGAGCGGCTCGCCATCGCCTTCGAGGAGCAGTTCGGCATCCGGCCCTTCGAGGCCTACGGCAGCACCGAGTGCGCCCCGGCGGTGGCGGTCAACACCCATGACTTTCGCTCCGCCGGCTTCCGGCAGGTCGGCGTCAAGCGCGGCAAGATTGGCCACCCTTTGCCCGGCCTCTGCGTGCGCATCGTTGACCCCGAGACCGGCCAACCCGTGCCGCTCGGCCAACCGGGCCTCATGCTCGTGCGCGGCCCGAATGTGATGCAGGGCTATCTGGGCCGCCCCGACAAGACCCGCGAAGTGCTCCGCGACGGCTGGTATGTCACCGGCGACATCGCCGCGCTGGACGAGGACGGTTTCCTCCAGATTACCGACCGCCTCAGCCGCTTCAGCAAGATCGGCGGAGAGATGGTGCCCCACGTTCGCGTCGAGGAGAAGCTGCATGAACTGGCCGGAGGCACCGAGCAATTCTTCGTCGTTACTGGCGTGCCCGACGAAAAGAAAGGCGAACGACTCGTGGTGTTGCACAAACTGCCCGAGGCGAAATGGACGGAGTTCTTCGCGAAACTGCCGCAGCTTGATCTGCCCAATCTCTGGAAACCGCGCGCCGAACAGTTCTATCACCTCGAGGCCTTGCCGCTCCTCGGCACCGGTAAACTCGACCTGCGGAGGATTCGCGAACTGGCCACGCGATTCTCGGAGGGAGCCACGGCCAAATAGGCGCCTAAGCCGGACATTTCACGGCCTAAGCGCGGCAACGCGCGCCCGAGGCCCCGTAGCGCAGGTTTCCAACCTGCTGTATCGCCGACTTCCAGTCGGCTGCCTGTACGACAGGCCTTGGCGCGTCTTATGAAGGGACGGCTGGCGGATTGGAAGTCCGCGATACGGCAGACTGGAAGTCTGCGCTACGCCTTCCAGTCGGCAGCTACATCTGTTCGAGGGTTCCGACGCCGAGGAGTTCAAGCCCTTGCGTCAAGGTCCGGGCAGTGAGGTCGCAAAGAACCAGGCGCGAGGCGCGTTGAGCGGGTTCGGATTTGAGGACGGGACAGTTCTCGTAGAAGGCGGTGAAATGCGCGGCCAGCTCGAAAAGATAGTTGCAGAGGAAATTGGGCCGGTATTCTTGCGCGACCGCCTCGAGGGCCAGGCCGAAGCCGAGCAGGTGCTTGGCGAGCGCGATTTCTTCGGGCGCGCTCCACTCGGGTTGCCCTTCTGGCTTGAAGGGTTGCGCCGCGTCGAACCCGGCCTTGCGGAAGATGCTGCGAATCCGGGCGCAGGCATACTGAAGATAAGGGGCGGTGTTGCCGTTCAAGGCCAGGAGCTTGTTCCAACTGAACACGTAATCGCTTTGGCGGTTGGGGAGCAGGTCGGCGTATTTCACGGCGCCGACGCCGACGACGCGGGCGATTTCGCGGCGTTGGGACTCGGGCAGCTCGGGGCTTTTTTCGGAGACGACTTTGAAGGCGCGTTCTTCGGCCTCGTCGAGGAGTTCGGAGAGGCGGATCGTCTGCCCGGAACGGGTCTTGAAGGGCTTCCCGTCCTCACCCAGGATGGAGCCGAACCAGACATGGGCGAGCTTGGTCCCGGCCTCGGGATGCCAGCGCCGGTAGGTGGCGAACAACTGCCGGAAGTGGAGTTGCTGGCGGCCGTCGGTGACGTAAATGACTTCGTCGGCGCGCCAGTTCTGGATGCGGTTCGCCAGCGTGGCCAGATCGGTAGTGGCGTAGTTGAAAGCCCCGTCGGTCTTCTGAACGAGGAACGGGTTGGGGACCCACTCCCCGTCCTTCTGGACGAGGAACGGGTCTTCCCTGAGCGGCAGGGAGCCATCGGAGAAGACGGCCTTGGCGCCGCGGCTTTCGGTGGCGATGCCCCGGTGCAGCAACTCATCCACGATGGCCTTGAGTTGCGGGTGGTAGAAGCTTTCGCCCAGGGTGTAGTCGAATTTTACTCCCAGGCGGGCGTAGATGGAATCGAACTGGGATTGCGAGAGGCGGACCATCTCGCGCCAGATCGAGAGGTTTTCGGCATCTCCGGCTTGGAGTTTAACGAGCTCGGCCCGGGCGCGCTCGCGGGTGGCGGGATCAAACTCGGGTTTGTCGGGGTCGCAGCGCGGGCTAATGAGCTTGTAAATCCGCTCCATCTCACCGAGCGGGTCCGCTTGAAGGGCGGCGGGGTTCAGGGCCGTCTTCCAGCCGGCGAGGAGCATGCCGAACTGGGTCCCCCAATCTCCGAGGTGATTGTCCGTGATGACTTTTTGCCCGAGCAGCCGCAACACGCGCGCCAGGCAATCCCCGAGGATCGTGGAGCGGATATGGCCGACGTGCATGGGTTTAGCGGCATTCGGGGAGCTGAAGTCAACCACCACGGTGCGGGGTTGGGCGGTTTTCTCGAAGAACAGGTGCTGGCCCTGCGCGGCGCTTTGGAGCGTCCGGACCAAGGCGGCGGTCTCGAGGCGGAAATTGAGAAAACCGGCCCCGGCAGTCTCGACGGGCTGGCACCAACCGGCCAAGTCGAGCTTGCCGACCACTGTGGCGGCTAGGTCGCGCGGGTTCATCTTCCGCGCCTTGGCCAGGGAGATCAGAGCGTTGGTCTGGTAATCGCCGAATTTGGGGTCGGGGCAGGGGCGGATCAGCACGGTCGCGGTATCCGCCTCCGGCAGGACGGTCTGGAGGGCCTGGCGCAAGCGTTGCTCGATAATCCTGTAGGGCAACATCGTCAGTGTCATCTTGAACGCTCATTGGAATTACCCTCTTCCCGGATGATCTGGAGCATGGTGCCGGCGTCGGGGGCGCGTTCGAGAGCCTGGCGGAACTCGGCCTTGTGGAGCAATTTGGCGATGTTGGCGAGGGTATGGAGGTGCTTCTGGAACTGGCCCTGCGGCACCAGGAAAAGCATGACGAGATGGACCGGTTGATTGTCGAGGGCATCGAAGTTGACGCCGCTGTTGGAGCGTCCGAGCGCGCCGACCACTTCGTTAATCAAATCGGTCGAGGCGTGCGGGATGCCGATGCCAAAGCCGATGCCGGTGCTCATCGAGGACTCGCGCTTCTTGACCACGGCCGCGATCGCGTCGCGGTCCCCGGGCTTGATCTTGGCCGTGACCACGAGTTTCTCGATCAGTTCATCAATGGCGTCCCAGCGGTTCGCCGCGCGCAGGTCAGTGATGATCTGCTCTTTGCTCAGAATATCGCCTAAATCCATAGCATCGGAATTGGTCCGCCCTGTCATTTCGCTCCAAGTGGCCGCTCATTACAAGACAGAAGTGGCTTTCAGAACAACGCACCCAACCGCCGGAGGACGTCCCCCGTGCTGGTGAGCCACCAGCTAAAGGCGGTCAGGACGCCCACGCGCGCGGTCAGCACCGGCAGGCCGGCCAGCAAGACCACCATATTCCCGAGGAAGATGATCACCGCCGAGAAGAGATAGCCGTGTTGAGCCAGATCAGATTGGCCCTGTTTGAGGATATGCGCCGTGAGGGTTACGTGGAAGGCATACGCGGCGCCCAGCAGGAGGTGAAACCAGACCGCGTACGGACGCCAGTTCCAGATCAGGTGGCCGGTGACAAAAACGAGCACTACGACGATGGCGTAAAGCGGGCAGAAATAGGGGGCAAGGGAGATCACGAAGTTGTTCTTGGTCACCACCACGTGCCCTCCTTGGCCCGAGGCCTTGAATTTTTTGACCCTCCCTCCCATCAGCCAGGTGGAGAGGGCGTGCGTCAATTCGTGGCCGAAGACATAAACCGACATCGGTTTGGGCAGGAGCAGGTAGATGATCACCCAGCAGGCGGCGCCGGCCAGGACGGCCAC
>Ga0209415_10017378_pt1 | contig 11452 bp, 7 predicted proteins | sample PeaSoiSIISIP2007_FD_187696 | JGI IMG/M metagenome (GOLD analysis project Ga0209415, IMG submission 187696) | Peat soil microbial communities from Weissenstadt, Germany - SII-SIP-2007 (SPAdes) (version 2) | ecosystem: Environmental > Terrestrial > Soil > Wetlands > Peat | place: Germany...
CTAGGTTATTGTTCCAGATTCCGTCAGCATAGGTCCTCAGAAACGGAGTGATGCCTGGCTCCCGGACGACTCCCACATCAGCCCGCACGCCTGTGACGCGATCGATGGTGTAGAAAAAATCAATTCGTCCATCAATACGGTTAATCGCAACAGCCTTGGTGAGCCGCCATCCGTTGCCACCAATGCCACCAATGTGCGTGATATGTTCGTGCCCGCCATTGGGGACAGACTTTGTCGTACAGGTTACTTGGCAATCCGGCATGGACGAATGCTGCCGCGAAGTAGTCGGGGGTCAACTTCGTACCGGCGTCAACGCAGAGAGTCGATGTAACGATTTTAGAACACGACCGACAAGCCGCCGTAAAAAGTTCGGCGCGGACCGTGGGATCGGTGCCCTCTTCGCGCATTCGCATCCGTCGTTAGCGCTCCCATTCCTCAACAAACGTCGGGGGCGGTGGAAGGTTGGTCGGCTGCAAAGGGCCACTGGATGACTTCCGGCGAGCTGAAGGGGCGTTCACCACGGCCGGATTAGGTGAAAGGGCCATCCGGGCGGCGTCCTCAAGGGACATCGGGAACTCGTTGAACCCCTCCTCCATGACAGAATCGAGCCATTCATGCGTGGCATTCAGGTTTTCCTTTGAATGCCGGTGCTTCACTTTGACACCGGCAAACGGCTTATGGTTGCTGTTCAGCGTACCAAGCTGCGTGATGCCCCTGTGATCCGAGGCATGATAATCCCACGCCTCGATGTGGTCCTGGACGGCGGCGTTGAACAGCTCCTTGTCCTCGGCATTGGGCCAACCCCTGACGTACGCCTTGCTCCAATCGACCGGCTTCACCAGATAATGGATGAAGTTGTACAAGTGGGCAGGTCCGAGCACCTGAAACGTCTTGCTGTCAACCTGCACCGTGCCGTGGGCGAGCAGACGGGTGTTGATGTCTTCCACCAATGCCTGCCACTCGGGCTCGTGGTGGCAGTGGAGGAGCCCGTGAATGTGCGGCAGGCCCGTCTCGGCGAAGAAGTCTACGGGAGCCCATTCCTCGACAATGATGGCACCGCTTAGACGCCCCGCCTTGACAAAGGACATGACGGCGTCGTGCACGGCATTCCACACTTGGGCGGGGTCGTCGAACAGGGGCTCCGTGCACACCAGCGGCTGCGTGGGCGACACCGTTGTAAACCATATATCCTGCAAGAGCAGACCATGGAAGGCCAGGAACGCCTTGCGGACCCACTGCCAGGAGCAGTAGGGACACGTCTTTCTCAAGTTGCAGCGCCTCCTGATGGCACCGCACGTCACCACCCGATCAACACGGTCGTAACCAGCCATGGCGAGGATGCAGGCGTTGGACAGCCAGTGGTGTCCAGGAAGGCCAAATCTCTGAGGAAACCGTTCTACCAGAACCATAGCATCGTCAAGCACCTGCCTCTGTCTCGGAGAGAGCAGACGGCTATGCTTGGACAGCTCATTATGCGACGACCAATTGAGGGAGAGTGCAGTGGGCATGACGGCCTAACTAGAACTGCCCCTACTTTGATTATCTTATACAACAATACTTACCTACTGCGTTTACAGCTGCGCCTCAATAAGCGCGACGGTCGCGCACATGTCTTAACCCAATCCTGCGCAGGTTGACAGGTGATGCGCGACCGTCGTGCAATAGACAGATGTCGGGTGACGACGAAAAATTGATTATCTCCAGGTACATGAAGCGCATCCGCCAAAAGGTGGACCCTCGGCGATGTGCACGGACCCACGAGCAGGCGGTCAAAGCGGCCAGGGCCAGTTGGGCACCAAAAGTAAGGCTGAAGAGAGCGTTGGCCAAATCCGGGAAGGATCTGCTTCGCGTCTACGTGAAGGCTATCTCGCGTCAGCGTGGTAAATCGTGACAAGCACGACGAGCGGGCCGACGCGCATCATTTATTGCTGCCAGGTGCGAAGCAAGTGTCGGGAGGCATTGTTCTGATGAGGGTAAATGAGCACAAATAGCCCCAGCGAATCTGATGCGGTTGGCACCGTGCCAATCTGCGTTTCGCCACAAGTCTTCACGTTATCCCAAGTGGCCGAGAAACTCCAAGTGAACCAGATCACGGTCCGCCGCCTGATCTGGAAGGGCGCATTGCCCAGGGTCCCGCATATCCGACATGTTCGGATTACGCAGAAGGCGCTGGACAGGTTTCTTGAGGGTAGGGGTTAGGCAGTGGCGTGGCAGGTCAGAAGACCTTGACCTTGGCTGCCGCAGTCTGGGAATGCTCATCCCTCAAATGTCCGTAGACCCGCATCGCTAGAGCGCCGCCGTCAGCGTGACCAAGCCATCGGCTTACAGTCGGGATGTCCACGCCGCTTTCAATGCAGATGGTCGCAAAAAGGTGGCGTAAGCTGTGATGCGTCACTTTCTTGATTCCTAAGCGATGGCATGCGCCCGCTAGGGAACCATTGATGTCGCCGACCTGCGAAATCTTGTCCTCCGGTCGCCCCCGGGGCAGGCTGAGGAGGAACTCCCTGCATTCGGGGAGCATGGGCACATTCCGCACGCTGGTCTCGCTCTTGGTGCCTCGAATTGTGACCTGTCCCTTTTCAAAATCGACATTGCCCCAAGTGAGGTTGCGTGCTTCAGCCACCCTGGCCCCAGTGAAGATCAACAGCCGGGCAAAATCAGCGGCTTCCTTCCCGTTGCCGATGCTGCCCTTCCCCGACTTATATCGCTTGAACGTACTCACGCTGATCTTTAGGTCCTTCGCTAACTCGGCCTGGGACTTCCCTTCCACGGGTCCACCTATTGCCATTACGGCATCCCGTATCTTGCAGTTCCTTGGGAACTGTAGCTCGTCGAGAAGAGGTTTCAAATCGGCCCTTCTCGGCAGGGCATATGCAGGGAGTTGATGATGACGACGCCTCTTATCCCGGAAGACCGTAAACACCGGAACGTCCGCTATAGCTCCTAGCTTCTTTGCCTGCTCCAGAACGAGCCGAAGAATTGAGGCGGTCTTTTTGAGTGAAGCCCGAGAATACGCCTTAGGTAGCCGTTTTGCGCCTGGCGGGACTTTGGCGGCAGACCTCAGTGCCCTCGATGCCCACCTGTCGATTTCAGATGCAGTCACCTGCCTCGGTTTCAGGGCTCCCAAGTCCGGCCAGGTAGAGGATAACCGCAGAAGGCATACCTCCCGGTGCTTTTTCGTGGCTGGCTCCAGGTCCGTGCTCTCCTTGCTGGCGGTCGTAAAGAGACTGATAACCTCCGCCATTGTCACGTCCCCGGACATCGCATGATTCTTTAGACCCTGCTGGCTCTGGTAACTTTGAAGCCGGGCAGTCAAGCGTGCTCGGGCGACCGTTAGCCGATCTGTCTTCAGGGTCCGAAATCCTTGACGGCCCAAGCGTGAATAGTAGCGTCCGGAACCTGTATTCCGATAAAGGTACGGCTGGATATGCACCCATGCCGGTTTCTTCGTTCTTTCCTCTACGACCATTGACCCATGTATAAATGGCGCGTATAAAAACGCAACACCTATTTCTTGTCTCAAATTAAGTCGTTATTAATAAGCGATATGCCAGGGTAGCTCAGTGGTAGAGCAGAGGACTCATAAGCCTTTGGCCGCGGGTTCGATCCCCGCCCCTGGCACCAGTATCAATCAGCAACTAGGGCGCGGATCATGTTCTTCTGACACGCTTGCGGCGCCTTTTCGCGGGTTGGATTCTGCACAGCTCTGATGGAGGAACGCGGACAGTTGCTGCACCCCCACCTCTCCGAGCCGCGCGATGGGCAAGGTGGCATCGGCCGGCTACGTGTTTTTAGGCTGTTTTTCCGGATGATTTTCGCGCTGGTGCTTGTTTCTTTGCGTCCCACCGTGCAGGTGGCCCCCGAACCAGGAAGATAACCTATGGCTGAACTCGATTTTGTTTCGATCCCCGGAAGCGAACGCAAGCCGGTCCGAGGCGCCCGCGCCACCGGACCCATCCCCCCTAACGAACGCCTTCGAGTGACGGTCCGAGTGCGCCGACGCAAGCCTCTTCCGGCCGCCGCCATCGACGGGCGACAGTCCCCCAGCATGCGAACCTACCTCACCCGCGCCGAGCTCGAGGCCGACCACGGGGCGGACCCGAAGGATATCCAGAAGGTTGAGGAGTTTGCCCGTCAATACCAGTTGATCGTGATCGAATCCAGCGCCGCGCGCCGCAGCGTCATCCTCTCAGGCACCGTTCCCGCATTCGGCCGGGCTTTCCGGGTCAATCTGCAGACGTGGGAACACCCGGGCGGCACCTATCGCGGTCGTGAAGGTCCAGTTCAGGTGCCCTCCGCGCTCGCCAACATCATCGTCGGGGTCTTTGGCCTGGACAACCGGCCATTTGCCAAGCCCCATTTTAAGCGGCAGCCCCATGACGATGGTGAGACGCCTGCTCCCAGCTACACACCTCCGCAAGTGGCGCAGTTTTATGATTTTCCGGTGGGTGTCGACGGGACCGGACAGGTCATCGGCATTATCGAGCTGGGCGGCGGGTATCAGCTGGGCGACCTGCAAGCGTATGCCCAGCTAATTGGCGTCCCGGTCGCCAACGTTACAGCGGTCTTAGTGAACAATGCCGTCAACTCCCCTACTACTGCAGATAGCGCGGACGGCGAGGTCATGCTGGATATTGAAGTGGTTTCTTCCATCGCGCCCGGCGCGAAGATTGTCGTTTACTTCGCCCCAAGCACCCAGGATAGCGACTTTCTCGAGGCCATCACCCAGGCCGTGCACGACAGCGTGAACGATCCCTCGGTCATCTCAATCAGCTGGGGAGGCCCGGAGTCGTCGACCAACGCCAGTTTCGAGACCGAGTTCGACCAAGTGCTCCAGTCGGCCGCTGCGCTCGGCATCACGGTCACCGTCGCCTCCGGTGACGACGGCGCCGGGGACGAGAATCCGCAGCATTGGGACAACCTGCCCCATGCCGATGTTCCCGCCTCAAGCCCCTTCGCCCTCGCTTGCGGGGCCACGAATATACAGGTGGCCAATGGTGGCATTGTGTCAGAATCAGTCTGGAACTGGAATGTGGACCCTTCCAATACCCAGGCCGATTCATTCGACGCGAGCGGCGGAGGAATCAGCGAGAACTTCCCGCTCCCGTCCTATCAGGCCGCCGCAGGCGTACCAGTCAACCCCTCGACAGGCAATGCCGGACGGGGAGTGCCGGATGTGTCGGGCGACGGCGATCCCGCCTCGGGCTACCGCATCCAGGTCGACGGCCAGCAGTTGGTGATGGGCGGCACGAGCGCTGTGGCGCCGCTTTGGGCGGCGCTCATTGCGCTGGTTAACCAAAAGCTCAACAAACGCGTCGGTTTCATCAATCCGCTGCTCTACGCCAACCCCGGCGCCCTGCGGGACATCACCCAGGGAAACAACCAGGTGGGCGCGAACAAGGTCGGTTTCACTGCCGGTCCCGGCTGGGACGCTTGCACCGGACTGGGCAGTCCCGACGGCCTCAAGGTGCTGGCTGTCCTCGGGGCGCCCCCCCCTCCGGCGAGCCCGACAGGCGGCGCGGGATGACCGCTTTCGGCTCCCAATCTGTGGAGCCCAAAGCCTTTCGTGGGCCAAGGCGTCGGCTGCGACCCCCGGGTCGGCGAACACCTTGGTGCAGGCCTTGAACCCACCCTCATTGAGAGGGAAAGGCGCTCCAAGGGCCGGCTGGGCCCGCAGGCGCAGGGCGATCCCGCGGTGCGGGAGTTTGTGGATTGGATGGGCAGGTACAATGCGCAGGCGAGCCTCCGGGACCAGAATGATGGGGCCGGCTACGAACGCGCACAGGCATTGGGCGGGTTCTCACGAAATGCGGCGACGATCTGACGCGCTCGAACGTGATGAAGCAGGCCGCAAAGCTCGACCGGAAACTCGGGATGCTTCGTCCCGGCATCAAGATCAGCACGAGCCCGAGCGACTACCAACCGATAAAGCAGCTGTTTCTGATCCGGTTCAACGGCAAGAGCTGGGTTCCGGTGGTCTCTGCTTTTGGGGACCGGTAGTGGATCGCAAGATTCCAGAACTTGAAATAATGGATGCTCCGGTAGGACAAGGGGATTTCAGATGCCGGTTCATCACGGCGCGCGGCGAGGACGCCTAGGGAAATCAAGGCGCACGCGATCCGCTAGAGGTTCTTCGATAGGAACGCCTCGATGTGCGCATGGAGCTCAATCTGGTGCGAAAGATGGTGGACGCCGCCCGCCTCGTCCAGGAACGACATGGTCTCCGTCGGGACATGGTTCCGGTCGGCGGCCGAGGCCATATCCTTTGACTGGCTGATCAGCTCGGGGGTGTCGAATTCGCCCCACGCGATGAAGAGCGCGGAGCGGATCGCCTCGCCGTGGCGCAGGGGCGACAGGCCATCAAATTTCTCCGGGTTCTTGCCCGGGTCGCCGAGCTTGTAGACCAGCCTCGAGTATTCCGGGCTGGAAAACTGCTGGTACTTGTTCTGCCGGATGTACCTGCCCCAGTCGTAAAAGGCGGAGACCGACAGCGCGCACTTGTAGAGCCCGGGCTCGAAGACTGCGGAGGAGACCGCAAGGTATCCGCCAAACGACGTCCCCATGACGGCCACCCGGCTGCGGTCGACAAGGCCCATGTCAATCGCCGTCCTCGTGGCCCGCGTGACGTCGTCCCGCATCTTGCGAAACTCCCAGGCGTCCTGCTCCGGGAACATCCAGGTATATCCGGCCGAGCCGCGGTAGTTGGGCTGCAGCACCGCATAGCCGCGGCTCGCGAGGAACTGCACCTCGGAGTTGAACCCCCAGGTGTCGCGCCCGCCCAAGTCGGGGTGCAATAGGACGACGAGCGGCGGGGGGGTCTTCTTTGACGCGCCGGCCGGAAGCGTGATGTAGGCATCCAGCTGCCGTCCCTCGGCCGTCTTGAACTTGATGACCCCCATCGGCCGCATGCGCTTCGGGTCAATCCAGGGCGCGGAATTCTTTATGAGCCCGCTCGTGTGCTTCGCTAGGTCCACCCAGCTGTAGATCGGAGGCTGGCGGTCCGAGGAACTGCTGATGAGGACCGTCTTTCCCGGGTCGTCGATGCCCAGTACGCGCACAACTTGCCCCGGGAACAGCTTGTCGACGAGCGCCTGCAGGTCCCGGTAGGACTGGGTGAACCAGCGCACGCTCGGCGCGGCCCGGTCATAGACCGCTCCGACGATGTTGTAGGACACGGGGTCGCGGAAGAGCCAGCCGGCGAAGTCGTAGGCCTTGTCCTGTATCAGGACGTCGCCCGCCTTTCCGGTCTCCGCGTCCATGAACTCGAGCGGCCTGGGCGCGACGCCGTCCCGGGGCCCCAGCACGACCACCTCCCCCGGATTGTCGCCGGCCTGCAGGACGTCGATCTGGTCGAGGTCCTCGGGGCATTTGATCCAGTTCTCCCCGGCCAGCTTGTGGAGGGAGAGGATGCCGTCCTGCTGCGTGGTGCCGAAGGCCAGCTTTCCCTCCTTGTCGGCCAGGAAGCCAAGGTCAAATCCGTGGTCCGTCTTGAGCTCCGGGAAGCGGGCCAGGATGTGCCTCACGTTCTCCTCGTCCGAGCCGACCGGGGGCCCGTGGTTCTCGGACGTGATCAGGGTGTTCAACGTCACGGCGTCGTCGAAGTGGCCCGTGTTGATGCCGTCCGCGAACAGGTCCACCAGCGGACGCATCCTGTCCTTCGGCGGGACCGCGATCACCGAGCACCCGACGTCCCGGAGCAGCGGCACCGAATTGGAGAGTTCGCCGGATTGCCCCGTTAACACGCCCGTCACCGAGTACTTAGAAGTGGTGACAAAATAGATGAGCCGCCTGTCGTCGAGCCAGACGAAATCGGAGACGTCGGTGTCGCCCCTGGAGCTGGCGCCGTCCATCTTCTGGGTCAACCGGTCGTATGTGATAAGGCTCGTGTGATCCTGTTCGTCGGAGACGATCGCCCCGATCAGGGCGCCGGTGTAGTTCAGCTTCGGCGATTGGAAGATGGCGGGCCGGACGAAGTCGACGATCGGTATCTGGTCGGTCGCCGGAACGGGCTCGAGCCGCTTCAGCTCGGAAAACTCGCTGGCGGCGAGCGGGGACGCCGCGAGGCAAAGTGCCAGGATGTAGGTGAGGGAATTGAATTTCATCAATGGACGGTGCTGAGGGCCTTCAATGGGTCGAGGCGGGGTCCAGCAGGAGCCGAGGCTATCGTAGAGTCGGCCGCCCCGGCAAGAGCACAACGGGCATGCCGGCGGGGCCGCAGCGGGGCAGCCTGGTCAGGGAGACCTGGCGCTGCGCCGGCCGATCGGGGCTCGAGGGCCCGGTCAGGGGCGCACCCGGGCATCGCCGGAGCGCCCTCGGGGTGCGAGTGGGGGGGCCCGCGATGCCGATTGGGCCAGCTGCCAGCTCGAGGAGGACCGGCCGGGGCCGCCTAGGGAAGCCAGCCTCCGGTCGCCTGTATGGGCGCCAGCCCGCCGCGCACGGTGATCCAGGCGGCAAGGGCGCGCCGCGCTGCGCCCGTCGCGATCGGGCGGGGGAGGGCGACGGCTGTGCGTTCCGCCGGATTGCCGGGATCCCGGGAGAGGACACTTTGCGCGGTCCCGAGGACGACAAACTCGTGGCCCAGGGTCTCGCCCCTGTTCTCCCCGGCCGTCACCCGCGTCGAGATTCCGCCGCCCAGAAGGGCCAGGTGGATCTCGTGGCCTCCGGGCGGCGCCCGCGCCGCGGGCCCGGGCGTGAATTCGGCGCGGCACACGCCGTCCTCGCCGACGTCGACCGCCAGCACGCCGGCCTGCGCGGCCGGCGGGCCCGGCGGGTCCCGCAGGGGGTTCCAGCGCTCGCCGTTTCGGACAAAGCACGGCGTGTAGACGCTGCCGGCGCCCCACGCCGACGCGTAGGCGTATTCGCGGGCCGTGAACTCGCGCGTGGCAAGGCGGTCCCTCCACCCGAGGACGTCCCAGTAGTTCACGTGAAACGCCATCGGCACGAACTCCCTCCACAGTCCCGGGTCGTCGCGCAGGGCCCCGAGCCAGCGCTCCGCCGGCGGACAGCTGCTGCAGCCCTCGCTCGTGAAAAGCTCGATCAGGGCCACCCGCGCAGAGCCGCTCGAGAAGCGCTCTGGCGCCGCCCGGGCGGGAGCGAGCACCCACAGGAGCCCGATGACGACGCACACCCTCATTGGGACATGGAGACAGTAGACTTCGGATTATTCCAGCGCCGCCCGCTAATTCCAAGGCTCCTGGGGCGCACAATTGTTGACGTGCCTCTCGGGAGCCGCGCAAAGTGAACCAAGTCAGTTGAGGAATGTGCACCTCCGGGCTATCCTTTCCCCATGAGAAATCCCCGCCCTAGGGCCTTGGTGGTCGCGTCGATCGCCGCCGCCGCGCTCGTCCCAGGCGCGCGGGCCCAGGTCAACGTGACTGTCGATGCGACGAAGGTCATCCGGACGGTCGACAACCGGATGTTCGGCCTGAACACCGCGGTGTGGGACGGCGCGTTCAACGATCCCCAGACGCTCTCGGCGCTAAAGACGGTGGACGCGAGGTTCCTGCGATTTCCCGGGGGCTCGACCTCCGACACCTACCACTGGCTGACGAACATGAGCGACGGCGACAACTTCACGTGGGCAACAAGCTTCGACAACTTCGCGTCGACAGCGCTGGCAATCGGCGCGCAGGCCATCATCACGGTAAACTACGGCTCGGGTACGCCCCAGGAAGCCGCGGGTTGGGTGACCTATTCGAACGTGACCAAGGGCTACGGATTCAAGTACTGGGAGATAGGCAACGAGAACTACGGGACGTGGGAGAACGACACGAACACGCCGTCGCATGACGCCTTCGAGTATGCAACGCGGGCCGTCCAGTTCATCAAGGCGATGAGGGCCGCCGATCCGTCGATCAAGATCGGCGTCGTGGCAGACGCCAGCGAGGACAGTTACATTGACGGCACCACCCGGACGGTGACCAACCCGGTGACGGGGATGACCCACAGCGGGTGGACCCCGATCATGCTGGCGACGATGAAGAGCCTGGGGGTCCTGCCCGATTTCCTCATATATCACTTCTACGCGCAGAATGCCGGCCAGGAGAACGACACCTTGCTCCTGCAGGAGTCGCCCCTGTGGCCCGCCGCCGCGTCCGAGCTGAGGACGCAGCTCACCGACTACGTGGGCGCGGCCGGGGCCAGCATAGAGCTGCTCTGCACCGAGAACAACTCGGTGTCCAACAATCCCGGCAAACAGACCACGAGCCTCGTCAACGGGCTCTACATGGCGGACAGCGTGGCCAACCTGATGCAGACCGAGTTCAATTCGCTAATCTGGTGGGCCCTGCACAACGGACCCGGTGCCGGAACGGCGCAGAACCCTGTCAACCTCAGTTCGTCGCTCTACGGCTGGAGGATGTACGGCGACTACGGAATCGAGAACGGCCTAGTCTCCACAAGCCCGGCGGTGCCGGCCCACGACCCCTATCCGACGTACTATTCGATGAAGCTCATGTCGCATTTCGCGAGGGGAGGGGACTTTGTCCTGACGGCCTCGAGCAGCAACACGCTGCTTTCCGCCTACGCGGCGCTGCGCACCGACGGGACCCTATCCATCCTGGTGATCAACAAGAGCCCTTCAGTCACCTACTCCGTCAACTTTGCGATCAATGGTTACAAGCCGATCCCCACGGCCACGACCTACACCTATGGGATCACCCAGGACACGGCGGCCCAGACGGGCACGGGCTCAGCGGACGTGGCCGTCTCCAGCATCACCAATGCATCCGCCAGCTTCACCACGTCCTTTGCCCCCTATTCGGTGACGCTGCTCTCAATGCTTTCCTCGCCGGCCGCAGCCCCGACTGCCGCAGGGCAGCCGGTTTCCCAGACCGTCGCCAGCGGGAGCACCGCCGTGTTCACCTTCGCGACGAATGGATCGCCGCTGCCCTCGTACCAGTGGTTCTTTAACGGGGCGGCGATTGCGTCGGGCACCGGCTCGTCGCTGGTGATAAGCGGAGCCACCCCGGCCAACGCCGGAAAATACACCTGCACGGCGACCAACGCATCGGGCTCCGTGGCGAGCAGCGCCGCGACGCTTGCAGTAGTCAGCACCTCGAATCCGGGTCGCCTGGTGAACATCTCCTGCCGGGCGACGGTCGGCACGGGGGCGAACATCCTGATCGCCGGGTTTGTCGTGGGCGGGGCGGGGACGACGGGGACGGAACCGCTGCTAATCCGCGCGTCGGGCCCGGCGCTTGTCCCCTTCAATGTCGCAGGCACGCTCCCCGATCCGCAGCTGCAGATCTACTCCGGCTCCACTGTGGTCGGCACCAACAACGGCTGGGCCGGCGACGCCCAGATTGCGAGCACCGCGGCCTCGGTCGGCGCCTTTGCGTGGACCAGCTCCACGAGCCACGACTCGGCCCTTCTAAAGTCGCTGTCCGGCGGCCCGTACACGGCCCAGATCGCCGGCCAGAGCGGCGACACCGGCGTCGCGCTCGCCGAGGTC
>Ga0209415_10017379_pt1 | contig 11452 bp, 9 predicted proteins | sample PeaSoiSIISIP2007_FD_187696 | JGI IMG/M metagenome (GOLD analysis project Ga0209415, IMG submission 187696) | Peat soil microbial communities from Weissenstadt, Germany - SII-SIP-2007 (SPAdes) (version 2) | ecosystem: Environmental > Terrestrial > Soil > Wetlands > Peat | place: Germany...
GGCTTCGGGGGCGAACCGGGGCAGCCTGCGCGGAGTTCTTGCCACGCTCTTGTTCGTTGCCTCCGGCTGCGTTCTGCTGGTCATGCTCTGGCGGCTCTGGCGGATTCATGAGCCCCAGGCGACGACTCACCAGGACCACGTGGCCCGCATTGGCGATGCGGCCCGGATCGCAGGGCTGGCCCCGGGGGTCGCGCTGGAGGGAATCGATCCCTGGGCGGAGGCGGTGCGCCGCCGAGCAGCCGGCGATTCCGCCGGGGCGGTGATCTGGCTCTTCCTCGACCAGCTCCTCGGTCTGCAACGCGCGGGCCTGCTCCGCCTGACGCCGGGCCGAACGGCCCGCCAGTATGCCAGCGGACTGGACGACCCGCTTCTGGGTGACGGTTTGCAAGCGACGCTCGGCGTCTTCGAGGAGGTTTACTACGGCCATCGGCTGCCGGGGCCGGACGAGCTGGAGCGGGTCTGGTCGCGGGCCGAGACGTTCCGCCGCCGCCTGCAAACGATCAAGGTAGACTGACGCGATGAACTCACCATCCCGCTCACCCAGGACCCTGATCGGCATGGCCGCGCTGGGGCTGCCCCCGGTCGGCCCGTTGCTGGGGCTGGCCTTTCCCGTTCCTGGCCTGCTCCTGCCGCGCCGGCTGCTGGCGATCCTGGGGCTTGCGTTGCCCGGCCTGTTCCCTGGAAGGCTCCTGCGGGCGTCCCTCCGGATGCTGCTGCTCCGGCCTGGCCTGCTGCCCGCCCTGGTGCTGCTCGGGTCTCTGCTGCCCACCCTGGTGCTGCTCGGGCCTGGCCTGCTGCCCGCCCTGGTGCTGCTGCTCCATGGGCTTGCCGGGCCCGGCGTGCTGCTCCTGCGCGGCGAAGGCGGGAACGACGGCCCCCAGCAGCAGGAGCATGATACCCAAACGGTCCGATCGATATGCTTTCATGACGGTCATCTCCACCAGGATGGTTGGCTGCGCCCCCCCGGAAAGGGTCCGGGAAAGGCCAGGAAACCGAGGGGGCCGAAAGGGCCTGTCCCTCCCGGTTGGAATGGCACCATCTGTGCCACATTTCAAATATATGAATTTAGACATGTTAATAATTACGAACCGCTTCCTGGAAGCCTGGCTTCAAATCATAATGAATGACCCGTCAGGTCATTCCGAACGAACGTGCCGGCCCGGCGGCCGCGCTACAGCCAGCGGCCCAGGGCCCTCGCGGCCCATTCCTTGACCCGGTCCGCCTTCGGCCGGCGGTCCCAGTCCCCGCGGAGCACTTCCGTGGAATTCTTCAGGTCCTCCCTGAAGGCGTCCTCCATCTCCCGGCCGAACCCGTCGCCCAGGACGATGACATTGACCTCCTTGTTGAACACGAAGCTGCGCATGTCCAGATTGGTGGAGCCGACCGTGGACCAGGCGCCGTCGATGACCGCCGTCTTGGCGTGGAGGATCGAGCTTTTCATCTGGAACACCTGGATGCCGGCCCTCAGCAGATCCTGGTAGTAGGACTGGCTCGCCTGGTGCATCAGGCCGCTGTCGGAGATGTGGGTGAGCACGATCTGCACCTGCACGCCCCGGCGGGCGGCGTCCTCCAGGCTCTTGACGATCCGCGGGTCGGGGACGAAATAGGCCGCGGTCAGGTGGATGCTGCGCTTCGCCTGGTCGATGGCCTGGACGTAGGCGCGGTAGATTTCGAAATCGCCCCCCGGCTCGCTGCCCAGGACCCGCACGGCCTTGTCCCCGGCCTCCGCGGTGGAGGGAAAGAAGCTGCTGGCGTCCAGGCCATCCGGCATCTGGCTGAACCAGTTCTCCACGAACAGCCGTTGCAGGGCCGCGACCGCGGGCCCTTCGATCCGCAGATGGGTGTCCCGCCAGCCGAGGCTGGTGTGGTTCCTGGATTTCCGGTGGAAGAGGGAGCCATGGGCGTAGGTGCCGCTGATGTTGGCTCCGCCCGTGAAGGCGACGGTCCCGTCCACCACCAGGATCTTCCGGTGATCCCGGTGGTTGATCCGCCACCGGCCCAGGCGGAGGAACGGGTTGACCGGATTGAAGGGGCAGAGATGGATGCCCGCCTCCCGCATGCGGGTGAAGAAGGCCTCGGGGGTGCCGAGGGTCCCCACGCAGTCATAGATGATGTTCACCTGGACCCCCTCCCGCTGCTTGGCGATCAGCAGATCGGAGAAGCCCGTGCCCAGCTCGTCCGGGTCGAAGATGTAGGTCTCCAGGTTGATGGATCGCCTGGCCGCGGAGATGGCCGCGGACATGGCGCCCATGGTCTGCGGCCCGTCGAACAGCAGGGTGACCTTGTTGCCGGGGATCAGCGCATGCCCCGGCGGCGCGGGCACGTAGCTGACCGCCGGCAGCCGGGTGCAGCCCAGGGCCGCGAGCGACAGCCCAAGCGCGACCAGGAGCGCGACCTGGATGAGCCTGGTGGAGGGGCTGGACAGTCTGGGCATGGATGACCTCTGGAGCCTTCGGGTTCGCTTCATGGTTCACGGCTGGGCGGAACCGGCCCCGGGGCCAGCCGCGGACCTCGGGTCCGGGGACCCGGCCGTTCCAGGTTTGATGCATCTTTCGCGCCACAAGGAAACCGCGGCCGGGTCGTGGCACAGAACGTGCAGTCTGATGGGTTCCCCTGGAGCCGCCCATGAACATCAGCCGGATGACCCGCCTTTCCCTGACCGCCCTGGCCCTGGCCGCGCTGGCGGGGTCCACGGCCTGCGAACGCTCGAGGCTGGCCAGGGAGGCCCACTACAGGTGCGAACGGGCCGCCGCCCTCGACCAGTTCTGCGGACCGGAGATCGTCGCCGCGGCCGGGAAGGAGCCTGGCCAGGAACCGGACCGGTGAGTCTCCTCACCCCTCCGGATCGGGGAAATCGGGGAAGTAGATGGGGATGCAGTCCGGACACAACCCATGGGAGAACTGCGCCTCGGAGCGCTGGGTGATGTAGGACTCGATGGCGTGCCAGGCCCCCTGCTCGTCCCGGATCTTCTTGCAGCCGGAGCACGTGGGCAGGATGCCCCGCAGCACTCGGACCTCATTCTGGATGCGCCGGAGTTCCACATGGACATGCACCCGGGCCAGCAGTTCGAGCATCCGGAAGGGCTTGGTGACATAGTCCACGGCGCCGGCTTCGAAGCCCGCGAGGATCTGGCCGGAGCCCGATTGGCCGGTGAGGAAGATCACCGGGACGCCGGCCGTGGCGGGATCGGCTTTGAGCCGCCGGCAGATCTCGAGCCCGTCCATGCCCGGCAGGAGGATGTCCAGGAGGATCAGGGCCGGCTTCATCCGGGCCGCCAAGTCCAGGGCCTGGGCCCCGTCCACCGCCGGCAGCACCTCGTAGCCTTCGCGTTCCAGGACCGCGGAGAGAAGGTCGCGATCCCGCTGCGTGTCATCCACGACCAGGACCAGGGACCTCTGCGCCAGCTCCATGAAACCCTCCCTTGCCAGTATGCCGAAGCTTCCCTTCCCGGGAAGGGCGGTTCATCTACTTCAAATTGACCTAGTTACTATTTCATTTTGTCTGTGCCGAAGTCCCCATGCTATCCAGGAACAACATAAATAGCTTTAAACAAAACCGTTAATCAACTGGCCCACTAATTGCGATCCTTCACCCACGGGGCACCCAAGCACTGCTGGGGATGCGACCCGGTCGCCCGCTCAAGCCAAGGGTTGCCAGGCCTGGCCATTGGTCTACCAACAGATATCGATAGGTGAAATAAATGAAAGCAACCAACGGCTATACCCGATACATGCCCTGGTGCGTGCCCTTGCTGCTGGGCGGTCTGGCAGTTGGCTGCTCCGGCAGCCGCGCCCCGATCCTCGGCATCGGCGACATCGTCGAGCTCGCGCCCACGGTGACGGCCGTGACGCCGGCCGATCTCGCCACCCAGGTGCCGGTCAACACCAGCACCATCGTCGTCGCCTTCAGCGAACCGATGGCGTCGATCACCGGCGCCGACTTCACGGTGACCGCCGGCGCTCCGGCCACCAACCCTTCAGGCACCGTGGCCCTGGACCCCGCCGGCAGGTTCGCCACCTTCACCGTGGCCACCCCGGTCGCGCCGGCCACCAGCCTCGCGGCCAACACCGTCTACACCGGCACGGTCACCGGGCTCAAGAGCGTGGCCACGGGCCTGCCGCTGAGGAACCCCTATATCTGGAGCTTCACCACCGGCTCGACGGCGGACCTGACCCGTCCCCAGGTGCTCGCCACGGTCCCCGCCACGACCGTTCCCGACCCCACCACCGGCGTGCCCACCAACGCGGTGGTCAGCGCGGTCTTCAGCACCAGCCTGAATCCCGCGACGATCACCGCGGCCGACTTCACCGTGACCACCGCCGCGCCCGGGGTGAATCCCATCGGCACCGTGCGCTACCTGATCGGCAGCCGGACCGCGGTGTTCGCCCCCACGTCCGCGCTTGCGGCCAACACGACCTATACCGCCACGGTCACCGCGGCGGCCGCTGATCTCCAGGGCAATGCCCTGGCCGGCAACCAGGCCCCCCTGCCCGCGGCCAGCAACTATGTCTGGACCTTCACCACCGGCGCCGGCACGAGCAGCCTGGCGCCGATGATCACCGGCGAATTCCCCGCCGACCACGCCACCGCGGTCGCCGACAACACCGCCGTCAGCGCGACCTTCAATCTGGCGATGAACCTGGACGCCGCCGTCTTCACGGTCCAGCGGGCCGGTGCTCCCGCGGGCCCGGCGCTGCCCGGGGTGGTCACCTATGATCCCCTGTCCAATACCGCGACCTTCGCGCCGGCCGACCCGCTGGCGGACAACACCGAATACACCGCCACCATCACCGGCGCCAGGGACTTGTCCGGCCAGCCCCTGACCCCCGGGACCGTGCCCAATCCCTGGAGCTTCACGACCGGGAGCGCGGTCCTCGCCTCCGCGGCCATCAACCTCGGGTCGGCCAGCAACTATGGGGTCATGGCCTCCTCGGCGATCACCAGCACGGGCCTCACCATCATCAACGGCGACGTCTCCCTGGCTCCCGGATCTTCCATGACCGGTTTCCCGCCCGGCATCGTGAACGGTTCCATCCACATCGGCGACGGCGTCGCCGCCCAGGCCAACACCGACCTGCTGACCGCCTTCAACACCGCCAAGGCCCTGCCGCCGGGCACCACCGTCACCGCAGGCGCGGACCTGGGCGCGGTCTACAGCACCGGCATGGCTCCCGGCACCTACACCTCCGGCAGCACGATGCTGGTTTCGACCCCCCTCACCCTCGACGCTGGCGGCAACGCCAACGCCGTGTGGGTCTTCCAGATCGGCTCGTCGCTGACCACCAGCGCCAGCATCCTGCTGGCCAACGGGGCCCAGGCCAAGAACGTGTTCTGGGTCACCACCCTGGACGCCACCGTGGGCAGCGGCACGACCTTCCGCGGCACCATCCTGGCCGGCCGCAACGCCACCTGCGTCACCGGCTCGACCGTCTACGGCCGGATCCTGGCCGGGGCGACCACCAACGGCACCATCGCCCTGCAAAGCAACGTCATCAACATCTCTGGTCAGTGAACCCCGAAACATAACGGCAAGCGCCTCGTTGGAGAAGAAATGAGATCAGCAAGAATTTCAGGGCTGCTGGGCCTGGCCGCCCTCGCCATCATCGCCAGTCCCTGCGCCATGGCCCAGGACCCAGGCTGGTATGTGGGGGCCAACATCGGCCGCTCCAGAGCCAAGATCGATGACGCCAGGATCGCCAGCGGCCTGCTGGATGGCGGCTTCAACACCACCGGCATGGCTGACCGCAAGCACGACACCGGGTTCAAGGTCTACACCGGCTACCAGTTCAGCCGCTTCTTCGCGGTGGAGGGCGGCTACTTCGAACTGGGCAAGTTCGGCTTCAGGGCGGATACGGTCCCGGCCGGTAGCCTGGACGGCAACATCAGCCTCAGGGGCCTGAACATCGATGCGGTGGGCATCCTGCCCTTCACGGCCAAGTTCTCCGGATTCGCCCGGGCCGGCGTGACCTACGTTGAAGCCAAGGACGCCTTCGGCGGCACCGGCCTCGTGGTCGTGACGGCGCCCTACGCCAATTCCAGCCACGCCGAGTACAAGTTCGGCGCGGGCCTGGAATACGATTTCACCCGGAAGGTCGGCATGCGCGCCGAGCTGGAGCGCTACCGGGTCAACGACGCCATCGGCAACCACGGCGACGTGGACATGGCCTCGGTCGGCCTGCTCTACCGGTTCGGCCGCAAGGCGCCGGCCTCCGCTCCCGATCCCACGCCCGCTCCGGCCGCCGCGGCCTACGTGGCCCCCGCGCCGGACCCGGCGCCGGCGCCGATGATGGTGGTGGTCCCGGTCGCCACCGCGACCCAGGAATACTGCACCATCCTGGACCTCCAGTTCGACATCGACCGGAACGAGATCCTCCGTGAAGACAAGGAGAAACTGGCCGTCGTGGGCACCTACATGACCAAGTACCCCGGCACCACCGCCGTGATCGAAGGCCACGCCGACAATGTCGGATCCGAGGACCACAACCTGAAGCTCTCCCAGCATCGCGCCCAGGCCGTGGTGGACTACCTGGTGGGCACCCTGCACATCGACGCCTCCCGCCTCACCGCAGTCGGCTACGGGGACACCCGGCCGGTGGCGGACAACAGCACCGAGGAGGGGAAGCGGCGGAACCGGCGGATCGATGCCGTGATCGCCTGCGTCACCGATGTGGAGGGGCTCACGGTCGCCCCCGCCCGGGTCACCATGGCCCTGGCCATCGACTACGACAAGAACCGGGCCGAGATCAAGCCGGAGTACGACCGCGAGCTGGGCAAGGTGGCGAAGTTCCTCAAGGCCAACCCCACCCTCACCGCCACCGTGGAAGGGCACACCGGCAACCTGCAGGGGACCCGCGAACTGGCATTCGAGATCTCCCAGCGCCGCGCCCAGAACGTGGTGGACTACCTGGTGGCCAAGTTCGGCATCGACCGTTCCCGGCTCGGCATCCAGGCCTACGGCGACACCCGCCGGTTCGCCTACAACACCAGCGCCGAAGGCCAGCTGGAAAACCGCAGGGTCAACATCATCATCAACTACCCCAAGTAGCAGGATCGTCGCCACGGGTTCTTCCGCCGCGCCCCCCGGGGCACGGCGGAAGAACCCTTTTTTTTCGTTCGTCCGTCCGTTCCGCCGCCATTGAACCTTTGCGGCCCCGCCCTCACCCACTTGGCGATGGCCGGGCAGTCATCCCGGCCAAGGGCTCCCGGTTCTGGCCGGTGAACCTGCTTATGCGATCTCCCGGCCCCTTGAGGAGAGCCTGATGCCCCGCACCCCCTGGAAGCCCCCCTGTCCGCGTCTGCGCGCCCTCACCGCTCCATGGGTCTGGCTGGGCGCTTCCGCCTTCATCGCCCCGCTGCTGGCCTCCCCGCCGCCTGTCCCTACGCCTGTCCCTATGCCTGCCCCTCCGCCTGTGCCTCCGTCCCAGGCGGCCCCCCTCCCCGGTTTCCAGGAGATCCTGGCCCAGGTCGTGGCCCATCCGACGTTCGACCTGATCTGGCAGGCGTTCATCCAGGCGATGGACGAGGCTGAAGCGGCCGGGGTTTCCGCGGAGGCCTCGGACCAGCCGGCCACCCCGGCGGCGGAGGAAGCCACCGTCGACCTTCTGCATGCCATATCCGCGGTGTATATCGCGGCTTTTGACGCCCTGCGGGAACAGCGGCTGCAGTGGGCCGCCCTCAACGCCTCCCAGGCCGCCTGCCAGGCCCATTTCATCCAGATGAACCAGCTGCTGGCCACCCATATGCAGAACGCCATCCTGATGGTCCTATCCCGGTTGGAGCACCCGTAGCCTGCCGCCGTACTGGCTTGGTTGCCGGTGCAGGTGGTGCGGGCCATCTGGATCGACCGTATCCCAGCCAGCCGTCCCGGTCAGCCGTTGAGGCGGTCCAGGGGCCGGGATCCTGAGGCACTGATCAGCCCTGGTGTCTTTCATCCTTTTTGATCCCGTACATCGGCGTTCATCCCTGTTCCGCAGGGCCAAGGCAGGGATGGGTCGGCGCGAATGTCATTTTCACGCTGCGACCCATCCCTGCCTTGGCCCTGCGGAACAGGGATGAACGCCGATGATTGGGATGAATGGGGAGTTGCGCGTCCAGCGGTGCACCGGGCGGTCCTGGGCGCTACAGGTGAACTGCGCGGCCCCCCTAACGGGTGGTGATGCCTTCACCGGAGATCACCAGTTCGACCCTGCGGTTTTCCTGGCGGCCGGCATTGGTGGTGTTGGAGGCGATGGGGTGCTCGACGCCGAAGCCCTTGGAGGAGATGGAACCGGTGGCGACGCCCTCTTCCACCAGGTAGGCCATGGCGCTGCCGGCCCGCTGTTCGGACAGGCGCTGGTTGAAGCCGAGGCTGCCGGTGCTGTCCGTGAAGCCGTCCGCCTCGACCATCAGCCCCTTGTGGGTCGACAGGATCCCGGCGATCTTGGCCAGCTTCTCCCGGGCCGCGGGCACCAGGATGGCCTTGCCGTTCTGGAACAGCACGCCTGACATGTTCACGATCAGGCCCCTGGCGGTGGCGCGGGTCTGCAGGATGGCGTTGAACTGGGCCAGCAGTTCGGCCCGGAGGCCGGCGTTGGCCGCCTCGGTCCGCTGGACCTGGTTGAGGGCGGCCTGCTCGCCCGCGCCGGCGAGCGCGGCCTGCTGGAGCGCGGCCGCCTGGGCGGCACTGGCGTTGGCGGCTTCGCGGTTGGCCGCGTCCAGCCTGGCCTGGGCAAATTGCCGGTCAAGGGCCAGCTGGGCCTCAGCCTGACGCTGGACCGCGATCAGGCGGGCGTCTTCGGCGCTCTGGACCGCTTCCCTGGCTTCCATGATCCGGCCCTTCTTCCCGCCTTCGCCGGCCTCCGACTGGGCGAGGTAGGTCACGGCCTTGGTCAACGCCCCCTGGGCGTAGGTCGCCGCCCCGGCGGCCCGGGCGATGCGCACGGCATTGCGGGCCTGGTAGAGATCGAAGGGCGTCTTCTCGTCCATGACCATGGGCGCCGCGCTGTCCAGGTCCAGGGTGTACTGGCCCCGCTTCAGCAGGTCGAACCTGGCGTTGATGTACTCGACTTCAGGCGTGGCGTCCTTGCGCGCGGCATTCTCCATGACCACCACGTCGCTGGGACTCGTCACGGCGAAATAGGGCTCCGCGGTCACGACCAGGCCGAAGCACTGCATCGGGTCGACCGCCTTGAGCTTGCCCTTGCCGTGGTCCAGGACGAGCTCGCCGAGATTGGTCGCCCGGCCTTCCGTGGAGATCGCCCACAGCACGTAGGTCAGGTATTCGCCGCCGAAGCTGGAGGCCGCGGGCAGGTCCTTGAACTTCGCGGTGATGCGGGTGCCTCCCCCCTCGCACTTGACCTTCGCCATGCCCGAGGCGTTGGGCATGAGCGCGCTGCCCTTGAAGTCGATCTTGGTGGAGGATTTCAGTTTCCCGTAGTTGATGGCCTTGGCCGACTGCTGCACGACCGTCACCTGGTAGAGCGGCGCCGAAGGCGCGGGGTTGTTCTCGGCCATGGGGATGGGGGCCGGGGGGAGGCTCTGGGCCTGGAGCACGATGGCGGCGGCGGCGAAGGGAATGGTTTGCCAATATTTCATTTTTCTACCTCACAGTGGGTTCTTGGGGGAATGGCTCAGGCCTTGCGCAGGGTCATACGGTTGTTCACGTGCTTGACGCCCTTGATGTCCTCGGCGACCTTGGTCGCCAGCTCCCGCTCGGCCGCGGTCTCGGCCTCGCCGTGCAGGGTCACCACCCCATCCCTGGTGGCCACGCGAGTGGCGAGGGCGTGGGTGGATTTGCGGAACAGCAGCTCCGTCTTGATCTGGGCGGTGATGGACGCGTCGTCCACCTTCTCGCCCAGGGTCCGGGCCGGCTTGAGGTTGGTCACGGCCAGATCGTTGCGGACCTCCGTGACGCCATCCACGTCCTTGGCGTATTCCCCGGTGAGTTCCTTCTTCGCTTCGGATCCGACGCTGCCCGTAAGGGTGACGACGCCGTCCTGGGCGCTGACCTCGGTGGCCGTGGCGGAGACGTTCTTGTGGAAAGCCAGGGCGGTCTTGACCTTCATGCAGAGCCAGGCGTCCGAATGTTCCAGCGGCTGTTCGCCGGCCACGACCAGCAGGTTGTTCACCCGCTTCACCCCGGGCAGGCCGGAGACGGTCCCTTCGGCCAGGGATTTGTGGTCATCCTGGGCCACCGTGCCCGTGAGGGTGACCACCCCGGCGGAAGATTCGATCTTGATGCTGTCGTCCTTCAGGTACGTCTTGAAGTTGTAGCTGTTCCTGGCGGAGGCCTCGATCCGGCCGTCCATGGCCGAGGCCGCCAGGGGCGACCCGCCGGCGACGAGCAGGGTTGCGCCGAGGATCGCGGCGGGGAACAGCAAGTAGGGTTGACGCATGGCGATGGGTCCTTTCGGCCCTTCCGGGCGGCTCGAGCGGAAAGCCCCTCAGGGGAGGGTGGGTCGAGAAACCTGATAGAGCAGGTTCCGGACCAAACAATTAAGTTTTTCATTTTTAAATACTTAAAAACGTTCATCCAGGAAAACAATCAACCGTCTCCATGCAAAATGAAGTATCATCTCATTCAATTTGAACGAGTGAGGAAACATGCGCGCCGATGACCTGGATCACAAGGAACTCCTGGATCTGGACTCGGAGGGGGGCATCATCCGCTTCGCCGGCCAGCGGGCCCTGCTGCTGGACGCGGTGGCGATGGGGCTGCTGCGCAAGTACCTGGTGGAGAACTTCGGGCTCACCGCCGCCCGCACCGTGCTCACCCAGTTCGGCTTCGCCCACGGCTGGCGCATGGCCGAAGCGATGCAGTCCGAGTTCAAGTGGGACAGCGAAACCGACTGGCGCCAGGCGGGCACCCGCATCCACGCCCTGGAAGGGCTGTTCCGGGTCGAGTCCGGCGGCATCGACCCGGTGTCCAAGGAAGGCGTCATGCTGGCCGGTTCCTATGAGGCGGAGCAGCATCTCCTGCACTTCGGCCGGGCCGACGCCCCCATGTGCTGGACCATCTGCGGCCTCATCAGCGGCTACATCAGCAGGACCGCGGGCAAGGAGATCTACGTGCTGGAGGACCGCTGCATGGGCAAGGGCGACGCCGGCTGCCACCTGCTCGGACGCACCCGGGAGGAATGGGGCGATGAGCGCGCCGCGGAACTGCGGTTCTACGAACCGAACCGGCTCAAGGACTGCCTCGACGTTTCGCTGCACCGGGTCACCGAGACCCTGAAGGCGGCCGAGCGCAAGCTCCGCGAGCGCCGGAGGGCGCTGGTCAGCGTCGCGCCCGAGATCGACCAGCCGCTGGGCAACGTCGCCAAGAGCCCGGAGATGCGCAAGCTGGTGGACCTGGCCCGGCGGGTGGCCAAGGTCGACTCCACCGTCCTCATCACCGGCGAAAGCGGGACCGGCAAGGAACGCCTGGCCCGGTTCATCCACGACGAGTCGACCCGGGCCGCCGGGCCGTTCATC
>Ga0209415_10017382_pt1 | contig 11450 bp, 10 predicted proteins | sample PeaSoiSIISIP2007_FD_187696 | JGI IMG/M metagenome (GOLD analysis project Ga0209415, IMG submission 187696) | Peat soil microbial communities from Weissenstadt, Germany - SII-SIP-2007 (SPAdes) (version 2) | ecosystem: Environmental > Terrestrial > Soil > Wetlands > Peat | place: Germany...
TTTCTCTCATGTCGACTTGGATCAAAGGGCACTTCGGCGTCACAGGGATCTATTCGCTCGCGGCGGTCGTCGGCATTACGGACATCGATCCGTTTGTGCTGAACCTAGCACAAGGCGGAGCCCCTGGTCTCCCTAGCAATGCGCTTGTAGCGGCCGTTCTCATCGCCGCCTCGTCAAACAATCTCCTTAAGGCCGCATATGCGGCGTCATTTGCGGGCTGGCGTGCCAGTATTCCGAGCGTCGCTGCTTTGGTTGTTCTTGCGCTAGCCGGGCTAGGGATTGCTCTGAAGTGCGCTACGGCTGTTTAGCCGGACAGAAGTCAGTCGCTTACCAACTTTTCAGCCTGCTCTGCTGCGTGATATCTGCGGCGGATATCTTCGATGTCGACCGTTGTGGGCGGGAATGTCATTCGGAGCGATTCTAGCGTTTCAACGACGATCTTGGAGACAGCCAAATTGCGAAACCATTTATGGTTTGCGGGGATGATAAACCAGGGTGCGTGAGTCGTGCTGGTCTTGCCAATGGCGTCTTCGTATGCCTTCAGGTAGTTTTTAAAGAACGCTCGGTCGGTATAGTCCGCCTCACTGATCTTCCAATTGTGCGTCGGATCGTCGAGTCTCTCTTTGAATCGCCGTAGTTGCTCATCTTCGCTAATATGGAGGTAGAATTTGAGGATGATGGTGCCCGCAAGGGAGAGATCTTTCTCGAAATCGTTGATGAGCTCATAGCGTTCCGACCATACGGCTTCGGGGACGAGGCCCCGCACGCGGACGACAACGACGTCTTCGTAATGGGAGCGATTGAAAATCACGATTTCGCCGTTTTTCGGAGTTGGAAGATGCGCTCGCCATAGAAAGTCGTGATCGGCTTCGTCCTTGGAGGGTGCCTTGAAGTTATGAACGCGAGCACCTGTCGGATTTAGCGCAGCAAAAACGTGGCTGATCGTCCCATCTTTTCCGGCAGCGTCGAGCCCTTGCAGGCAAACAAGCAAGGATCGTTTGTGCTCGGCATACAGGAGGTATTGAAGCTTGCGTAATCTTTGGTTGTCGGGTTCGATTTCGGCAGCAGCAGCGGCTCTGTCTTCGTGCTTATCTTTAAAGTTGGGGTCGATTGCGGAAAGATGGACGCCGGTTCCGGGGCGAACGCCAAAGAGTTCGCGGTAGTTCATTTTTTCGGCATGGGCGCAACGCCGCCCGGCAACTCGTCAGACCTTAACGGTCGAGGCGCGGTAGATCTCGTCGATCGATGCTTTGAGGGCTGCGTTGAACTCAGCGTCGCTCATGGAGTGCTTCAGATCCTCCACCAAGGCCCGCGAAAAGCTTGCAATCATCCCCGGATTCTTGGAAAGTCGCGCACACGCGTCGGCGCGCGTATAGCCGCCGGAAAGCGCCACAACCCTCTGCACGCGCTTGTGGTCAATCAAGGGCGAGTAGAGACCCGGCGTATCCGGAATCGTCAGCTTGAGCATCACCTGACCCTCGCCGGGCAGCGTATCAAGCGTCTTTTTCAGTTCCGCGAGAAGGATCGCTTCCGCAGCGGATTTATTGGGGCTCTTGATCAGAACTTCAGGCTCGAGAATCGGCATGAGGCCGTGCTTTGCGATCTGTGCGGCGAACTCGAACTGCTGCGCGACGATCGCCGCGATGCCGTCCTTCGATGCAAGATTGATCGTGGAGCGCATCTTCGTGCCGTAGATGCCGAGCTTCACCGCGCGCGCCAACAGAGCATCGAGTCCCGGGATCGGTTTCATGAGGCTGACGCCGTTCGCTTCGGACTCAAGTCCCTTGTCCACTTTGAGGAACGGAACGACGCCGCGCTCTTCCCACAAGTAGGTGGGGACGGGCTTGCCCTGTGCCTGACCGTCCATCGTCCCTTCGAAGAGAATCGCGGCGATGACTTTGTCCCCGGTGAAGGCCGGCGCCGTCATCATGCGGACGCGCATCTCATGCATGAGCTTGAACATCTCAGCGTCGCCGCTGTAGGCGCTATCGGGGATACCGTAGAGACGTAGGGCTCCCGGCGTCGAGCCGCCGCTCTGGTCGAGCGCTGCAATAAAGCCTGGCTTGTGCCCCATTTGCGTCTTCATGTCGGACATCATTTTCATTACGTCTTACCTCGCACCATCGACACGCAGAACCCCCCGCCCAGCGCAGCAGGCTTCGGAAATCCGCCGCCGAGCCCTCTAAAGCGCCCAGCACCAGGAGATTAAACGGCCCTCGGCTTCGGCAGCAGCTTAAGGGCATTTTCGCGCTCGATCGCTCGAAATTGCGCGGGCGTGAAGCTGCACTTTTCGAGCTCTTTCCCGATCGCTGCCGCATTTCCCCAAGGGATATCGGTGCCGTACAAGATCTGCGACGTCGTGACGACCATGTTCAAGAGTTGCATGTGGATCTGATCGGCCGCCGACGCCGTGTCGTAATAAAAGCGCCGCAGATGATGGAGCTTCGAGCCGGGCGCGGCCGGTTTGTTGAGGACGTCGCCGTCGCCCTCCGAACCGATAAATCGCGCCGACATGATCGTCCCGCCGCCGTGCGACCAGATGTATTTGATGTTCGGCGTTCGGTTTGCGGTGCCGCTCTGGATCAAGTTGGCGATCGTGCGGGCAAGATCGCTGCTGAGCTCGACCGTCGTCGGGTGGACGCTCGGGACGAGGTTCCCCCAGCAGCATCGCGGCGCGCTCGCGTGGGTGAACACGACCGCGTTACGCCGGTTGAGTTCTTCCCACATCGGAGCGAAAGAGTAGTCACCCAGCCACTTGCCGTCGTAGCTCGATATCAATCCGACACCGTCGGCTTTGAGCGTGTCGAAGGCGTATTCAATCTCGCGCAGGCTCGCGTCGATATCGGGAATTGGCAAGACCGCAAAGAATCCATAGCGCCCCTTGTGATCGGCGGCCATGCTGGCCGCGAACTCGTTCAGTTCGCGGGCCAACCGTCGCGTCTGCGCGATATCGCCGTACCAGATGCCGGGGGTCGTGACCGAGAGATACGCGGTGTCAACATTTCCCTGATCCATCAGCTCGAGCGAGCGCGCGACCGAGTACTTGCGGATGACGTCGATGCCCATGACGGGCTGGTTTTCAGTCAACCCGTTGAGCGTCTTCACCCAGCTATCCGTGAAGAAATGATGGTGAACGTCGATACGCCGGGGATTCGCGGTCGGCGATTGGGCAAGCGAGATCTGTGGCGCGATCAACGCGCCCGCGCCGAGCGCGCCTATACTTTGAAGCGCAGTACGGCGAGAGAGGTGCACGTGCCCAGCCACTACGCTTGCGGCAACTGCGCGGGGACGGTGTGCGTCGGGTCACCGCCGCCTGCAAGGACGGCCTGCCACGGTGCATCGATCGGGATGATCCGCTCTACCGCTTGTAAGCGATCGTAGGACACCGGTTCGCTCAGGCCGAGCGGTGAAGCTCCGTTCTCGATGAACCGCCGGACCGAATCGAGCATCAAACGGCGCATCCGGATGATCGCGATATCGCTTGTCCCGAGGTGCTCTTTCGTCCGGTCGTAGATCGGCCCCATGCTTTCCTGCATCGCGATGTCCTCGTTGTTGACGCCCTGCATGCCGGTGAAGCTACCGGCCCGCATCGCGGCCCGATCTTGCAGCCAGGAGTTCTCGCGGCTTCGGATTTTGTGATAGTCGGCGTCGATGTCGATCCCCGGCCGCATTGCGGATCGCTCCACGCGCCGCTCGCGCGTAACTGCATCGAGCGGATGCTCGAGCTGAACCTGCACGAAGTGGAACATCGTGTGCTCGTCATCGATCGGGACGAAGAGCTGCATGTACGTCCACCCGAGCGGTCCAGGGAAGAGCGCGTAGAACGGCGCGATGAAGAGCGACACGCGGATGTACTTACGCGACTCCGGGTCGATAAGCGGCCGCCGGATCGCAGCATAGCGAAAGCCGTAGGGGGTGTTCTCGGCCTCGATGCGTGGTGCGCCGTCCGCCGACGGGCGCTGGGTGAGTCCCATGTCGGCCGGGAGAACCGTGGCCTCGCCGGCGACGGGCTTGATCACGTTCGAATGCAAGAAGTTCGAGTGCGCTGAATCGATCACACCTTCGAGGCATTGCACCCAATTGCAGTCCTCGACCACCTTTTGAATCATGCGGTGCTCGGCCGGGAGCGACATCCAATCGAAGTGCATTCGCGGCGGCTCGCTCTCCGGCGGCCCGAGGTACGTCCACACGATGCCGCCGTCCTCGTAAACGGGATAGGCAAGCGCGCGGACCCGTTCGGCGAAGCGGTGTTCCTCCGGCTCGGCTGGGGTTTCGAGAACCAGACCGGACGCGGCGATCTTCCAACCGTGATAAAGGCAGCGCAGCGCGCAATTCTCGTTGCGCGCTAGGACGAGCGAGGCGCCGCGGTGGGGACAGTGCTCGTCCAGGACACCGACAACGCCGTCATCGCCGCGAAAGGCGACCAAGTCCTCTCCAAGCAACCGGGTCCGCCGCGGCGCACCGCCGGCCTCCAACTCGCGGCTGAGCGCTGCCGGGATCCAGTAGCGGCGAAGCATCCGGCCCATCGGCGTCTCCGGTCCAACTCGGGAAAGAAGCTCGTTCTCCTCGCGCGTCAGCATGTTGCCTCTACTCCGCTACGTTTTCGGTATGCCGCCCTTTTGCGACACGATCGACCAGGTGCCTTGGGTTTTGTTCCACAGCAATATTCGGACATCGGAGACCCCTCGCATCTCGAAGGTGCGGAAGTCGATCATGCCCTGGATGCCCGGAAAATCATGCAATCCGTTGATGTAGGTCCGAATATCGCTCGGCGTCGCATCGAGGCCGCGCGCGCGCAGCGCCGCGATAATGATTGATCCCGTGTCCCAGGCCACTGCATGCCCCCAATCGGGCTTTATCCCCTGGCGCCGAAACGCCTCGAGGAACGCCTCATCGGTCGCCCTGAGCGGCGCGTCTTCGATGCGCGTGCCGATCGGCGGTAACGGACCCGATGCGAAAAAGAGCCGGCTGGGGATGAAGTCTGCGAACGCTTTCATCTCCACGTAGGAGAGATTCCCCTGGCTCGTCATCACCGGAAGATCGAGATCGGTGTCACGGAGGCCGCGCAGGACGAGTCCGAACGGCGTGCCGCTGTTGAACGCAACGAGCGCTTGCGCGTTCGCGGACCGGATCTTCGCCAGCTGTGCGGCGACGCTGATGTCGGCTGCGTTGAATCGTTCGGTTGCGACGGCGGTGAAGTCGCGATTTTCGGCTCTGCCGAGCAGGGAGTTGAATGAGCCCAGCACCGAATCGCCCGTCGCGTCTAACGCGAGGAGAAACGCGATGCGCTGCCAACCGCGACCCCGAAAATAGCGCAAGATCGCAGAGGCAAACTGCTGCGGGGAATGTCCGACCACGTACGCATAGCCGTTGCGGGCCGGCTCGAAACCCGGTGAAAGGCAGAATTGCAGCGGACCGTTTGCGAACAACGGCCCCATTGCGTTGCAGGTCGCTACCGACGAATCACCGATGATGAGCGAAAGCTGCTTCGTGAGGAGGCTGCTCGTCAGCTGCACCGCGATCTGCGGGCTCGACTGCGAGTCTGCGACCTCGAAGTGGATCGGCCGACCCCGGATCCCGCCGCCGCGGTTCACCGCGCTTTCCAACACCGCGAACGCCTCGCGCTCCTCGTTCCCGGCGAACGCGTTGGGCCCGGTCAGCGGAAGGATCGCATAGATGTTGTACGGCTTGAGCTCGGCCGCAGCGTTCGGCGACGCGCAGACCAGGGAGAGCGCTAGGGCTAGCGCGCTACGAGCGAGTCGTAGGAGAACGACTTGTCGATCCATTGCTCTGGTCCTCCGAGGCCGTGCTCGGCGTTCCATTGTACGACGTCGAACATTTTGCCCGTAAGGCTGCTTGCGTCTTGCGCCGCCAGGTGGAGTACGAGCGGCACCATGTGTTCGGGCACGAGCGGTTGCCGGCCGGGCTTCCCGCCCGCCAGCAAGCGCGCGCGGTTCTGTTCGTCGAAGCCGGTTGTCCGGGTGTGTCCGGGCACGATGATGTTGACGGCGACGTTGAATTCTTTGACTTCGTCGGCGAGGTAGAAATTGAGCGTTGCCAATGCCGCCTTGCTGGACTGATACGGCATTTCTCTACTGTCGGGACGAAGCGCAGCGTACGCACCGCCATGAGAGTGGTGCAAAATCCCGCTGCTGACCGTGCTGATGATGCTTCCCCGGCGCTTCTCGATCATCGGCTTGATAAAGCGCCGTATGACCTTGAGGGCTCCAAAGACGTTTACACTAAACGATTTTTGCCAATCGGCGTCCTTGGTCTCGAGAGTCGTCACCCTGCCCGTCGGAGGGAACAGATCTCTCTGTCGCATGGCGGCATTGTTGATGAGAACGTCCACCGTGCCGAATCGATCCAAGGCGGCTTGATACGCGCGATCGATCTGGGTGTCGTCGGTCACGTCCATATCTGCGAGGAGAAGGCTCTTGCCGTTTGCAGTGAGCTGCGCATCGAGTTCCTCGACACCTGCCCAGGATCTGTCCGTCGCGACGACCTTCGCACCTGCAGATAAGAAGGCAATGGTATAGGCGCGGCCCATCCCTCTCGCGGCACCGGTAATGACGACGATGCGATCCTTTAGGCCACTTGTGTCGATTTCCGTGTGAACCCCCTTGCCGCTTTCGCGCCGACCATGTTTTCGATGGGCTGCGCATAGGCGAAAGCCATCCCGCATCCGGTGCTCGGGCGCGAACGATAACCCGGAACGTACTCGACCAGTGTCATCTCGAAGTCGTCGCCCATCGCCCCGCCGAGCGCGATCCAGTTGAGGATCTCCGACGTACCCTTGCGCATCTTCGCCCGCGGGATGGCGCACAGCGCATCTGCGTCGCGCCGGAGCAAACCGTCGAGGACCTGCCGGTCGAGCGGCTCGTCGATGACGATGTGGCTCAATCCGCCCGAAGCGACCACCGCGACCCGTTCGCCGCCATCCCACGCCTCGACCGCACGCCGGACCGCGCGTCCAAGCGCGTAGCTCCGCGCCGGCGTCGGCTGATTCGGCGGATAGTACGTGTTGAGCATGACGGGGACGACCGGGACGTCGCAGGACGGCCACAGCCGCTGGTAGAGGAAAGAGAAGGCGTGGCCGATCCCCCGCTCGCGCAGCCGGTCGCAGCGCGTCACGTCGAATTCCTGATCGGTGAGCGACGCGATGAGGTGGTTTGCTAAGCCCACGGCATTGGGATAGCGCTCGCGGGTCGGCTCCATCAACGAGACGAGGTGCCGGCGAAGGCTGCGATCGTCCCCGGAGAACGGCATCCCATCGCGGTTCGGCGGCGGGACGACGTTGTCGGCGCCGTGGTAGATCGCGATCGCCGGCATATTCGCGTCGTCGAACTGCTCGTGCTGGTCGTCGCCAAACATCACGATCGCGTCAAGACGCTCGGTGCGACGTAGTACCTCGCCGATCTCCCGCACTCCGCGCTGCACCGCTTCATACCGTGCCTGGATGACGTGCGGCTCGAGTTGCGCGTCCAGATCCGGCGGAACAGCCGGACTTATCTCGTCGGTCTTGCGCAGGTTGGCCCAATGCTCCCACCCCGTGCTGACCTGCGGGCTATGCGAGGTTCCGATCCCGAGGACGATCTCCGCCATCACGCGGTCTCCTTTTTCATGACGCTCCCGTTCGCGAGCGTCCCAGCAACGCGACGGCACTTTGGCGTCCAATCGCGGTCAGGTCGCGCTGCGGGACTCCGCAGACGGCTAGTTCGTTGAGCGTATCGGTAGCCGCCTTGTAAGGGTAATCCGTACCGAGCACGATGTGCGAGGGCGGAACGAGCTTCAAAAGCGCCGCCATCGGTTCGGACGATGACGCGGACGCCGTATCGTAGTAGAAGCGCTTGAGTTCGAATTCGACGCCGTGCGGCAACAGAGCGGCGCTCTTCGGATCTCGCGCTTGTTCGAGGAAGCGGTCGATCAGGAACGGTGTCGTCCCGCCGCCATGCGAGAAAATGAACCGGATGTTGGGGTACTTCGTTGATGTGCCGCTGAAGACGAGGCTTCCGATCGTGCGTGTCGTATCGGCCCCGAACTCGACGACGGTTTCCGACATCTGCGGCACCGGGTTCGCGCAACACGCGCTGTCGGTCGGGTGTGTGAAAACTACCGCGTTCCTGCGGTCGAGTTCGGACCATAGCGGGGCGAACGCCGCGTCACCGAGATATTTTTGACCGTAGCTCGTCCACACGCCGACGCCGTCAGCCTTCAGAACGTCGAGGGTGTAAGCGAGCTCCGTGACGCTCCCTTCCACATCCGGGAGCGGGAGCGCTGCGAACATCCCGAAGCGCCCCGGATACGAGCGCCGGAGATTAGCCATGTACTCATTGCAATCACGGCAGAACTTCCGTGCCGCAGCCACGTCGCCGAAGAACATGCCGGGACGAGCCGGCATCGAGAGTATCCCGGTTTCGATGCCGGCTGCGTCCATGTCGGCCAAGCAGCGCTCGGGCGTCCATCGAGCCAGCGGCGGCGGGAACATCTTCGTGTACTGTCCCTTGATGGCGTCTTGGTAGAAAGGCGGACTCACATGGCGATGCACATCGATACGGCGTGCATGCTCACCGCTGGTTTGAGCGCCGGCCGACAGCGGCAGCGCCGCAAACGCGCCGATCCCGCCCAGGGCCTTGAGAAAAGCCGCCCGATCGCTCATAGCGCGCATACTGACCTCCGCCGGAATGTTCGCTTTTCGCCGCCTTTCGCCGGGGGCTCGGCCCTACCTCGGCGGAAGGAAAGCGAAACCGCACACCGCATCTACCCCGCAAAAGCGTCAACAAATGCTGACTTCGCAAGAGAACGAGCTCCTTTGCCGCGTCGGACCTCAGACGCCGATGGGGCGCATGCTGCGCCGTTACTGGACGCCGGTCGCACTGAGCACCGAGCTCGTCGCGGGGACACCGAAGCGAATCCGCGTCCTCGGCGAGAGTTTCGTTGCGTTCCGCGGCGATGACGGCGCCGTCGGCGCTGCGTTTCCCGTGCACGAAGAAGCGGGGATCGTGTGGGCGTACTTCGGGCTCGAGCCGGCACCGCCGGTGCCGGCCTTCGCGTTCACGCTCGTCCCCGACAGTCAAAGGATGAACGCCAAGCATCGCAACGACTGCAACTGGGTGCAGTCGCTCGAAGGCGCGATCGACTCATCCCATTCGAACTACTTGCACTCCGCCGACATCCGGCCCAAGGGTGGCGCGGAGCGCACCCGTCCGTCGCTCTCCGGATCGGAGCGTCCGTCACAGGACGGGCAGCCGCGCCTCGTCGCGGAGAACATGCCGTACGGCTTTCGCTATGCCGCGCTGCGGCGTCCGATCGTCGATCCGGAGCACAACCAGTACGTCCGCGTGACGCTCTTCGTCGCGCCGTATACGGCGATCATCCCCCTCGGCACCGTCCAGAACGTGCAAATCTTCGTCCCGATCGACGACGAACACAACTACATGTACAACGTGAAGTTCGATCCGACCGGGCCGTTGGGCGAGCTGGCGTTGCGGCCGAGCGCGATCGGTCCTTCCGACGGCGACTTCGGCACGGACCGCAAACGCGCCAACAACTGGTTGCAAGACCGCGCTGCGATGCGCGCGGGGACCAGCTTCTCCGGGATCGTGGGGATTCGCAATCAAGACACCGCCTTGCAGGAGAGCATGGGACCGCTCTACGATCGCAGCAAGGAGCACCTCGGGGCAAGCGACGTCGCAATCATCCGGATGCGCCGGCTGATGCTCGACTCGGTCCGCGCCTTCACCGAGCGCGGCGCGACGCCGCTCGGGCTCGGCGCCGCGATCGATGACATCTACGGAGCCGAAGGGATGCTGCCGCTCGATCAGCCATGGCAGCGGCTCCTCGAGTCGGGGACGCCGGCGTAACGGAGCGGTGACGCTTCCCTGCGGCCGCTAGCCGGATCGTGACAGACGATCGCGCTCGAGCCGCTGTTCCGGTTTCTCAGCGAAGAGTGCCGAGTACACGTAGCCCGCAAGTGCGCCGCCAACGATCGGCATCACCCAGAAGAGCCAAAGCTGCATGATGAAGTCGCCGCCGGCGTAGAGCGCCACGCCGGTACTGCGAGCCGGATTTACCGATGTATTGTCGACCGGGATGCTTATGAGGTGGATCAGGGTGAGAGCCAGGCCGATTGCAATGCCGGCAAACCCGGCCGGTGCGCGCGCTTCGGTTGAGCCCAGAATGACGAGCAGGAACATAAACGTCAACACGATCTCGGCGATGATCGCCGAAAGCATGCCGTAGCCGCCCGGCGAGTGTGCGCCGTAGCCGTTGGACGCGAAGCCTGCGTGAACATCGAAGCCGGCCTTGCCGCTCGCTATGGCTAGAAGAATCGCGCCCGCGATCAGCCCACCGGCGACCTGGGCGATCCAGTATGGGAGGATCTCCTTTGCGGGGAACCGCTTCGCGGCCCACAGGCCGATGGTCACGGCGGGATTGATGTGACAGCCGGAGATCGGCCCGATCGTGTACACCATCGTGAGCAATGTCAGTCCGAAGGCGAGCGCAACGCCGGCAAAACCGATTCCGAGGGCGGGAAAGGCCGCCGCCAAGACGGCACTGCCGCAGCCGCCGAACACGAGCCAAAAAGTACCGAAGAGTTCAGCTGCGAGGCGCTTCGAGAGGGGCATCTGAAACCTCCTTAACGGGCTGCTTGCATCATTGAAGCGCGTTCTATCAAACTAGACGGATCGAGAGATCGATCGGGAAGTGTGGTTGCGACCCCGACAGTGAAGCGCGGACGAAACGCAAGCTCGCCGAGTGTCGACTGAATTTCACCGGCTATGGCGTCGGCGGCTATCGCGTCGGTGTGCGGTAGAATCGCCACGAACGTCGGGCCGTCCCGGCTCAAAAAGTCGGAGGCTCGCGTCACACACCACGATAGGGCAACTCCGATCTCGACGAGGTGTTCATCGGCCACTGCCTCGTCCGCGAGCTGAACGACGATCGCGGAGATCGGGGCGGGCGCACGCGTTGCACGCGACCACTCAGCGCGAAGACGAGCCTCGAGGGCCCGGCCGTCTCCGAGTGCGGTGATTTCATCGACTTTTGCAATCGAGCGTAAGCGCTCAAGCTCCGCGGCGCGCTCTGTGATGATGAGCTCAAGGACCTGCCCGTCCTGGAGCAAGCGTCTCGTGATGAGACGGACGAGGTAAACGCCGAAGTCGGGATTTTCGTAATACAGCCGTAAGAAGTCAGTTGACGGCATCGAAAGGACTTCTACGGGCGTCTCGCACCGGGCGCTCAGCGTGCGCTTCATCGACGGCGAAAAAATCGCCATCTCGCCAAGCAATTGGCCCGGGCCGACAGCGACACCGATCTCTACCAGTTGAAGCGTACCGTCGGCAACGTAGTAAATGTCGGTCTGTTCGTCCCCTTTGTGAAAGAGGAAGTCGCCCGGTTGCAATGCGCGCCGGTGCATCATCGGTCGTAGCCAATCCATGGATAGATCG
>Ga0209415_10017383_pt1 | contig 11450 bp, 11 predicted proteins | sample PeaSoiSIISIP2007_FD_187696 | JGI IMG/M metagenome (GOLD analysis project Ga0209415, IMG submission 187696) | Peat soil microbial communities from Weissenstadt, Germany - SII-SIP-2007 (SPAdes) (version 2) | ecosystem: Environmental > Terrestrial > Soil > Wetlands > Peat | place: Germany...
CGTCGGCACGCCCCTCACCCTCCCGTCGCTGACGCGCCGGGCCCCTCCCTCTCCCGCAGTGCAGGAGAGGGGTCTATCCAGCGAGCGCTCGGAAACGCCTTACCCGGCATAGATGTCGAAATCGAAATAGCGCTTGGCCAGCGCGTCGTAGCTGCCGTCCTGGCGGATCGCGGCGATGGCGGCGTCGATGCGGGCCTTGAGCGCCGTGTCTTCCTTGCGCAGACCGGCGCCGATGCCCTCGCCGAGCAACGGGTCGGACGGCGCCGTGGCCTTGACCTCCATCTCGCTGCCCAACGGGCTCTTCAGGAAGATCATCTCCGTGACCTTGTCGGCGAAGACCAGCCGGGACGCGAGCGCGGTGAACGGCGACCCGGCGAACGCCGTGACCACCACCGTCACGGACCAGCCGAGCCACCAGCCCCCGAGACGCGCCGCCCCCCACGACACCGCGAAGGCGGGGACCAGCACCACGAGGGACAGCTTGGTGTAGGCCCACGCGTGCGCCGCGCAGAAGCGGATCGCCAGGTCGAAGGTGTCGAGCAGCGGCCGCTCGCGCAGCGCCACGCGTGCGCGCATCAGGTCCATCGGTCGATGCCCTCCGCGCGCTCGGCCTCAGCCGCCTGATCCGAGCCGCGACCCGCCAGGAGCACGTACGCCATGACGATGAGGAACATCGCCCCGCCGACGCTGCGCTTGACGATGGCCGGCAGGGTCGACGCCGACCAGAACCCCTCGACCGCGGCCGCCATGAAGAGCATCACCGCCGCGCCGAACACGATGATGACCACGCTCTTCGCGGTGGACTGGAGCGAGGCGATGCGGGTCTTGTCGCCCGGCGCCACGATCGACCACCCCATCGAGAGGCCCGCACCGCCCGCGAGGACGATGGCCCCGAGCTCGAGCGAGCCGTGGCCGACCACGAAGGTGAGGATGTTGTCCCCCGCGCCGTGCGAGGCGACGTACCCCATGATGGCCCCCGTCGCGAGCCCGTTCTCGACCAGGTAGAACGCGGAGCCCAGCCCGAAGAAGAGGCCCGTGGCGAAGCAGCGCAGCGCGATGCCGACGTTGTTGTTCACGTAGAAGCCCGCCATCGCGGCGTCGAGCCCGGCCCCGCGCGCGGACGAGAACCCCTCCTTGTAGGCCTCGACCAGCGGGCGGAGCTGCGCCTCGGGGACGATGCGAAGGGCGAAGCCGGGGTCGATCATCGTCGCGAAGAAGCCGCCGAAGAAGGGCACGAAGAAGAGGAGGAACGCGAGGAGCATCGCGACCTTGTGACGCCGCACGGCGCGGGGGAAGGCCTCCACGAAGAGGCGCACGGTCGACCCGCGCCCGCCCAGGACGCTCCAGCGGCCGCGGGCGTGGCCGTAGAGGACGGCGTGCGCCGCCGCGGCGAGGCCCTGCAGGTAGTCGATGAGCGGCGCGCTGTAGCGGGCCCCCTCGGCGCGCGAGAGGTCGGCGCACACGTCGCGGTAGAGGGGCGAGAGCTGCGCGATCTGCTCGGGCAGCAGCACGCGCAGGCCGCGCGCCTGGACGGTGCGCACCAGGGAGTCGAGGATCTCCCAGTCGCGTTGCCGGCGTCCGGCAAAGGCGCGTTCGGTGAGCGCCGAGACTATCGCCATGAGCCGGGGGTCTTCGAGGAGGCGGGCGCGTCGATGCGTCCGGCGTTGGCGGCGCGGTCGTAGAGCAGGGCCAGCGTGCGCGACGCGTCCTGCCCGCGGAAACCGAAGCGTTCTGCCAAGGGCCCGGCGATCATCGTGGCCAGCTCGAGCTCGCGCGCCCGCCCCAGCCGGGCCCTTCGCCGCAGGAACATCTCGATGGCGAGCCGCTCGTCGGCGTCGAGGCGCACGTCGTCCGGCAGCTGCGCGAGCTCGTAGGGCTGCGCCGGCGGCCAGAGGATGAGGGGAGCGGCGGCCGTCGCCCTCTCGGGGATGATCACGATGGTCCCGGCGACGAGGTCACCCAGGCGCTGGAAGCGGCGCGTGGTGGACATCGACGCGAGCCCCGCGATCGAGAGGAGGCCCGCCGTGTACGTGAGCGGCAGCGCATCGGCCGCGCGGAGCACGTTGCGGAGCGCCGCCGCGCGGAACCCGATGGGCCGCCCCGTCGTCGATACGACGCGGAGGCCCAGGGCCGCCTTGCCCGGGGTCCTGCCCCGCCAGGCCTCCAGGACGGCGAAGTACACCCACTGGATCGCGAAGAACACGATCAGCAAGATCCCGATGCCCGCCGCGAGGGCGCTCTCGGCCGCGTCGGTCGCTGCCGCCATGCCGATGGCCACGAGCAGCACGACGAACGCGATGACGATGAAGGCCGTGTAGCAGATGACTACGTCGAGCAGATACGCGAGAAAGCGCCTCGAGGGTCCCGCGACCCGGTGCCGGAACACGATGTGCTCGGGGGTCTCGATGGCGACCTCGGTGTCGAGCTGGGCGCTCGTCTCTTGCACGGCCCGGAGCATAGCGACACTGCCCCCTGGGCGGGAGTGCCGCGGTCGCCCTGTAGCCATTGCACGAGCTGCACCCCCGACCACACGCCCAGGCCCACCAGCGCGACGCCCAGCGCGCGGATGGTCCAGGTGAGGACGGCGACGGGGAGCTTGCCCTCGAACCTGCGGAGGATCGCCACCAGGATGGCGAACCACGCGCCGATGCCGACGCCCGCGGAGACGCCGAACGGGATGGCCGCGAGCGGCGAGGAGACGCCGAGCCCCTTGGAGTAGAGGAAGGCGACGGCCGCGCTCCACGTGATGAGGAGCGTGGGGTTGATCGCCGAGAGCGAGAAGCCGACGAGCGACGTCCCGGCGCGGCGCTCGTACCTGTCCTTCGGGTCGTGCTGCTTCCACAGGGCGAAGCGGACGCCGAGGGCCGAGAGGACCACGGCGGTCACGCCGCGGGACACCGGCACGACGAGGGGGTAGCTCGCGAGGAGCGAGGTGAAGCTCCAGAACGCGACGCCGGCATAGATGGCCTCGGCGACGGCGGCGCCGAGCCCGATGTGCAGCGCCTCCTCGTACCGCCGGTGCGATGCGCGGGAGAAGACCATGACCGCGATGGGTCCGGCGAGCGGCATCGAGCCGAAGAAGCCGAACGCGAGCGCGATGATGCAGACGGCGACGAGGCGCATGGGGTCAGTGCGGCGAGACCTCCGGGACCGCGGGGCCTTCGCGCTGCACGGTGGCGAAGGGGTCGAGGGCGAGCCCACCGAGGATGCGCGCGCGGGCATACGCGAGTCGAGCGGAGAGAACGGGCTCGTCCGCCGCTCCGTCGACCTCGGTGGAGAAGTCGAAGACGAAGCACTTTCGCAGGAACCCACCGAACGCCATCACGTGCCCCACGAGCGGCTGATCGGGCCCGGCGCCCGGAACGACGGCCACCACCGTGCGTGTGTCGAACGTCTCCTGCGTGATGCCGCTCACGTCCTCCAGCGGGTGCAGCTCGGGCACGACCGGGACGAGCCTGCGATCCCGCGCCAGGGCCTCGCACTGGGCGCGTCCGACGAGGCCGTCCGCGCGAAACGTCGCGAGCACCACGCGGGACCGCGTCGCCGCGTGCGTGGCGACCAGCTCGGGGCCCGAGTGGTCGTCGATGCGCCACGCATGCCCGTCCGGCAGCGGCAGCGAGAGGGCGAGCCTCGTGGAGTGATAGCGCGGCAGGGGCCGGGGATCCTCCGGGAACGAGACGGCCGCGGGCTTCGGTGGGGGCGGAGACACGGCCGGCGCCGCCGGTCCGCACGCGACGAGCGCCAGCAGAAACAGCGCGCCTCTCACACCTTCGTCAACCACTCGGGGTGCGACGTGTCGTTGCCGCGAACGACCTCGAAGAATCGCTGCTGGATCCTCTTCGTGAGCGTGCCCACGGTGCCGTCGCCGACGGTCCGGTTGTCGACCTCGCGCACCGGCGTCACCTCGGCGGCCGTGCCGGTGAAGAACACCTCGTCGGCCAGCCAGAGCTGGTCGCGCGTGATGCGCCCCTCGACGACGGTCATCCCCAGCTCGCGCGCGAGCGTGATGACCGTCTCGCGGGTGATCCCCTCCAGGATGGAGCACGAGAGGTCCGGCGTCGTGATCACGCCCTTGCGCACGACGAAGATGTTCTCGCCCGAGCCCTCGCTCACGTAGCCGCTGGTATCGAGGAGGATGGCCTCGTCGTACCCGGCCAGCTTGGCCTCGCGCTTGGCCAGGACGCTGTTCGTGTACTGCCCGGTGATCTTGGCCTTGGCGAGGCTCACGTTGATGTGGTGGCGCGCGAAGGAGCTGATCTTCGCGCGGATGCCGCTCTTCAGCGCCTCTTCGCCGAGGTAGGCGCCCCACTTCCACGCGATGACCGCCGTCCGCACGGGGTTGTTCGGGGCGTAGATGCCCATCGCTCCTTCGCCTACGTAGACCATCGGCCGGAGGTACCCCTCGGTCAGCCCGTTCGCGCGGAGGACCTCGCCGCAGACCCGGATGACCTGCTCGCGCGTGTACTCGGGCTTGAGCAGGCACATCTTGCAGGAGTCGAACAGGCGGTCGACGTGCTCGCGCAGGCGAAAGACGTACGTCCCGCCGTCGGCACGCTGGTACGCGCGGATCCCCTCGAAGGCGGCGAGGCCGTAGTGCAGCGAATGCGTCATCAGGTGGACGTTCGCGGCGTCCCAGTCGATGAGCTCTCCGTCGAGCCAGATTTTCTTCACCTTGTCGACCATGCTGGGCCGAATCTAGTCGCGGGTCGTCCACGGTGCCAGACGCAATCGCGATTGACGCGCTGTACCTATCCAAAGGCACGGCGGACTGTCGTGTATCTTCCTGCGTCGTGAGACCGTTCCTCGGCCTGCTCGGCGGATGCTGCATCGGCCTCGTCGCGTGCGGCGCTGCACCGACGCCGTGCCCCACCGGCGCACCGCCGACGCTCGCCCCGACGACCGCCCCCGCCCCGCCGGGCGCGCCCCTTGCGCCCGAGGCCGACGTCACGCTGCTGCTGCGTCCCGCGGTCTCGCCCCCGCGCGTCCACGTGGAGGTCACCTTCGCGCTGCCCGGCGGAGGCCCCGCGAGCTGGAAGATCGCGCGCGGCGCGGCCGACCACGTCACGCACGCGACCGGGCGCGACTCCCTCGGCGACATCGCGGTCCACGTCGACCCCGGTTCGCCGGGCGTCGACCTCCGGCTCGAACGTCCGTCGAAGGGCCCCGTCACCGTCGCCTACGACGTGCTCGCCGGCGGCGACGCGCCCGACGATCCGCTCGGGGTCCTCGTGCTCGACGACCGCTTCCGCGGCGCGGGAGAGAGCCTCGTCGCCCTGCCGGAGGGAGGCGAGGGCTCCGGCGCCGAGAAGAACACCCTCATCCGCATCGACGGCGAGGCCCTCCGCGCACCGGGCGCCGCATCGAGCGTCGGCGTGGGTGCGGCGCGGCGAACGACGATGGCCCCCCTCTTCCTGCGCTACGCGAGCTTCGTCGCTGGCTCGCTCGGCGTGGAGGTGATCGACGATCCCGCGACGGGGCACGACGAGGGGGCGTGGCTCGGGTACACGGCCTTCGATCCCCGGCCGACGGTCGCCGAGATCGCGCAGGTTCGCTCCTCGCTCCGCGAGCTTCTCAAGTCGGACGTCGATCCGCTGTCGTTCAGCTACCTCTTCGTGGCGCAGACGCGCCCGCTGGGCTCGTTCACCACAACGCCCCGCTCGAAGTCGATCCTCCTCCAGGTGGGGCCCTCCGAGCCGTGGGGCGCCGCGCTTCGCCTCTCGGTGGCCCAGCAGCTGGCGCGCCGGTGGATCGGCGGCGAGCTCGAGGTGTCGGAGCGGTCCGAGGGGTGGTGGTTCAGCGAGGGCGTGTCGCGCTACGTGGCGATGCTCGACCTGGCGCACATCGGGTTGCTCACGCCCGACGAGGTGCGCGACGCCGTCGCGGGGGAGCTCTCGGTGCTGGCCACGTCGCCGCATCGGTCGCTCGACAACGCCCACCTCGCCGAGCTCGCGACGAAGGACGAAGTGGCGCGCGCGACGCTGATGGCCCGCGGCGCGCTCTACGCGCTCGACGAGGCCGCGACCCTGCGCACGCGAAGCAAGGGCCAGCACAGCTTCGCCGACGTTCTACGGGTGCTGCTCGCGCAGGCCGAGGCGGTGAAGCAAAGAGAGGTGCCCGTGACCGTGTGGCTCGGCGCGGTCGGCAAGAACGACCCCGACGCCGAGAAGACCTTCGACGCCCTCGTCACGCGCGGCGCGCCCGTCTCGCTTCCGCCCGACGCCCTCGGCCCCTGCTTCCGCGCGTCCACTGGCGAGTACACGGCGTTCGACCCGGGCTTCGACCTCGACGCGACGCGCGCCTCGCCCGACAGCAAGGTGTCCGGCGTGAGGCCGGACGGTCCGGCGGCCAGGGCCGGACTCATGGACGGCGACGTCGTCGAGACCATGAAGTCGCGTGACGGGGACGCGACGGTGCCCGTCCAGCTCGTCTTGAAGCGGGCCGGGGCGAAGGTCACGGTCTCCTACTTGCCGCGCGGGGCGCACGGGCGCGGGCAGACGTGGTCCCGGCTCAAGCTCCCCGACGATCGGTGCGGCGAGCCGCCCTGAGCGACATCGGGGGTGCACCTCGACGCTGGCATGGTAAATTTCCACCCCCCATGCCGCTCCGCCTCCGTCCGCGCAACGCCCTCGCCGCCGTGCTCGCCTCTTCCGTGTCGGCCGTCGCGTGCGGCTCGGGAGGGGGCGGGAGCACCTTCAAGCCGCCTCCTGCCGACGGCGGCTCGGGCGACACCGGCACGCTGGACTCGTCGCTCACGGGGGACGGCGGCTCGAGCGACTCGAGCTTCATCAGCAACCGCACGGTGACCGGGCTCTCCATCACGCCCGCCCAGGTGACCATCCAGTCGCTCAACGGGGCGGCGTCGAAGCAGCAGTTCCAGGCGGTCGCCCAGTTCAGCGACGGGACGAGCTCCCCGGTGACCGGCGCCGGGTGGTCGCGCGACGACCCGCAGGTCGGCGCGGTCGACGGGTCCGGCCTCTACACGGCCAGCGGCTCGGTGGGCGGGATCGTCGACATCACGGCGACCTACCAGGGGCAGACGGCCGCGGCGAAGCTCATCGTGCAGCTGCACGTGCAGCAGAACCCGGGCAACGTCGCCGGCAGCGTGCAGACGTCGCTGCAGGGCGCCACCACCAAGGACACCACCATCACGTGGGCGTACCCGTACGACGGCACCGTGTTCCCGCGCGGCGTCGTCGAGGCGCCGCTCATGTGGATGAACGGCGCGGCGTCGGACCAGTACCTCGTGAGCCTGACCAGCCCGACCTTCGAGCTGGAGACCTACGTGACCGCCGCGACCGGCCGCTACGACTTCGACGCGGCGACGTGGCAAGAGTTCACGGACTCCACGAGCGGCGCCGCGGAGCTGAAGGTGAGCCGCTGGAACGGGACGGCGGCGACCGTCGCGACCGACCTCCACTGGACCATCGCCCCCGCCTCGATGCGCGGCACCATCTACTACTGGGCCATCAACACGGGGCGCGTCATGCGCATCCAGCCGGGGGCCACGGCGCCGGACGACTTCCTCGGCCCCAGCGTGACGTGCCCGTCGTGCCACACGGTGTCCGCGAACGGCCAGAACCTCCTGATGAACGAGGGGAGCTGGCCCCAGGAGTCGTCGTTCAACTACGACCTCAAGGCCTCCTCCACCACGTACTCGGGCTTCTCGAGCAACAACAACGGCGCGTCGCAGTGGGCGCTGCCCGGCGTGTCGCCCGACGGGACGGTGGTCGTCGAGAACTGGGCACCGCTGCGCGGCAACATCGCTACGCAGACGGGCGCCTTCGTCGCGTCGACCGGCGTCGCCATCCCGACCACGGGGCTCGAGGGCAACCAGCTGTGGATGCCGGCGTTCTCGCCCGACGCGAAGCTCATCGCGTACGTCGACTCGACGACGAAGGACCTCCGCGCGTACGACTGGGACCCGGTCGGCCTGAAGGCGACCAACGACCGCCTCATCGTCGCGTCGGCGGCCAACGCAGCGCAGCCGCAGATCCAGTTTCCCACGGCGTCGCCCGACCACCTCTGGATCATCTACGGGCGCGGCACGGCCCTCGGCTCGCTCGGCGTCCCGGGCGATCTCTACGTGGCCAGCGTCGCCAGCCCGGGGACGGAGATCCCGCTCGCGACCCTGAACGGCACGACGTACCCGTTCGCCGCGGGCACGCGCGACCTCGACCTCGACTACGAGCCGACGTTCGCGCCCGTCGCCGCCGGCGGGTACTTCTGGGTGGTCTTCCATTCGCGGCGCACCTGGGGCAACGCCATCACGGGCCCCGCGTACACCGCCGAGGGGAGCGGCGTGAAGCAGCTCTGGGTGGCGGCGTTCGACCAGGCGCCGGCGGCGGGCAAGGACCCGAGCCACGCGGCGTTCTATCTCCCGGGGCAGGACGCGACGACGCTCAACATGCGCGGCTACTGGGCGCTCGATCCGTGCGAGGGCGACGGGCTCGGGTGCCAGTCGGGCACGCAGTGCTGCGGCGGGTACTGCGCCCCCGCGGCGGGAGATGCGGGAGCAGCGCCCGACGGCGGCGGCTTCGTGTGCGCGTCGTCGACGAACGGCTGCGCGCAGGACGGGGACAAGTGCACCGTGAGCAGCGACTGCTGCGGAGCCTCGGCCGGGACGACGTGCATCAACGGGGTCTGCTCGGAGCCGCCGCCGCAGTAGGTGAACGATTTCAGCGGGGTCTGAACCACCGTCTCCGTGCGGTCCCGGCGTGGCATGGGGCGGGTCATGTGGTAGACACACTCACCATGAAACCGGTGGCACCGGCCCTTCTGGCGAACGACAGGCCCGACACGCCCACGCTCCAGTCCGAGATACGGGCGCTGTGCGACGCGAAGGCCACCGACGAGCGGATCACGCTCCCCGCGCCGCCGACCGAGGAAGCGCTTCGCGCGTCCACGCCGTTCCCGCCGCCGCGCCGCGGTGACGACGAGGCCGTGGATACGACGCCGGCGCCCCCGCCTTCGTCGTGCAGGCGGCGGTCGGACAGCCACCCGGACGACGCGCCGTCGACGATCCCGGGGCCGCCGCGGCTGCCGCGCATCGCGGGGGTCTGAGGGACGCGTTCGCAGCGGATTTGCGCGCGCGCACGCGTAGCGCCGGGGAGCCCGGGGAAGGTGGAGCGAGGGCACCCCGTAGGATCCAGGCAACCCCATGCTCTCCGAAGAACTGTTCACGCAGGGCCTGCGTCAGCGGCTCGCGTCGCGCCTCCCGGGAGCCGTGGCGATCGATGCCGTCGGTCCGCTCGCTCTCGAGGCGCGCTTGCGCGACGGCTCCAGGCTCGCGGCAGACCTGCAGGACCTCTGGTCCGCCGTGAAGAGTGCGCAACCCGGAGAGCGCGGGAGGCTCGTGGAGAGCTACGTGGCGAAGCTCGTCGAGCCGGCGACCGTCGGGGCCTGACGAGACCGCGCGCCCGGAGGACCAGGGACCGCCCTCAGAACAGCTTCACCGCGAACGCCCTCTCCACGAGCCACACGCCGGCGACCCCCGCGATGACGAGGGAGCCGCCCACCAGCCCCACGCGCCGGTAGACCCACGTCTTCCTCGACAGGTACGCCAGCGGCACGAAGGCCGCGACGACGCACATCTGGCCGATCTCGACGCCGACGTTGAAGCCGAAGAGCGTGAGGGCGAGGTTCTGGCGCGGAAGGCCGAGGTCCATCAGCGTCGCGCTGAAGCCGAAGCCGTGCAGGAGCCCCAGCGCGAAGGCCGCCGCCCACCGCTCCTCGGCGAGGATGGGCACGACGTTGTTGACCGCCGCCACGACCACCGACGCCGCGATCCCGGATTCGACCAGGCGGCTCGGGAGGCGCAGGATCTCCAGGGCCGACAGCGTGAGCGTGATCGAGTGCGCGAGCGTGAACGCCGTGACGATCTTGAGCACGTCGACGAGCGCGGGCCGGAGGCGCGGGACGGGCCCCCAGCCTCCGCCGCGCTGCCGCACGAGCACCGAGGGCAGGAGCAGCGCCACGAGGAAGCACAGGTGGTCGATACCCGCGAAGATGTGCTCCACGCCGAGCCGGATGGCGGCGCCGAGCTGCCGGAGCGGGTGCAGGCTCGCGCGCTCGAAGGTCTGCTGGCGCTCCTGCGGCGAGAAGATGGCCGCGCGTGTGCCGGCGCCGTCGTCGATGCGCACGATGCCGCGGTGCTGCGGGTCCAGGTCGAAGAAGAGCGTGTACTCCACGGTGAGGGCGCGCGGCTCAGCGGGGCACGCGGCGTCGAAGTCGAGGACGGCGTAGGCGCCGTCGGAGTGCGACGCGACGCGCAGGCCCCGCGGACGGAGGGGGCACGGGGCGCCGTCGCCGGCGAGGGCGAGGTGGCCGACGGCGAGGGCCGTCACGTCGGCCTCGTGGGCGCGGAGCTCGGCCCAGGTGATCGCGCCGTTGCCGTCGGCATCGAGGTCGACGGCGTTGTCGAGGTCGCGGAGAGCGATGTCCCAGCGGCCCTCGACGTGCGGGCCCAGGACGATGAGCGTGAGGTAGCTGTCGCTCGGCTTGTGCGCGAGCGCGGGCAGCGCGAAGAGGAGCACCGCCGCGACGACGGGCAGAAGGACGAGTCGGTGCGCGCTCACCGGAGCGCTCGCAGGCTCCGGGCGATCGCGCGGATGCGGCCGTCCTCGAGGTGGCTCTCGTCGAGGAACGCGAGCGCCGGGGCCGCCGCCGTCGGGTCCTTCGCCGCGAGGGCGGCCGCGAGAAGGACGCGCAGATCCCACGGCTCGCGCTGCACCTCCCAGTTGCCCCGGGCCAGCGCGAGGGCCCCACGGGCATCGTGCTTCACGCCGAGGACGAAGCGGGCCTCCTCGCGCCGATGGACGGTGTCGCCGCGCAGGCGGCTCGCGTCGTAGCGCGCGGCGAGCAGATCCACGTGGGCGATCGCACCGCGGTCGCCCATCGCGGTCTCGGCGAGCACGAGGCGGAGAAGGAGGTTGTCGTTGTCCGTCCGCTCCGTCAGGAGGCGCGCGGCCTGCTCGGCGTGCCCTTGGTCGAGGAGCAGGTCGACGTACGCCGCCAGCGCATACGCGTCGTCGGGATCGATCGCCAGCGCCTGCTGGAAGAGGCGCGCCGCGTCGTCGTCGCGGCCGAGGCGTGCGGCGATCTCGGCGAGGTTCGAGACGGCCCACTCGCGGACGTCGGGGGAAGCTCCCGTCGACGTGGCCAGCGACCGCTCGATCCGGTCGTATGCGGCCGCGGCGTTGCCCGTGAGCGCGTCGATGGACGCGTCGCAGACGGTGAAGACGAGCGCGGGGGCAAGGGCGCGAAGGGGCTGGCAGCTCCCCTTGGCCTCGGCGTAGCGACCCCGGACCGAGAGGACCACCGACCGGGTGAGCCACGCCTGCGGGTCGTCGGGGGCCTGGGCGACCACGCGGTCGAGGTCCGCCAGCGCGCCGTCGAAGTCGTGGAGGGACTGCCGGATGGTGGCCCTGAGCACGAGGACCGGCTCGGGCGGA
>Ga0209415_10017386_pt1 | contig 11449 bp, 9 predicted proteins | sample PeaSoiSIISIP2007_FD_187696 | JGI IMG/M metagenome (GOLD analysis project Ga0209415, IMG submission 187696) | Peat soil microbial communities from Weissenstadt, Germany - SII-SIP-2007 (SPAdes) (version 2) | ecosystem: Environmental > Terrestrial > Soil > Wetlands > Peat | place: Germany...
CGTAGGGTCCCGCGAGGAAGTCTCCGGCCTCGGCATATCGACCGGAGCGGAACTCCTCCAGTGAGCAGTCAGGCGGGAGAAAGTGGTCCAGGAAGGCCTTGCGGGGGTACAGTGTCCCGGGACGGGCGTCTCCGCCGTCCCGTTGCACCATGGTGTCCAGGTAGTTCCACGAAGCGGGAAGGAAGTCCAGCTCGAACAGCGCTCCTCCCGTGGCATGAATGTAGGCGTTGAGCTCGGAGCCCTGGTACAGGTACTCGATGCCGTTGTCCAGGTCGTAGTCGACGCTCATGATGGACGGGACGAAGATTTCCGTTGCGCGCGTGATCTTCTCCGCTTCGATCAGGGAATGGTAGACCGCCTTCCTCAGCAGGTTGTCGTAGATCCCGCCTTCGACTCCCGACCAGTACGCGAAGTGGCACTGCCCTTTCCACAGCTCGTTCTGCGCCGCCTTTTTCTTGTACCTGTCCCCCCGGACCTGGTTCACGATCACATGGGTGTACATCATCTTCGCGTACATGAGCCACGCCTCGGGGTACCGGGTGAGGAACTGGCGGAAATGTCCGCCGACGACGAACCTCTCTGAATCTGACTCCGTGAGGCTCCTCTGCCGGGCCTCGAGGTATTTCCCGCGTACGTCGGGGGCAAGCGCCCATCCCATCATGTCCATGGACGACAGGGAGGGAACGTACAGTCGCTCGCCGGGCGGATGCTCTCTCAGGTATTGACCCGGGGTCGTTGCCTGGAGCCAGCCGCGGCTTTCCTCCGTCATACGGATGAACTTCTCCAGCCAGTCTCCCCTCAGGAAGCCCTCCGAGGCGGAGATCCCGTCCTCCAGCAGGATTGCGACGGGCGCGACCTCCCGGGGGCCGGATGAGGAACCTTCCGCAACCGACTTCAGGAATGAGATGACTGCGGCGGGATCTTCCCGCGCGGCCAGCGAGCGCAGATGGCCCGAGATGGGGAAAAGCGATATGATTTTGCCCTGGTCTTCGGCGATGGCGGGCCGGAGCACGCGGTCTTCCCGGACGCCGGCAATGCGGAACTGTCCGTCGTCCAGAAACGTGTAGTCGATCCCGCTCACCCGCAGGACCGATGCGAGGGAAGGCTCCCAGACCTTCTCCGCAATCCAGCACCCCCGCGGTCGGATCTCGAACCGACCCCGAAGCCACGTGGTCATTTTTTCGAGCTGCCCGAGCTTGTCGTTGGTCGGGATGAGGGAGAGGACGGGATCGAAGTATCCCCCGCCGAGCACCTCCACCTGCCCTCGCTTGACCATCTCCTCCAGGAGCATGAGAAACTCGGGGTGAAACTCCTCCAGCCACTCCAGGAGCACGCCGCTGTAATGCAGCACCACGGGAAAGTCCGGGTACCGGTAGAGCACGGCAAGCAGAGGCTTAAAGGCCTTCTGGTAACGTCTTTCCGCGGCGTTTTGATCCGTGCCGATGGGGATGTGGTTGTGCGTGCCCAGGATGAGCTGGACTTTTCCCATGATCTGTTTTTCCTACCACCCCTGAAAGAGCCGGGAGAGAAAGGCCCTGTCGAATGCCATGAAGGCGTACGCAAGAAGCCCCGCGGATATGAGGTGCAGCGGCAGGCCGCGCAGCCATTCCGGCACCTTTTCCACCTCCAGCCGCTCGCGGATTGCCGTCAGCAGGGTGAGCGCGATGAAGAACCCTCCGCCGGCGGCAAGCCCCACGACGAGGCTCTGCAACGCGGTGAAGCCGCCCTTCGCGGCTATCAGGACAACCCCCAGGGTGGCGCAATTGACGGCTATCCCGGCCAGGGGAATCCCCGCGGCGCGTAGGAGCTGGGGGACGGCGCGGCGCGCCACGACATCCAGGAGGCCGGCCAGGCCCGCAACCGCCAGGACAAATGCGGGAGTTCGGAGGAACTCCAGGCCGAGGGGGCGAAGCAGGAAGGATTCAAGCGCCCACGCGGCAAGCGCGGACAGGCTCATGAGCAATGCGGTTGCCGCCGAGGTGCCGGCGGTGGCGCGCATTCCCCCCGGCGATCCGACGCACGGGCATATCCCCAGGAGCCGCGAAAGCACGATGTTGTCGACCAGCGAGAATGTGAGGATGATCCCGAGCAGGCTCATGCGCGCTCAGCCCCCTTCACCCGCCGCACAAGCCGCGCGGCGCCTGCCAGGTAGCCCAGGCAGAGAAGGCCGCCGCCCGCGTAAACCAGGGCGCGTGCAGGGGCAAGGGAAATACCGCCCACGGCGATGGTCCCGCCAAAGGAACCTATGGGGAAGAGCGTTATGGTCCCGGACCCAAGGGTTTCGCGGATGAGAGAGATCACGATCAGGGAGAGGGCGAATCCCGCGCCAAGACCGCTGGCCTGCCCCAGCGACCTGCCGATTTCTCCAGGACCCGCCGGTTCCTGGGAGCCCCTCCCCGCGAGGCGGTCCAACACGATGCAGTTCACGGCGATGAGCGGAGCGTATATTCCCAGGCCGGCGCTCTCATCAGGGGCGAATGCCCCCAGAACCAGCTCGAAGCTGGCCGTGAAGCAGGAGGCGAGGAACAACAGGCTCAGCCAGTCCGTCATGTGCCCCGTGCCGGACCCTGGAAAGCTGAAGGCCTTGAGGATTTCCAGGCTGAGGCGCGTGAGAAGCAGGACGAGGATGAGCCCCGCTGACATCCACAAGGCATCGATCACCCGGCCGGTCACCGCCGCTGCGGGGCAGAGGCCGACCAGCATCACCGCGACGGGATTGTTCCGGAACAATCCGCCCGACCGTGTTGAGGGACCATTCATCCGATGACTCCCTTTCCCGCAGAACGAACCCGGGGCTGGGTGAATCTGTCGATGAGGGGCGCCACGGCATTGCCCAGGAGGATGGCAAGCGGGACCCCGTCCCCCAGGGTCCCGAAGTATCTGAGAAAGAACGTGAGAACGCCGAGGCTTGCGGCAAGGATCAGGTTCCCCCGCAGGGTCAGGGGAGAGGTTACGGGGTCCGTTGCCATGAAAAAGGCGCCGAGAACGAGGCTGCCGGAGAAAAGCTGGAACAGCACGCCGCCGGCAAGCCACCCGCGTCCCATCGGCAGACCGCCGAAAAGCTGCGCCGCGACACAGAAAGTCACGAGGTACGTCACGGGAACCTGCCAGCGGATGACGCGGCGCACAATGAGGTACGCCGCGCCGATAAGGAGCAGAGGAACCGATATTTCCCCGATACCCCCCGGCACCGTGCCGACCAGCATGTCGAAAACACCACGGGGCAAGGAAGCACCAAGAAGCGAAAGCACGTGGTCGTTCACCCAGGTCACCACCCGCCCGTCCGTCGCGCTCCAGGGGTAGCCATGCGCCCCAAGGACGGCAAGCAGGCCTCCGCTGCCGGCTTTCCCGCCGGCGAACGCATCCCTGAGGGCAGCCAGAGGAGCCACGGCGGAACCCGCGCCCCTCACCGGGAGCCAGCGGCTCATGGAGTCGCTCCATGAGAAGAGGGCAAACACGACCCCTCCCAGCGCCGGGTTCATCCAGTTTCGGCCGAGCCCGCCGAAGCTTTGCTTGACCACCATGATCCCGAACGCGGAGGCGGCCGCGGGGACATACAGCGGCACACCGGGCGGCATCAGCATCCCCACAAGCAGCCCGGTCACCATGGCGCTGCCGTCCCGGACCGTGATCCTGCCCCAGGCCAGGGACGTGATGAGCTCCGCCAGCAGGGAAACGCCTGCGGCCATCCCCAGGACGCGGAGCGCCGGCAAGCCGAAGAGGAACACGCCCCACGCCGCGGCCGGCAGCAGGCAGCAGGCGACGCTCCAGTTCAGGCGAGCCGAGCTGACAAGCCCGCGGAGATGGGGCGCCGGAGAAACCGCGAGAGCCGGGGGGGATGCGACGTCCGGGTGAGGCTCAGCCATTGTTGCTCAGGGCTCCTGACCTTTTCCCGCGGCGCAGGCTGTCCGCCAGGGGTATCCTGGACGGACACGCGAAGGAGCAGCACCCGCATTCCGTGCAGGAGGAAAGCCCTTCCGCGAGCGCGGCCGTCACGTCGCCCCGCTGGATGAGCTTGTGCAGGCGCGTGGGAACGAGCCCCCAGGGGCAGGCTTCAACGCATGCTCCGCAGCGGATGCACGGGAGCTCGGGGCCGGTTCGCGCTTCCGCCTGCGTGAACGCCATGACCCCCGACACGCCCTTGGTCACAGGGAAATCCAGGGAGGATATGGAGGCTCCCCGCATGGGCCCGCCCAGGACAATCTTGCCCGGCGCTTCCGAAAGGCCCCCGCATTCTTCGAACAGATCACCCACCCGGGTTCCCACGCGGACCTTCAGGACGCCGGGCCTCCTCACAGCGCCCCCCGTGACCGTGACGCATCGCTCGATCAACGGCCTGTCGAATGCAACGGCCTCGTAGACGGCAAAGAGCGTTGCGACATTCAAGACGACGCACTCCGACCCGTCATGCGCAACGCCGTTGGAAGCGGCGTGAGCGAGAACCGAGGCGCGAACCAGCTCCTCGTGTCCCTGAGGGTAGCGCGCCGAAACGCCGATCATCTGGAACCCCCGGGCGATGTCATCGAACGCCTCTTTGAAAAACGGGATCAGCTCCTCCTCCGATGGCTGACCGATGACCAGGACGACGTTGGCGGCTTCAAGGATCTTCTGGCAGATGCGCATCCCCGTCACGATCTCCCGGCTCCTCTCACGCATGAGGGAAACATCCGCATACAGGGATGGCTCGCACTCTATCCCGTTGGCGATCAGAAACGCCACCTGCCGACCAGGCTGACGGGCCAGCTTGATGTGGGTCGGGACAAGCCCACCGCCCAGGCCAACCACCCCGGCGGCGCGGATGCGCGCCAGGAGGTCGGACCGGGAGAGCTTCTCCCAGTCGTTCGTGGCGCGAGGCTTTCCTGTCCGGTCGAACTCACCACCGAGCTCGACGAGCGCCGCCACGGAGACCGTCCCGTCCGCGCCGGCCCTCCGATCCACCCTCACCACGGTGCCGGGAATGGATGAATGGACGTTAGCGGAGCGAGCCCCGTCCGCCTTCCCGATCAGCATGCCCTCCTGAACGCGGTCACCCGGGCGCACCAGGCATGAGGCAGGGGTGCCTGCATGCTGGAGCATGGGGATGAGGGCGAATGCCGGAACCGAGGCGTTGGTGATACGCTGCGCCCCGGGCGAAAGATTGACCGACGGCGGGGTCACCCCGCCGGTCGAGAGAAATGGCTGCTGTCTCTTCATGGAATCTGGTCTCGCCGCGCTTCTCCATTTAAGCGCCAAAGATTGCCGCGGATCAAGAGTCCCAGGCGCAGATCCCTTCCCAACAGGAGAAGGAGCGCGCAGAAAGCAAGAGCAGTGAATGGCAGCTCTCCCGCCAGCGCCCGGGCGGGGCCGCGCACCGCTGCTTCAACGGGCCGGCCCTGGGACAGGAGCAGCGCGTCGAGGCTGGCCGAAGCCGGGTGGGCGCTCACGCTGGCGAGCCAGGTCGAATCGAATACCTTCACGGTCCGCAGCCTGGCGCGAACGACGCCGGTGATCGGGTTGACCAGGTATTCCTGTCGATAGACGCGTTCATCGGGCGCCGGTTCTCTCCATTTCCTTCCGAACCCCACGGTCTGTTGGTAGGCCTCATGCGCGACCAGGTCCGAGAAGTCCGGCAGCCGGTCCGCTTTGGAGCCCTGCCGAAGGCGGGCCACGGCATCCCAGGAGAACTCGTGCGCTCCCGAAACCGCAATCGGAGCCGGGAAGGCCCCGCCCCGAGAGAGAGGGACAAGAACGACGATTGCGATCGAGAAGAGCGCCAGGGACAGGGCGCGGTGTCCTCCTTTTCCGGGCTCCCTGCCACTCCTGACGAGGGGGACCGCCGCGAACACGAGCGCCCTTCGCCACTCATCAGCGGCCTGCCTCACCACGGGGGCTGCGAGCACGACGAGCAGAGAACAGAGAAACGGCGCAACGGGTTGCAGAAGCATGGCGAGCGAACGACCATTCACGAGGAAAAAGACGAGCAGGGAAATGACGCCTATGCCAAGGTAGCGAAGAAGGGGTCCCCTTGATCTGCCCAGATCGGTCCAGCTCTTCCCGGCAAAGGCAAGACGCATTCGCAGGAGGGGAAGGCAGAACGCGAGAAGACAAAAGGAGAGAGCCAGCAGGGAAGGGCCGCTCGCAAGGATGGCGGGAACCCAAAGGAGCGACACCGAGGCAAGCGCTGGTGGCCAGCGGCTCCGTCTCTGTGTGCCCCGGCTCATGAGCGCGGCGAATGCGATCAGCGCGACCAGGCTGATGAGCTTCTCCACCGGATCGAAGTCCACCAGCCGCCAGGCGCTCCGCGCTGGAGGACCCAACATGCTCCACAGGCTGAAGTAAAGACGGAGGGACATGAAACGCGCGGGGACGTACAGCGCGTGCTGCTCAGCTTCTCCCGAGGTCACCGTGAAATAGCCGGCCATCCTGTCGATGTACGGGTCACGCCGCGGATCCAGGGGATCCAGGCGCTCGCGAAGGCCGGCGTAGGCAGACCGAACGCTGGAGGAAAAATCGTAGAAATCCACCGTTGCGGTGCGCTCGGAGACAATTCCAGGACCGAGCCGCTCGAGGGCGCCCGGCATCAGAGTGTCCGCCGGGCCGCCCACGCGGACCAGGAGCGTGTAGTAGCCGCGCCAGAGGCGGCTTGGCTTAGGCGTGACGAACGGCGCGAAGGGTATCCAGAGCACAACGAGCACAAGAAGCGCCACCGCAAGCACCGGAAGCACGGAAGGCATGAGCGACCGTTTTCCGGCTGCGACCGGCGGCGCCTCCTGGGCCGGCCGGCGCTTCTTTCGAGGCGTGGAGGGTTTTGGGCGCCCGGTGGACCCCTGCGTGCGCTGCTGGGGTCGGGCCCGCTTCACGGCAGCCGCTCGGCTCACAGCGTGCAGAATGCCACCGCTATGAAGAATCCTAGCAGGGCGCCGACAAAGACCTCTGAGATGGTGTGGCCATGGATCTCCTTCACGGGCTTGCTCCTGAGGGTGTGATTTCGCGAAAGATCGCGGATGAGCTGATTGATCACCCGGGCCTGAGCGCCGGCAGCACGCCGGACTCCCAGGGCATCCCGGAACGTGAGCAGGGCGTAGAACAAGGTCACAAAGAACAGCGTCGAATCCACGCCTTCAACGAAGGCGGCCGCCGTGGCAAGAGATGAGACGACCGCGGAGTGGCTGCTGGGCATGCCGCCGGTGGACCACAGGATGTGGATGATGATCTCCTTTGCCGTGCGCGGCCTGTTGCGAACGAGCATGATGCAGGACTTGAGGACTTGCGCGATGAACCAGCTCGAGAAGGCGGAAAGAAACACCGGGCTCGCGAGTGCCCTCGAGAGGAGGCCCATGGCGCTGTGAGAGAGCATCGGCCGAGTTTCCCTTGATGCCTCCTGGATGTCAAGGCGCGCGCAATTCCGCGCAATCCTTGACACCCCCTGCCGACGTTACTACTATTCTGCGCTACATGGCGCAGGCAAGGAACGAGGCCACCGGTGAATGGCTGCACGCCGGAAAATCCGCAATCAGCATGTACGGGAATTTCTTCTACTGGCTTTTCCGGGAGCCCTTCCCTGTCCGCCAGCTCGGCAACCAGATCGTCCTGGTCATGCTGGATGCCGTAGCCGTCAACACGGTGACAGCCGTGGTCATCGGTCTGATCATGGCCTGGACCGCCGGCTGGAACGGGATGAAGTTCAGCGTGGTGAACTGGTCAGGGGCCGCAACGGTCTACCTGCTCCTCTCGGAAGCGGTCACCATGTTCGGCGGGCTTGTCTTTGCGGCCAAGATCGGGACCGCCTTCACGGTGGAGATCGGCTCCATGCAGATGAGCGGGCAGCTGGATGCGCTGCGGCTCATGGCCGTGGAGCCCGTCCAGCATATCGTCATCCCGCGCGTGCTCTCCTCCATCGTGTGCCTCGTCTTCCTCAACATGATCAGCCAGGGAGCGGCCATCATCGCGGCCATGGTCGCTGTGCGGTGGTGGTTCGACGTCTCGTTCACGATCTTTCTGCAGCACGTCTTTCAGATCCTGCGGTATCCCATCCTCACCAACTCCTACATCCGCTCCGCCATCATGGCCTTCTTCATTGCCATAAACGCCTGCGGTCTCGGGTTCAATTTCAAGGGCGGGGCCGTCGAGCTGGGCAGGACCACCACCAAGTCCATCGTGCTCAATTTCATTTTCGTGATTTGCATCGACTGCCTCTACGGAGTCATGGACCAGCTGACGGGCTGGAGCTCCATTTGATCCGCATCCGGGACCTCACCTTCGCCTTTCCCGAGAGGCCCGTTCTGCGGGACCTGAGCCTGACAATCGAGGAGTCCCTCACCACCGTTGTCATCGGCGCGAGCGGGATCGGAAAGTCCGTGCTCCTGAAATGCATCACGGGTCTGCTCAACCCGCAGGCCGGCAGCATCACCATCGACGGAGACGAGGTTGTGGGCGCGGAGCGCAACGACCTCCTGCGCATGCGGCGCAAGACGGGCATGCTCTTTCAGGAAGGGGCGCTTTTCGACTCGTTGTCCGTGCTGGAGAACGTTGCGTTTCCGCTTTCCTACCACAAGCTGTTCCCCGCGAGGGAGATCGAGCGCAAGGTGATGGCGTACCTGGACCTCGTCGGCATGGCGGAATACGCGCACGCCATGCCGAGAGAGCTCTCCGGGGGAATGAAGCGCAAGGTCGCCGTGGCGCGCGCCATGATCCTCGAGCCCCGCTACCTGCTGTACGACGAGCCCACCGCGGGGCTCGACCCGTCGTCCTCGGCGGTCGTGGAGGCCATGATCATGCGCCTGCAGGCCGAGCGCTCCATCACGTCCCTTGTCGTGACCCATGACATCGATCTCACCCGCTACATCGCGGACAGGATTGCCTTGCTGGAAGACGGCCATATTGTTGCTCTCATGACGCGAGATGAGGCGTTCCAGGAAGGTTCGCCGGTCTACGAGCATTTTATCGAGAACCGTGAGAAAATCAGGCAGGAGAAGGTCAGTGAAGGCCAATAGAATCATCCGTGTCATCGTCATCGTCATCATTGCGCTCGCCACCGCAACGTTCCTTTTCCTGCTCATGAACAACTTCCAGTTCACCCGCGGGGTCTCCGTCCGTGTCCACTTCACGAGCATCGGAGATCTGAACACCGGATCCTGGGTCAGGAAAGCGGGCATCAAGGTGGGATCGGTCACCGGACTGACTCAGGCGCCGGATGAGAAGACGGTCATCGTGACTCTGGCCTTCCGGCCCGGGCAGATGGTGCGTCAGGGGGACCAGTTCGCCCTGGTTTCAAAGGGCATCCTCGGTGACGTGTACATCGAGCAGCACCCCGGGCCCATCGATTCGCCCCCGGCGAAAGAGGGGCAGCTCTTTGAAGGCCAGCCGTTCTTCAGCCTCTCCGACCTTCTGGGCGGGGAGACCATGGGAATGGTGACGGACATCGCATCCAGCATCAAGGACATCGTCGGCATGCTGAAGAAGAACCAGGGCGCCCTGGACAGCTCCATCCGGGACATTCAGAAGACCACGGAGAACGTGCGCATTGTCACCGACCGGGCCGTTCAGCTCACTGACTCCGTCCCGCGCCTTGCCAACGAAATAGCGACCTCCGTTGACGAGCTCCAGGCCACCGTGAATGACGTGGCCGTCACCACCCATCGACTGGTGGCGCGGATGGAGACCAACCTGACCACGAGCTCGGATGACCTGGCCGCATCCATGAAGAACATCCGCCAGACATCCGCCGAGATCCAGGGAGCCGTCAACGGGCTCACGGCGCAGAAATCGGTCATCTCGACTCTCAGCTCACCCCAGGTCGCACAGAGCCTGGATTCCACCGTGAAGAACCTGGAAGAGATCTCGAAGAGCCTTCTTGCCGTGTCCAAGGATACTGAAAAAATCGTCGAGGGAGTGCGTATCATCATAGAACAGAAGTAAGCCGCTTTTGTCCGTTCATGCCGCTCAGCCTTTCCGTCTCTTGACAAATCGTACGTATACGTATATGTTGCATGTTACTTAAACCTATTCGAATACCTTCACGTCAGAGGGGGGGCATCATGATCAGGAAGATCACCATGATCGAGCCGAAGAACGATCACCTGCATATCTATTCCCAGTATGAGCTTCCTCGCCTGGGAGGAGTGCTCCTGGCAACCCTCATGAGGAACCACGGCTACCAGGCGGAGGCTCTTTTCATGGAGAGCAGGGAAGTGCGCGCCCGGCAGACGGAGACAGACCTCGTGGGCATCTCCACCATCACCCCGACCTCCCGCAGCGCCTACGATCTGGGAGACCTCTTTCGCGCGCAGGGCACACCCGTCGTGTTCGGCGGCCCTCACGCGAGCTTCCTGCCCGAAGAGGCCCTCGAGCACGGTGACTACGTCATTGCCGGAGAAGGGGAGACTGGGTTCCCCATGCTCGTTGACGCCCTGAACGGAAAGGGCTCGCTGTCCGACGTACCGGGGCTTGTCTGGAAAGAGAACGGGACAATCCTTCGCAATCCGACGGCGCCTCCTATAGAGGACCTGGACTCCCTCCCCTTCCCCGATTTTTCCCTCCTGGACATGGGCTCCAGGAAAAAAATGGGAATCCAGGGACCGGGGCGCTCCACCGTCCCCATGCAGACCTCCCGCGGCTGTCCGTTCGACTGCACCTTCTGCTCCGTCACCGGCATGTTCGGCAAGCGCTATCGTCACCGTTCGACGGAGAATATCATCGCGGAGCTCAGCCAGTACGATCGCAAAGAGAACATCATATTCTTCTACGATGACAACTTCGCCGCGAACCCCCGCAAGACAAAGGAGCTGCTGCGGGAGATGATCCGGCGCAAGCTTGGGTTCGAATGGTCCACCCAGGTGAGATCCGACATCGCCAAGGACCCTGAAATGCTTGACCTGATGGTCCAGGCAGGATGCACCTCCCTGTACATTGGCTTCGAGTCCGTGGATCCGCAGGCCCTGCGGGAAATGAAGAAGAGCCAGTCCGTGGACGACATCCGCTTTGCCATCCGCGAGGTCAGGAGGCGCAGGATCCACGTGCACGGAATGTTCGTCTTCGGCTTCGATTCCGACACCCCTGCCAGCGCCCGCGCGACAGTGGATTTCGCAATCGCTGAAAAAATCGACACGACGCAGTTCATGATCCTGACGCCCCTTCCCGGGTCCGGCTTCTACAAGCGAATGGTCGCGGAAGACAGGCTTCTGGACACGCAGTGGGACACCTTCGACGCTCATCACGTGAAGTTCATTCCGAGGGGGTTCACTCCGTGGGAGCTCCAGAACGCCCAGATCGAGGCGCACTCCCGGTTCTATTCGCTTCTGCGGGTCGCCGCGCGGCTCTTGCGGGGAAGATTCGGCGGGTTCGTTGTCGGCTTGTACGCACATGCGTTGAACAGGAGCTGGCAACGGCAGGAGCATGACTACCTTGCCTGGATCCGCCGGCTGCGCCCGGATGTCATCTTCGGCCACGACCCCTGGAAGCGTTACCGGCT
>Ga0209415_10017387_pt1 | contig 11449 bp, 13 predicted proteins | sample PeaSoiSIISIP2007_FD_187696 | JGI IMG/M metagenome (GOLD analysis project Ga0209415, IMG submission 187696) | Peat soil microbial communities from Weissenstadt, Germany - SII-SIP-2007 (SPAdes) (version 2) | ecosystem: Environmental > Terrestrial > Soil > Wetlands > Peat | place: Germany...
ATCGGCCTGTGGCCCCGCTTGTCGCGCATCGAAGAATACGGGGCCCTAGAAGGTCAAAGGGTGCCGCGTCTGGAACAATGGATGCGACGCATGGGCCTTCGGCAATCTGTAAAATCGGTGCTGAATCCTGCAGGATGAGTGCATAAAGAGTGATGCCGACGGTTTGCCGCCAAGGCCGTTTTTCGATAGCCACGGCATCAGTCTGGGCCGCGATCATGTTGGCGTAGCTTCACCAATACCTGATCGGAATTTCGAAAGAGCGTTCGTGCCACCCTTCGGCAGACGTCGAGCTCAGCAAGCGAGATATCTTCAAAGAGAAGGTCATTGATCGATCGTACGAAGGGTGCGACAGCGACGACCGCCGTTTCGCCGGCCTTCGACAGCGATACGAGTACGCTGCGGCGGTCCGCGATGCTCGGGCGCTTGACCATTAGGCCCTTTCGGACCAGTCGGCCCACCTCTGTGGTTGCGTGCGTTGGCGCCATCGCGACATGCTCGGACAGATCTCGAATGCTTACTCCGTCGTTACCCTGCCGATAGGCGACCCCAATCAGGACCGCGTACTGGCTGGCCGTCAAATCAAGCGACCGGCCGAAAGCTTCGCGGCATGTCAGCAGTCGACCGACGCATTGGACCAGCGAGTAGATGGTCTCGCGGAACGTCGCGTCCGACCCGCCCCGCAGATAATCAGAGCGTGAGATCGTTGCAGGCGGCCGGTAGTCAAGCGTCGCTCGTTGTCGTTTCGTCGCGATCCTCGGCATTCCTGTCAGCTTTCTTTCCGCAAAGCGGGATGGGTTCATACCTCGAATTGGCTTCTAGCTCATCGCTGTCGCCTTCGTCACTTTGCCGACACTGCAGGAGGTGGTGATGGCGGATTGACAGGCTTCGGAATTTTATGTACATGATGTATATAAGCGGCTATTCCTCATTGGCCAGCGATACACAAGGCACGAGCGAAGACGAGTTGCCGCATGGCATTGGCCGACCCAATCTCAATACCACCCTCTAAAAGCGTTCCGCTGCGCACTGGCGCCGCGTTTCTGGCTGAATTGAGGGACCGTCCGCGCACGATCGTCATCGATGGCGAGCAAATCAAAAAACCTACCGAGCATGCGGCTTTCCGTCATGCGGCCAACACCCTCGCGCGGCTCTTCGACCATGCGGCTGCGCCGGAGCACCGTGAGTTGATGACGTTCGCCTCACCCGACACGGGTGGGCCAGTTTGGCGTTGCTATCAGATCCCCCGCTCGCACGCGGATTTGCGGGCCAAGCGCCTGGCAGCGGAAGCCTGGGCGGAGCAGACCTTCGGGCTCATGGGCCGCACGCCTGACCATGTTGCAAACTTTTTCGCCGGCTTTGCGGCGAAACCGGAAATCTTCGCGGCTGGGGGTGCGGAGTTCGGCGAGAACGTCGCCAACTTCTACAGGCAAATACGCGATCACCATCGCTATGTGGCCTACGCGATCGTTCCGCCACAGATTGACCGTAGCAAGCCGGCGCATCAGCAATCCGATCCGACTCTTTACGCTGGCGTTGTGAAAGAGACCGATGGCGGCATCGTGATTGCGGGCGGTCAGCAGCTCGCGACCGCGGCAGTCTTCGCCGACTATTTGCATCTTAGCTGTATCCATCCGCTTCATCCCGGAGACGAAAACTACGCAATCAGCGTCGCCATTCCGATCGACGCCGCCGGATTGAAGCTCTATTCGCGCCGCGCCTTTGCCCTTCAGGCTACCAGCGCCGAGGATTATCCGCTGAGCTCGCGCTTCGATGAGACTGATTGCTTCGTGGTGCTGGACAACGTCTTCGTACCGTGGGAGCAGGTGTTCGCTTATCGCAATCTCGACGTCTGCTTTGCCCAATGGTGGAAGACGCCCGCACACCTTTATGGGAATCATCAGGCGCAGGCGCGCTATGCCATGAAGTTACGGTTCTTGCTCGGCCTCGCGAAGCGCCTGAACGAGGCCACGGGCAATGACCGCGTACCGGCCGTGCAAATCGAGATGGGTGAACTCGCTGCCTACGCATCGATCGTCGAAAGCATGCTCCACTCTCACGAGACAAGCGGCTCGCTCGACGAGAAAGGCGTGTTGTGGCCATCGCGGACCTCGCTTTACGCCGTCATGGCGCTCCAATCGAAGATCAATCCGCACATGATCGACATCGTGCGCGAGCTCACCGGCGCCGCAATGATCAGCTTACCGTCGTCAGTCAAGGATTTCCTCAATCCCGAAGTCGCGGCTGACGTCGAACGTTACTATTGCTCTGGCGTCATGCCCGCACGCAATCGAGTCGCGCTGATGCGTTTGGCCTGGGACTTCATAGGCACGGAATTTGGCAACCGCCACCAGCAATACGAAAAGTTTTACGGCGGCGCATCGTATCTCGTGAAGCTCAACATGTTTCGTGCTTACGACTTCGAGCGTGCTGGACGTCTTGTGGACTCAGCATTGAACCTGCCGCCCCTCGACGCTTAATCAGCACAGGGCGCGTATTGATCCTTCTCTTGCCGCGGGGAGAGTAAGTAGGGCGGCGACGCAGCCCTCAACCGATTCGCGCAGACACCGCCGCCCGGCTTGAGGCTTGCTTCTCGGTCTATCGGACCGTTCGGCCAGCCTTAGGTAAGCATCCGCCGAGGGCCGCCTGGACAGGTGGATGCTAAAGCCACGAGCATTGGCGTTAGCGTAATGGACATGATGATCGTGTCCACGATCGCGGTAATGGACACGATCGGGCATGGCGGTTCAGACGGAAGAACGTAACGACCGGACGGCAGGTGGCCGACGGCGGCGGCGAGCTTGGTCTCTTGAAGAGAAGCGGCGGATCGTCGCCGAGAGTCTCGAACCTGGTGCTTCGGCATCGCTGGTCGCGCGACGTCACGACGTGAACACCAACATGCTTTTCACCTGGCGGCGGCAGCTTGAGACCGGTGATGCGGCGCCAGGTCAGCCAGCGAGCTTTGTTCCGGCCGCGATCACCGCCGAGGCGTCGACCGCGCCTTGCCTGTGCGAGAGTGGCCGAATCGAGATCATGCTGGCGAGTGGCGCTCTGGTGATCGTTGGCACGGATGTGGACGAGGCGGCGCTGGCGCGCGTCATCAAAGTTCTGTCGCGGCAGCGATGATTCCGGTTCCGAGCGGGGTGCGGGTGTGGCTGGCGGTCGGGCAGACGGACATGCGTCGCGGGATGAACAGCCTCGCGCTCCAAGTGCAGGAGGCGATGCAGCGCGATCCACATGCCGGCGATCTCTACGTGTTCAGGGGCCGCCGCGGCAACCTCGTGAAGATTCTTTGGCATGACGGCATCGGCATGTCGCTCTATGCGAAGCGGCTGGAGCACGGCAAGTTCATCTGGCCGTCGCCGGCGAACGGGGTGATCGCCATTTCGGCCGCGCAGCTTGCTTATATGCTCGACGGGATCGACTGGAGGAATCCGCGCCTCACCTGGCGCACGCAGGCGGCCGGGTGAGCGACAAAAAATTTAGCGCCGGCGCAGATAGAACGCCTCAATCGGCGTGTTTTGTGATTCTCTATCGGTGTTGTGGACACCGAACCGCCCACCTCTCCGAAAGAGCTTGAAGCGCTGAAGGCGGCGTTGGCGAAGGCGCGGGCCGAGGCGGCGGCCGCCCAGGTCGAACTCGCTGCAGCCCGTGCCCAGCGCTCCGACGACCAGGCGTTGATCGCCCATCTGAAGCTCGAGATCGCCAAGCTCAACCGCCACCGCTACGGGCCCCACGCCGAGCGCACCGCCCGGCTCGTGGATCAGATGGAGCTTCAGCTCGAAGAGCTGGAGGCTTCGGCCACTGCCGACGAGATCGCCGCCGAGATGGCGGCGGCCAAGGCCAGGGTGACCGTCGCGCCCTTCACGCGTCACCGGCCCGCCCGCAAGCCATTCCCGGATCATCTGCCGCGCGAGCGGGTTATCTTTCCGGCGCCCGCTGCCTGCCCTAGCTGTGGCGGCACGCGGCTCTCGAAGCTGGGCGAAGACGTCACCGAGACGCTGGAGGTGATCCCCCGGCAATGGAAGGTGATCCAGCATGTGCGCGAGAAAGTCGCCTGCCGGGACTGCGAGGCGATCAACCAAGCGCCGGCGCCCTTTCATGTGATCCCCCGCGGCTGGGCCGGCCCCAGCCTGTTGGCAATGATCGCCTTCGAGAAGTTCGGCCAACACCAGCCGCTGAACCGTCAGGCCGAGCGCTATGCCCGAGAGAGCGTGCCCCTGAGCCTGTCGACGCTCGCCGACCAGATGGGAGCGGTGTGCGCCGTGATGCAACCGATCTTCGAGCGCATCGAGGCCCATGTCTTCGCCGGCGAGCGGCTCCATGCCGACGACACGACCGTGCCGGTGCTGGCCAAGGGTAAGACAGATATCGGCCGATGTTGGACCTATGTGCGCGATGATCGGCCGTTCGCGGGACCGGGGCCACCCGCAGCCGTGTTCTATTACTCGCGCGATCGTCGCGGCGAGCATCCGCAGGCCCATCTCGCCACCTATTCCGGCATCCTGCAGGCCGACGCTTACGGCGGCTACGATGCGCTCTATGAGTCGCCGCGAAGCTCGGGCCCGATCCTTCCGGCGGCATGTTGGGCCCACGGGAGGCGCAAGCTCTTCGAGCTGGCAGACATCGCCGAGGCCGCGCGGCGCAAGGCGCGTGGCAAGACCGCCGTCGTCTCGCCCATCGCTCTCGAGGCGGTAAAGCGCATCGACTCCTTATTCGCTATCGAGCGCACCATCACCGGCCGCTCGGCCGATGAGCGGCTGGCCGGCCGCAAGGAACTCAGCGCGTCCCTAATAGCCGAGCTGAAGGACTGGATGCGCGAGCAGCACGCCAAACTGTCGCGCCATGATCCTGTGGCCAAGGCGCTCAATTACATGCTCACGCGCTGGGAGGCGTTTACCCGCTTCCTCGATGACGGCAGAATCTGCCTGACCAACAATGCAGCCGAGCGAGCGCTGCGCGGCATTGCCCTCGGCAGAAAAGCGTGGCTGTTCTGCGGATCCGACCGCGGCGGACAGCGCGCGGCACAGATGTACACGCTGATTGTCACCTGCAAGCTCAACGACGTCGATCCGCAGGGTTGGCTCGCCGATGTTCTCGCGCGCATCGCAGAGCACCCCGCCCAGAAACTCGACGAACTCCTGCCATGGAAATGGCGGCCGCGCTCCACCGTGGCGGCTCAGGCGGCCTGATCGTGGCTGCGATCACCCGCGTCTACACGATCAGCTACGTCGCCGAGATGCTCGGCGAGAACGAGGACTGGCTCAGCGACATCGCAATCGATATGGACCCCGAAGATGGATGTTTGTGGGTCTACGGCGTCGGCGAGGATGGCGTAACCGCCTTCACTGACTTCGGCATTGAGAACCTGAAGCAGCTCGTCGCCGATCTACGCGCCGACGGCCGAGCGCCACCACCCAAGACCACCTAACCCGCGGTCCTCACCGGATGGATACAGCCTTAGTGGGCTCCGAGCGGGATCGCCGCCCTTCCCACCACCGCGCTCGATCCGCCCTGCAGTGCGGCTTCTCCCGCGGTCCCAGCGCTTATCGGGTCCGGGTCCCCATCGATGAGCTGTGGCGAACCGCTTGCACGGCCCTCCGCCTGCCTCCTTTTCTCAGGCGGCTGAACTCTGCATCTCCACGATCTTCTGAAACTCGGTGAGTATCTCTTGCTGGCGTTGAGCCAGGTAAGCGACGCGCGTGCGCGGCTGCTGGAACCGTTCACCGCCGTCGAGCTCGGCCAGTCCGGCAAGAGCGCGCGGGAGTGTCGACTTGCCGCCTCCATTTCGGCCGACGAGGCACACGCGGTCGCCGCGGGCAATTGCCACTGACACGTCCGAAAAGGTCGGCCGCCCGCCAAAGGTGACGTGAGCGTTCAGTAGGGCGAGGAGGGGAGGCGCAGGCATGCCCTCGTGTGGCGAAGCAAGTCCTGGGTGTCAATGAATGCGGTCGCGGCCAGCGGCAAGCGAATTCGCGCGCCCCGGCGACGCAAGCACCCGCCGGGGGCAACACCCGTCGTCGGCTGCGTTTCGCCACGGTGACCGCAGTACGATAAGCACACTGCCGTCGGCGCGGAAGCTCTGTCACTCGCTGTCTAACTCGTTTTCGAACGTAGGCTCGCGAAAGAGATCACGTCGCCCACGAATGGCCTACGCCGAGAAGGCATGGACTGCCGCGCACCAGGGGGTCCCTGGCATGAAGGAATTCTTGTCATCAAATCAGTTACTTAGGTTGCCATTTGTGGGGTAAACAACACGGGACTTAGATTGCAGATGCCAGTGCCTCTGACTCGAGATCCGTACCTAACTCGCACCCCCTTGATTTCAAAGGGGGATACCCCTGATTCCCGAAAGGCCCAGGGTCAGTTTACAGTGGTCGCCGAATCTCTTATCCGCAGGTTCATATCCTGCGCTGAAAGGCTACCAAGTGGCTGAAATTACGATGTCAATGCTGGTGCTTGACGTGCATGTCCGACTCAAGTCCGCGTTGCCGGTCGATTGCAACGATTGTCATCAGCACCAGGCATCGACGCTCAACATGGGCGGCGGAACGCGTCACCGGGGCTCCCTTTCCGGGGAGAGCGGCGATCTACATTCTCAACCCTCCCTACGATAACGCGAGTGTCAACGGCGAGCAATGCGCTCGCATCGACCGATGACATCGCGCATCCTGCAATGACTCTCATCGTACGACGAGCGGCGGCTAGGTTGACACTGACAATCTCGGCGACGGCGTCTGGCGGCTGGTGGTTGGGTAGTGACGGTGCCTCGGTGCCTCAGCGTGTCTCGGACCATTCGAAACGACGTCTGAGACACCAACAAATCCTTATTTATCAATGCTTCCTGCTCGTGTGTCTCAGTGGCTCAGACCATTCCCTTTAGTCGATCACGAGGTAACATCGTCATACGTCATACATACACAATACAAGAAGAAGCGAAAAAGTCGGTCAGAGGCACCGAGACACGAGACACCAGAACTAGCGGAACAGCAGGTCCATCGCTGTTTTCAAACCGCCCTGATATGCGGCCTTTAGCTCCGGTGTGCTCAGCTTGCTCCAAGCGTCGTGATCCCTCACGACCCAAAGCCTAACTCTCGTGCCGCGCCGGCCGCCGAGCCGAATTTGACCAAGGTATCGTGCACCCGCGGCCTTGAGCGCCTCAACGATGCGATAGCTATTCAAGTCCCTGCGATCGGCTTCGGGAAGGTCGGATCGACCCTGGCGCTCGATCTCCTCTACGGTCACGATGTCGTCGATGAACACGCCCTCTTGAGACTGAATTTCGCTAATGATGTATTGCCCAACGCTGCCGAGAGACGCCGTTATCATCTCTCCCTTCGCGGCGGTCCAGGGCGCCTGACCTTGAGCATCGAAATCCGCCGGCAATTTTCGGGTTTGGAGCATGTGGACGACCTCCGCGCAGCCGCCGTCGGTCAACCACTCGTGCAGGCGCTTGAAGTAGCCATCTTCGGCTAGCTGCTTCGCTTCCTTCGGCGTCATGGGCGACTGCAAAATGCAGAAACGGCGATCCGAATTGTCGAACTTGATGGCATCCGGCTCATTCGTCGTGAACCACCAACTGGAGAGGTTCCTTATTTGATATGGCTTCTTGTTCTTCTCGTCGACGTTGACCCAATCCGGCGGTGATGCGAGCCACGGTTTCAGCCTGTTCAGCACATCTCTCCCGCTTCTGGTATGAAGCTCCTGCACGACGATTTGCTCGTGTGGAAGGTAGCCGTTGAACGACTTGGTCAGATCGTCGGCCGCGATGGACCAAGCATTTTCCCCGAAGTAGTCGAGCAGCGGCTTAAGCAGCGTGTCCTTTCCGACGCCCGGCGCCCCGAGAAGGATCAGGTGCCAATTCGGCTTCGTTCCACGATGCTGGACCGCGTAGGCCATCTTATTGAGCAGCAGTTCCTGATCGACCTTGTCGGGGAACACTCTGTCGAGGAGGTCCATGTACAGCGCGGCATTGCCTTCCCTAGTGACGAATTCGTGCTCGCGCCAGGTGTTGACCAGCTTCAGGCCTCCATGCTCGACGATCAAATCGGCGCCGGGCCAGTAGGTCTCGTTGTGAACGAACCGACGGCGCGAGGTATCGGTCTGATATTGAATGGCGGCATTCGAGTTCTTCTCGGTGGGATCACCGATCTCAGGATGCCGAAGTTTGACGTTTTTCTCGCTGACCATCACGTGCTCGTGCAGATCAAAGAACGCCTCCTGCTTCTCTACCCAAAGGTATCGGTCGAAAAAAGCGCCCCAAATATCGGCCCTCCACCGAATCCGTTCGTTAGCCTCCTTACCGAATTTGTCCAGGGCAGACTCGATCGCGGCGTCCAGATAAATATCGCTGGCATAGCGCTCGAGGTCGCCTTCACGACCTTCCCGCTTCGGCGCCGTGCTGATGGCGTCCCGAAGCTGGGCCTTGAGGGCAGGGCGGTCGAATTCCGTTCCATGTTCGTAGACGTAGGCAGCCACAGCCCTGGTGAGAGGCTGGTGGAAGCCGAAATGCTTCTTGCCGCCATCGTCTCCGAGCATCTTCAATTTTTCGTCGAACCCATGCGCTGCGGCGAGCGGGTCGAGGCATAGTGCCTTGTAGCCGTCGTCCGCTTTCGCTCTCTTGTTCCCGTGCCGACCGACCCCGATAGGCGCTTGGGGTATTTCCGGGACATGAAGCGTGGCCTCGTGCCTCGCGCCCTGCCGAAGCCCTGTGCGTTCCGCGATAGGGTTGTCGACGCCATCGAAGACGGGAGCTGCGGTGTAGTGCACCTGCACGTCGTTGAACATGGCAGTGTCGATGTGGTTCTCGTGCGACCGCAGCCACTCGTTCGAGAAGTACCACGCCTTCAATTCGGCCCCCGGTCATCTGCCGATCGAGGAAGAACCAGAAATGCGCGGAGACAAGACCGGCGCCCTGCATGCCGGTGCTTGAGGACCACTGCCACACGCAAGTGACATCTCTCAGTTCAGGGGGCAGAGCATTCGTGACGAGGTATTCGATGACTCTGGTAGGATTGGTAATCGGATCATAACCCTCAGGCAGAGGCACCTTGTCGAGGTCGAAGAACACCCACCGTTGCCCATCACGTTCCTCGAACCAGATCTGGTCGCCATTGTCCTTGTCGGGGTGCTTCATACGCCGCACGGGCTGGCTGATGTCGACTTCCGGCGCCGGATAGCCGCGGATCAGGCAGGCGCGGGGGTCGCCCTCGAGCGTCTTGAGCAGCGAGTGGAACTCGAAAATGTTGGCGACCGGGCGCGGGTGCACCATGTACCAGGTCGGGCTATCGCAGCCGATTTTTACGAGCTTGCCGTCAGCGCCCTTGACCCATCGTTTCGTCGCCACATGCTGGTCGCCGCATTTGAGGACCGAGATTGTCGAGGGCAGCGACGGCTTGACCTCGCGGACAGGGGCGCTCACCGCGCCACCAGGCCATCACGACAACGATCCCCTGGCGTCGGCGGCAACGGGGGCAATTGTTGCCATCGATGGACACTGCCACGCACCAACTGCCACAGCGTTCCGTCGTCGGCCACGGCATAAAGGGACTCGCCGCTCTCATCGCGGGCATTAGCGACGTGAATGATCTTGCGGGTCATGATGATTACCTCCTCAACCACAATTTCGGTGAGCTTGATCGCGGTGACATTCACGCCGTCCTCCTGGCTTTGGCGTGATCGCGATGGCCGCCGCGAACTGCCTCGATTTCGTGGCTTTCCAGCCACGCGGGTAGCTTCGCCAGGTCGTAGAGGACGCACTTGCCGATCTTGATCTTCGGCGGTCCGACGCGACGAGCGTCCCAGCGCGCGAGGGTTCGGACGCTGACGCGAAGACGCGCAGCTAGGTGAGTCGCGCTCAGATATTGCTTCTCACCGAACTCGACATCGGTGTTGGTGGTGCGCGATGCAGGAGAGTGTCGTGTCGTGCGGTTCGTCGGCATGGCTGCATCTGTCCCTGTGTGGGCGTTCAACAGCAGCCAATATGCGCGTCACGATTTGGGGAAAAATCAAAATAATCCGACGTAATTATTCCCCAAAGAATGCGTTCTGGATCCGAGCGTTATTCGGCGAACATCTGGGCAAGAAAGTCGTCTGATCGTTCTTGGTGGTTTTTGATCGTGCGATAAACCTCCCGTGCCCTTGCGCCCCTACGTCCAATCAGATCGTTCATTTCCTTCTTGTACCTGCTGCGCTTTGCCGCAGTTGGAAGTTCTTGCGCCTTCTTCTGCAGGTAGCTCTCCAGTTTGGACCAGCCGTTCGGCCAGGGCCGCGAATAGCTAACTTTAGCTGCCGTCATAATGTCGGCAATGCGTTGGCCATCCCTAGTAAGTATGGCAGGACGTCCGCGTCCAGGGGCCGGGATCCCAGACTTCTTGACGATGTCGGTCGCCGCGGCCACAGATCTTTTGGCCGCATTCCGTAACACGTCAAAGGCGCGCTTCCCCGCGATCAGTGGACCACGTTCCGATCTTTCTTTCTCTCGCCGCTCTGCCTCTTGGGGCGTGGCAACGTCAATTGCGCTGATCGCCGCTATCGCTCGTGGACTCGCCCACTCGTGGTCGTGCGCCGCCAGGAAAAGGAGCGCTCTCGCGAGCTGAAGGTAAAACACGTCCTCATTTGGGGCCCGTGTCTGATCGGATGACCCATGTAAGAGCTCGAGATCAATTCCGTGGTGGCGCGCGACAACGGCGAGCGCCCCATCGTATGTAGGGTGGTCCGAGGGATTACGCGTCTGTACCGGTGCTCTTGCACCATCGGTCTTGTCTGTCATTGGACTCCGAGTCTCGGTCCGTTTTCGCGCCCGCGGGCGCCTTACGAGCCTTCCGGTCTTAGCGAGAGGTTGATGCATCGCCGACCAGCTTTCCTACTCGCTCTGTCGCGGCCCGAAGTGGATCATCAAGCAAGTGAGCATACCTGGCGGTTGTTCCGGGCTGGGTGTGTCCCAGAAGAGCACCAATGATCGGCAGCGATTCTCCGCCAGAGGCCAGCACGCTTGCGTAGCTATGGCGCAAATCGTGAATCCGCACCGTCGCCTTCCAGACCATGACGGGCTTGCCCTTGCGGTCCAGGACGGGCCGCCCCGCTTTGGTCTTCTTCTCGACCCGGACCGCGAGGCCAGCAACGCGGCACACCGACAGCCAGGCGCGCTTGAGCTCGGTCAGGGGCTGCTCGGCGATGGTTGCCGTATCGGGGGTTCCACGCCGGCGGCGAACCTTCTCCACATCCGCGGGAAACAAGAACGACGTGGTGGCGGCCTTCTTCATCGCCTTCAGCAACAGGACGGCCGCAGCCGAAAGAGGCACGCGGTGTTCCCGCTGCTGCTTCGTATGTGCCGAAGGCTTGGTCCAAACACCTCTGTCCAGGTCGAACATCTCCCAGGTGGCGCCGAGCACTTCCGATCGGCGGGCGCCCGTGAACATCAGAAGCTTGATGGCGTTGGCGGTGTCCTTCT
>Ga0209415_10017388_pt1 | contig 11447 bp, 8 predicted proteins | sample PeaSoiSIISIP2007_FD_187696 | JGI IMG/M metagenome (GOLD analysis project Ga0209415, IMG submission 187696) | Peat soil microbial communities from Weissenstadt, Germany - SII-SIP-2007 (SPAdes) (version 2) | ecosystem: Environmental > Terrestrial > Soil > Wetlands > Peat | place: Germany...
ATGCCGGCCCATTCATGCGCGAACAGTTTCCCCGTGCGGCCCATGCCGGACTGCACCTCGTCCATGCCGAGGATCAGCCCGTACTCGTCGCACACCGCGCGCAGGTCGCGCAGGAACCGCAGGTCGGCGGGACGCACGCCGCCCTCGCCCTGGATCGGCTCGACGATGATGCCGCAGGTGGCGGGGCCGATCTTGTCGCGCACTGCGTTCATGTTGTTGAACGGCACGTGGTCGAAACCATCCACCACCGGTCCGAAGCCTTCCAGGTAGTGCGCGTTGCCGGTGGCGGCGAGCGTGGCCAGGGTGCGGCCGTGGAAGGCGCCCTCGAAGCAGATGAAGCGGAAGCGTTCCTGCTTGCCGCTGTCGGACATGGCGCGGCGCATCATCTTGATCATGCCCTCGTTCGCTTCGGCGCCCGAGTTGCAGAAGAACACGCTGTCGGCGAAGGTCGCATCCACCAGCCGCTGCGCCAGGCGTTCGGCCTGCGGGATGCGGTAGAGGTTGGAGGTGTGCATCACCTTGGCGGCTTGCTCGGCGATTGCCTTCACCAGGTGCGGATGGCCGTGGCCCAGGGAGGCGGTGGCGATGCCGGAACCGAAATCGAGGAATCGTCGCCCGTCCACCGTCCACAACCAGGCGCCTTCGCCGTGCTCGAAAGCGAGGTCGGCACGGGCGTAGTTCGGGAGGAGAGCGGGAATCATGGCTTGTGTCACCGTGACATGGCGTGTTCCCAATGGATCACCCGCCCGCGACCGTTCGGGGCGGGTCCATGAGGAAGCGCGGATCATTGGCGGGGGTTGGGGTTGGTGTCAAACGCGGTTGTGAGGCGGCGAGAGTGTGATCGGGCGCTTTGGGCGGTCGAGGGTGGCTGGGCCGGTCGCCATGATTGGCAACAAGGCCGCGCGGTGATCCGGGCGCCGCGGGAAGGGGTCGTTCGGGTGCCTCCAGCCGGACGTAACGGCACGTTAATTCTTCTGCTTCAGCGTGTTGCCGTGGGTCAGCCAGCGAGACTGCGCGAATGCCTGTCATCTGCCAGTTCTTCGGTATCGTCATCCGCACGTTCTTCAACGATCACGCACCGCCGCACTTCCACGCCGAGTACAATGCCTTCAAGGCCGTGGTCCGGCTCGAGACGCTTGAGGTGGTGGAAGGACGCCTGCCGCCGCGAGCGCGCGCCCTTGTGCTGGACCGGGCCGCACAACATCGGGCAGAATTGATGGCTGATTGGGAGCTCTGCCGGGCGAAGCAGCCACCCAAACTAATTGCGCCGTTGGAGTGGATTGCCATGCATTGGGATGTCATCGCCGTGCAGCCGAGGCCGCCGCTTGAGCTTATGGTTACCTTCGCTGACGGCACTCTGGGTACGGTACGGTTCGAGCCGACCCACCTGACCGGCGTGTTTGCCGCATTGAAGGATCCGGAGACCTTCGCGCGGGTTTTCGTCGATCATGGCGCTGTCGCCTGGCCAGGGGACATCGACCTCGCGCCCGACGCCATGTACACGGAAATCAAGCAGCACGGCGAGTGGGTGCTCAGGTAGCACCAGCTATGCGGAGCGGTCCAATCTGACGATCCGCATGCACGATCGCCGCTTTACTAGGCTGACGAATGCTTTCTCCAAGAAAGCCGAGAACCACGCACATTCCGTCGCGCTGAACTTCATGTATTACAACTTCGTCCGTATCCATAGGTCGCTGCGCGGCACCCCCGCAATGGCGGCTGGCGTCACCACGAAGCTGTGGGAACTAGCCGACATGGTCAAGGTATTGGAGGATTGGGAGAAAACACAATCGTCCTGATTGGAATATAAACACCCCTATCTAGACCCGACTATTAGCTGGGAGGTGGCAACCTCATAATGTATGCCTCTTACAGGAGACGTAAACACAGATTGACCGGCGCCATTTTCATTACCCTTAGTGAATTCGTATCCGTTGTCTTTCATAAAAGTGTGTATCTGATTAGCAAGGTCAAATGCGTCTCGGTCGCCGAGAACGGATACAATAGTTATAGGACGATCCTTTGGTATAGACGACAATATTTGTTGTTCGAGTTGAGGAGTCAAGACCGGCTTCTGATGGTCCGGGCTAAAATAGAATTGGTTTGTTGTACCGCCTTGTTGACCGAAATTGAAATTGCCTGATGCTCCGGGAGGAATGGTCGGCGAAGTTGCTCCCCCTGGCACTGCCTGCGCAAGCGCTCCTCCATGTACCCAGCGTACTGCCTCTGGCAGTCCCACAAAAACGGCTAGCCCGATGGCGCCCCAGATGGCGGACTTTATGATTTGCCGCTGGCCGCCGCCTCGCGTTTCTTCAGCCATTCCAATGACCTAGGAAATATGACGAACACCACTATAGCAGCAATCGCCCCAGATATCACTCGAAACGGCCACGGCTCTAGGGTGGTGAGTTGCCATGCCAGCGCCGGTCCAGCAAATAAGATTGCAGCGGCCCAGAACAGCGCCCGCGCTTTGGCGAATTCCTCCAGTCGAATAATGCCCACGCCCAACGCGAATAGGGACACCGCCAGACCGGGGCCGCCGAAGTGCAAGATCGTGTCCATGTGTCCCATGAACCGGCAGCATGGAACATGGCTGATCTGAGTCGAGTCGGACTAATTTCCTGCCACGATAATCTCATTCTTGATATTGACCCACTACCCTCTATGGCCCGGCGTGGCTCTCGATCTGCCTCCGTGTTAAAAGCATCCTTGCTGCATGCAGACGTTCATGCGGAACGTGTCGCATCCGGCCATTGCGTGTGGCGGCAATTGCAATCGCCCAGGCTGGGGATCGGCGCCACCTTGCCGATTCGTCACCGCCGCTGGACAATCGGGATGAATGATCCCGCCCAGTCCTGCTCTCGCACCATAGCCACCCAGGAGAACCCATCATGCCGCGGCTGAATTTCGGCGCCTTCCTCGCCCCGCATCACCCAGTCGGCGAGCACCCAATGCTGCAGTTTCGCCGTGACCTCGACCTGGTGGAGCATCTGGACCGCCTCGGCTACGACGAATTCTGGTGCGGCGAGCACCATTCCAGCGGCTGGGAGATGATCGCGTCCCCGGAGATGTTCCTGGCCGCGGCGGGTGAAAGGACGAAACGGATAAAACTCGCCACCGGCGTGGTCTCGCTGCCCTACCACCACCCGTTCAATGTCGCGCAGCGCATGGTGCAGCTCGACCACATGACCGGTGGGCGGGCGATCTTCGGCTCCGGCCCGGGCGCGCTGGCGTCGGACGCCCACACGCTCGGGGTTGATCCGATGCTGCTGCGCGACCGCCAGGACGAAGCGATCACCGTCATCCGCCGCCTGTTCAACGGCGAGCGTGTCAGCATGAAAACCGACTGGTTCACCCTAAACGATGCCGCGCTGCAACTGCTGCCGTTGCAGGAGGACATGCCGTTCGCCGTCGCCTCGCAGATCAGCCCGTCGGGCATGACGCTGGCGGGGAAGCACGGGATCGGCATCATCTCGATCGGCTCGCTATCGAGCGAAGGCCTGAACGCCCTGCCGACACAATGGGGCTTCGCCGAGGCCGCCGCCGCCAAACACGGCAAGACGGTGGATCGCAAAAACTGGCGCGTTCTGCTGAGCTGGCACATCGCCGAGACAAGGGAAAAGGCGCGCGCCGAAGCCCGCGACGGGCTGCTGCGCCATCACAACGAATACATCACCGGCACGCTGCAAAGGCCAGGCGCGAAGCCGTTCAAGACCCCCGATGAGGCGGTGGACAAGAGCGCGTTCTCGGACGGTGCCGTGGCCACGATCGGCACGCCGGACGATCTGATAAAGCGGATTAAGGAGGTGCTCGCCATCAGCGGCGGCTTCGGCACCGTCGTCGGCTTCGTGCACGACTGGGCCAACCCGGAAAATACCATGCGCAGTTGGGACATGGTCGCGCGCTATGTGGTGCCGGAGATCAACGGCTACCTCGCTGGCCTGCGGAAATCGCAGGACTTCGTCACCAACAACCGGGAATATTTCGAGCGGGCGCGTGAAGCCGTGATGGCGAAGATCACCGAAAACGAGGTCGCGGCCGCGGCGCTCGCGGTGACGAAGTCGTCGATGCTGAGCGCATCGGCCAGCAATGTGCCCGACCTGGACAAGGCCCGCGCCCGGGCGGGAATGCGGTGAGCGCCGCGGGCGGAGGCAAACCGGCATGGCGAAGACGGCGAGCAATCAGCCGCCATCGACCCAGGCACAAGACGCCGTGGCCCTGCATGACGCGGCGCTGAGCTACCTCGCCCGCTACGCCGCTACCGAGGCCGGACTGTTGCGCATGCTGGAACGCCGCATCGACCGCTGGGCCCGCCTCGCGCAGACCGCCGAAGCCGACCGCGACGCCATCGCTGCCCAAACCGCCGCAGCAAAGCAGGCCGCGCGCGGTGTCGTCGCGCGCCTGGCCGCCGCCGGCGCGGTCAACGACGCCGCCTTCGCCGAGAGCCGCGTGCGCAGCCTGATCCGCGCCGGCCGATCGCGGCGCGCGATCGGCGCCCACCTCGCCGCCAAGGGCGTCGGCGCGGAAGCCCAGCGCCGCATCCTGCCGCAGGAGAACACGGACGCCGAATTGGCCGCCGCGCTGGTGCTGGCCCGCCGCCGCCGCATCGGCCCGTTCCGCACGGGCGATCCGCCGGATGCGGCCGGCCGGCGACGCGAGTTGGCGATCTTCGCCCGCGCCGGCTTCCCGCAATCGGTCGCCGCCCGCGCGCTCGACACCGAAGCGCCGGAGGCCGAGGCGCTGGTCAACCAACTCCGTCGCTGAGCGCCGGGGCACCCGTGGCAAGGCAGCGGCAAAACTGCGCGGCTCAGGCGCCAGTCGGGAGGACCGCCTGTGCCGCCACGCGCTGGTGCAGCAGATACATCGGGATGACGAGAGCAGAGATGGCGGCGGCGGCCAGCAATCCACCGGCCGGTCCGCCATAGAGATCCGCCGCTCGGCCACACAACGCCGGCCCGACGGTGCCGCCCGCGAAATACAGCGAATAGAAGATGCCCAGGCCGACGGCGCGGTGCTCCTGCCGGGCGGACAAGGTACCGAGCGCCACGATTACCCCGGGATGGATCGAGCCGACGATCCCCACGAGGGCCGACCACAGCACAGGCGCGCCCGCCAGGGCGGTGGCGGCGGTGCCAATCGCCATGCCAAGCGTGCCGATCACCAGGATGCGGAAACCGCCGTAGCGGGCGGCCAAGCCGCCGCCGAACATCGTTGCCGGCACGTTGCCCCAGGTGGCGATCGTCACCACCACCCCGATCAGCGCCAGTCCGTCACCACGGAGCGTCAGGGTAGAGGGCACATAGGAAAGATATCCTGAATACCCTGTGGTGTAGGCCATCCAGATCATCCCCGCGATGGCGATCAGCAGGCACTCCCGCCAGCTCGGCCACGAAAACCGCCGCTGCTCCGCGCCGTTGTCGGGCAGCGGTCGGAAGCTGGCGAGGAACACCAGCAGCGCGACAGCAGGGATGACGGCGCCGGAGAGGAAACCGGCCGGCCAGCCAAAGGCGTGTGACACCGGCGGCAGGACGAGCTGCGCGATGCCAACGCCGATCGGATAGCCGGAGACCGCGATGCTGATCGCCGGCATGAAACGCGAGCCAGTGAACCAGTCGGCGATGACCTTGCCCTGGAGCACGATCATTGCCACGCCACCGATACCGGCGACGATGCGTCCCGCGGCGATGCCCGCCGGGTCGTGGCCCCAGGCACTGACGCACGGGCCGGCGACCATCAAAGCCAGTCCGGCGCCCAGCACCACGCGGTCGCCGAGCCAGCGGCCGAGCACCCCCAGCGGCAACGCAATGAAGACCCCGAGCGCCATTATGGAGCCGATCAGCGCGCCGAACTCGGCATAGGAGAGATGGAACAATGGCACCAGGGTCGGACCGAGTGTCGCCACGGTCTGGAACTGGTAGCCGAAGGCAATGCGCGCCAGCGCCAATGCAGCAAGAATTGCCCAGGGCCGCACGGCAGTTGTCTCCTTCAGCGGCTCTGCGGGCCGGTCGCGGCTCAATACTGGTATCGCGGCGAGCCTCGGCCAGGGGGCGTCACCCGAGGTAGCCTCATCGTGATCAGGGGTCTAGCGGGCGATCGCCTGATAGGCCGCCAGACAGGCGACATCGACCATCTGGCTGACCGAGGCGTCCATCGGCAAGACCTGCACCGGCCGCTCCATGCCGATCAACAGCGGGCCGATTGTCGTGCCACCACCCAACCGGTGCACCAGTCGGGAGGTGATCAGCGCCGAGTGCAGGCCGGGCATCACCAGCACGTTGGCATCGTCGGTCAGGCGACAGAACGGGTACAGCGCGCGGATCGAGGGTTCCAGCGCGACGTCCGGGCTCATCTCCCCGTCGTATTCGAAATCCACGTGGCGCTGGTCCAGCACCTTCACCGCGTCGCGCATCGGAATGGCGCGGTCGTTGGCCGGGTCGCCGAACACCGAATGCGACAGCAGCGCCACGCGTGGCTCGTGACCCAGCAGCCGGGCCGCGTGGGCCGCGCCGACGGCGATGTCGGCCAGTTGCTCGGCATTGGGGCGGAAATGCATCAGCGTGTCGGCGACGAAGATGGTCCGCCCGCTATGGCCCAGCAGCAGCGTCAGCCCGAAGGCGATGCCGCCCTCGGCCGGCCCGATCGCCTGCCTGATATCGTCCAGACAGACCGAGGCCGAGCGGGTCAGCCCGGTCACCATGGCGTCAGCGTCGCCGGTTGCCACCATGCAGGCGGCGAACACGTTGCGGTCCTGGTTCACCATGCGCTGGCAATCGCGTTGCAGGAAGCCTTTCCGCTGCAAGCGCCCGTACAGCAGTTCCACGTATTTCGGATTGGCGCTGGAGAGCCGGGCGTTGAGGATCTCGATCCCATCCATCATGCCGAGGCCGAGGCCGGCCATGGTCGCATTCACCCGGTCCTCGCGCCCGATCAGCACCGGACGGCCGTAGCCGGCGTTGCGGAACGCCACCGCGGCCCGCACCGTCTTCTCCTCCTCGCCCTCGGCAAACACCACGCGCTTCGGGTTGGCGCGCACTGCCTCCATGATCTTGTCCAGCGCGCCGGCGGTGGGATCCAGCCGGCCGGACAGCTCGCGGGCGTAGCGCCGCAGGTCGGCCAGCGGCTTGCGCGCGACCCCGGACTCCATCGCGGCGCGCGCCACGGCGGGCGGAATCCAGGAGATCAACCGCGGGTCGAAGGCGTTGGGGATGATGTATTCCGGCCCGAACGTCACCCGATGGCCGGTGGAGGCGGTGTGCACCTCGTCCGGCACGTCCTCACGCGCGAGATTGGCCAGCGCGTGGGCCGCGGCGATCTTCATCGCCTCGTTGATAGTGGAGGCGCGCACGTCCAGGGCGCCGCGGAAGATGTAGGGGAAGCCCAGGACGTTATTGACCTGGTTCGGATAGTCGCTGCGCCCGGTGGCGATGATCGCGTGCGGGCTGACCTCGCGCGCTTCCTCCGGGGTGATTTCGGGATCCGGGTTGGCCATGGCGAAGATGATCGGCTTGTCCGCCATGCCGCGGACCATGTCCCGGGTCACCGCGCCCTTGACCGACAGGCCGAAACAAACGTCGGCACCTTCCAGCGCCTGGGTCAGCGTGCGCGCGCGGGTGTTGGCGGCGTGCGCCGACTTCCATTGGTTCATGCCCTCGGTGCGGCCCTGGTAGATGACGCCCTTGGTGTCGCACAGCACGATATGCTCTGACCGCATGCCCATCGCCTTGAGCAATTCGACGCAGGCAATGCCGGCGGAACCGGCGCCATTGACCACCAACCTGGTGTCGCGCAGCGCGCGGCCGGTGAGGTGGCAGGCGTTGATCAGCCCGGCGGCGGCGACAATGGCGGTGCCGTGCTGGTCGTCATGGAACACCGGAATGTCCATCAACTCCCGCAGCCGTTGCTCTATAACAAAACATTCCGGCGCCTTGATGTCCTCCAGGTTGATGCCGCCGAAGCCGGCCAGGAAGCGGACAGAATTCACGATCTCGTCGACGTCCTCCGAGTTGATCTCCAGGTCGATGCCGTCGATGTCGGCGAAGCGCTTGAACAGCGCCACCTTGCCTTCCATCACCGGCTTGGCGGCGATCGCGCCGAGATTGCCGAGGCCGAGCACGGCGGTGCCGTTCGACACCACCGCGATCATGTTGCCCTTGGTCGTGTAATCATAGGCCAGCGCCGGATCGCGGGCGATGAGCAGGCAGGGTTCCGCGACACCGGGCGAATAGGCGAGCGAGAGATCGCGCGCCGTGGCGATCGGCTTGGTGACGCGGGTCTCAAGCTTGCCCGGACGACCCGACGAGTGCAGGGCGAGCGCCTCCTCGACCGAGATCCTCGCGGTTCTGGTATCGACGTTGCCGCCGTCGGCCATGACTGTTCCCCTGGACGTGGGTGGTGGTGATGCTTGCCGGCATAATGCAGCCGCTGTCCAGCCGGGGGAAGCCACGCCTTCGCGGTGACTTTCGATGGCATGTTCGGAACAGAGCAATCCGCGCCACGGCGAGGATCTGATTGTAAGGCAGGGCGCAAAGGAGAGAATATTCCCGGAGAGTGGGAAAAGACCGGAATTTGTGCCAGATTTTGTGTCTTGGGCAGCATCGCATGTCGTACATGGACTCACCAAGCGCCGAAATTCCTCATGTAGAACCTGCTGCCGTCGCGACGATCCGCGCTACCGGCTATCGGTCCGGTAACGGGTCGTGACTGTCCGGAACCCGGCGGGCTGGCGACTGCGGCGGAGCCGCGCGCCGGCGGTGCAGCCGGGACCGAGCCTGCACAACAATTCTCGATGACAGAGCCCACCAGCCCGGTCACCCACCCGCAAACTGCCCTCTCGCCTTGGTAGTGGGTCACTTAGAACATCAGGTGTCGACCCAAAGCAGCGGTAGCCGCGTCGCGCGGGCTGAACAGCCGGATTCGACCCGAAGCGGTCCTTCGGCAACGAGACGGACAGGACTGGCGGACAGCGTTAGGGGACCGCTCACGTGAATAGCTCGACGCTCAGTTGACGGCACCGGCTGACGACCATCTCTGCCAAGGCGGAAGCGAAATCGTCGGCTGTAACAGCAGCGGGCAAGGTCGCGCGGGCGCCGCGTGATCCGGAGACACATGTCTCCGGGCACTCTGAGCTGATCGTCGGCTACGCTACAGCGCGGAGACGGGACGAGCTGATTCCGATGGCGCCGACGGAGGGCATGGCGCAGTGGCTGATGCATCGACGGATGGCGCCGCAGCAGCAGATGCGGTGTCACCACGTGGTGCACATCTGATGCTCAAGGTGCGAACCTCGATCATGAACGGTACCTTCGACAGACACTACCCTGCGGCCGAACGTTGGGCACGGCGTCCATTTCGGCAGGCGGCAAGATCAACCCGCACGTCTCGGACGGTCTCATGCATACCAGGAGGCTGGTTCGTTAGTTTCGGCCTGATCGAGGCAATCCGGTTCGACCGGAGCGGCAATCCCATCGTGATACCAGATAGCGGCGGCGGCAACGCCGCGAGCGGCGTCGCCGTCGCATTGGAGCCGATCCCGGAGCCGGCCAGCCTGTCGATCGTATCCCTGGCCGCTCTGACCGTGACGCGCCTGCGCTGCCGCAGGCGCATCGGCGCCCGATAGCTCGTTACCCCGTTCGTCGGCCTGCTTCGATACGCCCCGACCCGTTGCCCGACGAAGCGGCGCGGCTGGCTGGAGGATGGGGACTGTTGCGGAAGCATTCCGATGAAGGTGCCGCCGACCTCAATCCCTCCGAGCTCAGCCACGACCTCGCCGATCGTGTGGCCGTTATATTCTCCTTTACAACGTCACAGTCCATCCCCAAGTTCGCCAGCGGCCCGCAGGATGGGCCTGAAGCAAAGAGGAAGGCGGGGCAAAACCGCCTCCGACGCAACAGGGAGCAACATGTCGGTCCGGCGGCACTTGATGGTGCGGCCGCGACGGGATGACGGGGTATACGATCCGATTACGTAATTAGTGTCACTGCACGCAACGCCACTACGGCGACCTCGCCGGTTCCGTGCTTTCGCACCGCCGCCTGGGCTGCATCAGTCCAGGAGGACACCATGCCAGCGACAGCGCTGACCGCCAGCTATGTACTCGGGCGGAAACTCGACAGCATCCCGTTCAGTGCCTACCACATATTGGTGATCGCCGTGCTCGCGCTGGTGGGCTTTATCGAGGGCTACGATCTGATGATCACCGGTTCGCTTCTGGTGCTGGCCAAGGAGCTGCTGCATCTGACCGGGTCCGACATCCGTTGGCTCGCGGTCGGTCCCACCTTCATGCTTTGCCTCGGCGGGTTCGCGTCCTCGGCGGTATCTGACCACTGGAGCCGCAAAACGGTCATGCTGATCGGGGTGATCGCGACCACGTTTTTCACCCTGTTGGTCCCGCTGGTGCAAAACGCGGAGCAATTGATCATCGTGCGCCTGCTGACGGGCCTTAGCGCGGGCGGTGCGGTCTCGGCGGCGTTCCCGATCGCCGCCGAGCTGATGCCGGCGCAGCATCGGCGCACGTATGGTGCGGTCTATGAGATGGCGCTGGCGGCCGCCTTCACATTGGTGCCATTCATCGCCTTCCTGCTCGCCGGCAACCCCGACGCCTTTCGTCTGTTGGCACTGCCGGGCGGGCTGACGATAACCGTCGTGCCAGTGCTGGTCTATTTTGTGATTCCCGAAAGCCCGCGCTGGCATTTGGGCAGAGGCCGTCCGCAGGTGGCGGCCGACATCGTCAACCGGATCATCAAGCGGTGCGGCGACCCCGTGCCGCCGCTGACGGTGGAGGCGCTCGGCAACGGCCGGGACGCCGCCCGTGAGAAACTGCCGCCCTATTGGGCATTGTTCGGCCAGGGCCAACTGCGCTGGACGGTGGTCGGCATTCTGGCTGGAATTTGTGCCGGCACGGCCTATTTCCTGATTTCCGTCCTGCTGCCAAAGGCGCTGGTCGATCAAGGCTCGGCCGTCGCTCTGAGCTTCGGACTCAGCTCGCTGGTATTCTTTGCAAGCATCCCGGGAAAGGCCTTCACCGGGTTTCTGATGGAGGTCATCGGGCGCCGTTGGACGATCGCCTATGCGCTTGCCGGATCGCTGCCCGGAATATTCCTGATGTTGATGGCGCACCAGGCGGGATCCTATGCGACAGTCGTGATGGTCACCGGGGCGTTGATCACCGGTTTCACCGTATTGTCGGCATTCACCGCGACCCGCGTCTACCTCTCCGAACAGTTCCCGACCTCGCTACGCGGCCGCGGACACATCTTCGGGGAGTCGTTCGGGCGGCTGTTCGCCGGCGTTCTGGCACCCTTTGTGCTGGAGCCTTACACCGCCTCGCCGACGATCTTCTTCGGCACGATTTTCGTAGTCGTGGCGATTGGTGCCTTCATCCCGCTGGCGTTTGGCCGCGAGACCGTCGGCCAGCTCGAAACGGTGACCGAGGAGGTTCGCGTCGCGGC
>Ga0209415_10017389_pt1 | contig 11447 bp, 11 predicted proteins | sample PeaSoiSIISIP2007_FD_187696 | JGI IMG/M metagenome (GOLD analysis project Ga0209415, IMG submission 187696) | Peat soil microbial communities from Weissenstadt, Germany - SII-SIP-2007 (SPAdes) (version 2) | ecosystem: Environmental > Terrestrial > Soil > Wetlands > Peat | place: Germany...
ATGCGCAAACCCGCAGGTCAACACCGCGAAATCCCGAGAAACGGTTGATCACGGACACGGAGTTGAATCCCGGAGGTCAATTCCCGACCCGGATTGCTCGGATCTCCGGACGCTCGTCCGGTCCCACCTGCGCTCGGTGATGATCTGGATCCACGTACAGGGATGCTCGTGCCGAGCAGGCCCCCGGCTCTCCCTAGGCCCGCGGATTACAGTCGCCGCATGCTGCCCGTCAGTGACCGGCTCGTCCGGCTCAGCCGCGTCTTCCGCGCCGGAATGGTCATCTATCCTGGGCTTCCCGGCTCGCGGATCACGCCGTACCTGACCAGGGAAGCCTCCGGCGAGCACGGCACAACGGGCACCGGATTCCGGCTCACGCGGCGGGCATCAGCGCTCCCGGTGAGCGGCCGCGGGGATTATGGCCTGCCGGATTTGACTTCGCCCCTGGGGCCAGGCTGAGCCTTGTCCCAGGCGGGCGGCCCGCCCGGCGCGAGGAGGGATGCATGGAACTTATGACCAGCGGGGCGTTCGCCCGTGCGTCCGGGCTTTCCCGCAAGGCACTGCGACTGTATGAGGAGCTGGGCCTGCTGCGCCCGGTCCAGGTGGACCAGGCGTCGCAGTACCGGCTCTACGCTCCGGCTCAGCTTGAGCAGGCCCGGCTGGTGGCGTGGCTGCGCCGGCTGGGCATGCCGCTCGCCGCGGTGCGTGCGGTGAGCACGCTGCCGCCGGCCCGGGCGGCGGCCGAACTGGCCGCCTACTGGGAGCGGATCGAGACGGAGACCAGCGCCCGGCGGGAACTCGCCCGGTTCCTCATCGGCTACCTGTCTGGGAAGGACGACATCATGCCCGAAACTCAGGGGAAGCTGGCCGTGCGGTACGCCGTACGCACCGACATCGGCCTGCGCAGGGAAGACAACGAAGACGCGGTGTACGCCGGGCCCCGGCTGCTTGCGGTGGCTGACGGGATGGGAGGCCACGCCGCCGGCGAGGTCGCCAGCGCCGCGGTCATCGACGCGCTGCGCCCGCTCGACACCCAGGTGCCCGCGGGCGAGCTGCTGAACGCGCTCGATCACGCGGTGCGTCGGGCCAGCAGTGTGCTGCGCGATCTCGCCGCCGGTGACCCGTCCAAGCAAGGCATGGGCACGACACTTACCGCGATGCTGTGGTCAGGCTCCCAGCTCGGGCTGGTCCACATTGGTGACTCGCGTGCCTATCTCGTCCGCGATGGCGAGCTGTTCCAGATCACCCACGACCACACGGTGGTCCAATCACTGCTGGACGACGGCAAGATCACCGCTGAGGAGGTGGTATCGCACCCGCAGCGCTCGCTACTGCTGAAGGCGCTCGACGCCGACGGCGGCCACGAGCCAGATCTGCAGCTGCATGACGCCCAGCCGGGCGACCGCTACCTGCTCAGCTCCGACGGCCTGCACCAGGTCGTCAACGCCGATGCCATCAGCCGTGTCCTGCTCACCGTCCCCGACACCGAGCAGGCCGCCAGCGACCTCATCGCGCTGGCCATTGACGGCGGAGCGCCCGACAACATCAGCTGCATCGTCGCCGACGTGACAACGCTGGCACAGCCATAGACGAGCACGAGTCCCAGCCGGGGGGGACGACCTTGCCAGGAGGTCACCAAGCTCCACAGCAAGGCCTCAACAGTGTGACCTTCAGCCCTGAAAGTCCGCCAGGCATGCCGGATCAGACGCAAGCAGCCGCGGCCGTCGCCGGACACCGATCGCGGACCGTTTTATGCTTAGCTTGGTGGTGCTCCAGGTACGCGACCCCAGCGTCAATCACGGCGGGTTCCGACCTAACTCATCGCGGCAGACGAGTGCGGGCTGAGGACGTCATCCTGGCGATTCTCATTGAGGTAATACCCGGTTATACTGAAGGTATGAAGACAGCGATCTCGCTTCCTGACGACACCTACGAGCAAGCCACCAGGCAAGCAGCGGCACTGGGTATCAGCAGGTCCGAGTTCTTCGCCCGCGCTGCCCGCAGCTACCTGGACCAGCTTGCCTCGCGTTCGCTCACCCAGCAGATCAACGAGGCGCTGCGAACCGCCGATGACGACTCTAACGCCGCCGCTGCCGCCGCTGGCCGCAATTACCTGGCAGGCCAGGACGAGTGGTGACCGAGCGCGGCAGCATCTGCTGGGCCGATCTCGGCGAAGCGCGCGGTAGTAAGCCCGCTAAGCGACGCCCTGTTCTGGTCATCCAGTCCGATCCGTTCAACGCCAGCCGGCTGAACACCACCATCGCGGCCGTCATCACGTCTACTACGGCTCTGGCCACCATGCCCGGCAACGTCTTCCTGCCGGCGGCCGTCTCCGGCCTCCCCAAGGACTCGGTCATCAACGTCACCGCCCTCGTCACCCTCGATAAGACTGACCTTGAGGAACCTGCGGGCTACGCGCCTGCCTCCCTCATGGACGACGTCGACCGGGGACTTCGCCGCGCACTCGGGCTCTGACCGCAACGCGCTCGCAGCGGCGGAAGAGTATGGTTCTCGTGCCCAGCTGTCGACTGGGCCGTCCCATGTATTCAGCCTTCGTGCACCTGTCAAGACGAATTCCTGAGAAGCGCGTTGAGCCGACGAACGCAGTGTGGGCCTGAAGTCAGCCCCGAAGGGGCCATTAGCCGTCAGGTGCAGACCAGGTGGATTACCACGGCCGTGCTTCGATCGCCGGCGGTGTCGTAGATCCAGGCCTGGACGTAGCTGTCATATTGCTGGGCCGTCCCGCATGCTTCGTTGAACGGATAGGCGATGCTATCTGTCCCCACAATGCCATATGACGGGCTGGTGAACGGATGATTTTCCTCGGCCCAGCCAGATCCGTTGACACCCACGAAGCCGAAGCCCTCGGCATCATTGCCGGGATCGGCGTAATGGATATCGAAATAGACAAGTACACCTTGCGTGTATGTTCCCACGCTCGTTATTACTGGCACCGGCGGGCCTGCCGGCGTGGACGGTGAGGGACTCGGGGCCGCGGAGTGAGTGGTCGCGTGCGGTGACGGGATCGGTGGCTGGGCCGAGGCGGTGGTCGGGGGCGCGGGCGCAGACGCGCCTGCGGGTGCCGAGGTGCTCGGTGACGCGGTCGTGGCCGATGTCGACGGCGAGGACGACGACGGTGACAACGATGGCGACAACGACGGCGATGGCTGAAGTGAGACCGGCCGCACCGCCGCTACGGGGCGGTTGGGGGCGGCGGGCTGCGGCGAGCCGGTGGCAGCGAGCGCGGTGCCTGCGGCCGCGGCCGCGATCGCGACGGAGGCCGCGATGGCGGCCTTGACCGCGCTGACATGACCTAGCTTGATGCGCCGGTGCAGGGGGGTCCGGTGCACGGCGGTGCCCTGGACTGTGGGCGGTGCACCGGTCGGCCAGAGCGCCGCCAGCAGAAGCGCGGCTTCGCCGAGGTGCGATCGGCCGTGATCGTGCCAGTTGCGGCCGTATGTGTCTGTTGCGGCTGTCTTGAGTTCGGCGACGAAGCTGGTGGCATCGGTGGGCCGCCGCAGGGGTTCCTTGGCCATCCCGGCGGCCACCAGGGGCCGGAGCGGTTCAGGCACCGGATCCAGTGGCACCGGCGCGGAGCGATGCAGCCGCAGCAGTTCGGGGGCGTCTCCGATGAAGGGCGGGCGGCCGGTGAGACACTCATAGAAGGTGGCCGTGGCCGCGTAGATGTCGGTTGCCGGGCTAGCCGGGGCGCCGGACATCTGCTCCGGCGCCGCGTACGCCAGGGTGCCTGCCGGGATCGGGCGGTCACCGGCGCGCGCCGCGATGCCGAAGTCGGACAGCTTGCTGACACCGTCCCCGTTAACCAGCACGTTCTCCGGCTTGTAGTCGCGGTGCACGACACCGCGCCGATGCGCCGCCGCCAGGCCCCGCAGCGAGCCATCCAGGACCACCAGGGCCGCCTCCGCGGTGGTCTTGCCCTGGAACCTCAGGATCTCGCGCAGCGAGACGCCGGCGATGACTTCCATGACGATGGCCGCGCCCGCGGGCGACTCGATGTATTCATACAGCCGGACGATATCCGGGTCATCCAGGGACGCCAGCACGGTCGCCTCGGTGCGGAACATCTCGGTGAACTCCGGGTCGGCCAGCAGATCGCGGCGGAGGTACTTGATCGCCACCAAAGTGCCGGACGCATCGTGCCTGGCCAGCACCACCTCACCGAATCCGCCCGAGCCGAGCGCCTTCAGCTCGGTATACCCGGGAACCTTCCACGCTGGCATGTCAATCCGCCCCCTTCGAAGGGTCAGCCCGGTCCGCGAGGCCGGGCACCGCGCCCGTGAATACCGGGATAAGGCGGGCCGCTGCCCCGCTGATGACAGATATTCATGGGCAACTGATCAGCACCGTTTCCGAAGCAGTCCCCGGGTCCGGCACGGTGACCTGCAATGTGACCGGCTGCGACGCGCTACCGTGGCCCCGGCCCTCGACGGCAACCGTCACATACACCGCATCTTGCCCGGCGACCACCGTCTGGCTGAGCGGCTGGGACGGCTGCGGGCCTGGCGGCAACAGCCACTGATAGACGACCGTTCCGGCCGAGCCGTTGGTCGTGATCCGCCCGGTCACGTCCACTCCGCAGGCATTGCTCGTCTGCTGGGTCAGCGCGACCCCGGTCACCCGGAACGGCGCATGGTGGAAACGCAGATACAGCACGACGCCGCTGGCCGCGAGCAAGATCACCGTGAGCGCCCACCCGGCTTGCCGGCCCAGCCGAGCCCGGCGCAGGGACGGCCTGCGCGGGCCGCTGATATGCCATACGCGCTCCGCGGTCAGTTCAGCCTGGCCAGCGGGCCTGATGGCGGGTACCCCGGGCCCATATCTGACGATTTCCGGCGACTGGTCGGCCCGCCAGGCGGCCTCTAGCATCTGCCCGGCCCGGCCCGCGGGCAGGGCGACCGGGACTCCAGGACCGTGCCTCACGACGTCTGTCGGCTCGTGGGGCGGCGCCGTTTCGGTCAGTGGATAAGCCGACGTGCTGGCCGGATCAGCCGACTGGGGCCTGCTGGCCTGGTCACGGCCCGGCGTGGCCTGCGTCGCCTCGCTATCAGTACCACCAGCTGGCGGCGCAGGATCAGGCTCGGATGGCACTTCCCGCATCTGGCCTACCTCGCGCGTTAAGTGATGCGCTGCTTCGGCATCACCACAAGCGAAGACTCCAGGCTCAGGCATAAATACCGCCCCCCAGGCCGTCCTAGCGGCCGCTCTTCTTTCTGCTCCGCCGGCCCGCGCCACATCACGCAGCTGCAGCCCGGCGACCAACTGATTGCCCGAGTCTTTCACCGGGACCATCATTAGGTCAATGGCCGCAGGGTCGTCATATAAATGATCAATACGGATCCGCCGCGCGGCTTGGCCGACTTGCTGACGTAGCATAATTAGCGGCTCCGCTGCCGGGCACATCCGCCGCCTACTGGTGACGGACATGAATCATGCAATTACAGAATGTGACAGCGATTCATGAATCGCGCAGCATGACTGCAAGCATGGAATGCGCATTCTGTATACAGCATCCCTCCGGTAGGGCGATTCTGAATTGCGTCTAATCGTCGGCCTGGCTACCGGGATGAACGGCTAAGGGACGCAAGCCCGGAACAACGGCAACCTGGCGGGACTTGAGTGAATATCACGCCAGCCGTCGCTGGCGCAAAGGAATGCGTACAGATAACGCGCTCACATCGGCGGAAGAGTGAGACCTTGCCTGTTCTCTCGACTCGGTAGCGCAGCCCGAGTCTGACCTGGGTCGGCTCATCGGGCGATGCCCAGCACGGTCGCCTTGACGTGCGCACCGTCGGGAAGAACAAAACCCATAATGGGCCGGACCAGCGGCCATCTCTTTCCAGGCTCACCGTACTCTGGCGCCAATGTTGAACCCGTGAGGCCAACATGTGGCCTATGAACCCTGCGGAGGAGAGGTCCAGTGCATGGGGCGGCCATGCCGGTCAGAAAGTCGCGGCCAGCACCGTATCGGCCACAGACTTGCCAACGAAACAAGTCGAGAGCGGCGAGAGAGAGCGGGCGACGGGAATCGAACCCGCATGACCAGCTTGGAAGGCTTGTGACGCACTCTGGTCGGCCGCTCCGATTGGTGGCTGTGACCAGGAGATACATCTGCTCGGCCCCCACCTCGCGGCCTGTTTGGGTAGAAAATCGCCGCTGCCTGGAATCTGTGGAGGCCAGTGCAGCGTGGTCCGGTTCTGTGCTCCCCAACACCCGGACAGTCGGTGGCTCGTCGTACGGGTGTTCGATTCACTGCCGTTCCGCGTCCACTGAGTCTGTTCTGGCCCCGGCCAGCTTCATCGCTTCACGCGGCCAGGACCCGGGGCTGAACCGCCCGGGAGCCGCGCGATAGCCTCCCTGCAGTCGCTCCGGCGCGGGTATCCCAATCGCCGCCGGGCGCCGCAGTCCCCGCACTTCCGCAGCCCCGCCAGTGCCGGAGTCCCGCAGTCAGCATCGGTGTCGGCAGATCGGAGGATGGATCATGACCGGTTTGCTCGACGGCCTGCGCTGGCGGCTGGTCGGGCCGTTCCGCGGCGGCCGCTCGGTAGCGATGGTCGGCCATCCGGCAGACCGGCTGACGTTCTACTTCGGGTCGACTGGCGGCGGGGTCTGGAAGACCATCGACGCCGGGCAGAGCTGGCGCAACGTCAGCGACGGCTTCTTCAGCCGGGCGTCGGTGGGCGCGCTCGCGGTCAGCGAGGCGGATCCGAACGTGATCTACGCGGGGATGGGCGAGGCGTGCCTGCGCAACACCGTCTCGCACGGTGACGGCGTCTACCGCTCGACCGACGGAGGCCGGACCTGGGTACACCGCGGGCTCGCCGAGACCAGGCACATCGGGCGGGTCCGGGTCGACCCTCAGGATCCGGCCCGGGTTTATGTGGCGGCGCTCGGCCACGCGCATGGGCCGAACCCCGAGCGCGGCGTGTACCGGTCGGCGGACGGCGGCGCGAGCTGGGAGCACGTGCTAGATCGCGGCCCCGACGCAGGCGCGGTTGACCTGTGCCTGGACCGGGCCAACCCGCGGCGGATGTACGCGGCGACCTGGCAGGTGCGCAGGCTCCCGTGGCGGCTGGACTCCGGCGGGGAAGCCAGCGGGCTGTGGCGGACCGACGACGGCGGGGACTCGTGGGCCGAGCTGTCCGGCAAGCCCGGTCTGCCCAAGGGGCCGCTCGGCCGGATCGGGGTGGCCGCTGCGCCCGCGCGAGAGGGGCGGGTATGGGCGATCGTCGAGGCCGAGGACGGAGGCGTGTACCGCTCCGACGACTTCGGTGAGCACTGGCTGCGGATGTCCGAGCAGTGGGACCTACGCTGGCGGCCGTTCTATTACAGCCACATCTTCGCCAACCCAGCGGACCCGGACACGGTCTGGGTGCTGGTGAACAGCCCGTGGAAGTCGGTCGATGCGGGCAAGACGTTCGCCAAGATCCCCGAGCAGCACGGCGACAACCACGACCTGTGGATCGACCCGAACGAGCCCGGCCGACTCATCCTCGGCCATGACGGCGGCGCCTCGGTGAGCCTGGACGGCGGCCAGAGCTGGTCGCCGGTGCTGAACCAGGCGACGGCCGAGCTGTACCACGTCACCACCGACACCCGCCGGCCGTACCGGGTCTACGCGTCGCAGCAGGACAACAGCAGTCTCTCGCTGGCCACCCAGTCTGAGGCGGGCGCGATCACCGGCCGGGATTTCTACCCGGTGGGCGGCGGCGAGTCAGGCTACATTGCGGTTGACCCGCGCGACCCGGACATCGTGTTCGCCACCGACTATAACGGGGAAGTCACGCGCTACGACCACCGGACGAGGACCGCGGAGTCGATCTGGGTGTGGCCGGACTGGCGGATGGGCGGGGGCGCTGGCGGTGAGCGGTACCGGTTCAACTGGACGACCCCGTTGCTCATCTCCCCGCACGACCCGGATCTGCTCTACATCGCGGGTAACCGCATCTTCGCCTCGAGGGACCAGGGGCACACCTGGGAGCCGGTCAGCTCGGACCTGACCCGCAACGACCCGGACAAGCTGCGCAGCTCCGGGCTGATCACCACGGAGAATATCGGCGCGGAATACTGGTGCACGGTGTTCGCGCTGGCCGAGTCGCCGCTGCGGCAGGGCTTGCTGTGGGCGGGCACCGACGACGGGCTCGTGCACGTCAGCGAGGATGCGGGCGGCTCGTGGCGGGAGGTGACGCCGGGCGACCTGCCGGACTGGACGGTGGTCAGCATCCTGGAGCCGTCGCCGCACGACCCGGCAGCGTGCTACCTGGCCGCCGAGAACCACAGACAGGACGACTTCGCCCCATGCCTTCTGCGTACCGCCGATCTCGGCGCCACCTGGCAACGGATCGACGCGGGGATCCCCGCCGGCGAGTTCTGCCGGGTGATCAGGGCCGATCCGGCCCGGGCCGGGCTGCTGTACGCGGGCACGGAGGCAGGAGTGTACGTCTCCTACGACGACGGCGCGAGCTGGCGCTCCTGCCGCGGCAACCTGCCGGTGGTGCCCGTACACGACTTGCACATCAAGGGCGACGAGCTGGTTGCGGCCACCCACGGCCGGTCGATTTGGATACTCGACGAGCTGCCCGCGCTGCGGGTCGGCCCAGCTCCGCGCGAGCGCCAGGCCGGAGATGCAGGGCGGGCCGGAGGCGAAGGCAATCACCCAGGCGAAGGCAAAGTCGGCGGTGTCCGCGTCTACCCGCCGCACCCGCTCGTGCGGTGGGCAGGCCAACGGGATCCCGGCGGCGAAGCTAAGCCAGGCAAGGCCGAGGGCGGGCCCCGCCGATCCATTGCCTGGGCCTTCGGGGTGGCCAAGGGGCTGTGCTGCACCGGCCGGTGCCCGGCCGCAACGAGTCCGAGGCACGGCTGCTCGATGCGGGCAGCAACCCGCCCGCCGGGGCGGTCATCCTCTACGAGCTGCCCGAGCCTGGGGACCGGGAACTCACCATCACGATCCTGGACGACGCGGGCGCCGAGATCCGACGGTTCACAACCAAGCCGCGGGACGAGGAGCCGAAGCCGGAGCAAGAGGGAGACATAAAGGAGCGCCAGCCCGAGCCGCCGCACCCGCCCCGGCGGGTCGGCCTCAACCGGTTTACCTGGGACGGCGCGTACGCGCCCGCCACGAAGATCGTGGTCGACGCTGCGGACGGGGACATGATCGACGAGTTTGCTCCGCCGGCACTGCCCGGGAGGTACCAGGTCCGGGTGCAGCTCGGCGACAGCGAGTCCTCGGCAAGCCTGGACATCCGGCTGGACCCGCGAAACGAGCCGCCCCGCGACGCCGTTGAGGATCGGCACCGGCTGCTCATCGGGGCGTACCGGCAGTGGTCCGCCCTGAACGAGGCCGTCAACCGGCTGCGCAGGATCAAGCAGGCCCTGGGCCGCTGGGTCCCCGAGCAGGAAGCAGCAGCGGAGAGCGTACCAGCGGCCGGGGCGCCAAGCGATGACAGGGCCGAGACCGGCGACTCTGACGGCCGCCCGGAGGAAGGGAGCCAGGCGGCCGCCGCACCAGGCGGAGACCTGACCGCGGCCGCCACCGAGCTCCGCGAATTGCTCGCCGCCATCGAGGACAAGCTGACCGCGACCGGCGTGAAGGGCTGGAACCTGGAGCGAGTGATCGCGACGCGCCCGGTCCGGCTCGACCTGCGGCTGGCACGGATCATCCTGATGCTCGCCGAGGGCGTTGGCGCGCTGCCCCGGTCCACCCGTGAGGTGGCCGAGGACCTGATCGACCAGGTCGGTGCCGTGCTTGACCGCTTCGCCGCGGCCGTGGATGGGCCCGTCGCCGATTTCGAGCGCAGGCTGCGTGAGGACGGAGTGCCGATCTTGGACCGCCCGGCACCGTAGTCGCGGCGTAATTCGCTAGTCGGCGCCAGAAGTACCAAGTACAGGCGGAGCACGGCTGCTTCGGGTTGACCGCGGACGTTATATGCGGGCCGACGATGATGTGGCGGGATAACTGGTCTTTCCGGTGCCATCCAACCCGCCTACCTGGCCCGCGTACGAGGCTGGCGACGAGCACCTCCGGATAGACGGCGCCAGGGTGTTGTCTCAGGAAGGACTCTGACTGGCCGCGGCGCGCAGCTGCCAGTCCCACCGCGCGGTAGCGCCCACGGCCGCAGCGATGACCAGCAGGACTGCCACGACCATCAACAGAACGGGACTACGCGGCACCAGCTTCACGGACTTCATAAAGCGGCGATTTTCTACCCGATTTTCTACCCAAAATGGCTGCAGAGCGGAGTTGAGATGTTGTATCTCCTGGTCACAGTCATCAACTGGAGCGGTCGACCAGGGTATGGCAGCAGCCTTCCAAGTTGGTCATGCAGATTCGATTCCCGTCGCCCGCTCCGCCGTCGCCCCGCTCCGCTTAGTTCAGCTCACCATTCGGATGCGGGCAGCATACGAGCGATGGAATGGCTTTACGGCAGCGCTGAGTTTGATGCCTACCGGGAACTCGGGTCGGCGTCGGCCGGGCTGACCAGTAAGAACGGCGAGCTTAAGGAACTCCTCGCGTGGGGCTAGAACGGGTTATCCGGTTTGCTGGCCGGCGTAGGCCCCGAGCGCGAGCAGGGTGCGCCTGCTCTCTTTAGTGAACGCGCCGACCAGGACGGGCTGGAAAAGCTTCAGTGGCCAGGGGATGCCCAGCGTGACCACCCGCGTCACGTGGGTCGAACCCGCAGTGGGGGTGAGGGTGTAGCGCACCGTGACGTCAATGGTCCCGGCGTGCAGCCGTAGCGTCATCGGCTGATGAAAGGTGACCTTCACGGGTCGTTCGAACTCGGTGACCGTCCCGTCCCGCACGCCGAACGGCTCGGACTCCCGGTACCTGGTGCCCAGGGCGACCGGGCCGGGAGTCAGGACGGTGGTACCCCGGAACGACGAGGAGGGCGCCAGCCACCGGTCCTGGCCGCCGAAGTCAGTGACCAGGTCGAAGACTTTCTCGGCCGGATAGCGGATATCGGCCTCAAGCTTAAGCTCGGTCATCGTTCCTGCTGGCCAGGTGAGGAAGGTAAAAGGGCCTTCGCCGCGCTACCGAAGCATCGTATTCCCCATGCCCGCGACCGCATGCCAGCGGGCCGGGGAATGATCGTCGCCGCGCAGGCGGGGTGCACGTCCCCCGGGGCCCGGGCCAGCTCGGGACGTACCGTGCGCGCGGACGGCCGCGGCTTCGTCCAGCCGGTCCTCCTGGCGCAGCAGTCTGGTCTTCGTAGCGCACCCGTAAACCGCTCAGCGGGTCGGCCGCCCGAGCAACTTCTCGATACGCCGGCGCTCACGCTTGGTCGGACGGCCCGTACCGCGGTCGCGGGCACCCATCACGACAGCCTCCTCGCGCGGCGGGGGAGGGCTGTTGTCGATATAGCACCCGGCGGCAACAGGTGCGCCGGCCCGCTTGGTGATGACCCGCTGGACGACCACGACGCGTTCGCGTCCTT
>Ga0209415_10017390_pt1 | contig 11446 bp, 8 predicted proteins | sample PeaSoiSIISIP2007_FD_187696 | JGI IMG/M metagenome (GOLD analysis project Ga0209415, IMG submission 187696) | Peat soil microbial communities from Weissenstadt, Germany - SII-SIP-2007 (SPAdes) (version 2) | ecosystem: Environmental > Terrestrial > Soil > Wetlands > Peat | place: Germany...
CCCGCCGCACCTGCGCCGCGACGGCGGCTTCGTGCGCGCAGGTTTCAAACCCGGGCTCGATGAGGCGCGCCGGCTCAAGGAGGACGGCCGCGGCGTGATGGCCGGCCTGGAGGCGACCTACATCGAGCGCACGGGCGTCAAGTCGCTGAAAGTGCGTCACAACAACATCCTCGGCTTCTACATCGAGGTCACGCAGGCGAATGCCAAGCCGCTACTCGAGGGCAAGCTTGCCGGCGAGTTCCGCCACCGGCAGTCGATGGCAAACGCCATGCGCTTCTCGACGCCGGAGCTGATCGAGACCGAGGGCCGCATCGCGTCGGCAACCGAGCGCGCGCTGAGCCTCGAGCAGGAGGTGTTCACGCAGCTGGCTGAAGCAGTGCAGCGCGAGGAGCGGGGCCTGGGCGAGATCGCCGCGGCGCTGGCCGAGCTGGACGCGACGGCGGGCCTCGCCGAGCTTGCCCGCATCGAAGGCTACACGCGGCCCCTCGTCGATGACAGCGAGGCCTTCGAGATCCGTGGCGGACGCCATCCCGTCGTCGAGCAGGCGCTGGCGGCGGCAAAGGCCGGCCCCTTCATCGAAAACGATTGCGTGCTGGGCCACGCCGAGCCCGCCAGCGAGGGGACGGACGGCGGCCGCATCTGGCTGGTCACGGGTCCGAACATGGCCGGCAAGTCGACGTTCCTGCGCCAGAACGCGCTGATCGCCGTGCTGGCGCAGATGGGCTCGTACGTGCCGGCGCGCCAGGCAACCATCGGCGCGGTCGACCGCCTGTTCAGCCGCGTCGGCGCCTCCGACGACCTCGCCCGCGGACGCTCTACGTTCATGGTCGAGATGGTGGAGACGGCCGCCATCCTCAACCAGGCGAGCCGGCGCTCGCTCGTCATCTTGGACGAGATTGGCCGCGGCACCGCGACCTTCGACGGTCTGTCAATCGCCTGGGCAACGGTGGAGTTCCTGCACGAGGTGGTGGGGGCGCGCACGCTGTTTGCCACCCACTACCACGAGCTGACCGCGCTTGGCCGCCGCCTGGCCGAGGTCGCCAACGTGACCATGGACGTGCGCGAGTGGCAGGACGACATCGTGTTCCTGCACAAGGTGAAGCCGGGCGCCGCCGACCGCTCCTACGGCATCCAGGTTGCAAAGCTCGCAGGGCTGCCCGCGTCCGTGCTCGGCCGCGCGCGCGCGGTGCTGGCGCTGCTGGAGAAATCCGAGGGCAAGAAGGGCGCACGCAACGACACGCTCGACGAGCTGCCGCTGTTTGCTGTAACCCGCGCGCAGGGGCCCGGTCCTGCGCCGAGCAGGCCCTCGCCCGTCGACAAGGCCGTCGACGAGCTCAATCCCGACGACATGAGCCCGCGCTCGGCGCTGGACGCGCTCTACCGGCTCAAGGCGCTGCGACGCGGGAGCCCGGGACCGGAACGCGAAAATTAGGGAAAACGTACTTAGGCTGCGGCGCAAGCCGGCCTACATTCGGACGTCATGGATACAGCGATTCAGAGATCGGCCCCCTATTTCGACCCGCGCGAACTGCGCGAGGAGCTGAGCGCCGTCTTCCGCGCGCACGGGGATGCTACGCAGGCGCGGTCGACGCTCATTCTTCGCCTGAAGGCGCTCGCCGCGGAGGCGCGCGAGGCCGCGCGCAAGGCGCTTGAGGCCGATGGCAACGGCCGACGCTGCGCGGCGGGGCTCTCTCTGTTCCAGGACGAGCTCATCCGCGTGCTCTACGACTACACGGTGGCGCACGTCTACCGCGCCACTAACCCCTCCGACGCCGAGCGGATGGCGATCGTCGCGACGGGCGGCTACGGCCGCGGCCTGCTCGCGCCCAGCTCCGACATCGATGTGCTGTTCCTGCTGCCCTACAAGCAGACGCCGTGGGGCGAGAGCGTCGCGGAACACATGCTCTACGTGCTGTGGGATCTGGGGTTCAAGGTCGGCCATGCCACGCGCACCATCGACCAGTGCATCAAGCTGGGCACAGCCGACATAACGATCCGTACGTCGCTGCTCGATGCCCGTCTCATCCACGGCGACGCGCAGCTCTATGCCCGCTTCGAGCACCGCTTCCGCACCGAGGTCGTCGAAGGCACCGCGCGCGGCTTCATCGATGCCAAGATGGCCGAGCGCGATGCGCGCCATAAGGGCGCCGGCGAGAGCCGCTACAAGGTCGAGCCCAACATCAAGGATGGCAAAGGCGGATTGCGCGACCTGCACACGCTGCACTGGTTGTCGAAATACCTCTATGGCCAGGGCGTAGGCGCGGCGACCGTCGCCGCGGGAATCTTCAAGCCCGACGAGGTCGCCACCTTCCGCCGCTGCGAGGACTTCCTCTGGACCATCCGCTGCTACCTGCACTTTATCAACGGCCGCGCCGAGGAGGTGCTGTCGTTCGACGTGCAGCCCTGGCTCGCCGAGCAGCTCGGCTACCATAGCCGCGGCGGCCTGCTCGCGGTCGAGCGCTTCATGAAGCACTACTTTCTCGTCGCCAAGGACGTGGGCGACCTGACGACGATCCTGTGCGCGGCGCTGGAGATGCAGCAGCTCAAGACCTCACCGAGCCTGAGCCGGCGGCTGTTGCGACCGCTCAATTGGAAGGCTCGGCGGCAGCTGCGGACGCGCACCGACTTCCGCGTCGACAACGACCGCTTGAACGTCGCCGACGCGGACGTGTTCAAGCGCGATCCCGTCAACCTCATCCGCTTCTTCGCCGAGGCGAGCCAGACCAACGCGTTCCTGCACCCCGACGCGATCCGGCTGCTGCGCCAGTCGCTGCGCCTGATCGACGACAAACTGCGCGCCGATCCCGAAGCCAACCGCATTTTCGTGGAGCTATTGACGCGGGATACCGGCGCCGAGATGTCGCTGCGGCGCATGAACGAAGCCGGCGTACTCGGCCGCTTCGTGCCGGAGTTCGGGCGCGTCGTCGCCATGACCCAGTTCAACATGTACCACAGCTACACGGTCGACGAGCATCTGGTCCGCACCATCGGCATGCTGACCGACATCGAGCGCGGCGGCGCCTCGCGCGAGCTGCCGCTCTCGACCGAGATCATCAAGACCATTCAGAACCGCCGCGCGCTGTTCGTCGCCGCCTTCCTGCACGACATCGGGAAGGGTCACGAGGAGGACCATTCGATCGTCGGAGCGCGGGTGGCGCGCAAGCTCGGGCCGCGCTTCGGCCTGAGCGCGGCCGAGACGGAAACGGTCGTGTGGCTCGTCGAGAAGCACCTGACGATGAGCAACATCGCGCAGAGCCGCGACCTCTCGGACGCCAAGACCCTCCGCGATTTCGCCGACGTGGTGCAGAGCCCGGAGCGCTTGAAGCTGCTCTTGTTGCTCACGGTCGCCGACATTCGCGCCGTCGGCCCCGGCGTGTGGAACGGCTGGAAGGGCCAGCTCCTGCGCACGCTCTACTACGAGACCGAGCCGGTCGTGGCGGGCGGCCACACGCAGATGAAGCGCAGCCAGCGCGTCGCCGAGGCGCAAGCGGAGCTGCGCCGCGAGCTCAAGGACTGGCCGGAGGCGGAGGTCGAGCGCTTCATCGAGCGTCACTACCAGGACTACTGGATGCGCACCGACACCCCGCGTCAGGTCGACCACGCCAAGCTGTTGCAGCGGGCCGAGAAGGAGGGCCTCCACCTCGCCACCGAGACGACGACGGACGCCTTCACCGCCATTACCGAGCTCACCGTGATCGCCCCCAACCACCCGCGGCTCCTGGCGCTGTTCGCCGGCGCCTGCGCGGCGGCGGGCGCCAACATCGCGGGCGCGCACATCATGACGACGCGCGACGGCTATGCACTCGACACCTTCCTCTTGAACCGCGAGTTCCGCGACGACGAGGACGAGCTGCGCCGCGGGCGCCGCATCGGCGACATGATCGGTCGCCTCTTACGCGGCGACGTCTGGCTGCGCGACCTGCTGGCCGCGCGTGGAGCGCCTCCGCGCCGCATCATGGCCTTCACCGTCGAGCCGGAGGTGATCATCAACAACACGCTGTCGGATCAGTTCACGGTGATCGAGGTGGCGGGGCGCGACCGGCCGGGTCTGCTGCACGAGCTCACGAGCACCATGTCGAACCTGTTCCTCGACATCACCTCGGCGCACATCACCACCTTCGGCGAGAAGGCGGTCGACGTGTTCTACGTCACCGATCTCATGGGCAAGAAGATCACGCACGACCCGCGCCAGGCGGCGATCCGCGAGCAACTGGTAAAGGTGCTCGAAGGCGCGGAGGCAAAGCCGCCCGAGACCGCGATAAAAGCCTAGCTCGCGCTATTGCATGATGACGAGCTCGACGCGGCGGTCGAGCTGATAGAGCTCCTCAAGCGGGTATTGGCTGCGGACCACGCCGCTGAACGGCTCCCGCTTTCCCTTGGGGATGAGCTCGAGCTCGCCCGCAAATCCGCCGTCCTTCAGATAGCGCGCCACGGTGTCGAGGCGCTCCTTGGAGAGCGTCATGTTGAGCTCATCGGTGCCCCGCTCGTCGGCGTGGCCGGTCAGCGACACCTTGGCGAAGTGCTTGAGCCTCAGATACTCGAGCAGCAGCGCCGCGGCCTTCTTTCCGTCATCCGTCAGTGTCGGCTCGTTGAACACGAAGGTGATCGGCACGGGGACCGATTTGCGCACGCCGGGCTCGCCCGGCGCCGGCGCGGCGACCGCGACGCTGTTGGGGGTGGCGACGCTCGTGTCGGCTGCGGGCGGCGCCTCTGCCGGCACCTCTCTTTCGCCCGCGCGCGCGTCCTTCACCATGCCCTCGAGATCTTTGAGCAGGTGCGAGGTGACGGCGCCGGCGGAGCGCAGCTCCGATGGCGCTTGCGCGCCGGCGCTCGGCTGCGGGCTGAGCTCTGCGAGCTTGGCCTGCGCCGCGCGTTCCTGCCGAGCTTGCGCGGCGGACTTGGTCTTGAGCTCGAGCTTCGGGTCGGCGCTGGCGAGCTTCTCCTCGGTCGCCAGCGACCATTCGCCGTTGGCGTCCGCTTGCGCGGTGCCGAGCGTCTTGCCGTCGCCCAGGACGGTGACGCTGGAGCCCGGCGCGGCGCGGCCGGCGAAGACGGAGGTGCCGTTGGGGTCGATGCGCGCCACGTCGAAGGAGGCGCTCGGCGCTCCGCTCGGGCCGGGCTCGGTGGTGGCGGCGCCAAGCGCCGGCGTTCCGTTCTTGGACGCGGCGGCCTGCCGCTCCTTGGCGGGCGCCGGCTTGCGCGTGGCCTGCGGGGTCTCGAGCAAGTCCATATACAGCCACGCTCCGCCGCCGAGCAGCATCAGCAGCAGCAGTATGATCGGCACAGCCAGGCGAATCATGGTCGTCGTCCCATGCCTTAGCCCCCCGGCCGGCACGTATTGTCGTGCAAAAGCGCGGCCTGTTCAAGGCAGGCGCCGGCATAGAGTTAGCGTCAACCCGGCGCGATCACGCCGAAATCCGCGGGTCGCCGCCGCTGCCGCGGCCGCGGAACAGGAATGCCATCAGGAACCCCGCCGCGAAGCCGCCGACGTGCGCCATGTAGGCGACGCCGCCGACGTCCGAGCTGGTCGTGGTGATGGTGCCGACCCCGCTCACGAGCTGCAGCACGATCCAGAAGCCCAAGACGATGAGCGCCGGCATGGCTACGATCTGGCGCCCGAACAGCACGTTGATGCGCGCATTAGGAAACATCAGGATGTAGGCGCCGAGCACGCCGGCGATCGCGCCCGAGGCGCCCACGTTGGGGACATTCGAGCCGGGCAAAGCCGCGAACTGCGCGAACGTCGCCGCGATGCCGGCCAGCAGGTAGAACACCAAGTATTTGACGTGCCCGAAGTTGTCCTCGACGTTGTCGCCGAAGATCCACAGGTAGAGCATGTTGCCGCCCAGGTGCAGCCAGCTCCCGTGCATGAACATGGCGGTGAACACGCTCGGCAGCTGCCCCGCCGGGTCCTCGGCGAAGCGGTGCGGCACGAACGCCCACCGCTGGATGAACTCGTCGCCGTTTTGCAGCTCGAGCAGGAACACGAGCACGTTAATGGCGATCAGAACGTAGGTGACGTAGGGGAGCGTGCGGCGTTGAGAGTCGTCGTCACCGATAGGAAACATGCGCCCCACCCTCCCTGCGAAAGCCCGATTTTGTGGGCGATCCACCGGGCGTTGTCAACGCGGGCACAGCGCACGGGGAAAGTCGCCGACGGCCCGCTAAGTCCTTGCTCTTGCAGCAGGCCTCCGCTACCGCTCACCGCCCATGAAGCTCTACCGCTCCTTCGCCACCGTCGGCGGCCTCACTCTGTTGAGCCGCGTATTCGGGTTTCTGCGCGACATCCTCATCGCTGCCATCCTTGGTAGCGGCGCCGTCGCCGACGCCTTCTTCGTCGCCTTCCGCTTCCCCAATCTGTTCCGCCGCCTGTTTGGCGAGGGCGCCTTCAACGCGGCGTTCGTGCCGCTGTTTGCCAAGAAGCTCGAAGGCGAAGGACTGGAAGCGGCGCGCGCATTCGCCGAGGACGCGATGGCGGGGCTCGTGTTCATTCTGCTGGCGATCACCATCGTCGCCGAGATCACGATGCCGGTCCTCATGTACGGCCTGGCGCCGGGCTTCAGCGAGACGCCTGCCAAGTTCGATCTCGCGGTGCTGCTCACGCGCATCACCATGCCCTACCTGCTGTGCATGTCGCTCGTCGCCTTGATGTCGGGCGTTCTCAACTCCTTCGGCAAGTTCATCGAGAGCTCCTCTGTCTCCATCGTATTGAACGGCGCCATGATGCTCGCGACCTTCGTTGGCATGGCGCTCGGCTATCAGAACGAGCCGATGGCGGGCGTGGTCCAAGCGTGGGGCGTGTTCGTCGCCGGCATCCTGCAGCTATGGCTGCTTATGGACGGCCTGCGCCGCAACAACATCTGGCTGAAGCTGCGCCGGCCGCGCATGACCGAAGGTATGCGCCGCCTCATCCGGCTCGGCATCCCCGGCGTGATCGCCGGCGGCGTGACGCAAATCAACATCGTGATCGGAACGGTCATCGCGTCGATGCAGAACGGCGCCGTCTCCTACCTCTATTACGCCGATCGCCTGTACGAGCTGCCGCTGGCCATCGTCGGCATTGCGATCGGCGTGGTGCTGCTGCCCGACGTCTCGCGCCACTTGCGCGCGGAGAACCACGAAGCCGTCATGGACAGCCAGAACCGTTCGCTCGAGTTCGCGATGCTGCTGACGCTGCCCGCGGCTGCCGCGCTGGCGGTGGTGCCGACCGCAATCGTCTCGGCTCTGTTCCAGCGCGGAGCGTTCACGGCGGCCGACACGCCGGCTACCGCCTGGGCGCTGGCGATCTTCGCGCTGGGGCTGCCGAGCTTCGTGCTGATCAAAGTATTCTCGCCCGCCTACTTTGCGCGCGAGGACACGCGCACGCCGATGATCTATGCGACCATCAGCCTGACCGCCAACACCGTCGGCTCGATCGCGCTATTCTTCCTGTTCCGTGCCTACGGGCTGATGCCGCACCTCGGGATCGCGGTGGCGACGACGCTCGGCGGCTGGCTCAATGCCGGCATGCTCTACTGGACGCTGGCGAAGCACGGTCACTTCATCGCCGACAAGCGGCTGAGGCGCTCGCTGCCGCGCATCGTTTTGGCGACCCTCGTCATGTCCGTCGTGCTGTGGTTCGTGGCCGAAGCGCTCGGCGCCCGCTTCGAGCCGCCGACCCGTGAGCTGACTCGCGCCATCGCGCTGACCGTGCTCTGCTCGGCGGGTCTGCTCGCCTACGTGATCGCGGTGTTCGCCACCGGCGCGCTCGACTTCCAGCAGCTGCGCCGCTTTATGACCCGCAAAACGCCGCCGCCCGGGCCCCTCTGACCCGCCACTCGCGGCCTTGCGCACTCACCGCGGGCGCGCCATAACGCGCCCCGGTCGAGGGAGATAAAGACAATGGCATTCAAGGAGCGCGTGTTCTCCGGCATGCAGCCGACGGGCAGCCTGCATCTGGGCAACTACCTCGGCGCCATGGTCAACTGGATCGCGCTGCAGAAGACGCACGAGTGCATCTACTGCGTCGTCGACATGCACGCGATCACCGTGTGGCAGGATCCCGACGAGCTGAAAAGCGCGATCCGCCAGGCGACGGCGACCTACATGGCCTCCGGCCTCGACCCCAAGCGCTCGATCCTCTTCAACCAGAGCGCAGTGTCCGCTCACGCCGAGCTTGCCTGGATCTTCAACTGCGTCGCCAGGCTCGGCTGGCTCAACCGCATGACCCAGTTCAAGGAGAAGGCCGGCAAGGACCGCGAGAACGCGTCCGTGGGCCTCTACGTTTATCCGAACCTGATGGCGGCCGACATCCTCGCCTACCGGGCGACGCACGTTCCCGTCGGCGACGACCAGAAGCAGCATCTCGAGCTCGCGCGCGACATCGCCCAGAAGTTCAACAACGACTTCAGGGCGTGGATCGAGAAGGCCGGCCACGCCGACGGCGTCTTCTTCCCGCTGCCCGAGCCGGTCATCACCGGCCCGGCCACGCGCGTGATGAGCCTGCGCGACGGCACCAAGAAGATGTCGAAGTCGGACCCGTCGGATTTGTCGCGCATCAACCTGACGGACGCCGCCGACACCATCGCCAAGAAGATCCAGAAGGCGAAGACCGATCCCGAGCCGCTCCCCTCCGAGGAAAAGGGGCTGGAAGGCCGCCCCGAGGCGGAGAATCTCGTCGGCATCTACGCCGCGCTCGCGGGCAAGTCCAAGGCCGAAGTCTTGAAGGAGTTCGGCGGGGCGCAGTTCTCGAGCTTCAAGAAGTCGCTCGCGGAGCTGTGCGTTGAGACACTCGGACCCATCGCCGAGCAGACCAAGCGGCTCATGAGCGACCCTGCCGCCATCGATCGCATCTTGGCCGACGGCGCCGCGCGCGCTCGCGCCATCGCCAAGCCGGTGCTCGACGAGGTCAAGGACATCGTCGGCTTCGTACGCTCGTGAAGCTGGCTCGAGCCGCCGCGCGCGACACGGCCTTATTGTGGCCGGCATCGCCGCGTGGCAGCATGCGCGTATGAACTCGAAAAAGACGCGCCGATCCTTCGAAGCCGGTCACTTTCGCAAGTTCCTGCTCATCGTCGACGAGAGCATGGAGGTCGAGAGCGCGCTGTATTTCGCCGCAAGCCGCATCCAGCGCTCCTCGGGCTCGATCGTGATGCTCTACGTGATCGTGCCGCAGGAGTTCCAGCACTGGATCAACGTGCGCCAGCAGCAGGTCGAGGAGGAGACGGCGAAGGCCAAGGCGCTGTTCCGCCTGTTCCGGCGCAAGCTCAACCTGGCCGGCTTCGAGGGCATCGCCTGCGAGGAGATCATCCGCGAGGGCCCCAAGGCCGAGGAGATCCGCCGCCTCATCGACGAGGACGACGACATTGCGCTCCTGGTGCTGGGAGCCTCCAACGACCCGGCGGGGCCGGGCCCCCTCGTTGCCACCTTGGCCGCCGGAACCACGGCCGGGACCTTCCCCATTCCCATAACCATCGTGCCGGGCGCGCTGGAGCTGGCCGATATTCAGGCCCTGGCCTGAAGGAAGACCCTCGAATTTGCAGCCGAAGTCCCCTATCTTAGAGGGGTTCTAACAATGGTTCCGTGCCGACGTCCCCCGGGCGCGCGTGGAAAGACGGAGACGCGAGGCGATGTTCATCCAGACCGAGGCGACGCCCAATCCGGCCACGCTAAAGTTCATTCCCGGCAAGCCCGTGCTCGCCGAGGGCACGGCCGATTTCACCAGCAAGAGCGATGCGCTGGTCTCGCCGCTGGCGACGCGCCTCTTCGACATCAAGGGCGTGCGCGGGGTATTTCTCGGGTCCGACTTCATTTCCGTGACCAAGGGCGACGGCGAATGGCAGCACCTGAAGCCGATGATCCTGGGCGCGATCATGGAGCATTACGTGTCGGGCGTGCCCGTCGTCGCCGAGGTGGCCAATGACGGCGCAATCGACACCTACGACCCCAAGGACCAGGCGGTGGTCGATACCATCAAGGAGCTGCTCGAGACGCGCGTGCGCCCTGCCGTCGCCCAGGACGGCGGCGACATCACCTTCTCCGGCTTCCGCGACGGCGTCGTCTATCTGCACATGCGGGGAGCCTGCTCGGGCTGCCCCAGCTCGACCGCCACGCTGCAGCACGGCATCGAGAACCTGTTGCGGCATTTCTGCCCCGAGGTGCAGGAGGTGCGGGCCGCGTGAGGCTTGCCTGCGCTCCGTGACACTTCGAAGGGTTGTGGAACCCCGCCCGCGAAGGCGGGGTTTTTCATTGGAATGGGTTGAGCCGTTCCCTGGAGATCCCCCCATGTCGCACGCGATCGACGAAGCCGCGCTTCGCCAGCTTTTTCTCGATGCCCGCACCCACAACAAGTGGCAGAGCGTCGAGGTGCCCGACGAGCTCCTGCACCGCCTCGTCGACGTGCTCAAGATGGGGCCGACCAGCGCCAACTGCTCGCCGGCGCGCTTCATCTTTGTGAAATCCAAGCAGGCTAAGGAGCGGCTGAAGCCGCACCTGAGCGAAGGCAATCGCGAAAAGACCATGCAAGCGCCCGTATGCGCCATTATCGGCTACGACCTTGAGTTTTATCAGCAGTTGCCCAAGCTCTTTCCGCACACGGACGCGCGCCAGTGGTTCGTCGGTCAGCCCGAGAAGATCAAGGTGACGGCCTTTCGCAACGGCACGCTGCAGGGCGGCTACGTTATCCTGGCCGCGCGCGCATTGGGTCTCGATACCGGCCCCATGTCCGGCTTCGATAACGAAGGTGTGGATAAAGAGTTCTTTGCCGGCACCGGCGTGAAGTCGAATTTCCTGTGCAATCTCGGCTACGGCGACTGGGCCGGCGTAATGCCGCGCTCACCGCGGTTTACGTTCGCGGAGATGGCGAAGATCGCCTGAACCCCTTGTCTGCGCATGCCGTGGGGGCTGGAAAATGCGGTGCACGCTGCTTATAGGCTGGCGGCCATGAACGTATTGGCTTTCGACACCTGTTTTGACGCCTGCTCGGCTTGCGTTGCGCAGACGCGCGCCGACGGCAGCATCGAGGCCGTGAGCGCGCTCGAGCGTTTCGAGACGGGTCACGCGGAGCGGCTGGTGCCGATGATCGATGAGGTGATGCAACGGGCCGGCGTCGCCTTTGAGGATATCCAGCGCCTCGCCGTCACCGTGGGGCCCGGCACGTTCACGGGAACGCGCATCGGCGTCGCCGTGGCGCGTGGGCTGGCGCTTTCGACGGGTATCGAGGCCGTCGGCGCGTCGAGCCTCGCCGTCATGGCGGACGCTGCCCTGCGCGAGTTCGGGTCCATGCCTCGCGACGCTGATCTTGCGGTCGCTGTCGATGCGCGCCGCGGGCAGGCCTACGTGCAGCTGTTCGGCGCCAGCGCCACCGAGCCCATATCGCCGCCGCAGCTTCTCTCGATCGAGGAGGCGGGTCGGGTCGGCGGCGGCGGGCCGCTGATCGTCGTGGGCTCGGCCGCGCAAGCCGTCGCCG
>Ga0209415_10017391_pt1 | contig 11446 bp, 8 predicted proteins | sample PeaSoiSIISIP2007_FD_187696 | JGI IMG/M metagenome (GOLD analysis project Ga0209415, IMG submission 187696) | Peat soil microbial communities from Weissenstadt, Germany - SII-SIP-2007 (SPAdes) (version 2) | ecosystem: Environmental > Terrestrial > Soil > Wetlands > Peat | place: Germany...
GGTGGCGTCCGGAATCCGGTGTAAATCGACGGGCGTGGTTCCGGCTTCATGGTCAGGTTAGGCGATGGCACTGACAGTTTCGGGGTGATCTTCGGGCTGGGCGACGGTGACGGTGCGTGGCCGCAGCTGGGCGGGCGGTTCGAGCAGGGACCGGCGCAGGTCCTGGAGGTGCCGGAGCCCGTCGGCGGTCATGGTCAGGCCGCGCCAGCCGCGGGAGGCCCGGTCCAGGACGGCCCACACCAGGGTCAGGCAGCTCGTCTCGCCGGGCAGCCGGCCGATGACCTTGACCCGGCGGCGGGTCTCGCCGAACGTTCTCTCGATGAAGTTGGAGTGCCTGATCCGGTGATGGTGCTCGGCGGGGAACCGCAGGTAGGCGGTCAGGCCCTCCCGGTCGGTAGTCAGGCATTTCATCGCCGAGGGGTAGGTAGCGCCGTATCTGGCGGCCATCTCGGTGATCCTGGCGTCGATGATCTCCACCAGCCTGGGCCCGGGCGGGGTCTTCAGGTCCTCGGTGTCGAAGATCTTCCAGTAGGCGTCCTTGACCTCGGCCTGCATCCCGGCCGGGATCTTGGCCAGGATGTTTCTGGCTCGGTGGATGATGCAGCGCTGGCGCAGCGCCTTGGGGTAGGCCTGCTCGATCGCGGAGATCAGGCCCGGGGCGCCGTCGGAGATGACCAGCAGCGGGGAGGCCAGGCCCCGGTCTTTCAGGTCGGCCAGGAAGTCGTGCCAGGCGTCGGCCGACTCCCCGGACCCGGGCGCCAGGCCGAGGAACGCGGGCTTGCCGCCGGTGGTGATGCCCCAGGCGGCCAGCACCGGCTCGGCCGGGGAGCCGGGGTGCATCCGGAAGAAGGAGGCATCCAGGAACAGGTAGTCGATCTTGACCTCGTCCAGGCGCCGGCGGGCCCAGATCTCGTACTCGTCCTTGATCTGCTGGCAGATCGCCGAGACCGTGGACTTGGAGATCGCGGCCTGGTCGCCGAGCGCGTCGGCCAGGGTGGCCTCCACATCCCGGACCGACAGGCCCCGGATGAAGGAGGCAATCACGAGGGACTCCAGCGCATTGGTCTTGGTGACGTGCGCGCCGAACAGGCGGGAGGCGAACGCCCCGGTGGTGCCGCGCAGCTTCGGCCGGGCCAGCGCGACCGGCCCGGCGGTGGTCTTGACCCTCACCTCCCGGTAGCCGTTACGGGAACCGGGCCGGGCGTCCTCGGCCGTCGCGGCGCGGGCGTAGCGGTCACGGCCGAGGAACTCGGTGACCTCGGCCTCGAGGGCGGCCTGCATCAGCAGCTGCGCGCCGAGCCGGGCGACGTCCTCGAGGATCTCGGGCAGCTCCCGGTCGGAGGCGAAAAGCTCGTCGATCCTGGCATGGATACGGTCGGTAGGCGATACTCGTGTCGGCACGGGTGTAGGTCCTTCCTTCGATGAGTTGGTAGCTCTTGAAGGGGAACCTACGCCCGTCGTCTTCATTTACACCGGATCTTGGACGCGACCTTCGGCGCGGCCATTGGCCTCAGTGCTCATCGGCTGCGGCACGCCGATCAGCTCGATCTGGCGCGCCGCGACCACCAGGAGGCATGCACCAGAATGTGCTACCGCGTGGGGCTGTGCGGGGCGCGAGTTCTTTACACGGCGGAGGCAACGGTCACCGGCGGTCGGCACGGCAGTTAGCCCTGCCGATTCGGCGATATGCGCTAGGCGTATTCGAGCTGACCTGGGCGCCCGACGGCCGCGCCACCTTCAGCTACGGCGAGGTACACATCGCCGGCAAGGCGCACGTCATCTGGCGGCGATCGCACGTCCGGACGGGTCAAGACCCGCTCGCCCGGCACTGGAAGCGGACCGCGCTCTGCAGAGGACCTGCCCAGGTAACACAGGTTTTCGGCACCTTCAGGCCAGGATATTTATTAGTGCGATTCCGCCGGGCCACCCGACCGGGCAGAATCGGTGACGTCACGCAGCGCTCCCGTTTCGAGTACAGCTACATCACGTGAAATCGCTGAGATCACGTCATTGAGGCTCGGCGGACCGAGACGAAGCGGCCGACGATGTCAGAATATCCTCGATCATCTGCCGCGGGACAGTGACGTCATCGAACCACCGGCCGCCGAACGGCCGGGGCACCGGAAGGATCTGGTCGCTCGAATAGGCAAGAATCTTGCGGTTGTAGTTACGAAGCTCGTTCCGGAGAGCGGCCGGCAGCGTCCCATCAAGCAGCAGAGCTCTTTCCATTTCCCCGAGCAGCTGCCGGGTCTCGTCAATGGTCTCGAGAACGGCCTTGCAGAACCCGGCTGGCAGCACCCCATACTCACCCTTGATCTCCACCAAGCGGGCGATCGCCTCGTAGGAGACGTCCTGAAGCTGGCGCCTGTCCAGCCAGCGTGTTTCATAGTTCAGCCGCCGGTACCACAGTGGCTCAACCATGGCCCGGCGGTGTTCTTCCAGCGTGCGGTGGAAGATACGGTAACCATGCTGCTCCGGCTCTTCGAAGAACCGGGACCCTACGTCAAGGAACGGCACCATCGGACAAATGAGCGGAAGGGCGGCCCATCCTCCGAACTTGCGTATCAGCCTCTCGGAGTACGCGATAGTGTCCATAACCGATTGCCGGTCCTGGTATGGCATGCCGATGAAGAACCAGACCATAACGCCTTTCACACCGGCGTCCAGGGCACGGGGAATCCATTCCTCCATCTGCTCCATGGTATAGTTCCCGCGGCCGGCCGCCGCACTTATCTTCAGATCGTGGGACTCTGGGGAGAGCATGATATAGGCATCTGTTGACTCACCCATCTTTTTGAGCGTATCGGGTGGCGTCAGGCTGAACTGCTCGAAGTGGACGCTCTTGTAGCCGAGCTCTTTCACGGCGTCCAGATACCGGTGCATCCGCATCTTGTTCTCGGAATAACATTGAAGCGCGTATATCGAGGTGCGTTTCGCCGCCTCTCTCATGGTGCGGAGTTCTTCGATGATGAGGTCGTTGTCCTTCGGTATTAGGGTCTTGCGGACGCCCATGATGTTGCGGTAGGCAAACCGTGACCCGCCGCACCAGCCGCAGTCATGCGCGCATCCGGTGTTAGGCAAGGTCATAATGAGCTTAGCTGCTGACGGCCCCCCGTCGGCTGTCTCTCGGTAATACGACCAGTCGTTGCGCACGTTGTTGTAGTTGGTGCCTGGCTTGTGAGTGAAGCCGGTGGCTTGGACCTCGCCGTCGGCCTTGTACAGCAGGTTCGGGATAGAATGAAAGTCCCTGCTGCCCTGCCGGACCCTGGCGACCAGCTCTGTGAGCGGTTCGAGGGTGTCGTAACCCTGAACGACGACATCGACGCTCGGGTACCCGATCAGTTGGTTGGCATAGTAGGTCGCCGAGATACCGCCGAAGATGGTAAGGGCGTCGGGGTGCACCTCCTTCAGGACGGCTGCGAGTTCGATAGAGCCGTGACATTGCGTCATCCAGTGCAAGTCGAACCCGAAGATCGGCGCCTCTAAGCGGCCGAGCAGTCGTTTGACATCCAGATCAGGATGCATGAGCATCAACGAGGCGACATTCACAATCTTCGCGTCGAATCCGCTGTCAGCCAACCGCTGCTTGATCGAGAACCAGCCAATTGGATAAATCTCGTAGAGCGAGGTGACATTGACGCTGTCGCTGTCGCTCAGATAGGCGAACAGCATGTCGTCACGCTCGCGGAAGTCATAGACGCTGGGAGCGTGTAAAAGGAAGAGGTCGGCCTCGAGCCGCGACGGCACCTGCTGATCCATCGTGCAGAAATCCCTTATCTCGTAGATCGAGCGGCCCCGCGCAGTCTATATTTCCCGCTCACTCGCTGGGTATTTCGTTGTAGGTGAAGGGGGTGCGGGTGTCGAGGGAGGCGGCGGTAGGCGAGCTAGTGCGGCTGGAGCCCGCCAATGCTGCCGCAGCACTGCCCACTATCAACACACCTGCCGCGCCAGACCCAGGACGACTCATTCACACCCTCCTCTAGCTCACTGTTTGCCCTAGCAGACATCACGACCATCGTTTCTTCCGGTTGAAAAGTTGTCAAGGAGGTTGTCCCGGGCTCTCTGCTCCATTGCGACATGACGACCGGGTCCGAGGTGACTACGGGGCGGTGGGATCGCTCTCGGCGTGCCGCGGACGCGCGCTCATGCCGGTAGCCGGAATCGGTTACCTGCTCGCCCGCCTCACACCTTCTTCACAGATCTCGGGACGGCCGCGGTGTTGGTCTGGAGGTCTCCGCGACCGTGGTGAGCGGCGTGTTGCTCAGCCCGGTGTCGAGGTACGGGGCGAACACGTGGCCGGGCCGCGCGATGGCCGCCGCGCGCCGTGCGCGCTGCCCACAATGACGGCGGGGCCGCGACGCTTGTCCTCGACCTCGGCGATCCCGGCGACGATGCCCTGCTCGCCGACCTGCAAGACGAGGCCCGGAACCGCCTCCCCGTGGCGGACCTCATGCACCGCGTCATGCACCGCGTCGCCGTCACCGCGAAATCGCTCCCGACCAGCCCAAGATCACGATTTACGGCTGTAGTATTTAGCTAACAAAGAGCGGACGATCGTCGTGCAATTAACGTGCAATTAGCCAGGGTGCAGAGCGGTCAATCACGGCTACTGCGGGTCTGCGAAGTCGGCTGCTCAGCGGCTTTATCGGCCGTGATCTGTCCGATTCCCAAGCTGACAGTGCAGCTTATCTGAGGTGGCCGGTGGACGCGATGGCGACCATAACTACGAAAGCACAGAGGACTTAGAACCCTCAAGATTTCCCGGGCGATACAAGCTCCTCAATTCGTTACACGAACACAAATCTCAAAATCGCCGGGGCCGTGCCCTGGAATGCCCGCAAGCTTGGATCGGACTTCCCTAATGCGGGTCGGTGCATGATAATGGTCGGCGTGGACAACAGCCACCACGGCCACCGAGGGACCGAGCTGCCGCGAGCTGCTGATGTTGCTCCTGATACTGGAGGTGATAGCGAGTCGATCCGCACTGAGGAGTTTGCGGCCGGTGTCACCTGGTGTCGGGCACCGGAACGCTCGTGCCGAGGAGGTGTGATCTGCGGATTGCGGTGATTGGTGCTGGCCCCGGTGGGCTGTACTTCGGCGCGTTGGCTCGTCAGCTCAACCCCGAGCATGAGATCACCATCTGGGAGCGGAATGCCCCCGATGACACGTTCGGGTTCGGGGTGGTGCTCTCTGAGCAGGCGCTGGGCGGGATCGAGCGCGCCGACCCGGCCGTATTAGGCGAAATGCGGCGGAAGTTCGCCTACTGGGATGACATCGATGTGCACTACCGCGGCACCACATTCACCGCGGGCGGGAACGGGTTCGCCGCGATGAGCCGCACCGGGCTGCTCGCGATCTTGCAGCGGCACTGCGCCCGGCTGGGCGTCCCGGTGCACTTTCGCAGCGAGATCACGGACGTGGACGCCCTTGCCGCTGACCATGACCTCGTGGTCGCCGCCGACGGGGCGAACTCCCTGGTCCGGGCTCGGTACGCCGGCACTTTCCGGCCCGCGGTGCAAGCCGGAAGGTGCCGGTACATCTGGCTGGGCACCGACCTGGTGCTCGACTCGTTCAAGTTCTACATCCTGGACACGCCGGGCGGGGCCATGCAGGTGCACGCCTACCCTGACTCCCGCCACGCCAGCACCTTCATACTCGAGCTGTCCGAACACGCCTGGCGCGCGGCCGGGTTCGTCGATGCCGCTCCCCCGCAGCTCGCTCAGGGGGAAAGCGATGAGCGGTCGATCGGAATCATCGCCGAACTGTGCAAGGACGTCCTGGACGGGCACAAGCTGTTCGGGAACAACTCGCGCTGGTTACGTTTCTCCACGGTGCGGTGCGAGACCTGGCGGCATCGCAATGTGGTGCTGATCGGCGACGCGGCGCACACGGCGCATTTCTCCATTGGCTCGGGCACCAAGCTGGCGATGGAGGACGGGCTCTCCCTCGCAACGAACCTGCACGAGCAGCCCAGCGTGGACGCGGCTCTGGGCGCGTACGAGGCCGAGCGCCGCCCGATGGTCATCTCCGTCCAGCGCGCCGCCCAGGCCAGCCTGGAGTGGTTTGAGAACATCGACCACTTTACCCGCCAGGACCCGCAGCAGTTCGCGGTGAACATCCTGACCCGCAGCGGCCGGGTTTCCTACCCCAGCCTGCGCCGGCGCGACCCTGAGTTCATCGCCCGGGCGGAGCGGTGGTTCGCACGGGCGGCGGGCGGCCAGGTAGGCCCGCCGATGCTCCAGCCGTTTACGCTTGGCCGTCTTGAGCTGGTCAACCGCGTCGTCTCCCCTGGCGAGGTGTGCCCCACCCGCGACGGTGTGCCGGGTGACCTCCAGCTGGTGTACCTGGGCAGCGCAGCGCTCGCCGGGGCCGGGCTGGTGATGACCGGGCTGGTGTCACCCTCCGCCACGGGCACGGCTATCCCTGGCGGGGCCGGGTTGTATACCGAAGAACAGGTGGCCGGGTGGCGGCGGGTCGTGGATTTCGTGCACGCCCATTCGTCGGCGAAGATCGGCGTGCAGCTCAGCTGCTCCTACCCTGAAGGCTCCACCAAGCCCCTGGACAACTTGCTGCGCGAGTTCGCCGCCGGGACCCGGCGCGCCGCCGCCGCCGGGTTCGACCTACTGGAGCTGGACTGCGCCCACGACTGCCTGCTCTCTTCGTTACTGTCCCTGTCGGCCAGCGAGCGCACCGGCCGGTGCGGCGGCTCGCTCGACTACGCACTTGAGGTCCTCGGTGCGATCCGTGCCGTTTGGCCGTCCGGGCAGCCGGTGAGCGTGCGCATCTCACCGACAGAGTGGTACCCGGGCGGGGATCGCGCCGATGCGACGATCGACCTGGCGAACGCGTTCGCGCGGAGCGGCGCGTCGGCGGTGCATGTTTCCACCGGGACAGAGGCCGACCCGGCCGCCTACGCGGACCGGATCCGTAACCAGGCCGGGCGCGAGATCAATTTCGCCGTGATAGCGGCGGGCTCGATCTCCGCGCAGGATGTCAACACCATCGTCCTGGCCGGGCACGCGGATCTGTGCGTCGTTGACCAACCCGCGGAGAACCCGCTCTGGCCATCACAGCGCGGGGCGCCAAATCGTTTTAACCTAAGAGAGTGGCCATAGTGTTCGAAGGAGGATACCATGCTCCCTATCCCTGATCTCGGCTTACTGCCGGAAAGTGCCGCTGAGCACCATGGTGAGACCATCCTGTGTGCAGACGCGCCGTGGGCCTCGGCTTCCTGCGACCCGAGCACGGTGAGCGACTTTGCGGCCGTGGTCACCGGTTACGCTGATCGGCTGTGGGGTGCCGGGGTGCGGCCAGGCGAGGTAGTCGCTGTGGCCAAGTCCAATCACCTCGATATCCAGGCGCTTCAGTGCGCCATTGTCCGCATCGGCGCGCTGCCCGCGCTGCTGTCGGTGAAAATGGAGCCAGCCGATCTCCTGGACTGCCTCAAGCAACTTCAGCAGCCCTGCCTCCTGACCGATGCCGAGGGTGCGGCGGTGCTGCATCCCTATCAGGACCAGCTGGGCGCTCTTGTCTCCCGCATCTTCACGCTCACGCCTGAAGGCACGCTGGCCGGGGCGGTGGAGCTGAGCGAGTCCGCGACCCATACGGTAAGCCGTCGTCCCGGCACTGACCCGACGCTCATTACGCATTCATCCGGCACTACCGGAAGACCGAAGCTCGTCGTCCACACTGTGGATTCTCTTTTTGGCCACGTAGCTCCCCAGATCCAGGTAGTGCAAGCATATGATAAAGCCACAATCAGTGCGAAGTGCCTGTCTTTCACGCACGTGCGGATGTCAACGGCACTGCTGTCGACGCTCAACGTAGGAATTCCCTTCCTCGCCATCACCTCCGCGAGCCTGGATCCGGTGCGCCAGGCACTCTTGAGTTACCAGCCGGCGTCTCTGGAAGCTCAGCCGAACATGTTCCTCCGCTGGGAAGCGCTGGCGCGCGAGACGCCGAACCCGTTCAGTACGGTAAACCGCTTTATCACCAGTTTCGACGCTATTCACCCGCGGACGATGCGGATTCTGCTTGAGGCATCGGACGACCCTGACCCGACCTTTATCCAGGCGTACGGGCAGACCGAGGTCGGCCCGGTTACGCTGCTGATGGTCAGGCGATCCGACCTCCGCGAGCCGGGGCGGCTGAGCGGGCGTGACGTCGGCGGAGCGTTCCCCGGCATGACAGTTCGCATCGTGGACGACACCGGATCGGTGCTTCCGGCAGGCACGCCCGGGCACATCGAGGTCCGTACCCCGGGCCGGGCCGAGTCGGTAATCGGCCGTGCGCCGCTGCCTGACCGTGATACCTGGTGGCCTATGGGCGACATCGGCATGCTTCGCCCGGACGGGCATGTGGAGCTCTATGACCGGCAAGTGGACCAGGTCCCCGGCGTGCCGAGCACTCTCCGCGCTGAGGACATCCTGCTCGATGAGCTACCAGAGCTGGCCGAAGTCGTGATCATTTCCGCTGACGGGACGGCCGTGGCGGTGGCAGCCACGGTTCATGGCGAGCCAATAGCCGCGGACCTGTGGCAGAGCGCCCGCCGCAAGGCGGGACTGCCGGAGAACACCGCGGTGGAGTACCGGCCGTGGGAAGAATTCCCGGTTACCGGCACGATCAAAGTCCGCCGGCATCTGCTGGCACGGCACGAGGGCCGCGGATGAGCGGTGACCAGGCGAAAGCGGCGCGAGCATCCAGCCGGTTCCAGCCGGCGGAAAGGAACGCCGCGGCGCTTGTGCTCGGTGCCGCCTTCATGCTGCTCGCCGACACCTCGATCGTGAACGTCGCCTTGCCCAGCATCCAGCGACAGCTAGGCGCCAGCGTGCCGGACGTGCAGCTCATGGTCGCGGGTTATGTGGTCGCTTACGCGGTGATGCTCACTACCGGCGGGCGGCTCGGCGACCTGTGGGGCAGGCGCCGCATGTTCATCATCGGAGCCGTGTCCTTCACCCTGGCGAGCCTCGCCAGTGGCCTGGCGCAGAATCCGGTCGAGCTCATTGCGAGCCGGGTCTGGCAGGGTCTGTCGGCGTCTCTCCTGTATCCGCAGGTCATCGCGACGCTGCACATCGTGATATCCCCGGAACGGCGAGGCCGCGCATTTGCCCTGCTGGGAGCAGTGGTGAGCTGCGCCACGATCGCGGGCCCCATAATCGCCGGCCTGCTTATCGCCGCGAATATCGCCGGGACGACGTGGCGCCCGATCTTCCTGATTAATGTGCCGGTCGGCATTGTTCTGATAACGCTAGCACCGCGCTTGGTGCCGGCAAATAAAGGACTGCGTTTGCGGCTAGATTACGCGGGCTCGCTCATCGTGATCATGCTGCTGGTCGCGCTTCTGGTGCCGCTCACGATCGGCCGTGATCACGGCTGGCCGCTATGGGGATGGCTGCTGCTTGCGTGTACCCCTGTGCTCCTGGCCGTCTTTCTCTGGCTGGAGTCAGCGCTGGAGCGGCAGGGGAATTCGCCGTTGCTCAGGCCAGGCCTCTGGTCCGATCCGGTATTCCGGCTGGGCCTGCTTTTGTATATTGTATATTTCTCAGGCGTAATACCGTTCTTCCTGTACTACTCCATCACGCTTCAGTACGGGCTCGGTTACAGCGCGCTCGCGACAGCCGCGGTGATGGCGCCTTATGCGGCGGGAAGCACGATCACGTCCCTGCAGTCGGCGCGGATTGTGTCAAGCTTTACCGCACCCCGCACAATTCTCGCCGGATGCATAATATGCGCCGTCGGCAGCGCGTCCATGATCGCCGCCATCGAAGGAGACCGTTCGGGAGGACATCTCGGGCTGCTCATGACACCATCAATGTTTTTCACCGGACTCGGCCTGGGCCTGGTAATCGGGCCATTGCTGAATTTCGTGCTTACCGGCGTTCATTATGATGATTCTGGAGCGGTATCTGGGCTGCTTTCGACTGCGCAGCAGATTGGCTCTTCGCTAGGAGTAGCTGTCATAGGACTTGCGTTCTTCAGGGGATTTCAGGGTAATCTGACGAGCCTCGGCTATCCGGCATTGCGGACAAACATGATGTTCGCGGTGGTCGTGGTGGTGGCGGCTTTCATACTGGCGTCGCTGCTCGTTGGGATTATCACGCGTCGCAGTCGGCCAGCTGGTGCGGACAGCAGGGCCGACGCGGTGCCGTCGGCAAGTTAATGGGCTGCGACAGGCCACAGTGCGGCCTCATGATAAGGAAGGCGGGAACGTACGTGAACGGATCCTCACCGTCAGGTGCCCTGACGTTCCGGCAGAAGATGCTCACCGAGATAGCCGCCGGTACATGCCCGATCCCGGCCTTTGTGACGCGCCTCTCACTTAAGGTCGTGGCGATGGAATGGCGAAAAGGGTTTATTTCGGTCCATTTCCATATTCACCCTGATTTCTGCGTAGAGCCAGATATAGTGTTCGGTGGCTTTGTCTTTAGCATCCACGACCAGGCTGCCGGGTTTGCGATATATAGCGTCATAGAGGACGGTATGGCGTTTTCGACGACGCAGCTGAATATGAAGTACCTTACGGTAACGCGCCCCGGACACGTGTGCGCCGAAGCCGAGATCGACACGCTGGATGAGCGCTCCGCTGAAGTGCGCGTCCGGCTGATACAGGACGGTTCGGTGACAAGCGAGTCCGTAGTTACAGAAGCGATAAGGCCACGGAAACGATGATCTAGATCTTCCGACGACCTAGATCATCCGGCCAGCGCTTGACCAGACCCCCCTAATGTGGTCAAATGGTGCGTCTGTGAAGGGGAAGAGGATGTCGATGGTAACCGACCGGGATGTGCAGGAGATCGTGGCGGCCATCCTGGAGGTCCACGTTGCCGATGTCGGGATCGATACTTTATTTTATGCGGATCTCGAGATGGATTCGCTCCACAAGATGGAATTCATCGTGCTGCTGGAGCGCGCCTGCGGCGCGGAATTCACCCCGGCGGAGGCCGCGGAGATCGATAGTGTCCGTGACGTCATGCGGATGCTTCGCGACCGGCATCTGGTGTCATGAACCCGGTTACTGGATTGGCGAATCCGGTCGAGCTGCTTCTGCTGGGCCATGCTGGCGGTCGGCGCTGCGGCGTGGACCGCCGGGCTGGCGAAGTTACCTACGCGGACATGCTGGGCGCGGTCTCGGAATACGCCGCGCGCCTGCGGGCTGCCGGGGTGCGGCCTGGCTGCCGGGCAGTCGTGGTCTCCGACGACTCCGTCGCGGCGATCAGCGCCGTGCTTGGCTTGTGGTGGTACGGATGCGTGCCCATCTTGCTGCATCCGATGCTCCGGGATGCGGAGATAGCCTTAGTCCTGCGGGACAGCGATGCGGAGTTCGCGGAACTGAACGTCGCCCCAGAACGCCGGGCAGCGCTGCGGGCCGGGCTGGCCGAGATTGATGCGGCGAGGCGGGCAGCCGGGCACACCAGGCTGCTTGCCGAGCTCGGCCCGGAGCGCGCGA
>Ga0209415_10017393_pt1 | contig 11445 bp, 9 predicted proteins | sample PeaSoiSIISIP2007_FD_187696 | JGI IMG/M metagenome (GOLD analysis project Ga0209415, IMG submission 187696) | Peat soil microbial communities from Weissenstadt, Germany - SII-SIP-2007 (SPAdes) (version 2) | ecosystem: Environmental > Terrestrial > Soil > Wetlands > Peat | place: Germany...
CCAGCCGAGTGCGGCGGGACATCGCGCGCAGCCTCTGCGCGCGCGCCGGGCGCCACTCGCGCCGCGGAGCGCGGGCCAGCGTGGCTGGCTTGGCTGCCGAGCCGGGGCGCGCAACTCCACTTTCAACCTCGGCCTCGCGCCCGGCCCCGCCCTCAGCCCCGCTCTCAGCCCCGCACCAGGGGATTGCGGATGAGGGCGATGGTTTTCACGTACTCCGCGCGGCGCTTGTCCCGCTCGCTCAGCGCCTGGATCCCCTGCAGATTGAGAAAATCGTCGATCTGGCCCATTGCCTTCTTGCAGGTCTGCAGCACCTCGTCGCGCAGCGCGACGCGCTCGTTCTGGTTGCGCTCCTTTGGCATCTCCTTGGACATCAGGCTGGCGAGCCAGATCGTGGTATGCAAGTCTTCCGGATCCTGCTGAGCGAGGTAGTGCAGGCGGCGGATGATCTTCCCCGCGCTTTCCCCGCTCTTCAGGCGGTTCTGCAGCGTGCGCTTCTGGTGGCGGGTCTCCAGCATCGTCAGCGTCCGATTCGACGCCGCGAGCAGCTCGGCGCGCTTCTTCTCGATCGTCAGCCCGCGGCGCGATTCCTCCACGGTGAGCACCGGCGGGTCCCGCTCGAAAACGAAAATCCATTCGGCCAGGCGGCGCACGAAGGGCTCGACCTGGTTGCGCGTCTCCATGGTCGACAGCAGCTTGGCCAGGTAAGTCTTGTAGAGGTTCTGCACCAGCAGATCCTCCACGTAAATCTTGGCCAGGGCGTGGACGGGCTTGATGCCGTCGTTGATCTGGTTGCCCAGCTGCCCATAAGCTTGCTTCGCCGCGTCGAACTGGGCCTTGGCGTTCTCGACATCCTCGGGCGTGACCCCTTCCTCCTTTGCGTGGAAGCGCTGCAGGACCGTCTCTGCTTCCCTCATGGCCTTGATGTGGCCCAGGATCGACTGATAGTTCTCCTCGGCCATGGTACAAATGGGGCGCAAGACCGCCAATTCGTCGGGCAGGCAATCGCCCGGCTTGGTCATGGCGGGCTGCAGCAGCTCGTCAACGCGCTCGGAAATGGATTCGGCCATGGGTCTCCTGCGTCCGGGACGGCGGCCCGCCGGCAGAGGCTGCCGGGGCCATCCCTCATTGCGCTGTTACCTGCCCATTTAACGCGCCAAGGGGACGTGAGGACCCTACATCGACCGCGGGTCCCGTGGCCAGTGAGCCGGACGAGCCCCCATGCTGGTTAAACTGATCGCCCTGGGCCTCTCCCCGCCCGTCTGGAAGAACATCTTTCATCATATCCGTATCCAGCTTCCCCAGGCTCCATTTGCCGCGGCCATCTTTTCCACGGCGGAGGAGATCGCGTACCTGCAGCGAGACTACTTCCCGGCGGTATGGCGGCGTGAAAATCCCGACTTCGTGTTCAGCGAAGCGCCGGCGGGCCGCGAGTGGCACCAAAGGCTGCGCTTTCTCGCCGCGGTGCAGCGCCTGGAGCCCGAGCTGCGTCCCCTGCTCGTGCTCGCCCTGTCCGCGCTCGATCACAGCCTGCGCCAGCTCATCCAGGGGCCATACCCCATCCGGCTGATCCTCGACAACGGCTCCCGCTTCCGGGTCTCCGACCCGGCGATGGTGGTGGACGCCTTTCCCGCTGGCTTCCCGCGCGTGCCCGTCCACGATCATCTCACGCGCATCAAGCTGCGGCAAAGGCGCGGCAAGGTGGACGAGATTCCGCCGCTGCGGCTGGCTCAGGGCGTCGTGCTTAGCCTGGACGAGCTTGCGGCCGTCGAGCAGCTCGGCGAGCGCATGGAGCCCCGCGAGTGGCTCAAGCGCGTGGCGAAGGCCGGGAAATTCAAGCTGCCTCGCGGCATGCCCCTGGGCCTGCTGCGCGAGGCGAAGGGCCTCTACTTGTTCCCCGGCGTGCCGGTGAACCGCGTGCGTGGAGTCTGCGTGGGGGAGGTCGAGTACGCCCACCTGCTCGACATGGGGCGGCTGTCGCTCCAATCGGCGCAGTTCAGCGCCACGCTCGGAGCGCTGCAACAGGCCGCGCAGCGCCAAGCGCAGCGCCACGAGGAATTTGCCCGCCGCCTGCGCGAGGCGGGAGCGAAGCGGGACCTGCCGGTCGTCTGCGGCGGCCATATTCCGCTGCTGAATGAAATCTTCGCCGAGCGGCTCGCCGCCGAGGGATTCAGCCGCGTCTCCACGCTCCATGAGCTCCGCGAGGACCTCTTCCGCGAGCCCACGCTCTTGATCAGGCTCACGCCTTTCGACGACGCCGGTTTCGGAGCCCAAGTCGAGCCCCCCTTCGTCTTTCCCGTCGCAGAGGAGATGGCGGCGGCCCTCCCGCCGCTCGACGGACTGCCCGCGCTCGAAGCCGTGCCCTATGCCCCGGATGAGCCTGCCCAGCCCCTCACGGAGCCGGAGCTGGCCGAGCGGAAGGTCCTCCTGCTCGCCGCCGGGGCACGCGCGCGCGCCGCCTGCGACATGGCCGATAAGCGCCTGTTGCTGCTGCGCCAGGAGTACGCTGTGCTCGACGGCGCCGTCGGTCAGCTCGCCGCGCTGCTCGAGGCGAAGGACTCGCTGCTCGTCTGGAATGGAACGCTCCCGGCCCAGGCGAGCCAGGTGCTCGTCTTCAGCCACGACCAGGAGGAGGCCGGCGCGGTGCTGCAAGCCCTGCCGGGCGTGCCCAAGAAGCGCTGGTTCGACCTGTCGTCGTTCACGAGCGCGGAATCCATCCAGGCGCTCGCCAGGGCTCCCCTCGAGGAATACCGGCGCGCCGGCATGCTCGTCATCACCGCCTCCTCACGCGAGCGGCTCACCTCCTTGCGCGAGCGCCTCGATGAGGAGCGCGCGCAGGCCCGCCGGCAGGTTGAAGAGGCCGAGGCGGAGCTCGCGTCCCATCGGGCGGAGCTCGATCAGTCCGTCGCAGCCCAGCACGCTCTCGCGCGGCGCTGGATCCGGGGCGCGGTAAGCGGCTGCCTGGAGCGCGGCCGGGAGCGCATGATGGAGGAGCTCGACCGCGTCTGCCGCCGGCACGAGCGGCAGTGGCTCGCGCGCGCCATGGTTCACCGCGTCCTCGTCATTGGCTCCGCCGCGGAGAACCGCCTCCCCTTGCTCGAAGCCTGCCGCAAGCTCTATCCCGCCTTCAACGAGGAGCACTCGGTCGTCGTTCCGTATGACTACGAGATGGTGGACGCCCTGCCCCAGGATCAGGCCGACACCCTGACGCGCGAGGCGAAGGAAAAAGGCCTGGACGAGGCCGGCATCCGCGAGCGGCTGGACGCTGTCCTCGCTGGCCAGAACGATGCCCTCCTCGACAGCTACCTGAGCCTGCTGGGCAGGGAACTCAAGCCGATGCTGGCGGACCTTGTCCTGATCGAGCAGCGCATGCCGGTGGCCGGAGCGATCCTGGACTTTCTGCGCGAGCGCATCTCGGGGCTGAGGCAGGCGCCCGCGGTATTGATTCTGCCGGAGTACTGGGCTCCGCCTCCGCACGAGCCGATGCCTTGGCCGAACACTCGCGTGGCGATCCTGCGCCGCATCGGAGCGTTGACCGCTCACGAATGCGAGCAGACTCTGCTCACGATTCATCCCGCCTGAGCCATGGAGCGACATCCCGATCCGGAGCAGGACCCGGCCGCGCAGAGCAGCCTGGAGGCCCTCGAATGGCCCCGCCTACTCGACGCCCTGGCCGCCCGCATCGCCACCGGGCCAGGCCGCGAGGCCTTCGCCGCCCTGCGGCCCGTGCCCGGCGCGGAGGCGGCGCGGCGCTCGCTCGCCCTCATTCAGGAGCTGAAGACGCTCCTGCACGAGGGGACGGCGCTGGACTTCGCGGGAGTAGACCCGATCGGAGCGCTGATCGAGCGCGCGGAAAAGGAGGGTGCGCTGACCCTGGAAGAGCTGGGCGCCGTGCTGGCGACCCAGCAGGCCGCGCTGCGGCTGGCTGACGCCCTGCTGGGCGCGCGGGAGCTGCCCGGCCTGCGCGCGCTGGCCCAGGCGCTCCATGCCGAACGGGCGCTGTGCGCGACCCTCGGCCAGGCTATCGCCGCGGACGGCTCGCTGAACGAGCGCGCGTATCCGGCGCTGGCCAGGCTGCGCGGCGAAATCGCGAGCCAGCGGGACGCCGTGCACCGGCTGCTGGAGAGCCTGATCCGCGCCAAGGCGCTCGAGCACGCCCTGCAGGAGCCGCTCTATACCTTGCGCGGCCACCGCTACGTCCTGCCCATCAAGATCGACTTCCGCGGGCAGGTGCCGGGCATCGTGCACGACGTGTCGGCCAGCGGCGCCACGCTGTTCATCGAGCCCCACGCGGTGGTGGAGGCCACCAACGCGCTGGCGCTGCTGGAGAAGCAGGCGGAGCTGGAAGTCGAGCGCATCCTGCGCGATTTGTCGCGTCAGGTCGGCTACAGCGCGCCGAGCCTACGGCACAACCTGGGCTGGCTGGGCCGGGTGGACTTGCTGCACGCCCAGGCCCGTCTCAGCGAAGCAATCCAAGGTACCGCGCCGGAGGTGGGGAACGGGGGCGTGCTGGAGCTGAAGGGCCTCTCCCATCCCCTGCTGCTGCTCGCGGGGACGGAAGCCGTGCGCAATGATCTCGCCCTGGGCGGTGATCTCGCCCCGGGCGGTGATCTCGCCGAGCGCGGTGCCGCGCGCTGCATGGTCATCTCCGGCGCCAACTCGGGCGGGAAGACGGTGCTGCTGAAGGCGGTGGGCCTGAGCGCGCTGTTGCTCGCGCACGGCATGCACATCCCCGCGCTGAGCGGCTCGCGGCTGGACTGGTTCTCCCGCGTCTGGGCGGAGGCGGGCGATCCCCAGGACCTAGGGTCGGCCCTGTCCACGTTTTCCGCGCGCATTCGCTTCGTGGCGCACGTGCTCGGCGTGGCCGGGCCGGGGCACCTGGTGCTGCTCGACGAACTGCTCGCCGGCACCGAGCCCCACGAAGGCGCGGCGCTTGCCGGCGAGGTGGTGCGCGCCCTGGTAAAATGCGGGGCGACCAGCCTGGTGACGACGCACTACGGCGACCTGAAGCTGCTCGCGGGCCAGGTGCCCGGCGTCGTCAACGCCGCGGTATCCTTCGATCCGGAGCGGCTCGCGCCGACGTTCCGGCTGGCGGTGGGCCTCCCCGGCGCCAGCTACGCCTTTCCGATCGCGCAGCGCTACGGGCTGGCCCCCGCGCTGGTGGAAGCGGCCCAGGCGGCCCTGGCTGGACGCACCGCCGCCCCGGATTCCCTGCTGCGCGACTTGGAAGCGCTGCGGATGCGCCTGGACGCCGAGCGGGCTGAGCTGGAGGGCCGCCGCCGGGAAGCCGAACGCCGCGGGCGCGAGCTGGAGCGGCGTGGCGAAGAGCTGGACGCAAGGCAGGACAAGCTGCGGCGCCAGGAGCGCGGGCAGATCAGCCAGGAGCTGCGCGAGGCCCGCGCGCGGATCGCCGCGGTGATCAGCGCGCTGCAATCGGCCAATAGCCTGCCCCTGGCCGGCAAGGTGCGCGAGCGGTTGGCGAGCCTGGAAAGCGACCTGGCCGCGGAGGGACGGACCGCGCTCGCGGCGGCCGGTGGGGCTGCCGCGGATGCGGGAGCGGCCACGGCACCCGCACCCTATGGGCCGCTGTTGCCCGGCGCGAGCGTGCTCGTGCGCTCCCTGGGCCGCACCGGAATCCTCGTGGAGCTGATCGACGAAGGCCGCGCGGCGCGCGTCCGGCTCGGCGCCGTCACGGCCGAGGTGGCGAGCGCGGACCTGGAGCCGGCTCCCCCGGCACCTCCCCTGCCTTCCGCGCGGCGAGCAGACCGCCCGCGAAGGGGCCCTCCTCCCCGCCCCCCGGCCGTTGCAGGGCCCCAAGGACAGCCCCTAGGACAGCCCCTTGCAGCGGCCGGCTCGATAGGACCGGCGGGTGCGGCAGCAGCCGGGTCCACCGCAATCGGGCTTGCCGAAAGCGGCACGGCCACGCAGCTTCGCGTTCCCGCCCTGCTGCCCACCGCGGAGAACACGCTCGACCTGCGGGGCCTGCGCCTGCACGAGGCCCTGGACCAGGCCGAGCGCTTCTTCGATGTCTGCATGATGAAGCACGTCTCCCCGGTCCTGCTTATCCACGGGCACGGCACGGGCAAGCTCAAGGCGGGCCTGCGCGAGCGCCTCAAGGACAGCCGCTATGTCGCGGCCCTGCGGCCGGGCGAGACCGGCGAGGGACGGGACGGCGTCACGGTCGTCGCCTTGAACCTCTGACACGCAAGCGTGTATAAGCGCATCGAAGCCACGCCACCCGAATCGAGCCGGCTCCACATGCTTCCGAGTCTGAGGGTCCAGCGCCACTACCCGGACATGCCCCTGCCGAGCCGGGGCCATCCCGGGGACGCCGGGCTGGACCTCACGGCGATGGCCGTGGCGCCGGTGCGGCCCGGCCTGTTCTCGGTGGACACGGGCATCTCGGTGCAACCTCCGCCGGGCTACTACTGCGAGGTCGTGCCGCGCTCCAGCATCGTCAAGACCGACTTCGTGCAGGCCAACAGCGTCGGCATCATCGACCCCGGCTACCGGGGGAAGATCATGGTGCTGCTGCGCTATCTCGGACCGGGCACGGGCGAGGCGGAGGCGCGCGGGCTGGTGGGCCAGCGCATGGCGCAGCTGCTGCTGCGCCGCCTGGATGCCGTACGGGTCGAAGCCGTCGAGGAGCTGGAGGCAACGGCGCGCGGAGCGGGCGGATTCGGCAGCACGGGCATTTGATCCCGCGCCCGGCACGCGCGGGCGGGGGGCGAGGAGACGCCATGGTGATACTGGACCTGAAGACGCCGTGCGCGCGCTGCCAGGGCACGGGACGGCTGGCGGGCCTGCCCAGCCTGGGGATCACCCAGATCAACTATGCGGGCGAGTGCCCACAATGCTCGGGGCGCGGCTTCATGCTGACCGAGCTCGGCCAGGACCTGGTCAATCTGCTGCGCCCGTTTGTCCAGGAGTGGATCGAGGAGCGTCGCCCGGCCGGAGCCGCTCCCCGCACGGCACCGCCCCGCGCTCCGTAAAACGAGGCGGGACCGGAAGGGAACCTGCCGCTTGCGGCGGAGCGCCCGGCGGGGGCGCAATGGCGGCGCGGCGTGAATCCCGCGGGGCGCGGGGCACGATGGCGGCGGTACACGAATTCCGCGGCGCGGAATGGCCAGGGCAAACGGCGGCGGTCGCGGAGTGCGGAAAGCGGCACAAGCTTTCGCAGCGCCCTCGCCAAGGACATACGACGGACTAAAGGGGAAACGCCATGAGCTATCAGCGCCAGCGGGAATTTGAACCGGACACGCGCAGCTACGAGGCGGCCGTGCGCTCGTTCCGGTGGGACGTGCCCGAGCGCTTCAACATCTGGGAAGACGTATGCGGCCGGCACGCCTCCGGCGCGGCATCCGAGCGCACTGCGCTGATCTACGAAGATCTGGCGGAACGGGTGACGCGGCTGACCTTCCGCCAGATGGGCCAGCTCTCCGCGCGCCTGTCCGCCGTGCTGGCCCGGCAAGGATTGCAGCGCGGAGACCGGGTGGCCGTGCTCCTGCCCCAGCGGCCGGAGGCGGCCCTGCTGCACCTCGCGGCCTACCGGCTCGGACTGATCGTCGTTCCGCTGACCACCCTGTTCAGGCACGACGCGCTCGCTTACCGGCTGGGCAACTGCGAAGCGCGGGCCATCGTCAGCGAGCCGTCCTGTCTCCCGCTGCTGGCGGACCTGCTCCCGGAGCTGCCGCTGCTGCAGACGGTGCTGCTGACCGGCGAGCGCTTCGCGGAAAAGAACGCCATCGGCGCGAAGGGAGCGCTGCTCACGGGCACCCGCGCACGCGTGCGGGACTTGTGGGCGCTCATGGAACAACCCGCCACTCCCCCGACGCCGGTGGACACGCTGGCCAGCGAACCCGCGCTCATCATCTATACCTCGGGCACGACGGGAAACCCGAAGGGCGCCCTGCACGCGCACCGCGTGCTGATCGGGCACCTGCCCGGCTTCGAGCTTTCCCACAACCTGTGCCCGCAGCCCGGCGACTGTTTCTGGACCCCCGCGGACTGGTCCTGGATCGGCGGGCTGATGGACGTACTGATGCCGGCCTGGCACCACGGCCTGCCGGTCGTTTCCTACCAGGCGGGCGGGCCGTTCGATCCGGAACGGGCGCTGCGCATGATGGAAAAGCACCAGGTGCACAACGCGTTCATACCGCCGACCGCGCTGAAGATGATGGCCCAGCTTCCGCGCGTGAAGGAGCGCTTCCAGGTGCGGCTGCGCTCGATGATGAGCGGCGGGGAGGCGCTGGGCGCGGCCACGCTGAAGTGGGCGCAGGAGCAGCTCGGCATCACTGTGAACGAAATCTACGGGCAGACCGAAATCAACTATATCGTGGGCAACTGCGCGCCCCTGTGGCCGGTGCGGCCGGGCTCGATGGGCCGCGCCTTTCCCGGCCATGCGCTCGCCGTGCTGGACGAGAACGGAAAGCCCGTGCCGCCGGGCGTGCAGGGCGAGCTGGCCGTGCTGCGCCAGGAGGACCCGGTGTTCTTCCTGGAATACTGGAACGACGCCCAGGGCACGAAGGACAAGTATGCGGGCGAATGGGCGCGCACGGGCGACCTGGGCGTGCAGGACGAGGACGGCTACCTGTGGTTCAAGGGCCGCGCGGACGATATCATCATCAGCGCCGGCCACCGCATCGGCCCGACCGAGATCGAGGGCGTCTTGCAGCGGCATCCCGCCGTGGCGCTCGCGGCGGTGGTCGCCGCGCCGGATGCGCTGCGCGGAAACATCGTCAAGGCGTTCATCCAGCTCAGGCCCCGCGCAAAGGCGTCGGAGCAGCTCAAGGCCGAGATCCAGGCCTTCGTGAAGAACACGCTGGCGCAGCACGAGTATCCGCGCGACATCGAGTTCGTCGATGAATTCCCGCTCACCGCCACCGGCAAGATCCTGCGGCGGGAATTGCGGCTGCGCGAGAGCGGGAAAGCGCAGCGCGGCGCCTGAGCGCGCGCCGATTCACCCCGATCCAGGCGGTTCATGGACGCACCCGGCCTGCGCGAGATGACCCTGCCCCAAGTCGTGGCGGCCGCCTTCCGGCTCTACGGGGACACGGTCATTCCCGCGGTACCCATCGCGCTGGCGGCGAACCTGCCCCTGCTGCTCGTGAGCGGGCTGCCCCTGGAGCCGGGCGCCGCCAATCCGGCCGAGCTGACCGGGACGCTGGCCCTGATCCTGCTCTGCACGGGCCTGGCCGTGAGCGCCGTCACGCGCGTGCTGCTGGGAGCCGCCGCGGGCCGGCCCGTCGCCTGGACCGCCCTGCCGCGCCTCACGCTCGCGCGCAGCCTCGTCAGCGTCATCCTGACCTACGCGCTCACCAGCTTCATGGCCAACGCCGGCCTGCTCATGCTCGTGCTTCCCGGCCTGGCGCTGGGCGGGCTGTTCGCCGCGACGCTGCCCGCCGTGCTCGTCGAGCGGCGCGCCAGCCTGCCCGCCCTGGGGCGCTCCATCGCGCTGATGCGCCAGGACCTGCTCAAGGCGATGGCCGCCTTCAGCTTCGGGATGCTCGTCTCGGAGGCCCTGCCGGTGGGGCTGATGCTGGGGTTGCAGGTCACTGCCGGCCCGAGTCCCTTCAGCCCGCTGCTGGCCGTCGTGATGAACGGAGTGACGCTCCCGCTGTCCCTGGCGGTCAACGTGGCGCTGTACGCTTCCGCCCGCATCGAGCAGGGCACAACGCCCGCCGTGCTCCAGGCGGAACTGGAGCGGGCCGCCACGGGGGAGGCCCCTCCGCCGTAAGGGGCTAGCGCGGCGTCCCCGAAGCGCCGGCAGGCCGCGCTAGCCCGCCTGGAGGACTCGGGCGGCGGACGTTTGAGTCTCCTTGAGGAACCAATTGTCGTGGAGAGGGTCCGCGCCCGCGAGGGCACGGGCCATTTGCGAAAGCGCCTCTTGGCGAAGCTGGTGCTTGATGCGCCGGTAACCCTCGGCTGGGCCCGCGGCGAGCTCGCGCGCCACGGCTTCGGCGCGCTCGAGGAGGACGCCGGCCGGCCGTAGCTCGTCGACAATCCCAAGAGACAGCGAGCGGGCGGAACCGTGATTCTTTCCCGCGAGGACAAGCTCTCGCGCCACTGGCGGCGCCAGCTCCGACCGCACGACCGCCATGGCGGCCACCGGAAACGGAACGCCGACACGGACCTCCGTTAGGCCAAGTAGCACGTCACCATCCACCGCCACCCGCCAATCGCACGCGAGCGCCAGAACGAGACCACCGGCAATCGCATGGCCATTGACCGCGGCCACAACCGGAATCGGCAGCGCGTAGAGCCGCCGGAAGACCTGATTCAAGAGGACCAACAGACGATTTTGTTGCAGCCGGTCGTAGCGCGGAACTTCCTTAAGATCGAGGCCCGCCGAAAAGACCGATCCGTGCCCTGTCAGGACCATCGCCCGGACGCCGGAACGCTGTTCGATCTCGACGAGCGCGCCTTCAATCTCCTCCAAGAAGGAAATGTCGATGGCGTTCGCGGGCGGCCGATTCAAGCACAAGGTAACGATACCGTCCCGATCGCTCTTCGTGATTCGATGGCTGGACAAAGCGAAGGCCTCCCCCGGTTGAAGTGATGGCTGCGGGTTCACCCGCCCGCGAAGATTTTCCGGCGCCGGACCCTGCCGCCTTGGGCAACCTGTTTCCGGAGCCTTGAATCGCCCCCCAAGGTATTGCCGATTTGCCCGCTCCGGCGGTGCGATCCGCCTTGAATGCCGGTGCGCAAGGGCATTGCCGGTCTGCCGCTTGACACGTCATTCGATAGCAACACTTAGTTCATATGTAAACCAACTTCGCGGAACCGGCCGGAGTCCGGTCCATCGGCGCCGACTACGATGGGATTGCCGCTGGCTGCGTCCCGCTAGAGGCCGAGCTGCTCGAAATTGGCCTGGGTCGTGGGATCGATGGCGAGGGAGCGGCTGCGCGCAACCTGGGCCGCATAGAACAGGGCGGTGGCGAACTCGTCGGCGCCGGAGTCGAGCTTCATGCGCTGGCCGGCGCCCGCGAGGGACAGCACGAGCGTCCCACGCTCGGCGCGGCGCCCGAAGGCGTAGTATTTAAGCTGCACCCGCTCCAGCGCCGCCCAAGGGATCGTCCGCAGACGCGCGCCCTCGCGCAGGGAGGCCCGCTCCTCGGTCCATTCAAACGCCAGGCGGCGGCGGCGCACCTGCTGCCAGCCGTACCCGGCGAAGAGCGCGGACACGGCCGCGACGGGTCCGCCAACCCAGAGCGAAGGATTCAGGCTCAGCAGGATCGCCAGCCCGCCCAGTGTCCCCGCCGCCCCCTTGGCCAGCTCCCAGCGCAGCAGCGCGGGCACGTAGCGCACCGTGACCGGCAGGCTCTTCACTTCGGCGGGCCGGCCCATCAGACGGGAGAGCAGTCCGGATTGCACGGGAAGGAGGGCTCCTGGAAAGTCCGCCGCGACGGGCACGGCGGGTCCACTCTAGCCCCGCAGCTCGAATCGCCG
>Ga0209415_10017394_pt1 | contig 11444 bp, 5 predicted proteins | sample PeaSoiSIISIP2007_FD_187696 | JGI IMG/M metagenome (GOLD analysis project Ga0209415, IMG submission 187696) | Peat soil microbial communities from Weissenstadt, Germany - SII-SIP-2007 (SPAdes) (version 2) | ecosystem: Environmental > Terrestrial > Soil > Wetlands > Peat | place: Germany...
CCCCGCGAGCCATGCCCTCACTCGGCCTTGGTACTGGTCGTGTGCATGATGTGAATCTGCGTCTTTCCGTCGAACTGGTCCGGCTTCTGCGTAATCGTCAGCACCACGGAGTCCTGCTTGCTCTTGTTGACTGAGACGATCGCGCCATCCCCCGTCTCCATCGTGCTGGCCTCGCTGCCCAGCTTGCTCTGGTAAAAGGCGATCACTTGTTCCTTCGAGTCCGGCGTAACGTAATTGGCCGCCACCATCGAACCAGTGGGCAACTTCATCCGCATCCCCCCCTTGGAGGGCTGTGCGCCTGGATAGATATCGGTGCCCAGCTCGTCTGCCGTGAATTTCTCTGCCGAATTGGCGCTGAACGTGCCCCCCGGTGTATTCACCGTCATCGCGCCGGTCGAGCTGTTCACATGGACGGCCCGCGAGACACGCCAAATCCCGTAGCCAACCACGCCCACCACGAGCATGACCAGAACCACGAAGACGCCCACGACGATGAGGACAATCTTGAGCACGCTGCTGCCCCCCGGCTTCGCTGGCGCGGCAGCGGGCTGGGGCGGCGCGGCAGCCGGTTGGTACTGCTGGGCAACCGGCTGGTACGGTGCTACCGGTTGGAACGGTGGGGGCGCCGGAGCGCCAGTTTGCGGTGCGGGGGGGCCTTGACTTCCAGGATTCTCAGGCAATTCAGCCACAGTCGTCTCCTTGCCGGTGCGTCCTTATCCAGAACGCATCTTCATCCGTTTTCGGATTGCAGCAAATATACCGCAACATCCTCCCGTCCTGCCCGTCTTTTCTGCGCGTTTCCATCCCTCTGCATCCACAGCAACCGGAACGGTTGCCGGCACACAGGCCTCTGATGGCGCGCGTGCGCCGCCTGCCCCATCTACGCTGGCCGCCTGGGGCAACTGATTGCGCTGCGATACACTTCCAGCGACTGGCTAAACCAAGGAAATCTCCCATGAAACGTCGCGAATTTGTGAAAACCGTCTCCGCAGCGGGGACTGGCCTGTTGCTCCGCTCCCCGCTCAACCTCCTCGCCCAGGAGGCCCGGCCCAACCCCGACCCCGCTGTCAAGCGCGTCCTGGTCATGTTCAAGTGCCACTTTGACGCCGGATTCATCGACACGCAGGCCAACGTCGTCCACAAATACTTCACGCAATACTTCCCCCAGGCCATCGAGATCGCCCGCGCCGCGAACGCCGGGGGAAAGCGGCGCTATGTGTGGACCACAGGCTCCTGGCTGCTGTTTGAATACCTCGAGCAGGCCTCGGCCGCCGACCGCAAGATCATGGAAGAGGCCATCGTCCGTCGCGAAATCGCCTGGCACGCACTGCCCTTCACCTGGCAGACCGAGTTGCTCAGCCCATCCATGATCGAGGGCAGCCTGGCCCTGTCGCAGTCGCTCGACCGGCGTTTCGGCGTAGTCACCACCGGCGCCAAAATGACCGACGTTCCCGGCCACACGCGCGGCCTGATTCCGCCCATTGCCAAACACGGCATCGGCTTCCTCGACATCGGCGTCAACGATGCATCCACGCCCGCCCAGTTGCCGCCCCTCTTCCTTTGGAAGGACCCTTCGGGCGCCAGCCTTTCGGTGATGTATCACCTCGGGTACGGTGGAACCACGCGCGTGCCCGGTTCCGATCTGGCGATTGCCGTTGAGGTCCGCGGTGACAACAGCGGCCCGCACACGCCCCAGGAGATCGCCGACATCCACGCCGGCCTGGCCGCCCAGTTCCCCAACGCCGAGATCACCGCCGGCGATCTCTCCGATATTGCCAACGCTTTGCAGCCTCATCGCGCCAGCCTGCCCGTGGTCACCCAGGAGATCGGCGACACCTGGATCCACGGCTGCGCCAGCGACCCGCTGAAGGTCGCGCGTTTCCGCGAAGTCTCCCGCCTGCGCGACAACTGGCTCGACTCAGGCGCATTCCAGACCGGAGACGCCACCGACCTGGCCCTGCTCCGCCGTGTGCTGCTTGAAGCCGAGCACACCTGGGGCACCGACACCAAGACCTGGCTCGACTACGACAACCAGAAGCCGTCCGACCTGGCCCGCATGCTGGACACGAAAAACTACAAGGTGGTCCAGTTCAGCTGGGTTGAGAAGCGCCAGGACCTGCTCGACGGCATCGCCACGCTGCCCGGCGATCTGCGCAGACAGGCCGAGCGCGCCATTGAAAGCCTCAACCCCTCGGAGCCAAAGCCCTCCGCTGGGGCCGTCGCCCACCCCGCCGCGCAACTCATTGAAACCACCCATTTCACTCTGGGAATCGATCCGCAAACGGGAGCCGTCAACCGCCTCCGCAATAAAGGCACCGACCGCGAGTGGGCCGGCCCCGCCAATCCCATCGCCCTGCTCACCTACCAGACGCTTTCAAAAAAAGACTACGACCGGTTCATGGCTGCCTACCTGAAATCCACCGCCGACTGGGCCTTCAAGGACTTCGGCAAGCCCAACTGCGACAAGTTCGGCGCCGTCAGTCAGGACTGGCATCCGAAGCCGGCGGCCATATCCCTGGAAGAGACACCCGACGCGCATCGCATCCTCATCCGCCTCGAGTTCGCCGACGGCCAGGCCTTTCGATCCGGGCGCGCGTCGTTTCCCCGCAAAGCGTTCGTGGAGTTGATGTTGCCCAAGGCCGAGCCCGCAATCCACCTCCACATCTCGTGGTTCGGGAAGCCCGCCACGCGGCTGCCTGAAGCGCTCTGGCTCACCTTCAATCCTGTCGCCGAAGACCCAGGCGGCTGGACCCTCGATAAGTCCGGCGAGCTGATCTCCCCCTTCGACGTGGTTCCCTCCGGCAACCGGCAGATGCACGCCCTGTCTACGGGTTTCGAATACAGCCAGCCGGGCCACCGCTTCGCCGTCGAAACCCTCGACGCCCCCGTCGTCGCCCTGGGTGAACGCACCCCGCTCGGCTTCTCCACCGCCCAGCCGGACCTCATCGCCGGCATCCACGCCTGCCTGTTCAACAACGCCTGGGGCACCAACTACATCATGTGGTACGGCGAGGACACCCGCTTCCGCTTCGTTCTGCGAGCTTGAAGGTGGTCGTCGCCGGCCCGCGCTGCGCAATCCCACACCTCGCCCTAGTAACATCAAGGGGTAGACGGAAGTTCAGGAGTCGAAGTCATGAAGATGCGGCCGGGTACGCAAACAGGATTCCTGCTGTGCGGCAAGGAGTGGATCGAAGGGGAAGCGTTTGAGGTGCGCTCGCCCTGGGATCAGGGGCTGGTCGGCCGGGTCACCGTGGCCACGCGCGCCGACGCCCGCCAGGCCGTGAACCACGCGGCGGCAAGCCTGCGCCGCACCCGCGCTCTTCCCCGCTGGAAGCGCCGCGAAATCCTTGAAGACGTCGCCGCCGCCCTCATCGAGCAAAAGGAGCGCTTCGCACAGCTCATCGTCGCCGAGGCCGGCAAGCCCCTGCGCCTGGCTTACGCTGAGGTCGATCGCGCCGTGCTCACCTTCAAAACCGCCGCGGAAGAGGCCGCCCGCCTCGGCGGCGAGAGCCTTCCTCTCGACCTGACCGAAGGCAACGAAGGCCGCTGGGGCCTTTTGCAGCGGTTCCCCATCGGCCCCGTCCTGGCCATCACGCCGTTCAACTTCCCCCTCAACCTGGTGGCCCACAAGCTGGCCCCCGCCATGGCCGCCGGTTGTCCCATCATCCTCAAGCCCGCCCCGCAAACCCCCTTCACCGCTCTGGCTCTCGGCGAAGTCATCCTCAAGGCCGGCTGGCCCGTCGAGGCTCTCGCAGTGCTGCCTCTCTCGAATATCGACACGGCCTGGCTTGCGGAAAAGGAAGACCGCATCAAGCTGGTTTCGTTTACCGGCTCCGCCAGGGTGGGCTGGGAGCTCAAGGCTCACTCCGGCCGCAAGCGCGTCCTGCTCGAGCTCGGCGGCAACGCCGCCCTCATCGTTCACGGCGACTGGCATGATCTGGACGAGGCCGCCCTGCGCACCGCCCACGCCGCCTTCGGTTTCGCCGGCCAGTCCTGCATCAGTCTCCAGCGCGTCTTCGTCGAGCGCAAAGTCTTCCAGACATTCCTCTGGAAGCTTGTCGAAATCACCGCCAAGCTGGTTCCGGGGAATCCATCGGAGGAACTTACTGAGGTTGGTCCGCTGGTCCGCCTCAGCGAAGCCGAACGCGTCGACGCCTGGATTCGCGAGGCCGTCGAGTCCGGCGCCAAGCTCGTCGCCGGCGGCGAGCGGCACGGCTCCGTCATCACCCCCGCCATCCTCACCGCCACCAAGACCGGCATGAAGATTCGCGACGAAGAAGTCTTCGGCCCCGTAGTCCTGGTCGAGCCCTACGACGATTTCGAAGAAGCTCTCGCCGAGGTCAACCACTCAAGGTACGGATTGCAGGCAGGCCTGCTCACCCGCGACGCCGGCCGCATCCTCACTGCCTATCGGGAGTTGGAAGTCGGCGCCCTCATCGTCGGCGATACGCCCGCCTGGCGTCTCGACCCCATGCCCTACGGCGGCGTGAAGGACTCGGGCCTGGGCCGCGAAGGCATACGGTCGGCTATCGAAGAGATGACCGAGCCCAGAATGCTGGTCATGAGCGGCCTCAGCTAGCGCCGATTGACGAGGGTTTTGTATCAGGACACGACTTCACAGGCTGCGGAAAAACTCGGAACGGAGGGAGCCGGGGGTTTCAACCCCCGCATAAAGCCCGCAAAATCAACGCGGGCTTTAGCCCCGGAGGGATGTCTTCCCCCAATCTCGCCGGAAATCCCGAGCTTTTCCGCAGCCTCTTCAGCCCTTGTGGCAGGTCTCTCCGGCACCTTACCCAGAACCGCCTCTTCCCCCACACGCGCCCAATCAGCCCGGAAGCCCCGTCGCTGTCGGCAGAATCGCCCGGTAGCTTTCGTCCAGAGCCGGACCCATCAGCAGAATGGCTGCAATCCGCCGCACCACCTGGGAGAAATATCCAGCCTCGTCGGCGCGCAGCGCGCGATGAAGCAGCGGCGAACTCGCCTCCGCCGTGTACTCGCGATAGCTGAGCCACTTCTTCAGCACCTGGTAGCCCCCGAGCGTGTACTCCCACACATGGATCGGCACAGCAACCCAGCAGGCGTCGCCGTTCAGGTGGACATCCACGCAACTCTCGCCCAGCAGGGCGAGCGCGTCCTCAAGGGTCAGCGATTGCCCGGCGGCCAGCGCGGCGAGCTTTTCCCGCTCTGCCTCGCTCCACGGCCGCTCAGGAGCCAGTCCGCGCCCCGGCATCACCGTGCTCCCCTGCCCCTTGTGGCCCCAGCCCGCCGTCAGTTTGAGCGCCTCGTCCAGGTTGGGGTCAAGCGGGAGCTTGAGGGCGGCAAGGAAGGACCACTCGGCGATGAGGCTCACGCTGGATTCGGCGTCGAGCAGTTCGGCGAGCCGACGGCCCAGGCCGGCGGAGTGGGCCAGCAGTTCGGCGGTGCCTGGGAGCGGGATGCGGGGCCAGTCGCCAAGCAGGGCTCCGGCATTTTCGGTGCGGTAGGCCGGGGTGTGCATTGCCGCGAGAGCGTGAAAGAAGACGCTGACCGCTCCACCCCCGACTTGGGCCGCGTAGCGGCTCGAAGCATCGCTTAGGTTCGGACGCAATTCGAGCGTGCCGGGCAACGGTTCGCCCATAGTGCATAGCGGAAAGACATTTGCTCCCCTCTCAATTAAGTGCCGATTGGCTAATTGGTACGTGATCCCCGGCGGGTCAAAAGCTTTTCGATTCATCTGCGCCAAGACCATGACAGGAATGTCGGAGCGGTACCGCCCCATGTACTCCTCGCGCTTCTCATCCAGCAGCTTGGTCGTAGGCTCCCAATATAACCAGCGTGTGTCGAAAGGCCTATAGGCCAGCTGAAAAACCTGCCAGGGCCTGAAGCCCTTGGCCTGGAGGCCTTCGCGAACCTCCTTAGCATGAAACCTATTCGAGTCGCTCATCGTGCCCGGGGCAAGGATTTCCACATCTTCGTCGGAGACCGCTCGGTCGAGGTAGTCCGACATCCGTCGCTCCAGTCTCTCCCTTTCTATGTCCGTCAGCAGGTTATCCCTTCCTGTCTGAATGCCCGGAGATGAGTGTGGCAGCAACTCTGGAAGTCGCGGCCAGCCGGTATAGGCAGCGGAATAGGTGCGGCGCGCAAACGGATTGCCCAAGGCTTTAGCCGGCGAGAGGCCGTTGTATTCGGGCTCGGCTTCGCTGCGGCTCTCGCGTTGGAGTTGTGCCAGTTTGCCTGCGCCCCAGAGATCGCGCAGACGGATCTCGGCTTGCGTATGCGCCGATGTTGTTCTAACGAGCGTGGAGATGGCGGTGCCGACCTGGATACCCTCGCGGTTCTGCGGCGTGGAGAAAGCGCTCGGGTCGGGAAGGCCCTGCGGAGTGTTTTTGCCCGTGCGGTATTTGTCACCGTTCAGGTTGTCGATGTAAAGGGACTGGAAAGTATCGATGTATTTCTTGCGCATCGAGACGTGGGAGAGTCCGTCGAGCCATGCATTATTGGAAATGAAGCAAACAATACCGCACCCGCCCTCGTTGCCGTGGACGTGAGAGTCGCCCACGATGCGGCGTTCGGCGATGCGAAAGAAGCGCACATAAAGGTCATTGAGGCCCTGGCCCTGCGGAGCGGGCAGGCCGGGAACCTGTTCGCGGTAAGCGTTGGTCAGGTCCCGCTCCTCTTCAATGGTGGCAATCCCCGCGTAGCCGTTGTAGGGCGGGTTGCCGAGGATCACCAGAATCGTGTCCTGCTGCTTGATGTGCTCGGAGTCCTCGCGCTCGCGCCGGAACTCCTCGAAGATGACTGATTGAGGATGGCGCTCGGGAACCCAGCCCGTAAGGGCATTGGTAAGGTAAACTCCGGCGCGGTGCTGGTCGGTGAGCGAAGCGTGCGCACTCTCCAGCAGCGATGCGATCTGGAGGTGCGCGATGACAAAGGGCGCCGGCATGATCTCGAAACCGAAGACGCGGGTCAGTGCGGCATTGCGCAGGGCGTTGGGAACAAGGGCAGTGTCGTCGCCCGCCTGTTCGAGCAGCGTCCGGTGAATGCGATGGAGAACGGCCGTGAGGTAGGCGCCGGTCCCGCAGCATGGGTCCAGAATCCGGACTGCCGGGCTGGCCAGGCCGAGCGGCTGGTTGAGCTGGGTGCGTAGAAGTTGGTCGACGCGCTCCACCATGTATTCGACAATCTGTTTGGGTGTGTACCAGACGCCCAGGTCCTTGCGCAGTTGCGGATCGAACGCCTCAAGGAACGGCTCGTAGAAGTACGCAACGGCCTCATCCTCGCGGAAGATGTCGAAGAAGGCAGGCTGAACGCGGTTCAGAGCGTCCCCCGCGAGTTGCAGAACCTGCTGAAGCTGGATGGAGTTGAGAGCGCCGGGCTCGGAGACCTCGCCGAAGAGCTTGCGCAGGACAGGTACGCGAAGGTAGTAGGCGGAGAGACGCCAGTCGAACTGCCCGCCGGGCGCCCTGCTCTCCGGGGAGCGGCGCCAAAGAACCCACGCGGAGAAGATGCCGTAAAACAGAGTCTGGACGAGCGTGGAGCGGAAGAAATGCTCGCCCTTCTCGCCTTCGAAGCGCATGCCCAGCGATTCCTGGAGGGCCTTCTTGACCGCGTCGAAGCTGGCCAGCGGATGGTCCTCCGCGCGGGCGCGGGCCTCGCGGGCGTACGAAGCAAGGAGCCAGGCAACGTCCTTGGGTTGGACCAGCGGCGCGCGGTAAAGCATCACCCGTGCCAGGAAGTCCTGCAGCGCCTCCTTGTGGCGGGCGAACGAGGAGAGCGGGGCCTGCCAGAGATCGGTCGGCGTCGCCGCCAGCGTGTACCGCTCAAGCACCTCGACCGCCCCCGAGGGGCCAAGCCGCAGAAGCCGAAACTCCCTGAAGTTGGTAATCAGCACCAGGCCGTACTGGCGAAGGTAGCCGAGAATTTGGGGCTCCCCTGCAAGCACGTCAAGGTTGGTCTCGGCAGGCTTGATCTCGACGACGCCGCGCTCCGGGTTTTGCAGCGGTTGGGGCTCGGCGACGCGCCGCTGGCGCTTGGCCTGCGGGAAGAAACCGCCGTCCGGCAGGCCCGCCCCGCTGTCGCGCAGCTGCGTCGAGAACAGGACGGTCGGCGTCAGCGTCTGCCCCGCGGCGTTCAACAGGGCGGTGAGAGGCGGGTAAAACGAGGTCTCTGCGGTCGCAGAGCCGGTGGAGCGAATGGCCCGAAGTTCCGTGAGGTAGTCGGCGACGCTGTGGGCGGGAGGCACGTTACTTCCCATGATTGCACGTGGTTGGGGCACTTGGGGTTGCGGGTTGTGGTTCTCGGCAAACTGGGCCCGGCCCGCGCCGCATCGCAGGCAGGAATAGACCATGGCAAAGCCCCTGCCCCATCGCAGGGCTTTTGCGCCCACCAAGCCTGGTCAAGGTCGGACCTGAAAGCGGGCAGCCGCCTTTGCAGATAATTAAGCTTCCGGCGCGCATAATAAGTCTTGAAAGGTTGAAGGATGAAGCCCCACGGCGCCGCCGGAAGATCTCGGTTTCGCCCTTCATTCTCTCCCCATGAAATCCCCACTTTCGTCCCAACCCCATGAAAACAAATAGGTTACTTGAAAAATGACCCCCGAATCACGCCTATATTCAAGAAAATAAATGACTTATTTGGCCTAAACTCTGGTCCCTTTGAAAAAACAAAGGACTTACGTACAGCACGACTTGCCGGCCTTTCCGAGCTTTGACTTCCTCGCAGAAGACGCTTCTTCCCTTGTCAGTTCGCGCCGGCCTTCGCCGGGCTGGCCGCGACCTCGAATCTGGCCTCCTGATCGGCCAGTGAGCTGCCTCCAATCCAGACCGTGTAATGAGTTGCTTCAACGGTTGGGGCGCTGCCTACGTTGTAGAAGGAGAGCTCGTTGAATCCCAGCGGAAAGCTGACCTGCTTCGACTCGCCCGGAGCCAGTGTGACGCGCTGAAACCCTTTCAGGCTGCGCACCGGCTGTTCAATGCTTGCGCCCAGGTTGCGCACATAGCACTGGACCACCTCGGTGGCCGTGCGGCTGCCGGTGTTGGTCACGGTCGCCGTGGCTTCCACCAAGGGAGTGGCTCGATTGGCGAGGGCCTGCGCGAGCGGGATGCTGGCCTTGGACACCTTGACGTCTTTGTACGAGAAGCTGGAATAGGACAGGCCATAGCCGAACGGGAACAGGGCGCTATTGGGCACATCGATGTAGCGCGAGAAGAACCGCGAGTCGCCGTCCGGCGGCTTGGAGAGATCGATGCCGGTGGCCGGGCGCCCGGTCGGGAACTGGTTGTAGTAGAGAGGCTCCTGGCCTAAAGCACGGGGAAAGCTCATGGGCAGTTTGCCGCTGGGTGAGACATCTCCATAGAGAACGTCGGCGAAGGCGTTGCCGGCCTCGGTGCCGGGGAACCATGCCTCCAGGATGGCGGGCACATGCTTGGCGGCCCAGTCAAGCACGAGCGGACGGCCGGAGAAGACGAGCAGAACTACCGGCTTGCCGGCGGCGGTTACTTCTTCGAGAAGCTGCTCCTGGTTGCCGGGCAAATCGAGGTGCGCGCGCGACCCTGCTTCGCCGCTCATGCCGTTCGATTCGCCCAGCGCGAGGATGACCACATCGGCGTCGCTGGTAGCTTTGACAGCTTCAGCGAATCCGGCCGTGGATGTGTCTTCGATCTCGGTTCCCTTGGCGTAGAGCAGGGTGCCGCCGGTCTTCCGGGCGCGCTCCTCCAGCGCCTGGCGAAGGGTGATGATGTCGGGATCTCTGCCCGCGCCGCCCCATGCGCCCACCATCTCCGCGGCTTCGTCGGCCAGCGGCCCAATGAGAGCCACCTTCTTGCGCGCGGGCGAGAGCGGCAGCAGCGGTGCGCCGTCAGCGAGGTTGTCGTTCTTGAGCAGCACAAACGACTCTTCCGCCGCCTGACGAACCAGCGGGCGGTGCGCGGCAACGGCGGCCGTGACCTCCGCTCCTTCGGCGTAAGGATGCTCAAGCAGCCCGGTCGCGAACTTGACGCGCAGGACGCGCCGCACGGCCTCATCGACTACCGCCATGGGAACCTGGCCGGAGCGGATGAGTTTAGGCAGTTGCGTGTCGTAGAAATGCGACATCATGTCCACTTCGACGCCGGCAGTGATGGCCTTGCGTGTGGCCGTTGCAGGGTCGAGCGCGACGCCGTGGTTTATCAACTCCATCACGGCGGTATAGTCGCTGACGACGAAGCCGTTGAAACCCCACTCGCCGCGCAGGACCTTCGATAGAAGAAATGGATTGGCGCTCGCCGGGACGCCGTTGAGAGAATTGAAGGCGCTCATCATGGTAGCTGCGCCGGCTTGCACAGCGGCCTGGTAGGGAGGCAGATAGACCTGGCGGAGAGTGATCTCCGACATGTCCGTGGTGTTGTACTCGCGGCCGGCCTCGGCGGCGCCATAGGCGGCGTAGTGCTTTACCGAAGCAGCCACGCGGCCGGGCTTGGAGAGGTCATCGCCCTGGTAGCCGCGGATGTAGGCCCGCGCCATGGCAGCGCCCAGGTAGGGGTCTTCGCCTGCGCCCTCCGCGGTGCGGCCCCAGCGCGGATCGCGGCTGATGTCGACCATGGGCGAGTAAAACCAGCGCACGCCCGCGGTAGTTGCCTCTTCCGCGGACATGCGTGAAAGGCTGGTGACGAGTTCCGGATCGAAGCTTGCAGCCAGGCCCAGCGGTATGGGATAGACGGTGCGAAAGCCGTGAATGACATCCGCTCCAAACAGCAGAGGGATGTGCAGACGGCTCTTTTCCACGGCCAGGTGCTGATAGGTATTGGTGCGCGCCGCGCCGATGGTATTGAGCATGGAGCCCACCCGGCCTGTGGCAGCCAGTTGCATGGCGTCCAGATGATTGGCGGTCACCGGGTTGACGGCGATGATCACGCCTGCCTTGTCCGCAGCCGGCTGTGCGCCGGCGGTCTGCTCGGTGGGGGAGTCGCCGGTATCGTTGTACTGAACCAGCTGCCCGATCTTCTCCTCGAGCGTCATCTGGCGCAGCAGACCCTCCACCTGGGCCTCGATCTTCGGATCGGCCAACTGCGCGTTGGATGGATGCTTCGCCTGGCTTGTCGTTTGCGGAGCAGCCGGAGCGGTTGCCTGGGCGGCTGCGGCGTGCGCAAAGCCGGCAACGCCCAAGCCAAGGGCACAACATGCGACGAGGGGGCGGAGGCGAGTGTTCGTCCACAGACCGGCAGAGAGCTTCTTCATGAGGGTGTCAGCGTTGCATGGTGTCACGACAGGATTCCTCCAGGGCATGGTCTGCGCAGCGGGTGCGGATTGCCGGCGAATGCAGGATGCCGGGAAATGCACATGGCAAAGGTGCGGCAAAGTGGGATATAGTACCCTTCGATGAACTGAAGGGGAGATTTCTCGACAGATGCGCAATCGTTTGCGCTACCGAGAATCTTGTATCACTTGCAAATCCAATGAGTCAAATGGGCGCAATGTGCGCGGGGCTT
>Ga0209415_10017395_pt1 | contig 11444 bp, 7 predicted proteins | sample PeaSoiSIISIP2007_FD_187696 | JGI IMG/M metagenome (GOLD analysis project Ga0209415, IMG submission 187696) | Peat soil microbial communities from Weissenstadt, Germany - SII-SIP-2007 (SPAdes) (version 2) | ecosystem: Environmental > Terrestrial > Soil > Wetlands > Peat | place: Germany...
TGGCGTCGCGGAACTTGCGGTGCAGCGAGTGCTTGATGTTGAACACGTCACCGAACGCGTAGCTGGTCGACAGCGTAACCGCTGCCGCGCCGATGATGCTGGCGTCGAGCAGCACGAGCGCGAACACGGCGCCGAGGAAGCGGCTCTTGTCACCGAACGCGGTCGCGACGCCGAGCGCGCTGGTGAAGTGGCCGATCAGGTGAGTGTTCCTGACCGCGTAGACGGTCGCCACCAGGATGACGGCGGCGCCGCCGACCACGACAAGCGAGCCGAGCATGGTGTCGGCGCGCTCGTACCTGATGAACCGCGGTGTGATCCGCTTGTCGATCACGTTCGACTGCTGGAAGAACAGCTGCCAGGGCGCGACCGTGGTGCCGACGATCGCGATGATCAGCAGGACCGCGGTGGAGCTGACCCCGCCGGCGATGCCAGGCACCACGAAGTGGTAGGCGATCGAGCCGACCTGGGGGTGCGACAGGAAGACGAGCGGCAGGAACAGCAGCAGGCTCGCCGCGATGAAGACGAACATCGCGCGTTCCCAGCGGCGGAAACTCCCGCTGGCGGTGATCCCGACCAGCAACGCGGCCGCGATCGGCACCGAGATGTAGGGACTCACGCCGAAGTAGCTGAGCGCCAGCGAGACGCCGATGAATTCGGTGACGATGGTCAGGAAATTCAGCAGGAACAGGTCCCCCACGCTGAACCAGCCCCAGAACCTGCCGAACCGCTCGATGATCAGCCTGGCGTGGCCGACGCCGGTCACGGCGCCCAGCCTGACCACCATCTCCTGGTTCACGATCAGCACGGGGATCAGCAGCAGCAGCACCCAGAGCAGGCTGTAGCCGTAGTTCTGGCCGGCCTGGGCGTAGGTGGCGACGCCGCCCGCGTCATTGTCCCCGACCATGACGATCAGGCCTGGGCCCACGATCGCGAGGAACGTCACCAGCCGGCGACGCCATCCGGTGCGCTGCTCGTCGTCCAGCCTGATCCGGCCCAGCGCGCCCTCGATGTCGCCCAGGTGCGCCTGGTCAAGCACCGCGCTCGGCGCCGCGAGCGCAGGATGCGGGCGCTCAGCCGGGCCGCCGGGCTGCCCGTCCACAGAAAGCCCGCTCGCCATCGGCCCGCCCGGCGTCGGCCCGCCCGGCGTCGGCCCGCGCACCGCGGGCTCACCCGGCGTCGGCCCGCGCACGGCTGGCTCACCCGGCGTCGGCTGACCATCGGCCGGCCGATCAGGTACCTGCTGGCCAGGCGCGGACTCGCCAGGTGAGGGATGAGCTGGCTCTGACCGGCCGCGCGCCGACGCCGGCCAGACCGGCTGATCCTGGCCGATCTCCCGGTGGCCGGGCTCGGTCATGTCTTCTTGCCGCGACGGGAGTCCGGCGGCTCGGCAGCCTCCCGGCGCCGCCAGTCGTCTGGCAGGGTGACCTCCAGCACGTCGTCCACCGTGATCAGGCCGATCATCGTGCGGTTCTCGTCCACGACCGGGATCGTGATCAGGTTGTAGTCGCTCATCAGGACGGCGACGTCGACCACGTCGGTGTCGGCGCCGATCCTGACCGGGTCGTCGTCGTAGACCTCGTTCAGCCGGACCGCCGGGTCGGCCTGGAGCAGGGTGACCAGCTTGACGACGCCGCACAGCCGCCCCTGCCCGTCCAGCGCGTGCACGCTGGTCAGGGCCTCGGGTTGCAGGCTGTGCGAGCCGCTCACCGCGGCCAGGGCCTCGACCACCTGGACATCAGCGGGGACGGCAAGGAAGTCGACGCCCATCAGGCCTCCCGCGCTGGTGGGATTGAAGCCCATCAGGGTCAGCACCTTGGTCCGCTGGCCCACCGGCAGCAGGTCGATGACCGGCTGCCTGCGGCGCTGCGGCAGCTCGGCGATGGCGTCGGCGGCATCGTCGGCCCGCATCCTGGCGAGCACCTCGGCGATCTCGGCATCGGTCCTGGCGCCGAGCAGCCTGGTGGCCAGGTCCTCGTCCAGTTCCTCGAAGACATCGGCTTCGAGTTCCGGATCGGCGTGGACCTGGCCGAGTATCTCTGACTCCTCCGCCTTGGACGCATCCTCGAGCAGGTCAGCGATCTGGGCTGGCTTGAGCCGCCGGATCCGGCCGAATGGCCCGCGCAGCAGCGCGCTGCTCGCGTGCCCGATCAGCGGCTCGAAATTGGCCCAGTCCTCGAACTGGTGCTGGTCGGCCTCGGCCGGGCTGAGCAGCCGGAGCAGGCCGCGTGCCCTGCGATGGGTATCCACGGCGGCAAGCACCCACTCCGCGCCCCGCTCCTGGAGCTCAAGGTCGGCGGCCTTGATCAGGTGCGCGCTCGGCACGTCGATCAGCCGGTGGCCGAGCACGTCAGCCCGGAGCAGCACCTCGCCGTGGCGGCGCTCGAAATGGCGCAGGTCGAGCCTGGCGCTGGTCAGCTTCAGCACCTCCCCGTCGAATCGCCCGGTCTGCTCGACCGGCACGAAGACCTGGCGGCCTCCGACCCCGGCGACGATCCCGATGACGAGCGGGTGCTCCTCTCCGCGAAGCCGCACGATCACGTCGTCGAGCCGTCCGATCGACTCGCCGCGCTTGTCTGTGATCGGGCGGCCAAGTAGCTCGGACAGGTGCAGAATGCGCCCGCTACCCGCCTCCGGCGCCGGTGCCGCCGGCGAAGTGGTCATTGTCAACGCAGCCTTTCTGTTCCGCCTTCGTTCCCCCTACCCAGCTTCGTTCCTTTACACAGAGACCGCCCGGCCGGCTAGCAGCCGGTCGCCCACGCCATGTGCCGCGGACAGCCTCCGCCCAGGCTCTGACGTCGAAGCGGGGATCGGAGGATAGCCGGCCCGGCAGCGGGAACACTGTCAGTGCCGGGAGCGCGGTGCTCCTGCGGCTCACTCTGCCACCAGATGGTTAACGGGGGGTTGCATGCTCGCCTAGCCGGTCGTCCGCCCGGAATATGCGCGACTGTTTCGGTAACGATAAGCATCAGGGCTGATGCCCGGATGGCTCCCGGCGCCCGCCCCGACCGGCCACGATGGTATGAAGGCCAGGTCGGGGATGCCAGATCGAGCGGAGGCAGGCGTGGCGACACGCAAGAAGATAGATCTGCTCGGCAGCCAGGACATGCTCGCCGAGGGTCTCGGCTACGCCATCAAGCGCCGCCTGCTCGGTCCGCCACTGGTCAACGAGCAACTCAGCGAGGAGCGCCTGTCCAAGCGACTCGCGCTTGGCGTGCTTTCCTGCGACGGCATTTCCTCGGCGGCATACGGCACCGAGGAGATGCTGATCGAGCTGCTGCCGGTCTTCGGCCTGGCCGGATTCGCGCTGATCATCCCGATGACCGGCGTCGTCCTGCTCGGAATCACGCTCGTGGTCCTGCTCTACCGCGAGGTGGTCTCGGTCTACACCAGGGCCGGCGGCTCCTACGTCGTGGCCAGGGAGAGCTTCGGCCCCAGGATCGCCCAGGTCGCCGCCGTCGCCCTGCTGATCGACTACGTGGTCACGGTCGCCGTCCAGGTTGCGGCCGGCAGCGCGGCGATCGTCTCAGCGTTTCCGAGTCTCACCACAGCTCTTGGCCTGAGCCCGAAGGTCCTGCTGCTGATCATCTCCGTGGTCGCGATTCTGATCATGTGCTACGGGAACCTGCGCGGGGTCAGGGAGGCCGGGCGGGCTTTCGCCCTGCCCACCTATCTGTTCTCCGGCTCGGTGGGCCTCATGATCATTTTTGGTCTGTACCGTGAGGCGTCGGCCGGTGGGCTTCCGCAAGCACATCCGGCTCCGCCTGGCCCGAACGGCACGGTCGGAATCGGTCACAGCACCTCCGGATTGCTCACCGTCGGCGCTATCTATGTCCTGTTGCGCGCGTTCGCCAACGGCGGTTCCTCACTCACCGGGATAGAAGCCGTGTCCAACGCGGTCAGCGCGCTGCGAAGGCCGGAAGGCAAGAACGCCCGCGAGGTGCTGGTGATTCAGGGCACCATCGTGGCGTTCCTGATCGCGGGCATCTCCTGGCTGGCGCACATCACGCACGTGACCCCGTACAACCAGGGCGTGCCGACGGTGCTGGCTCAGGAGGCCAAGCTGATCTTTGGCACCAGCGTGCTCGGCCAGATTCTGTTCTACACCGTGCAAGCCGGCACGGCCGCGATCTTGTTTACGGGCGGTAACACCAGCTTCAGCGGTTTCCCTTACCTGGCCAGCTTCGTGGCCGAGGATTCGTTCCTGCCACGCTGGCTGACCAAGCGCGGCCACCGACTGGTCTTCTCAAGCGGCATCATCGTGCTGACCGTCGTCTCCCTGACCTTGCTGATCGCGGTCGGTGCCAATGTCAACCACCTGATCCCGTTCTACGCGATCGGGGTCTTCACCGGGTTCACGATGGCCGGTTTCGGCATGGCCAGGTACTACCTGCGGCACAAGGCGCCCGGCTGGCAGCACCGCCTAGTGGTCAGCGTGGTCGGCGCGTCCTATACGGCCCTGGTGGTGCTGATCTTCGCGGTCGTCAAGTTCACCTATGGCGCCTGGCTGGTCGTCGTCATCTTCCCGATCGGTGTGTTCCTCCTGATCCGGCTGAACCGGCAGTACAGGATGGAGGCCCGTGTGCTCGAGCACATCGGCACCAGGGCCGGGGAGCCCGCAGCGCCGGCGTCGCCCACCTACGCCCGCCGCACCGTCTACGTCTTCGTGGACGATTTCGACCTCTCCACGCTCGCGGCGCTCAGGTACGCACGGAGCCTGCGCCCGACCAGCCTGCGCGCGGTGCACTTCGTGATCGACAGCGCGCAGGCAACCAGGCTCAGACAAGATTGGCTGCGCGCCAACACCGGCGTGGCGCTCGACCTGGTGGACTGCCCCGACCGCCGACTCGCCAGGGCCGCGGCGGAGATGGTCCAGACCGAGGCGCTGCTGCCGGGTGTGGGCGTCACCGCCGTCCTGCCGCGGCGCAGTTACGCACCCATCGTCGGCCGGCTCCTGCATGACCGGACCGCCGACAAGATCGCCAGCGTCGTCAGCCAGATCCCGCACGCCGCGGCCACCATCGTGCCGTTCGACGTGCGCACCCGCGTCGAGTCCCTGATTGCCAAGGGACGCGACCACACGCCGGCCGGGACACCGGGCGCCGACCGCGCGCATGCCGGGCGCCCGGACGTCTCACCCGCCGGTGCCCGCACCGGCGGCACTGCCAACGGGACCGCGGGCAGCGGCCCGGCGGGCGTGGTCGGCGCAGGCGCTGCCACGACGGGCGCAAGCATGGCGGACACGGGCGCGGCGGACACGGGCACCGGCGCGGAGAACGCGGGCGCGGTGGGCGCGGGTCGCGGGCACGGGGACCCGGACGGCACAGGCCGACCGCCGGCCCGCGCCGGCGGGACACTCGCCGACGCCGCAGACGGCGGGTCAGCTGCCGAGCCTGGACCCGTCATCGGTGGCCCGCCCAGCGGTCCTGGCCCTGGCGAGCCGATGCCGCTCGAACCGGCCACCCCGTCGATGCCAGCCTCCGATGGCTCGGACTACAACCGGCCAGTCCCGTCTGGGAGAGCGACGCCGATCGGCCGGCTGCCCAAGCGTGGCCGGGCGGTCGTAGAAGGGCGCGTGCATGCTGTCGAGATCCGCCCGGTCGAGCGGAATTCGGTGCTCGCCTGCGAGATCGTCGACTCGACCGGCCAGCTAACCGCCATGTTCTACGGGCGCTCGCACATTCCGGGACTTGATCCCGGCGCCAAGGTCAGGCTCACCGGCCAGGTCGGCCTTCAGGGCCGGCAGCCAGTCATGATCAATCCTGCCTACGAGCTGCTGGCACACGGAACGGACGAATCGCCGCTGTTATGACCAGCCAGTGCGACGGGAGCGCGGACGGACCCGGCTGCAATGCCGGGGGCGGCCATGAGCACGACCGGGAACGCGAACCGGACGGACCCGGCTGCAATGCCGGGGGCGGCCATGAGCACGACCGAGAACGCGGAACCGGCCATCGCCACCAGATCGGCCAGGATCGCGGAACCGGCCACGGTCACGGGGCAGGCCACGGCCAGCGGGCTGGCCATACCCACGGGCACGGCCTGACGCTGACCGGCCAGCACCGGCGGCCGCTCACGCTGGTCATGCTGATCACCATCACCGTCGCCGTGGCCGAGGCGATCGGCGCCTGGGTGACCGGTTCCCTGGTCCTGCTCGCCGACGCGGCTCACATGGCCGCGGACGCCGCCGGTGTCGGCCTCTCCCTGCTCGCGGTGATGTTCGCGACCAGGCCGGCCACGTTAAGGCGAACGTTCGGTTACGCCCGAGCAGAGATCCTGGCTGCCATGGTGAACGCCGTGCTCCTGTTCGGCATGGCGGTCTTTATCGTGGTGGAGGCGGTCAGCCGGCTGATCACGCCGCAGCCCGTGCGGTCGCCGCTGCTGATCGCCTTCGGCCTGGTCGCGCTCGCGGCCAATGCCGTCAGCCTGCTGCTGCTCCGGCACGGTCAGTCCGAGAGCCTCAACATCAGGGGCGCGTTCCTCGAGGTCGCATCCGACGCGCTCGGCGCCGCGGCCGTGATCGTGACCGGTGTGGTGATCGCGACGACCGGGTTCACCCGGGCCGACCCGCTGGCCTCGCTCCTCGTCGGCGCCCTGATCCTGCCGCGGACCTGGCGGCTGCTCGCCGACGCCATCGACGTGCTGCTTGAGGCCAGCCCGCGCGGCGTCGATCTCAGCGAGGTCCGGCGCCACCTGACCGGCCTGGCCGGGGTGCAGGACGTGCACGATCTGCATGCCTGGACGATCACGTCCGGGCTGCCGGTGCTCTCCGTCCATGTCGTCGTAGAGCCCGAGGTGCTCGCCGACGGCCGGAGCGCGGCGATGCTCGACGCGCTCCAGGGGTGCCTGAGCGGCCACTTCGACGTCGGGCACTCCACCTTCCAGATCGAGCCGGCCGGGCACGTCGACCACGAGGGGCCCATGCACCACTGAGCGGCCTGGAACAAATCGCTACCGGCAGGTAGCATCCGGGTTATCGCGTCCCCCGGGGAGCTGCCGTGAGCACCTACGACCATTACGCCATGCCAGTGGATTCCGGCACCTGGGACGTGGCCGCCGCCGGCGCCACCAGGTTCAGCTGGGAGTACGACAACGGCCGCAGCCGGCTGCTCGACCTGTACCAGCGCGGCAAGGACAAGCAATGGGACGCCACCAGGCGGATCGACTGGGAGATCGAAGTCAATCCGTGCAACGTGCTGGAGCAGACCGAGGAGCTCAGCCCGATCTACGGGTCCGCTCAGTGGGAGAAGCTCAATCAGGCCGAGCGGGATGAGCTCGGCCTGCACCTGTCGTCCTGGCTGTTCAGCCAGTTCCTGCACGGCGAGCAGGGCGCGCTGACCGTGGCGGCCCGGATTGTCGAATCGGTGCCCGATCTGGACTCCAAGTTCTACTCGGCCACCCAGACCATGGACGAGGCACGGCACGTCGAGGTGTTCTCCAGGTTCATCAAGGAGAAGATCGGCCTCTACTACCCGATCAACAACGACCTGGCCAGGCTGCTGGCCGACGCGCTGAGCGACGGCCGGTGGGACTTCCCTTACCTGGGCATGCAGGTGCTGATCGAGGGCCTGGCGCTGGCAGCGTTCGGCGTGCACCGGGACATGTCGAACAACCCGCTGGTCACCCAGGTGCTCGCCTACGTCATGCAGGACGAGGCCAGGCACGTGGCGTTCGGCCGGCTCGCGCTGCGCGACTACTACGCCGGGCTGACCGACGCCGAGCGCGCGGAGCGCGCGGAGTTCGTCGTCGAGGGCTGTTACCTGATGAACAAGAAGTTCCGTGCCCAGGAGGTCTGGGAGACGCTGAACTTCGACGTAGACGAGTGCATGGAGTTCACCGACAAGTCACCGGTGCAGCGGGGTTTCCGCTCGCTGCTGTTCAGCCGGATCGTGCCGTGCGTGAAGGACATCGGGTTGTGGGGCCCGAAGGTCCGGCACGCCTACGCGGATCTCGGCGTGCTCGGCGCGGCCGACGGCGACCTGGAATCGCTGATGCGGGCCGATGAGGAGCTGGCCGAGAAGGTGGACAGGGAGAAGTACGAGGCCGAGTTCGCGGCCCGGCAGGCGGAGGTCGATGCCGCTATCGCCGTGGGAGCTGGCGAGCAGCAGTAAACGCGTACCGACTGTAACCGACTACTAGGGCCCGGTCGGTAATCTAAGCCCGCGCACACTCCGTGAGCAGGACGACGCCAGGCCGCGGGAAGGCAGGCGAGTGAACGAGCTTAAAGTCACATTCGCTGGCCAGACGCAGAGCTTTGCTCCCGGCCAGACGGTACGGATCGGGCGGAGTCCCGACAACGCGATCGTGGTGCCCGACCCGGTCGTCTCGCGCGAGCACGCTCAGATCAGCTGGCAGCCGAACGGCTGGCTGCTCGATGACCTCGGCAAGGGGCGTACCTACGTCGGCGGGCTCCAGGTCGGGTCGGTCGAGGTACAGCAGCCGCTCGACGTTCATCTGGCGTCACCGCTCGGTCCCGCGCTGCGGATCGAGATTGCCCCCGCCGACCAGCCGGACGAGACCCGCAACGCCAGCGCGATCCGGCGGTCCAGGCTCTGGCGCGGCGGCAGTTCGCCGGCGCACTCCAGCCCGGCGCATCACGCCCCTCCCGGACATCACGCGACCGCGGCGCATCACCCGCTTCCGGCACAGCACGCCAGGCCCGACGCGCCGGACGGCGACTTCGCGACCGCCGTGCATATCCTGATCCCGGTCCGGAGCTGGCTGAAGGACCCGGGCTGGAAACAGGGCGCCAGGCTGCTGGCGATCGCCTACGGCCTGCTGCCGTCGATCTTCGTGGTCCTGCTCTCCTCCACCAGGAACGTCAGCGCGCCCGGATGGGCGTACAGCCTGGCGATCGCGCCGCTCTGGGCCGTAGTCTTCTGGCTGCTGATCCGGCCGGGCCGCATCACCAGGCTGATCGCGTGGCTGGCGGTGGCCATCGTCGCCGCCGTGATGGTCCTGCTGCCCGTGATGACCATTCCGTGGGAGCGGGCCCTGGACCATACCGGCGACCTGCGCAACCCGCTGCCCTGGATCTACGGCGTGGGTTTCGCCGAGGAGGTCACCAAGGCTCTTCCCGTGCTGATCGCGGCGATGCTGCTGCGCTCGGTCTGGAAGACGACCCTGGACGTGCGGGTCTGGATGTTCCTCGGCACGATCTCCGGGCTGGCCTTCGGGGTCAGGGAGTCGGTCCTGTACACGACGGCCGACCTGATGACGAACAATCAGGCGCAGGCGGGTGACACCATCCAGCTGATCCTGACCTTCGCGCTGCGGGTCTTCGTGGACGGCTTCCAGCACGCGGTCTGGGCCGGCATCTCCGCGTTCTTCATCGGCATGGGAGTGAACTACCGCAGGCGCCGGATCCCGCTGATCCTGTTCGGCATCACCCTGCCCGCGGTGCTGCACGGGCTCAACGACTGGTCCACGCTGCTGGCCTCGCACTGGCTGTGGATCGCGATGGAAGCGCTGTCACTGCTCCTTTTCATCGGCTACACCATGTCCGCCGCGACGATCGAGCGTCAGGTCAGGGACACCCCGCTGTTCCGCGGCGAGTCGATGATCATGGACAGGACGGTGCTCGCCGACGACCAGGCAGGCTAGTAGCGGCCCCGCGGCTCGGCCGGGCACACGGCCCGTGGCTACGATCGGCGGGTGACTGATTCCCCGATTCCGCGGTTCCCCGCTGGCTTCCAGTGGGGCGTCGCCACCTCGGCGTACCAGATCGAGGGCGCCGTCAGCGAGGACGGCCGCGGCGTCTCGATCTGGGACACCTTCTGCCGACGGCCCGGGGTGATCAGGGACGGCCACACCGGCGACGTGGCCACAGATCACTACCACCGGTGGGAGCAGGACGTCGCGCTGATGGCCGACCTGGGCGTCACCGCGTACCGGTTCTCGATCGCCTGGCCGCGGGTGCAGCCTGACGGGGCGGGCCCGGCCAACCCGGCCGGGCTGGATTTCTACGAGCGGCTGACCGACGGGCTGCTCGCCCGCGGCATCACCCCGGTTCCGACCCTGTACCACTGGGACCTGCCGCAGCCGCTCGAAGACCAGGGCGGCTGGCTCGCCAGGCAGACGGCCGAGCGGTTCGCCGACTACGCCGCGCTGGCGGCCGGGCGGCTCGCCGACCGGATCGGACTGTGGATCACGCTCAACGAGCCGTACATAGTGACGGCGTTCGGGTACGCGCTCGGCATCCACGCTCCAGGCAAGGCGCTGATGCTCGACGCTCTGCCGACGGCGCACTACCAGCTGCTCGGGCACGGCCTCGCGACTGCCGCGCTGCGGGCAGCCGGCGCGCGCCAGGTGATGATCACCAACAACTTTTCTCCCGCCTGGCCAGCCAGCGACAGCGAGGCGGACGTGGCTGCCACCCGCGCCTACGACATCCTGCAGAACCGGATGTTCACCGACCCGGTGCTGCTCGGCAGCTACCCGGACCTGACCGCATTCGGCCTGGGCAGCGATGGCACTGGTAGCACGGTCCCGGGCAGCAGCGGCCTGGACTGCGTGCGGGACGGGGACCTGGCGATCATCTCGGCGCCGATCGACGGCATCGGGGTCAACTACTACATGCCGACCAGGCTGTCGGCACTGCCAGAGTCACCGCTCCCCTTCCAGATGCAGCCGATCCCGGGCTACCCGCTGACCGCGTTCGGCTGGCCGGTCATCCCGGCCGGGCTTACCGAGATTCTGCGTACTCTGGCCCACCGCTACGGCGCCGCGCTCCCGCCGCTCTACATCACCGAGAACGGCTGCTCGCAGGGTGACGCGGTCGCCCCGGATGGCACCGTCGACGACCCGGGCCGGATCGACTACCTGGCCGGGCACATCAGGGCGGTCTACGACGCGATCGCCGCCGGCGTCGACGTGCGCGGCTACTTCCAGTGGACGCTGGCCGACAACTTCGAGTGGAGCGAGGGCTATCACCAGCGGTTCGGCCTGATCTACGTCGACCACGAGACCCAGGCCCGCACCGCCAAGGCGTCCTTCCGGTGGTACAAGGACATGATCGCCGGCCAGCGCGCGGCTGGATAGCGGCGACAGGAGGCTCGCTGCGGCACAGGCGCCCGCGCCCGGCCAGCGGTGGGGTCCCCATAGTCCGGCGAGCGCTCAATGGCTCCGCTGTTTCCGGCGGAGCTGAGGCCCCAGCCGATCGGCACGCGGGCGGGGCCGAGTTGCCACGCGGCCGACGGCGCGAAGTACTGGCGGGCAGGCCGCGACGCCCGAGATGGCCATGCGGGGCACGGTGCCTTCCGGCGACAGGAACCTCGGCGAGTTCTAAGGTAGTGTGGATGTTGTGACCGCCGCATATGACGACGTGCCGTTCAGCGAGCTGCTGCATCATCCGGTCAGGACCACCGCCAGGCTGAATTCAGTCCGGGCACTTCGACTGCGCCGCCGGGACGCCGGAGATCTCGCACTCATGCGCGTCGAGCAGCTAG
>Ga0209415_10017398_pt1 | contig 11442 bp, 11 predicted proteins | sample PeaSoiSIISIP2007_FD_187696 | JGI IMG/M metagenome (GOLD analysis project Ga0209415, IMG submission 187696) | Peat soil microbial communities from Weissenstadt, Germany - SII-SIP-2007 (SPAdes) (version 2) | ecosystem: Environmental > Terrestrial > Soil > Wetlands > Peat | place: Germany...
CCGGACTTGTGCCAGCGAAAGCCCGCCACCACGCAGTCGGCGGTGCGCTCGTGCTTCACCTTGACCATGACGCGCTCACCTTCGCGGTACGCCTGGTCCGGGCCCTTGGCCACCACGCCGTCGAGACCGGCACCCTCGAAGCGGTTGAACCAGTCCGTGGCCAGGGCGCGGTCGCTCGTCGACGGCGTGAGATGCACCGGCGGGGCGCAGTCGGCGAGCGCGTCCTCCAACAGCGCGCGCCGGGTGGAGAAGGGCTCGGCGCGCAGGTCGCGATCCCCGAGGGCGAGAAGGTCGAAGGCGACGAACGACGCCGGCGTGGTCGCCGCCAACATCGACACGCGTGACGCCGCGGGGTGGATGCGTTGGAGGAGGGCGTTGAAGTCGAGCCCGTGCTCTCCGACGATCACGATCTCGCCGTCGACGACGGCCCGGGGCGCGAAGCTCGCACAGATGGGCTCGACCAGCTCGGGGAAGTAGCGGGTGAGGGGACGCTCGTTGCGGCTGCCGAGCTCGAGCTCGGAGCCGTCCCGGAACGCCACGCAGCGGAACCCGTCCCATTTCGGCTCGTAGAGCAGGCCCGGCGCGGTGGGCAGCTCCCGGGCCAGCTTGGCGAGCATGGGGGAGACCGGAGGCATGACAGGGAGGTCCATGCCCCCACGCTGCCACGTGGGTGACAGGCGATGTGCAGCCACCGCGGGATCGCCGTCGGGATCAACGCCGGGTCGACTCCGGGGTGCGATCCTGGTCCCGGAGGCGAAGCCCGTGGCTAGTGGAATGTACGAGCTCGACGAGCGGATGACGGAGTTGATCTTCGACTACTGCCGGGCGCGACTCGCCCTCGACCCGGTGTCGCTCGACTTCGGGGGGTCGCGCGAGTCCTTCGACGCGGTGTTGTCGGGCCTGCTCGGGGAGTCCGGGAACGATCCCGAGGCCGTCCTCACCTTGTTCGCGGACCACTTGGCGACGGCGGTCGTGTCGTGCGACAGCCCGCGCTTTCTGTCGTTCATCCCGGCCGCACCCACCAAGGCGGCACTGCTCTTCGACATGATCGTGTCGTGCTCCTCGCTCCAGGGCACGTCGTGGCTGGAGGCAGCGGGGGCCGTGGCCGCCGAGAACCAAGTGCTCGCGTTCCTGGCGGATCTGGCCGGGCTGCCCGTCGGGGCGGGAGGGTGCTTCGTGTCGGGAGGGTCGATCGCCAACCTCTCCGCCCTGGTCGTCGCCCGCGACACCGCCGGGCTCCGGCGAGACGTCGCGCCGGAGCGACCGCGCCTGGCCGTGAGCGAGGAGGCGCACTCCTCGGTCGACAAGGCGCTGCGGATCTTGCGCGTCGAGCCCTTCTTGGTGCCGAGTGTGGACCATCACCTCACGGGCGACGCCCTCCGAGATGCACTGGCGCGCGACGTCGCCGCCGACGACGTGATCGGCGTGGTGGCCACCGCCGGGACCACCAACGCGGGGATCGTCGACGATCTGGCCGGGGTGGCGGCCGTGGCCCGGGAGCGTGGGCTGTGGTTCCACGTCGACGCCGCCTACGGGGGGGCCGGGCTGCTCACGCCGGTCGTCCGGGATCGGTACGCGGGCATGGAGCACGCAGACTCGTTCGTGATCGACCCCCACAAGTGGCTGTACGCACCGTTCGACTGCGCGGCGCTCATCTATCGCCAGCCGGCGTTGGCCAGAGCGGTGCACTCCCAGCAGGCCTCGTACCTCGACGTGATCCACGACGACGACAACCCGGTGTGGAACCCCAGCGACTATGCCGTGCACCTGACCCGGCGGGCGCGGGGGCTGCCGATATGGTTCTCACTGGCCGTGCACGGCGCTGGCGCCTATCGCGAGGCCGTCGAGACGGTCTTGCGCACGACCCGGGAGAGCGCCGAGCTGATCCGACGGTCGCCGCACCTCGAGCTGGTCCGCGAGCCCGAGCTGTCCATCGTGCTCTTCCGACGCAAGGGCTGGGTGGCGGCGGACTACCACACCTGGTCGGTGGACCTGCTGGCTCGTCAGATCGGCTTCGTGACCCCCACCACCTGGGAGGGCGGGCCGGTGGCCAGGCTGGCCTTCCTCCACCCCGGCACCACACTGGCCATGATCGAGGAGATCGTGGCGACCATGGCCTGACGCCGGGGGCTCAGCCCGGAGACCGGCGTCCCTCCAGCAGCGGGTCTTCGGCGCGTCGGGTCTCGGCGCCCGACGCCCGGCGGCGGCGCCAGGCCATCCCGGACAGCGCCTCGAGGACGACGCGGTTGGCGAGAAACGCGGTGACCTCGGCGTGGTCGTAGGGGGGCGACACCTCGACCACGTCGATCCCGGCCACGGGCAGCTCCATGGTGGCGCGGCGCACGGCGTCGAGGAGCTGACGGCTGCTCAGGCCGCCGGGCTCGGGCGTGCCCGTGCCCGGGGCGAGGCCGGGGTCCACGACATCGATGTCCACCGACAGGAAGACGGCGTCGCAGCCGTCGGTGGCGATGGCGAAGGCCTCGGTGAGACACGCCCCCAGGCCGCGCCCCTCGATCTCGGTCATCTCGAAGCTGCGCATCCCCTGACCCGCCATCCAAGCCAGGGTGTCGGGGTCCGGCCAGTAGCCGCGCAGGCCGATCTGGAGGAACCGGTCCCCGCGCGCCGCTCCGGACTCGATGAGCCGGCGCATGGGGGTCCCGTGGCCGTAGAGGGACCCGAACTGGAAGTCCGCGGTGTCGGCGTGTGCGTCGAAGTGGACGACCGACACCCGACCCCAGCCGACGTGCCTGGCGACCCCGGTCACGTCGGGCAGGGCGATGGTGTGGTCTCCCCCCAGGACGACGGGGACCGCCCCCGCGCCGGCCAGCTGCTCCACGGCGTGCTCGAGGCGTTGCAGCGAGGGCTCGATCTCACCGGGGAGCATCTCGACGTCCCCGACGTCGACCACGCCCAGCTCGACCAGGGGGTCCACCCCGAGGGCGAGATGCGGCCGCCGGCCGTCGTGGGCCAGGTAGTCGGTGAGCCTGATGGCCTGCGGGCCGAACCGGCATCCCGGCCGGTGCGAGGTGCCCCCGTCGAAGGGCGCCCCGACGATGACGGCGCCGGCGGCGGCGTAGGACGAGGGCTCGGCGAGATCGGCGCAGGGGACGCCGGCGAAGGTGGCATCGGGCCCGTACATGTTCCCGGTCCTCATGGGGCCATTCTTCCCGGCGGGGGACTGCCGCGCCGGGCCGGCGGGGCTACTCGAGGGTCCGTCGATAGACGTTGGTCTCGCGCCGGACGAAACCGAGCCGGAGGTACAGGCGGTTGGCGGCTTCGCGAGATGGGCGGGACGTGAGGTCCACCGTTCGGCACCCCGACGCGGCGGCACGGTCCATGGCCTCGAGCACCAGGGCCGCTCCTACGCCGCGACCGCGGGTCTCCGGCGCCACCACCACGTCCTCGATCCAGGCCCGGGGCCCGGTGGGGGCGCTGAACACCACGAGGGTGAGCGATCCCAGGATGGACCGGTCGGTGGCGTCGGGGGCGTCACGCGCCACCAACAGCACCGTGGCCGGCGAGCCGACGATGGCCTCGAGGGCGTCGGTGGTCAGGGTCGGCGCCGACGAGGAGAGCTCGGGCACCAGGGCGCGCAGGGCCTCGAGGACTTCGGGCGTCACCTCGGTGACCTCTTCGACCAGGAGGGCGTCGGGCACGGCGCCCAGCCTAAGGTGCGGCCGTGTCCGACTCGACGACCGCACCCGGGACCCGCGCCGGGCGACGTCCGAACATCCTCCTCGTCGTGTCCGACCAGGAGCGCCAACGGGGCTGGTTGCCGGCATCGGTCCGGTTGCCCTGGCGCGAGCGCCTCATGGCGTCGGGCCTCGAGTTCACCCGGTACTTCACGCACTCCTCACCCTGCTCGCCCAGCCGGGCCAGCCTGCTCACGGGCCGGTACCTCCCTGGCCATGGCGTGATCGACAACGTGATCATGCCCGAGCACGCCGAGCTGGACCCGTCGCTGGCTACCCTGGGCTCGCTGCTCCGGAGTGCGGGATACCGGTCCTCGTACATCGGGAAATGGCACCTGTCACAGTCCGAGCACCCCGACATGGAGGCCTACGGGTTCTCCGACTGGGACGGCAACGACCGCCACTTCATGGGGTGGGCGGGAACGGGCGTGCACTTCGATCCCATCATCGCCTCCAACGCGGCGCAGTGGCTCCGGGCCAACGCCGGGCCCCGTCCCGGGGTGGCGGCGGCTCCGTGGTTCCTCACCGTGGCGCTGGTGAACCCCCACGACGTCATGTGGTTCCCGATCGACCAGCCGGGGTATGCCGAGCGCCACCCTCAGGAGGTGGCCTCGGTGCGGCGCGTCCTCGATGCCGCCGCCTGGAAGGAAGACGACCCGCTCCCCGTCTTCCAGCGGGACTACGAGGAGGTGGTCGAAGCGCTCCCGGCCAACTTCCACGACGACCTGCACACCAAGCCCGAGGCGCACAGGCAGTGGCGCTGGGACCAGCAGCACGGGCTGTACGGGTACATCGACCCCGCCGACACCAAGGCGTGGCTGCGCCACCTCGACTACTACGTGGAGCTCCAGCGCCTGGCCGACGAGAGTTTGGGGACGGTGCTCAGCGCCCTCGAGGACACCGGTGAGTGGGATGACACCGTGGTGGTGTTCACCTCGGACCACGGCGACATGTGCGGCTCACACGGCCTGCGCTCGAAGGGCCCCTTCGTCTACGACGAGATCATGCGGGTGCCGCTGTACGTGCGCGTCCCGGGCGTGACCGTGGCCGGGACGACGACCGAGGCGCTGGCGACCCACGTCGACCTGGCGGCGACGATCTGCGCGCTGGCGGGCGTCGATCCCGGCGCCAGCACCACCGGCACCGGAGCGTCCACCTTGCAAGGGGTGGACTTGACGCCGGTCCTCGCCGATCCCGCCACCTCGATGCGCGACCACGTGTTGTTCGCCCAGGACTCGGCCCAGACGGTGCATCTGAACCAGGTCCGGTACGCGTTGCGTGGCTTCTTCGACGGCAGGACGAAGTACGCCCGCTACTACGGGGTGGGCGGGGGCAAGCCCTCGACCGGCTTGTGGGGGGCCGACCCCGGCCACAAGCTGTTCGACGTGGACTGCGACTTCGACGACCAGGACCACGAGTGGTACGACCACGACAGCGATCCGCTCGAGCTGGTCAACCTGGCCAACGACCGGGCCCGGCGCACCGAGGTGCGGGAGCTGTTCGAGCGCCTGCGCCGGTACGAGGCCCTGGAGCTGGTGCAGGCCCCCTGACCCGGCGAGGCGCCGGTCTGTCAGCGCTCGGGCAGGTGGACGGTGGGCACCGGCTGGAAGCGCCGCTGGGCTTCGGCCCGGAGTCTCGGGGCCAGTCGACGGCGCTTGCTCATGAAGCCCAGCGCCACGCGGGACCGGCCTCCGGCCAGGCTCCAGTCGGCCAGGGCGCGCTCGGCGCGGAACCGGACCTGGCCTCCCTCCGCCGCCAGCGAGCCGTGCACCTCACCCACGATGGTCCGGTTCTCCTGCCCGGTGAACCTCTCGGGGTGGGCATGCAGGGTCAGGCACGCCGGCCCCTCGACCACCGCCGGGGCGCCGGGGCCGAGTTCCAGGCGCAGGCCGTCGTCGACGAGCTCGGTGCGCCGCACGGGGAGACAGAGGGGGAACCCGTTGGCGTCGATCACGGTGAGGTCGTGCATCGACAGCCGGCCGGCCTCCTCGGCGGCCACGCGCCAAGAAGAAGGTGGCGCCAGCCACGCCCCGGGCTGGGCGCCGCTGGGGGCGGGGTCCGAGAGAGGAGCGGCGGTGCCCTCGGGGGCGTTCCAGGCGCGGGCGGGGGAGTCGAGGCTCCTCGATGGCCACCACCGCAGGTGCAGCGGTGTCACCTCGATCCAGATGCGCGCGTAGTACCAGGCCAGCCGGCGAAGGACGAAGCGGGGTTGGCCCTTGGTGGCGTCGGGGAGCTTCTCCATGCTCAGGCGCACGTAGCGGTCGGTGTTGGCCTGGAGGTCCGAGTCGCGCACCGTGGCGAGGCCCTGGACGAGCACCACGGGTGGGCCCACGAGGCCCGATCCCACCGGGTCGGCGAACAGTAGGCACACCCGGGGGTCGCGACGGGCGCGCTCGGCCTTGGCGGGGTAGGTGAGGCCGGTCGACACGTCGATGGTCAGGCCGTCGGCGCCGAGATACGGGGTCGTGGGAACGGTGACCGGCCTCCCGGTGCGGGTGAGGCTGGCGTACCCGACGGTGACGGACCGGTCGAAGACCTCGACGAGCTCGTCGGGCCAGGGCGTGGGATTCGGGGGACGCAAGGGAGGCGGTGAGGCGCCGTCGTCCACGGGCGTGACCCTACCCCCGGGGCCCCGTGCCGGCTCCGGGGCGCGTCAGACGGTGGCCACGAACATCTGCTGGCAGATGGCCGGTCCGAGGGCCACGGTCGACCCGTCCACCTCGAGGGTGACGGTCCCGTCCGGCGCCCGTCCCCGGACCCGCGCCGAGCGGCCCGGGATGAGGCCGTGCTCGTCGAGGTACTCAAGAGAGGCCATGTCCAGCTCGACCTCCTCGGTGATCCGCTCGAGCCGCACCGTGTCGCCGAGCTCGACGTCGGCCAGGCTGAGCTGGCTGGCCGGGTGGGTGTCGACACCGGGCGAGCCCGGGATGGGGTTGCCGTGGGGGCAGGTCGTCGGATTGCCGAGGAGCTCGACCAACCGCTGTTCCACCTCGTCGGAGATGACGTGCTCCCAGCGGCCGGCCTCGAGATGCGCCTTGTGCCAGGGCAGGCCGATCACGTCGACGAGCAACCGCTCGGCCAGGCGGTGCTTGCGGATCACGCTGTCAGCCAGCACGCGGCCCTGCTCGGTGAGGGCGATGGTCCTTCCCGAGCGGCGGATGTAGCCGTCGGCGCTCAGGCGGTCGAGCATCTCGGAGACCGAGGGGGCCGAGCGGCCGAGACGTTGGGCGATGCGGGCCTGGATCACCGTCGTCCCCTCTTCGGTGAGGGACTGGATCGTCTCGAGGTACTCCTCGACCGGAGGGTGAAATCCGTCGGTCACGGCTGGATCCTACTTGCCCGGTCTGCCCCTGGCTCCAGACTTTGGCAGGGCGCATTGACAGTCTTTCTTAGGGTTCCCTAACCTTGGTGTGGTGGTCGCCACCCTCGTGATCTTTCTCCGGGAAGGGATCGAGGCCAGCATGATCGTGGCCATCCTCCTGGCCTATCTGGACCGGATCGGCCAGCGCCGCCACTTCGTCGACGTGCTCAGCGGGGTGGCCGCCGCGCTGGTGCTGGCGGGCGGAGGCGGGGTGGGCGTGTATTACACGATCCGCGACTGGAGCGGGACCAGGGCCCAGACCATCTTCGAGACCGGCACCTACCTCCTGGCCGCCGTGGTCCTGACGTACATGACGTTCTGGATGCGCAACCACTCCCGCACGTTCAGCACGGAGCTGGCGGCCAGGACCGACGCGGCCATGAGCACGGGGGCTCGCCGCGGCATGTTCCTGCTGGCGTTCCAGGCCGTGGGCCGCGAGGGCCTCGAGACGGTCGTGTTCACCCTGGCCATCGTCTTCTCGACCACCGCCAAAGGGGCGGTGCTCGGTGCCGCCATCGGCCTGGTGCTGGCGCTCGGGATCGCCTTCGTGATCTACCGGCTGGGCAAGCGGGTCAACGTGGCCGTGTTCTTCAAGGTGGTCGGGGCCCTGCTCATGGTGTTCGCCGCCGGGCTCCTGGTGGACGTGGTGGAGAACCTTCAGCAGCTGGGGTGGTTACCCATCCTCACCCATCCCCTGTGGAACTCGGGCCACCTGCTCTCGGAGGACAGCTCGTTCGGGGACGTCATTCACAGCTTCTTCGGGTACGTGAGCCAGCCCACTCCCCTGGAGATCGCCGTGTGGATCCTCTACGCCACGGTGGCGGTGACGGCGTTCCTGGGGCTCTGGCACCGTCGGGGACCGCGTTCGGCGCACTCGGCGACGTAGTTCGGCCCTCCCGTGACGCATCGAGGTACGGTCGTCGGCTCGGGGCTCTCAGTCTTGTCGGTCCTGGTGATGACGTCGTGCGGACCGGCCGCCGTCGTCACACCGGCGCCTTCCCCGACCCCGACGGTGGCGCCGGCCTCCGCGCAAGCTCTGCAGGCGGTGTCGAGCGCATCCCGGCGAACGCTGTCGGCGACGGCGGCGGTGTCGCTCGACCTGGTGGCCGCCAAGGTGTTGGGAGCGTCCACGGCCCCGGTGCTCGGGAGCGGGGTGTTCGACTTCGCTGCCGGGCGCGGACGCGCCGTGCTGAGCCAACCCGGGGGGAGCGAGACCGTGGTGTTCGAACCGTCATCGGTCTTCGTGCGCCAACCCACTGCGGTGAATGTCCTGCCCCGGGGCAAGACCTGGATCTCCGCCGATCTCAACGAGGCCGAGAAGCTGAACACGAATTTCCCGCAGTTCGTGGTGCAGGCCGAAGGGGTCAATCCCGGGTTCCTTCTCGACCAGGTGGCGTTCGGCGCCGTCTCGGCCGCCCCACTGGCCCGTCGGGTCGTCGATGGGTCGCCGGCCTCCGGTTACCTCGTGGGCGTCGATCTCTCGCGCGCGGGAACAACCGGTGGGCACGGCCCGGCCAGTGCTGCCTACGGGCGCGCCATCGGGTACGAGGTGGCGGCGCTCGACGGGGGTGGCCCGACGTCCAGTCCACCCATCCAGGAGTTCCGAGTATGGATCGACGGGAGCCTTCACGTCGTCCTGCTCCAGGCGTCACCGCCGGGCAGTGGCGTCGGGGTGACGACGGTGAGCTTCTCGTCGTTCGGGGCCCCGGTGCAGATACGGGTCCCGCCCCGGTCGCAGACCGCCAACGTCGCCTCGCTCACCCCGGGCGGAGAGAGGGAGAACAACGGAGGCGGTGACGCCGATGGCGCCTAGCGCCCCGCCCGTGGTGGTGCGGGGGCTCACCAAGCGCCTCGGTCGAGGGGTGCAGGCCGTGGACGGCCTCGACCTGACGGTCCTGGAGGGTCAGATCGTCGGCCTGGCCGGACCGAACGGGGCGGGGAAGTCCGTCACGCTCAGGATCCTCCTCGGCCTGGTGCGCCCCACCTCGGGGACCGCTGAGCTCTTCGGGGAGCCCGTCGGGCCCGGAGCCAAGGTGCTCGGTCGGGTGGGGGCGTTGGTCGACGGACCGGGATTCGTGCCCCACCTGTCCGGGCTCGACAACCTGCATCTGGCGTGGCGCACGACCGGCCGCCCGGCCCAGGATGCCGATTTCGACCGGGCGCTGGCCATCGCCGGGCTGGGAACGGCCATCGCCCGCCCCTACCGCACCTACTCGCACGGCATGCGCTACCGGCTGGGTCTGGCCCAGGCGCTGCTGGGGCGCCCCGACCTGCTGATCCTCGACGAGCCGACCACCGGTCTGGACCCGGCTCACATCCGGGAGGTGCGCGGCGCCATCTCCGAGGCCGCCGGGCGCGGCTCGACGGTGTTGATGTCCAGCCACCTGTTGTCCGAGGTCGAGCAGGTGTGCACCCATGCCGCCGTGATGCGCCACGGACGGCTGCTCGCCAGCGGGAGCGTCGCCGAGCTGATCGGGGAGGCCGGCACACTCGAGGACGCCTACCTGGCCATCGTCGGGGGCGACCCACCGGTCGATGACGGTGTGGGCATCGGCCAGCCCGACGTTCCGGGTCGGCGCGGTTCGTGATCCGCGTCGAGCTCCTCAAGCAGTGGCGACGACCACGAACCCTGGTCACCTTGGCCGCTCTCGCCGCTTTCGACATCGTGCTCACCATCGCCATCGTGGCGACCGGCTCCTCGCACACCGAGCGGGTCGGTGACATCCCGCTCTACATCGTCCCCGGCAGCTCCGGGTTCTCGATCCCCGTGATCGCCCTGGCGAGCACCATGAAATTCTTCCTTCCCTTGGCCGTGGCCGTCTTCGCCGGGGAATCGGTGGCCGGGGAGGCGGCCTGGGGAAGCCTGCGCTACGTGCTCGCCCGCCCGGTGGCCAGGGCCCGGTTCCTGGCGGCCAAGCTGACGGTGGCGTCCCTGTTCTCGTTTCTGGCCGTCGTCGTGGTGCCACTGGCGGCGCTCGTCGTGGGCAGCCTGGCCTTTGGGTGGCATCCCTTCGCCGCCGTGGACGGGAGCGCGTCGGGTGTGTCGCATGTCGCCACCGCCACCTTCAGCCCCGTCGCCGCACTGGGGAGGCTGGCCATCGGCACGGCGTACGTGGCCGCCGGCATGACCAGCATCCTCGCCTTCGCCTTCTTGCTGTCGACGCTCACCTCGCGGCCCTTCGTGGCGGTGGCGGGAGGTGTCGGCCTCACCATCGTCTCCCGGGTGCTCAACGGTGACTACCTGCCCGGGGTGGCGGTGCTGAGCCGGTACATGCCCAACAACGACGTCGACCTGTGGCAGCACTTCTTCCAACAACGGGCCCAGACCGCCGGGATGGTCCATTTTCTCGTGCTCCAGGTGGTGTACGTCGCCGTCTTCCTAGCCGTGGCGTGGTGGTGGTTCCTGCGCAAGGACATCCTGGTGTGATCGCCGTCGAGCTGACGAAGCAGCTGCGCCGGGCGCGCGGCTGGGTGACATTGAGCACCATGGCGGCCATCGCCATCGTGCTGTGCGTGGTGATCGGGGTCACCCAGCCGACGACCGCGGAACGGATCGGGGACTGGGGCTCGGTCACCACCGACACGTCGGGGCTCACCCTCCCGTTGATCGCCCTCAATGCCATGTTGCTGTTCCTGTTCCCGCTGGGGGTGGCGATCTTTGCAGGGGAGCCCGTGGCCGGGGAAGCCGCCTGGGGGAGCCTGCGCTACCTGCTGGCGCGCCCGACGCCACGGTGGCGGGTGCTGCTCTCCAAAGCGGCCGTGGCCGCCCTGTTCAGCGTCGCCGCTGTGATCGTTGCCGTGGTCGTGGCGCTGGTCGCCGGCGTGCTGGCGTTCGGATGGCATCCCCTCGTGGTGCTCGACCTGCAGCACACGACGCCCTTTCACATCGCGTCCGCCTCGTTCTCCGCTCCCGAGGCCCTGGCCCGGGTGGGGCTCGCCACCGCCTTCGTGCTCGCCACTCTGGCCAGCACCTTCGGGCTCTCTTTCATGCTGTCCACGGTCACCGACCGACCCTTCAGTGCCGTTGCCGGCGGGGTGGGCCTCAGCCTGTTCTCTCGCGCCCTGGACAACATCCCGGGCCTTCACGCGCTGAGCCCCTGGCTTCCGGCCACGGACAGCGGCACCTCGCTGTGGACGGGTTTCTTCACCGTTCCGTTCCAGGGTGCCGGGGTCGGCCACGAGTTGCTGGTGCAGGCGGTGTACACCACCGCCTTCCTGGGGGCGGCGTTCGTGTGGTTCATCCGCTCCGACATCCTCACGTAATGTCCATGCCCGCCCTCATGTCGCCTCCACCCGCCCTCCCGACCTCCATCTCTGTCGGCACGGCCCATCTGTGAGCGACAGTGCCGTGACCCCACGGCGGGCCCGCACGCGTCATTCTCGCCGCCC
>Ga0209415_10017399_pt1 | contig 11442 bp, 13 predicted proteins | sample PeaSoiSIISIP2007_FD_187696 | JGI IMG/M metagenome (GOLD analysis project Ga0209415, IMG submission 187696) | Peat soil microbial communities from Weissenstadt, Germany - SII-SIP-2007 (SPAdes) (version 2) | ecosystem: Environmental > Terrestrial > Soil > Wetlands > Peat | place: Germany...
TCCGATGATCGGCGCAGAGCGTGGCCGCGCGGCCGATACCATCTTCGTTGCGGATCTCCACGTGGCGATCGATGATCTGGCGGCGTGCGTGCGTGACCCGCAGCACGCGACGCGTCTCGAAGGGACCGCGACCTTCCCCGGCCTGGCCACGGCGCAGCCGGTGCATGATGGCCAGCTGCTGCTGTACGTTGCCGACAAGGGGAACCGAGCGAAGCTCATGCGCTACCGATTTGGCTTCCGAAGCGATGATGGCGGCGCGTATTTTTTCGACGGCACCAAGGTGCTGCACACGCCAGGAGCGTCGCGGCGCGAGCAGGTAACGATGTACACTCACATCCATTCCGGAGGTCCCGATGGTCCGGTGTGGGGTGCCGGCGTGCTCGTCTTTCGCGTGCGCGACCTGCCGGCGTTCCTCTTTTCCATGCGCGCGGTGGGGACCTCACGCATGCACGGGCTGCGGACGTTTCTCGGCTTTGCGCGGCGCGAGCTGGCAACGCCGGTGACCGCATAGCGTGAACGCGCACAGCGCCCGCTCGGCTCGTCGAGAACAGTGACAACGCGGAGCACAGGCTCAGAGATGGCGCAGGCGAGAACCGACGAAGAACGCGTCCTCAAGCTCATCGAGCGGACACGCCTGCTGATCGCCCTCGACGACGAAATGCCCACGGAGACCAAGCTCGAGACGCAGCCGCTGCTGAAGATGCTGGAAGCAGCGATCACCACGGGGGATCGCAGCGATCAGGAACGTGCCTCGGGGTACTACAGCGCGCTGTATACCGAGCTGCAGCCCTACCCGGACCTCGAAGCCCTGTTGTCCGCGATGCGCGTCTTCCTGCCCTATCTGTAACCCAGCGCACCGTGCGTCGGCCGGCGACGCTCGAATGGGGAATCGCTTCCTTGAACCCTCGAACCCATGTCGCCGGCTACGCGACCCGTGAGGTCGCTCTGCAGATGGGCGACCTCGCGCTCAGGTTGCTCGTCGTCGACCACCTCGAACGCTACGTCGATGCCGAGGCGTTGCTGCGCGACCCGACCGTACCGGAGCCGCCGTATTGGGCCCACCTTTGGGTGGGAAGTCGAGCGTTGGCACGTCTGGTGGCTACCCAAATCGACTGTGCGGACAGTCGCATCATCGATGTCGGCTGCGGCCTCGGCTTGGCCGGCATCGTCGGCGCGATGCGCGGCGCCCGGGTGACGATGATCGATACGATGGACGCGGCGCTCCGCTTCGCCGTCACAAACGCGGCGCGCAACCACTGTCAGGTGGCGGCGGTGCACACCGACATTCGTCAGCCCGGTCTGCGCGGCGAGTTCGAGTGCTGCCTTGCCGCCGATGTCACGTACGACCCGATCCTCCAAATCGCGTTGGCGAATTTCCTCGCCGCGCATCTCGCTCGCGACGGCCGGGCGTGGTGTGCCGAATCGGTGCGCACCACCGATCATGGATTTCGCGACGCCTGCGCATCAAATGGATTCGAGGTGACCGAGCGGGAAATACGCGAGGTCGACGAAGGGCGTTCCGTGCCGGTGCGCATCACGGAAGTGCATCGCTGAGCTCCCTGCTGCCGAGCGAGTGCAACGAGGAGCAATCCCCATTGACCCACGCCCCGCTTTCGGGACAGTCTGCGCACATGCGTCTCGGCCGCTACGACAATCCGTACAAGTGCGTATCGTATGCCGCCATCGATCCGGCGGTGCGACAAGAGGCCGTGCCGTTGGAGGCTGCCGACGGAGGGCTGTGCAGTGGCGTGCTGTATATCAAGGGGCACCCCAAGACCGTTGTCTGCTTCATGCATCCGAAGGCGGACATGAGCCGCCACTACGCCATCCCGGCCCTGGTCGATGCCGGCTACGCCGCCTTTGGCCAGAACAGCCGCTGGCTGAACAATGACGAACTGTGCGTGCATGAAAACCTGCTCCTCGACGTCGCCGCGGGGGTGCGCTTTCTGCGCGGGCGCGGGTTCCAGAGCATTGTCGTCTGCGGCAACAGTGGTGGCGGGTCGCTGTACGCCTTCTACATCGCCCAGTCGTCCACCGCGCCGCCCGGCCGGTTAACGCACACACCCGCCGGCGACGCGTTCGACCTGAACGCGTTCGACCTGCCGCCGGTGGACGGGTACGTCAACCTCGCCGCACATCTCGGCGAGGGCAAGATCCTCAGGCAGATGATCGATCCGTCGGTGACCGACGAATCCGACCCGCTGTCGTGCGATCCGTCGCTCGATCCGTTCAATCCGGACAACGGCTACCGCCAGCCGCCGGCATCGAGTCAGTACGCGCCGGCATTCGTCGAACGCTATCGCGCCGCGCAACGGGCGCGCGTGCAGCGCCTCGACAAGGTAGCGCGGGAACACGTTGAAGCGCGCACGGCGCAACGGCACACGATCATCACGGCCGACTTCGGTACGCGACCGTGGGCGGAGCAAGCGCGCGCGTTGCGCGGCGCGGTCGTGTGCCCGTACATGGTGGTCTATCGGACCGAAGCCGACCTGCGCGCCTTCGATCTGTCCCTCGATCCATCGGAGCGCGATGCCGGGACGCTGTTCTCCTATCGGCCCGACCTGACGAACTACATGGAGTTCGGCTTCGCGCGTGTCCAGACGCCCCGGGCATGGTTGAGCACGTGGTCGGGGCTGTCCTCGCACGCCGACGTCGTGACCAACGCCGCCCGGATCACCGTCCCGTCGTTGGTGGTCTACTATCGCGGTGACAACGCCATCTTCCCGAGCGACGCGCGCGCCGCGTACGACGCCATCGCCGCCACCGACAAGCAGCTCGCCTCGGCGCCCGGTGACCATTATGGGTTCGGCGTGGGGACGCAGGAGCGCACCGGCGCTCCACAGGCACTCGCGCAGGTGGTCGCGTGGCTGCGGGAGAGGTTTCCACGCTGGGCGCCGATGCCTGATTGCTGATGGCTTCCGGAGCCCAACACATACGCGAGCTGCTGCAGGAGGGCCGGCCGCTCGTCCTCGGCGGCGTGTACGACGGGTTGTCGGCGCGCATCGCACATCGCGCCGGCTTCGAGGTGCTCTTCATGGGCGGCTTCAGCGTCGCCGCGACGCTGCTCGGCGAGCCCGACTTCGGCTATCTGACACAGACGGAAATTGCCGATACGGCGCGCCGGGTCTGCCGGCTGACGGATCGTCCTGTGCTCGTGGACGCCGACACCGGTTACGGCAACGCGCTCAACGTCATCCGCACGGTGGATCTGTTTCAAAACGCCGGCGCGGCGGGTCTCTTCCTCGAAGATCAGGTCTGGCCGAAGCGCTGCGGCCACATGCGTGGCAAGCGGGTCGTCGAGCGCAACGAGTGGCTGGCGAAGCTGCGCGCGGTGCTCGAGACGCGCGGCGAACGGGATCTGTTTCTGGTCGCACGCACCGATGCGCGCGCCGCCGTCAGCCTCGACGAGGCGATCGCGCGCGGCCAAGCCGCGCATGATCTGGGAGCGGACGCGGTGTTCGTCGAAGCGCCTGAGTCGGTGGCCGAGTTGGAGCAGATCGGGCGCATGATTCCGGGGCCGAAGGTCGCCAACATGGTCGAGCACGGCGTCACGCCGCTGCTGTCGCCCGCCGAGCTGCACCAGCTCGGGTTCGGCCTGATCGTCACGCCGCTCGCCGGGTTAATGGCCAGCGCCAAGGCGTTGCGCGACGCCTACCAGCTCTTGCGGGCCGAGGGGACGCTGCGGCGTCATCTCGATCAGCTGATGCCGTTCGAAGAATTCACTCAGCTCGTCGAGCTGGGGCGGCACTACGCCCTGGAACAGCGCTTCAAAGAATAGCGCGCCCCTGCGGCCGGCGCCCAGGCTGAAGCACGCCGTCCGTGCAGCAATTTTTGGGTTGTAATCCCACAAATTTGGGAATATATGCCATTTATGTTCAGAGAGGAGAGCACCATGATTCGACCGAGAAATTCCGTACTGTTGTGCGCCGCCGCGTTGCTGATGGTGGGCACCACCGCAGCGACTGCTTTTGGCCACGGCCGGAACGGATTCTTTGACGGCGGTGGCGGCCGCAGCCCGTTCAGCGGTGGGCCGTTCGGCATCGGACTGGGCCACGGCGGCATGAGCATGAATCAGTGCCGGCAGAGCTGCAACCAGGCGGCACGTGACTGTAGCAACGCGGCCCGTGTCACCGCGCACATGTGTGTGCAATCGACCTGCAGCACCGAGCTGCAAGCGGCGCAGACCGCATGTGCGACAGATCCCACCTCCAGCACCTGCCAGACAGCGCGCACCGCAGCGAGCCAGTGCGCCCAGCCGTGCATGACGGCCTTCCTGTCATCGAGCCAGGCTTGCAGGTCGAACGGCAGGACGTGCGCCGATGCCTGTCCGGCTGTGATGCCGAAAGACCCGCAGTGCGTCGCGCAGTGCGTGCAGACGTCGCAGAGCTGCGTCAGCACCGCCGGCGGAGCAGCACAAACGTGTAGCGGCGCGTGCAGCAGTCTCGTGACCGCCGCCAACCAGGCATGTACCGCCGCGACGACTTCCAGCGCGGCGTCGGCCTGCATCACCGCATGGCAGGCGGCGACGGCCTGCTTGCAACCCTGCAATCAGACGCTGAGCAGCGCGCTGCAGAGCTGCGCCCAAGCGGCGAGCACGTGCACGAATGCCTGCCCCGTGGCAAGCCCGACACCGACGCCGAGCCCGACGCCTTCGAGCTAACGGCCAGCAGTTCGACGCTGTCCGTAGCGGCGGACGATCCGGTATAGGCCCCCCGAGCCGGATCGTCCGCCGTCTTCCCGCCGAGCAGCGACCCCGCAGCAGTGATCCCGTTGCCGCTCGGCGACTCGCCCTGTGAGCGGGCCGACGAGCATGGTGGGGCGTGCCCTCAAAGATCAGTTTGCCGCCGCGATCTACCGGTTGCTGCGGCCGATCGTGCGGCAGCTGATCGCGCAAGGCGTTTCCTATCCGGCGTTCTGCCGCATGGTCAAGGAAGTCTACGTCGACATCGCGGAGCGCGAGTTCGCCCTCCCGTTCAAGCGCCAAACCGACAGTCGCCTGGCCCTCGTGACCGGTCTCAACCGCAAGGAGATAGCGCGACTGCGTGAGCGCCGCGCGTTCGACCGACCCCCCATCGAGGTGGAGGACACTATCGCCACGCACGTGATCGGCCGCTGGATGGGCGGACCGCCCTTCGCGGCGCCCGACGGCACCCCGAAGCGCCTCCCGTACGAGAGCCGGCGATCGAAGCTGCCGAGCTTCGCGCGCCTGGTCCGCGAGATCAGCGTCGACATTCCGGTGCGCTCGGTACTCGATGAGCTGTTGCGCACCGGCGTGGTGGCGCTGCAGGCGAACGGCGAAGTGATTCTGCAGCGCCAGGCGCACATTCCCGCGACCGACGTCCCGATGAAGCTCACGCTGCTCGGCTCCGATCCTGCCGAGCTGTTCTCGACGATTGTTCACAACATCGAGCATCCCGATGCACCGCGGCTGCAACGCAAAGTGGTCTACGACCATATCGGCGCCGCGGCGCTCGCCGATGTCCGCGCCGCCGCTACCGTAGCCGGCGAAGAGTTCATCCGGCGTGCGAACGTCCTGTTGGGTTCGTATGACCGCGACCGCAACCCTGCGGCCCCAGGCGGTACGCGCACCCGCGTCGTGATGGGGATCTACTACTTCGACGAGGACACACCACAACCACCGGCCCGCACGAGCCCGCCACCGGGCCGCATCAGGAGATCACAATGAAATGGGGTGCCCGAGTGTGGGTTTTCGCCTGCGCGGCGTTGATCGGCTGTGCGGGGTCCGATGGTGGCCCGGTCGGAACCGGGATTTCGACATCTTCCGCGTCGATCAGTGGAAACGTCATCGACGTGCAAACCACGAGTGCGGCAAGCGTTGCCGCGGATGCGGCCACCCTGCCGTCGATCACCGTGTCGATCGACGGAACGAATGCCCGCACCAGCGCCGACGCAGACGGCAATTTCGAGCTCAGCGGCGACTTCTCCGGATCGGTGACGGTGCGCTTCACGGTGCCGCAATTCCAGGTCACCCAAGCTCTCGACGTCCCGGCCGGCTCCGCCATCGTCCTTCAGGATGTCGAGCTGAGTTCCGATGGCGTCCAGGCCCAGGCGGCCCGCCAATTGGACTTCAACGGGCGCGTCGCGCTGGTCGATTGCACCGACGGCACGCTGTTGGTCGACGACAACCGCGACCCCGATATGCAGTTGACGGTGCAGTTGCTGGCGGACACAACCGTGACCCGCGGCAATGGCGACAGCGTATCGTGCGCCGACATTGCCGGAGGAGACGCGGTAGAAATTGAGGGCTATATCCAGCTGCAGCCCGCCCCCACGGGAAGGGTCATCGCTGCGCTCACGGTGGTCCTCGCACCGCCGCTCCCCTCCGAACAGCCTCCGCCGGTTCAAGACGTGGCGTTCGCCGGCGACGTCGCCGCACTCAATTGTGACGCAGGGTTCGTGGTCATCGATGATTCCCTGCACCGGTCGCGGGTTCACCTGTCGGGCGCCACCGTTATCACAGGTACCGATAGTGGCCTGATCGGTTGCCCGGACCTTGCCCTCGGCGAACATGTCGCCGGTCGCGGTCAAATCACCCTTGCCGATCCCGGTTTGATCGAGGCCTCGAGCCTTCTGGCGACGGCATCAGCGGTGAGCGACACCCTACGCGTGTTCGGGTTTGTCTCCTATATCGACTGCGCTGCCGGCCTCCTCCTGCTGAACGATCCGAGCACCACCACTCCAGTCCAAGTGCTGGCCGGCACGGTGATCGTGCTGAACGACAACACGCCACTGCAGTGCGCCGACATTGATCTCGGCGACCGCGTCAGCGGCGCGGGACAGATCAGTACTAGTACCCCTGGCGCCATCGATGCGGCGATGTTGGTGCTGAGCCGCGGCACCACGCTGCGGTGACGCGGAACCCGTCCGACACCACCGGGATTACCGGGCTACGCAGGGCCATTGACTCACTGCGTTGAGCATACTAAACGTTTAGTATGGAGTCGGTCAGCCGGCCCGGACGGGGTGTTGAATCGCGCCGGGACCTCATGAACGTCGCCATCGATTGCTTCGCCCGCTACGGTTATCAGGCGACGTCCATCGATCGCATTGCGACGGCGGCGGGGGTCACCAAGGGCGCGCTGTACTACCACTTCAAGGATAAGGAAGAGCTCCTGTTCGCGGCGGTGAAGAACCGCGTCGGGCAGTTCGAGCGCCGTGTCATCGGCGACCTCACGCCGATCACAGATGCCCGGGCGGAGCTCGGACAGCTGGCCCAGGTGTGCGTCGAGCATGCCACCAAGAGCAACCACCGCCGGCTGATCGTCACCCTGATGATCGAGGCGCTCGACACCAATCCGCGTCTGGCGGCGGAGTTCCGCGACATGATGCAGCGCTTCCGCGGATTCCTCGGTGACATCGTCCGCTTCGGGCAGCAACGTGGCGAGTTTCGTGCCGAGGTGGACGCGGCGGTCGCCGCCGAAGTCTATGCCGGCGCGATCATGGGCGCGGAGATCCAGTACTACCAAGATCCCCAGGGGTTCGATCTCGCGGCAACCTTGGCGGCATTCGTCGAGCAATATATCGGCTGGCTGTCCGTCGCAGCCGGCAATGGCCGCGCGGCGCGCCGCAAGACGGTGCGCCCACGGGCAAGGAGGACATGACCATGGTCAGTTTTCAACCGAGTGAGGAACAAGCGCTCATTCGCGACACCGTCGCGGCGTTCGCGCGCGAGCAGGTGCGGCCGCACGCCCACGAAGCCGACGAGAGCGGCACGATCCCCGCCGACATCGTGCGGCAGGCGTGGGACCTCGGTCTCGTCGCCAGCGCCATCCCCGAGGCGTATGGCGGCGCGGGTGACACGCGGTCCGTGGTGACCGGCGCGCTCATCGCCGAGGAGCTGGCGTGGGGAGACTTGTCGATCGCCCTGCATCTGCTCGCCCCGCGTCTCGTCGCCTATCCCGTCATGGAGATGGGGACCGCGGAGCAGAAGGAACGCATCCTGCAGACCTTTTGCGGTGCCAATTTCGCGGCCGGCTCCGCCGCGGTCATGGAGCCGCGCTTCGACTTCGACCTCGCGGCACTCGCGACTACGGCCCGGCGCGAGAACGGCGTCTACGTACTGAACGGGCAGAAATGCGTCGTGCCGCTCGGCGGCGACGCGGAGCATCTGCTGATCTACGCGCACACCGGCGCGCCGGATGGCTATGCGGGCGTGAGCGGTTTTCTCGTCGACAGGGGCGCGGCCGGGCTGACGGTTTCCGAACGTGAGAAGAACATGGGGATCAAGGCCCTGGCCACGCATGAGATCACCCTGGACAACTGCCGCGTGCCGGCCGCCAACCACCTTGGCGGCGACGCGGGCTGCGATTTCGCCAAGCTGATGAACTACGCACGTGTCGGGCTGGCATCCATGGCGGTTGGGGTCGCGCGGGCCGCCTTCGAATACGCCCGCGACTACGCCAAGGACCGGCGCGCCTTCGGTGTGGCCATTGCGCAGAAGCAGGCCATCGCGTTCATGCTCGCCGAAATGGCACTGGAAGTGGACGCGACCCGCCTGCTCACTTGGGAGGCCGCGTGGAAGATGGATCGCGGCGAGGAAGCGACCCGCGAAGCCTACCTGGCGAAGACCTATGCCGCCAACATGGTGCTGAAAGTCACCGACAGCGCCGTGCAAATCCTCGGCGGGCACGGATACATCCGCGAGCACCCCGTCGAACTGTGGCTGCGCAACGGGCGCGGCTTCGCGAGCTTCGAAGGCTTGGTCATGCTGTGAGCGCGACAGGCCGGAGGCCTGTGCCAGAAGGAGGAACATCCAATGATCGATTTCGAACTCTCTCCCGATATCCAACGCACCCGCAACATGATTCACATGCTCGCGGAGCAAGCCATGCGGCCCATCGCCCGCGAGTACGATGAGCGCGAGCACGAGAAGCCCTGGGACTTTCTGAACATGATGTGGAGCGCGTCCCAAGGCACCGCGGTCACCTTTGGGGACACCAAAGACAAGAAATCCGGTCCATCGACCCGCCACCTCGCGTCCTCGGTGACCATCGAGGAACTGTCGTGGGGCGACGCCGGCCTGTATCTGTCCATTCCGAACCCCGGGCTCGGTGGCGCCGCCGTGGCCGCGGCGGGGACACCGGAGCAGCGGCAGCGCTTCCTGGCGCGGTTCCGTGACGGCGAGCCGAAGTGGGGCGCCATGGCCATCACCGAGCCGGGCTGCGGGTCCGACTCGGCGGCGATCACGTCAACCGCGACGCGTGACGGCGATCACTGGGTGCTCAACGGCACCAAGATCTTCGTCACCAGCGGACTCATGGCCGCGGAGAAATCGGACGGCTTCGTCGTCGTCTGGGCGACCGTGGACAAGTCGGCGGGCCGCGCCGGCATCAAGGCGTTCGTCGTGGAACGCGGCACCCCTGGCATGACCGTCACCAAGGTCGAGCACAAACTCGGCATCCGGGCGTCGGACACCGCGATGATCGTCTTCGAAGACTGTCGAATTCCCTTCGATAACCTCCTCGGTAACCCGGAGGTGAAGCAGAGCACCGAAGGCTTCAAAGGGGTGATGGCGACCTTCGACGCTACCCGCCCCGCCGTTGCGGCGAGTGCCATCGGCATCGGACGCGCCGCCGTCGAGTACGTCCACGAGGTCTTGGAGAAGGCCGGCATCGCGATTCGCTACGGCGTGGCGCAAGGCAAGCTCACGACCATCGAGCGGGACTTCATGGACATGGAGGCGAACCTGCAGGCGGCGCGGCTGCTCACCTGGCGCGCCAGCTGGATGATGGACCAGGGCATGCACAACAGTCTGGAAGCCTCGATGGCCAAGGCGAAGGCGGGCTTGGCGGTGACGCAGGTGACGCAAAAGGCGGTGGAGCTGCTCGGACCGCTCGGCTACTCGCGCAAGTGCCTGCTCGAAAAATGGATGCGTGACGCGAAGATCAACGATATCTTCGAGGGCACGCAGCAGATCAACCTGATGATCATCGCGCGCCGCATCCTCGGGTACTCGAGCAAGGAGTTGAACTGAGTCGGGGGCCACATCGCCGGCACGTGGTGCCGCGGCGGTTGCCGCCGTGGAAACCTTGACCGTCATGACCGGTGAAGCGGACGGCGCGGTCGTTGTGGCGCGCGTCGGCGAGCTGCAGCCCGGCGAGACGAAGAAATTCTTCCTGCGCTGCGGTGACCGCGACGAAGAGTGTCTCGTGGTCAATCACCGCGGTGCGCTCCACGCCTATGTCAATCGGTGTTGCCACGTGCCCATGACGATGGACTGGATCGAGAACCAGTTCCTGACCGAGGACAAGGCGTTCATCCAGTGCGCCACACACGGCGCCTGCTACCAGCCCGACACCGGCGAATGCGTGTCGGGTCCGCCGTGCGGCAAGTTCCTCACTGCCGTGCCGTTGCGCATCAAAGGCGAACACGTGATGGCGAGCTGTCCCGACGACCCCGTTGCCCGAAACCCCGACCGGTACACTTCAGCAAGGTAACGATCCGCCTTCAGGGACCGCCTTTCACACATTGCGCGAACGGGCATGCACGGTTTCGTCACGCAATTGGCGGCGTTGTGGATACCACGCGAGGTCCCGAAAGCGTTTGCGTCGCGCCGCCGCACTGGCATAGCTCCTGCTTCGGCAGTTGCGTGTGTGGCGCGAGCAGCTGAGGTCATCACGGACGAGAAGGGCCGCGCGGTTGCGAGGTTGAGCGGTGCCGGCGGTCACTTCAGACACCATTCACGCGCGCGTGCGGCGTGGGCGCTACGTGCATTCCTTCCACGCAGAGCGCGAGCGTCAGGAAGCAGGCATTACCGTTGCGGAGCTGGAGAACGCGCTTTTGTGCGGTGAGATCATCGAGGAGTTTCGGAACGACCCGCGCGGGGTGACGTATCTCGTTCTTGGGTTTGCCGGGCCCCGTCCTATCCACGCCTGGTGTGCCGTGCAGGAGCGGACCCGCGAGATCGTCCTGCTGGCGGTGCTGTGAGCGTCACCGCGTCAGCCGACGAGTAAGAACGCCTGGACGAGGACACTATGCGACGACGCTACGAGCGGTGCCACATCTGTCAGGGGCGGGTCACAGAGCGATCGGTGGTCGTGGACTATCGTTGGGGCGACGACCTCGTTGCAATCATTCAGCACGTGCCGGCGGGGGTGTGCGACACGTGCGGCGAGCAGTATTTCCGGTCGGCCGTTGTCAAGGCGATGGAACGTGCGGCGCACTCGCCGGCCAAGCCGCGCGCCGTCGTACACGTCCCCATCCGACAACTGGTCGCAGCGTGACGAAGACGGGCAGCCAACGCTGCATACGCCGGCGTTTTCACCCGATTTCGCGTAGGGCGCGCTGCGCGTCCTCGGCGCCGGGAAACACACCGAGCTTCAATGCCGCGGCGAGCTCGTTGCGAGCTTTTTCTTTGTCGCCGTTCTTCAAGTACGCCATGCCGAGGTGGTAGCGGACGTCGGGCGAGTCGGCGAGCTTGTC
>Ga0209415_10017401_pt1 | contig 11440 bp, 10 predicted proteins | sample PeaSoiSIISIP2007_FD_187696 | JGI IMG/M metagenome (GOLD analysis project Ga0209415, IMG submission 187696) | Peat soil microbial communities from Weissenstadt, Germany - SII-SIP-2007 (SPAdes) (version 2) | ecosystem: Environmental > Terrestrial > Soil > Wetlands > Peat | place: Germany...
ACCGTGAAGAACACCCGGCCGGGGATCGTGTTGCGCGAGTTGGGGCTGACCTGGACAAAGCCGACCGTGGCGCAGGCATAGGGCGCGTGGGCGTGGCCGATCCGGTTGACCGCGTCTATCATGCGGGCGGCGCCAACGAGGGCGTCGCGGCGGCGCGGCATCGGGGTCGGGCCGGCATGGGCCTCTTGGCCGGTCACAGTGATCTCATACCAGCGCTGGCCTTGCGCCCCGGTGACGATCCCGACGGGGAGCCCGGCGGCTTCGAGGATCGGCCCCTGCTCGATATGCGCCTCGAAATAGGCGCTGACCTCGCGCCCGCCGACCGGTGCCGGCCCGGCGAAGCCGATGCGCTGCAGTTCGGCGCCAAGCGTGACGCCGCTGACATTGTCCGGCCGCTCTAGGCCGTAGGCGAGGTCGAAGACGCCGGTGAATACACCCGAGCCGACCATCGCCGGGGAAAACCGCGAACCCTCCTCGTTGGTCCAGGCGACGATCTCGATGGGCGCCTCGGTCTCATAGCCGAGATCGTTCAGGGTGCGGACGATTTCGAGCCCGGCCAAGACGCCATAGGCGCCGTCGAACCTGCCGCCGGTCGGCTGAGTATCGAGATGGCTGCCGGCCATGACCGGGGGCAAATCCGGGTCGCGGCCGGCCCGGCGGGCGAAGATGTTGCCGATCCCGTCAACCGTGACGGTGCAGCCGGCCGCCTCGCACCACTCGATGAAAAGCCGCCGCGCCCGGCCGTCGAGATCGCTGGCGGCGAGCCGGCACACCCCGCCCTTCTCGGTCGCGCCGATCTCTGCCAGTTCCATCAGGCTCGCCCACAGCCGCTCGCCGTTCACCGTGAGATTGCGCATGCGTCCTACCCGATATCCAGAAACCGCGCCAACGCCAACCCAACAGCACCCATTGTTTCGCTGTCGAGCCGACCGATACGCCCGCCAATCCTTGTTCGCGAGATCGTCGCCGCCTTGTCAACCATGATCTGCGAGCGTCGCTGCAAACCGTTGGTTGGGGCTGGAGCGACGTTGATGCGGATTAGCGCTGCGGGATACAGATCACTGGTCAGCGGCAGCACCGTTACCGATTGCAACCGGTTAAAACCGTCACTCTGAATGACGAGGGCGGGACGAGGCTTGCCGTAATCGCCGGGAAAGGCGGCAATGACGAGATCGCCACGGCTTATTTCCATTTGCGCGAGCGCTTCGCATCTGCGGCCGCTTCGCCGGCAGCCAGATCGCGGGCTAATTCATCAAAATTGGCGTCCAGCTCCCGCATCACCGCGGCCTCGTCGCTGTTGGGATCACGGGCAGCGGCATTGAGTACAAGGCATTCCCGGCGTGCCTCGGCCTCGAATTCGCGGCGTTCCTTCTGGCGGACGCGCTCGCGGATCAGATCTCGCAGCAGTTCGCCAACAGGCTTAGCCTCTTCCCGTGCAATCTCGGCGAGAGCAGTCTTCAATGCCGCCGGAATCCGGACGGTAATGATGTCGGCGTTGGGTTCGGCGCTGGTTCTGGCCATGCGGGATCACCGTAATTTGGAATGTATTACATAATGTAAATCCATCGGCCGCGAACTGCAATTCCCTCTCGGGCGTCCTAAGTGTCGCTCGGAGATGATCCCCGCTACTATGCGCCGACTGGGATGAGGAGAAATGCGATGAACGACGCTGCGCCCTGGATCGATCCGGAACTGGTTGCCGCCGGGAAACTGCTGCAGGAGAAGGGCCTCGTCGCACCCGACCGCACCAAGGCCGGGCTCGCCGAGGTGCGCGCCGCGACCGACCGCATCGGCGCCTTTCTCGGCGAGGGTTCGGTCCCGCTCAAACGCGAGCGCGATCTGTCGCTGCCCGGTCCGCATGGCCAGGTGCCCTGCCGGCTCTACCTGCCCGACGGTGTGGAGCGCCCGCCGCTATTGGTTTATGCGCATGGCGGCGGCTTCATGCAGGGCAGCATCGCGAGCTGGGACCATTTCCTGCGCGAACTGGTGCGCCGGAGCGGGGTTGCCGCGCTGTCGGTCGATTACAAATTGTCGCCCGAAGTCAAGTTTCCGGTCGCCTTCGAGGAGATGGTGGCGATCACGCGGCTGGCTGCCCGCGAGGGCGCCGGGTTCGGCATCGATCCGACACGGCTCGCGCTCGGCGGCGATTCGGCGGGGGCCAACCTGGCGCTGGCCGCGGCGCTCGCCATGCGTGACGCCGGCGAGAGCGCGCTGCGCTTTCAATTGCTGATCTACGGCTGCTTCTCGACCGATTGCGACAGCCCGTCATGGCAGCGCTTCGGCCAGGGCGCCGGCCTGTCGCAGGTCGGCATGAAGTGGATTTGGCAAACCTATCTGACGGCTCCCGAACAATACCACGACTGGCGTGCCGCTCCGCTCGAGGGCAACCTTGCCGGTGTGGCGCCGGCGCACCTGATCGTCGGCAGCCTCGACCCGCTGCAGGACGACAGCAACAAGCTGGCCGCCAAATTGAAGACGGCCGGCGTGCCCGCCCAGCTGACGATCTATCAGGGCATCGATCACGGCTTTATCCGCTATGGCCGGCTGATCGGCACGGCGCGCCGCGCGATCGCCGATTGCGCCGCCGCGCTCAAGGCCGGGCTGGCCGCGGCCTAGCCCGCACAAAAGAAAACGGCCGGGCGCGAGGCCCGGCCGTTTGAGGGTCGTTCGCTGGGTTCGCGGTCAGTCGCGCCGGGTCCCCATCAGCTGCATCAGCATCATGAACAGGTTGATGAAGTCGAGATAGAGGCGCAGCGCACCCATGATCGCCTTCTTGCCGGCGGTCTGCCCGTCATCCCCCTCGAAATACATGTCCTTGATCTGCTGGGTGTCATAGGCGGTCAGGCCGGTGAAGACGATGACCCCGATGACCGAGATCGCGAATTGCAGCGCCGAGGAGCCGATGAAGATGTTGACGACCATCGCGAGGACGATGCCAATGAGGCCCATGAACAGAAACGAGCCCCACTGCGTCAGGTCTCGCCGCGTCGTGTAGCCGTAAAGGCTCATCGCCGCGAAGGTGCCGGCGGTGATGAAGAACACCCGGGCGATGCTGGTCCCGGTGAACCGGAGGAAAATCGACGCCATCGACAGGCCCATCACCGCGGCAAAGAGCCAGAACAGCGCCTGCGCCGTACTCGCCTGCATCCGGTTGATGCCGTAGCTCAGCCACATTACGAGGCCGAGCGGCGCCAGCATGACAAGAAAAATCAGCGGCGTGTGCGCGAGCGAGAGATACATGCCCGATTGCGCAAAGACATAGGCGACGATGCCAGTCAGCGCGAGGCCCGAAGCCATGTAGTTGTAGATGCGGAGCATATAGTCCCGCAGGCCGACATCGATGTCGACCTGGGCACCGAGCGCCGGTCGCACCGTCCAGCGCGGCTGCGAACCCAAAGCCATAGAACCCCTCCAAAGAGAGCAGCGAGGCTGATTCCTCAGCCGTCGATATTGGCACAACGCGGCGGCATTTCAATGACGCCCCGAGTTCCTCGGATCAGCAGGGCCAGACGCGCTATTCGTTGCGCAGATAGGCGGCGGGCTTGGCGCCCAGCGCGCGCCAGGTGCCGGCGAACCCAAGCGCCAGCGTGAGGAGGACGGCGACCCCGGCAATCGCCAGCAGCGGAGCAGGCAGGAATACCCACTCGCTCTTCAACGGCCCGGTGACGAGCGCATAGGCGGCCAATGTGCCGAGCCCGGCGGCAACGAGCGCGGTCAACAGGCCGACGAGGCCGTGTTCGATCAGGAAGGCAAGACCGAGAGCGCCGCGCGTCGCCCCCAATACCTTGAGCACAACGGCATCGTAGACGCGCTGACGATGACCGGCGGCGACCGCGCCGCCGAGCACCAGGATCCCGGCGGCCAGCGTCACCAGCGCAACGAGGCGGATCGCCGTCCCGATCGTCGCGACCACCTGCGCCACCGCGGCGAGCGCCTCGCGCACCGGGATCGCGGAAACATTGGGAAAGCGCTCGGTCACCTGGCGCACCAGTCCCTCCTCCTCAGCCGGCGTCACATAGACCGCGGCAAGATGGGTCTGCGGCGCCGCCTCGAGCGTGCCCGGCGCGAAGACGAGGACAAAGTTGATGCCGAGCCGGGCCCAATCGATCTGCCGTAGGCTGGCGATCCGCGCGGTGATGTCGCGGCCGAGGAGGTTGACGGTCAACGTGTCGCCAAGCCCCAGCCCCATGCCGCGCGCGAGGTCGGCATCGAACGAAACCAGCGGGGGCCCGTGATAATCGGCCGGCCACCACGTGCCGGCAGCGACGCGCGACCCCTCCGGCAGGGTGGCCGAATAGGTCAGCCCGCGGTCGCTGCGCAGCGCCCATTGCGCCTCCGGCGCGACCTTCGCCGCTTCGACCGGCGTGCCGTTGAGCCGGGTGATGCGGCCGCGCAGCATCGGAACCTGCTCGAAACCGGCGCCCGGCACGGCGCGCACGATTTCTTCGAACCCGGGGAGCTGGTCGGGCTGGATATCGATGAAGAAATCGGCGGGCGCGCGCTCGGCGAGCCGGCCCTCGATCTCGATCCCGAGATTGCCTTCGACCAGGGCGAGCGCGCTCATCACGCTGAGACCGATGCCGAGCGAGAGGACAATCCGCGCGGTCGGCGCCCCCGGCCGGTGCAGATTGCCGAGCGCCAGGCGCAAGAGCGGGTGGGCCGGGCGCGGCAGCAGCCGCGCCGCCCAGACGACGAGGGCTCCGGCAATGCTGAAGAGGACAAAGGCGGCGACGGCCCCCGCGACATACCAGAGCGCGATCCTGCGGTCGGTCGCGGACAGCACAATGAGCGCCGCGAGGGCGAGCGCGGCTGCCGCGCTGGCCGCCGCCGCCGGCGGTGCGAAATGACGCGCGGCCGGAGCGACCCGATCGCGGAACAGCGAAGCGGGCGACACCCGGCCGATCGCCGCCAGCGGCCACAGCGCGAAGACGAGCAGCGTCAAGAGGCCGCACAGCCCGGCTATCGCCAAGGGCAGGGGGTAGACGCGAACGCGCAGCGACACCGGCAAGAGCCCCTTGATCAGCGGTGCGACCAGCGCCGGCGCGACGCCGCCGACGATAAGGCCGACGGCGATCCCCAGCAGCGCAAGCGCCAGGATTTGCGCGAAATACGCGGTAAAAACGAGGCGGGTCGACGCGCCGAGGCATTTCAGCGTGGCGATCGCCGCGGTCTTGCTCGCGACGTAGCCGGCCACCGCATTGCCGATGCCGACCCCGCCGACGAGGAGCGCGGTGATCCCGGCAAGGTTCAGAAAAAACCCGACGCGGCCGATCAGCCGCTGCAGCGCGGGCGAGGCATCGGCGCCGCTGCGCAACTGCCACCCGGCTTCCGGAAAGGCGGTGCGGGCCGCGCGGGTCCAGCCGGCGGCGTCACTCCAGCCATCGCCCTTGGGCAAGAGCCGCAGCCTATAATCATAGGTCACCAGCGCACCGGGCCGGATCAGCCCCGCCGCCGCCAGCGCCGGGGGCGAGATGGTGACCCGCGGACCAAAGCTCAGCCCGGCGAACGCGCGGTCGGGCTCGCTCTCGATCAGGCCCGAAAGCCGCAGCACCGCGTCGCCGATGCGGAACTCATCGCCGATTTTGAGGCCGAGCCGGCTGGCGACCGCCGCTTCGGCCACCGCGCCGAAGACGCCATTTCGGGGCACGAGCGCGGCTGCGAGCGGCTGCGGTGGCGTGAGCGCGATCGCGCCGTAAAGCGGATAGGCGTCATCGACCGCCTGGAGCTCGATCAGGGTGTGGCGGGCGCCGTCGAGCGAGCGCGCCATCGCGCGCAGCCTCGCGGTCTCCGACAAAGTGCCGCTCGCCGCGAGGAACTGCCGCTCGGCCGCGCTCGCCGGGCGATAGGCGAGGCGTGCGCTGACGTCGCCCCCCAGGAGCGTCTGCGCATCGCCGCGGATCCCGGCCTCGACCGCGGCGCCGAGCGAACCGGTCGCCGCAATCGCGCCGACCCCGAGCACGAGGCACGCGAGAAAGACGCGAAACCCGGCGATCCCGCCGCGCAGCTCGCGGCGCGCCAGGACGAGGGCGTAACCGAGCTGGGAGCGCGCTTTTCTCGCCGGCGTGCGGGCCGGAGGCCCGCGGCCCGTCCCGAGCGTCCCCGGGCTCACAGCGCGCGCAGCTGCCCGGGCGCAGCGCGGCGCTCGGCGACGATGCGGCCGTCTTCGAGGTGCAGCTGGCGGTCGCAGCGCTCGGCGAGGCCGGCCTCATGGGTGATCAACAGGAGACCCGAGCCGCGCCGGGCATGTTCCTCGAACAAGCAGTCGATGACGACGCGGCCGGTCGCGCTGTCGAGGTTGCCGGTCGGCTCGTCTGCGAGCAGTAGGACCGGCCCGGCGACGAACGCGCGCGCCAGCGCAACGCGCTGCTGCTCTCCGCCCGACAATTGGCCGGGATAGTGGTGGAGGCGATGGCCGAGCCCGACCCGCGCGAGCGCCGCTTCGGCCGCGGCAAGTGCGTCGCGGGCACCGGCCAGTTCCAAGGGGATCGCCACATTCTCCAGCGCGCTCATCGTCGGCAGCAGATGAAACGCCTGAAACACGATGCCGATATGGCTGCGCCGCAACCGCGCCAGGGCGTTCTCGTCGAGCGCGCCCAGATCCTGGCCGGCCAGGATGACCCGGCCGCCGGTCGGGCGCTCGAGCCCGGCGATGACCATCAGGAGGCTCGTTTTGCCCGACCCCGACGGGCCGACCAGCGCGACGGTTTCCCCTGGCGCGATGGCGAGTGAGACGCCGCGCAGGATCTCGACCGGCCCCGCGGCGCTCGCCAACGTCAGCGCAACATCGTCGAGGAGGGCGAGCGCAGAGCCGGGCAGAACCGGGCGGTCAACCTGATCGCAAGGGCGAGTTTCGGCGGGGGCCATGATGTCGATACGCTGTCCTTGCGAGGCGCAAAGCGACGACGCAATCTCGATCGTCCGACGGAGACGGGCCGTCCGAGCGAGCTGCGGCGCGAGAGTGCGTCGCTTCGCTCGCAATGACAATCGCGGCCGGTGTCGGTGCGGCGTTGTTGACGGCTGGCGCGCTGCTCAGCAGTGTAGGAGACCCGTGCACGCGGAACCACCTGGCGACAGGCCTTCGCGTTATGGCGACTTGGGTGCTTTGTCGGATGAAACCTCGTCCCAGGGTCATCGGGGTGGCCGGCGCGCTGCTCGTACTGCTCTTCGGTGGCACGCCCGCCGCGGCGCGTGTGCCCGAGATCCTCGCCTTTGGCGACAGTCTGACCGCTGGTTTCGGGCTGCCGGCCGAGGCGAGCTTTCCCTCCCGGCTCGGGGCGCGGCTCAAGGCCGAGGGCATCGACGCGCACATCGTCAATGCCGGGGTCTCCGGCGACACCACCACCGGCGGGCTCGCCCGGCTCGACTGGGCGCTCGCCGACAAGCCCGATATCGTGATCCTAGAACTCGGCGCCAACGATGCGCTGCGCGGCATCGACCCCAAGATCGTGCGGGCCAATCTCGACGCGATGATCAACAAGATCCAGGCGAGCGGCGCCAAGCTCCTCATCCTGGGCATGCGTGCCCCGCCCAATTGGGGCGAGGATTATCAGCGCGATTTCGACAGGCTCTATCCCGAGCTTGCACGCGCTCACCGGGTGACGCTTTATCCGTTTTTTCTCGAAGGTGTGGCGATGGATCCCAAGCTCAACCAGCCTGATGGGCTTCACCCGAACGAACAGGGCGTCGCCGCCCTCGTCGATCGCATCGCGCCCTATCTCGCCCTGCTGATCGGAGGCCCCTCATGAGCGCACCCTTCGCTGCCGTCTTCGCCGAGGGCGACCCCGCGACGCTCTCCGCGCGCCTGCTCGCCGAGCTGCCTGCAGGAAACGAGGCGAACCTCGGGATTCTCTATGTCAGCGAGCCGGCCGCCGCCACCTTGCCGCTGCTCGCACGCGAGCTGGCCGACGGCACCGGGATCGCGTCCTGGGTCGGCGGGGTCGGGCTCGGCGTCTTCGCCACCGGGCAGGAGGTCTACGAAACCCCGGCGGCTGCGGTGATGACGGCGTCGTTGCCGCCCGACCGCTTTCGCCTGTTCGGCGCGACCGACGATCCCGCCGCCGATCTGCCGCGCCGGCATGCCGGCTGGATCGAGGCGGTGGCGCCGAGCCTGGCGCTCGTCCATGGCGATCCGCGCTGCGCCGACATCATGCGCGCGATGATCGACACCGCCTCGGCGAGCGGGGCGTTTCTGGTCGGCGGCCTCGTTTCGCACCGCTGCGCCCAGCCGCTCCTCGCCGGCGACATCACCCAGACCCAGCGGGCCGCCAGCGCCCTCGGCAAGGCCGGGATCGCCGGGCTCCTGCTCGCGCCCGAGATCGCCGTTGCCACCGGCCTGACGCAAGGCTGCATGCCGATCGGCCCGGTGCACCGGATCGACGAGGCGAAGGACAATGTCGTCATCGCGATCGACGGCCGCCCGGCGCTCACGGTGTTCTACGAGGATATCGGCCCGGCTCTCGCGCAGGACCCGCGCCGCCTCGGTGGGATAATTTTCGCCGGCCTGCCGGTGCCGGGCTCCGATACCGGCGATTATCTGGTGCGCAACCTGATGGCGATCGATCCGGGCCACGGCTGGGTCGTGCTCGGTGCCGAGGTCGCGCCGGGCGACCAGATCCTGTTCTGCCGGCGCGATCCCGAGAGCGCCCGGGCCGATATGAGCCGCATGCTGCGCCAGTTGAAGGGACGCCTGCCGGGACCGCCGAAGGCCGGGGTTTACGTCAGCTGCATCGCCCGCGGCGCCGCGCTGTTCGGCGAGAAGGGAGTTGAGACCGAGATGATCCGCGACAGCCTTGGCGAGTTTCCGCTGATCGGGTTTTTCGCCAATGGCGAGATTTCGCGCGACCGGCTCTATGGCCATACCGGCGTATTGACCCTGTTCACCTAGCCGCTCGACATCGCCGGGGCCGGGTGGATGCGATGCTGCGCCTCTTTGTCGGAATTGAATTTCCGCCCGCGCTGAAGCTGCGCCTGTCCTTGCTGGAAACCGCGCTACCCGGCGCCCGGTGGATCGATCCGGGCAATCTCCACCTGACGCTGCGCTTCATCGGCGAGATCACCGAGGACGTGGCCAGCGATGTCGATGCCGCCCTGGCGCGAGTGAAGGCGCGCCCTTTCACCCTGCAGCTCACCGGCACCGGCGTCTTTGGCGGCAACCGGCCGAACACGCTGTGGGTCGGGGTCGAGCGCCATCCCGATCTGGTGGCGTTGCACGACAAGATCGAACAGGCGCTGATCCGCACCGGGCTCGCCCCGGAGCCGCGGCGGTTTGCCCCGCATGTCACGCTGGCGCGGCTGCGCGACCCGGCGGTGGGCGAACTCGCCCAGTTCCTGGCGGCGCACGCCCTCTTCCGCGCCGCCCCGCTCAGGGTCGAGCATTTCAGCCTGATCGCCAGCTTCCCGACCAAGGCCGGTTCGGTGTACGAGGATCAGGCCGACTATCCGCTGACCGGGTGATCCTGACGGCGCGCATGGCCCTCAAGATGCCGGGGCGATTCCACCATGAGCGCTCCTGCTCGCGGCGAGCGCGAATTGGCGTTGCTCAAGGCGCTCAAAGGCGGCATCATCAGCGCAAACCCACTGGAAATCCGATGTATGTGGGTTAATGAGAACGTCCCAAAGCAACGCTGGGCGGCCCAAGGACAGGCAGGATCAGATGGCAATACGAAACTTACTAGGGGGCATATTATTCATGACGGTCGGTGCAATCGTGCCCGCGGGGGCGCAGACTCCACCGTCGTCGCCCTCCGCACAGGCGCCACAAGGGTTTCAGATCCCCGGCAAGACGCCACAGGAACGCTGCTATTATCGGTACATGACCGCTCATAACTATCGTCATGTCGGGCCAAAAGCGCAGGCGGCGTGTCCCGATCCGAATCAAGAGCAACCGAACGATTAAAGTTCAAAAACTCAGATGATGCGCCGCAAGGGCGAATAGAGGGCCGCCATCCCGCGTATCCTTTGATGGCGCCTGAAACCGTCGAGCCCGGCGTCCGCGAGAAGCGCGCACATCCCTCCGCCCGGCGCAAACCGTGGGACCCGGTGCCTGACCGCGGTCGCCTAGCGCGGCAAGAGGCTCGTTCCCATCAGGAATTCGTCGACCGCGCGGGCGCATTGGCGGCCCTCGCGGATCGCCCAGACGACGAGAGACTGGCCGCGCCGCATGTCCCCGGCGGCAAAGATCTTTGGAACAGACGTCTGGTAGTCGAGCGTAGTGGCGGCGACATTGCCGCGCGGGTCGAGCTTGACCCCGCCCTGTTCGAGCATCCCGACGCGGCGCGGCCCCAGAAACCCCATCGCCAAGAGCACCAGATCGGAGTTCAGCGCGAACGTGCTCTCCGGCACCTCCCGCATCGTCCAGCGCCCGTCGGGGGCCTGGGTCCACTCGACGCGGACGCATTCCAGCGCCTCGACACGACCGTTCGACCCGCGCGCCTCCTTGGTCAGGACCGCCCAGTCGCGCTCGCAGCCTTCCTCTTGCGAGGAGGACGTGCGCAATTTCAGCGGCCAATCCGGCCACACCAGCGCCTTGTTCTCGTGGGCGGGCGGCATCGGCAGGATTTCGAGCTGGGTGATCGAGGCCGCACCCTGCCGGGTCGCGGTGCCGATGCAATCGGAGCCCGTATCGCCGCCGCCGATGACAATCACATGCTTGCCGGCGGCGCTGATCGTGCCGCCCGGCGCTGCCCGCGCCTCGTCGTCCCCGGCGTTGCGCTTGTTCTGCTGGGGCAGGAAATCCATCGCGAAATGGATGCCGTCGAGCGCGCGGCCGGGCACCGCAAGATCGCGCGGCAGCTCGGCCCCGCCGGTCAGCGCCACGGCGTCGTATTGGCCGAGGAGGTCGGTGAGGCCGATCGTCACGCCGACTTCGACCGAGGTGCGAAACTCCACCCCCTCGGCCGCCATTTGCGCGACACGGCGGTCGATCAGCCGCTTCTCCATCTTGAAGTCGGGGATGCCGTAGCGCAGCAGGCCGCCGATGCGGTCGTTCTTTTCGAAGAGGGTGACGGCGTGGCCGGCGCGGGCCAATTGCTGGGCGCAGGCCATCCCGGCCGGCCCCGACCCGACGACCGCGACGCGTTTTCCGGTAAGCGCCGGGATTTGCGGGGTGATCCAGCCCTCCTCCCAGCCGCGGTCGACGATCGCGCATTCGATCGTCTTGATCGTGACGGGATTGTCGTCGATGTTGAGGGTGCACGCCGCCTCGCACGGCGCCGGGCAGATCCGCCCGGTGAATTCCGGGAAGTTGTTGGTCGAGTGCAGCAGGACGAGCGCGTTCTTCCACTGGTCGCGATAGACCAGGTTGTTCCAGTCCGGGATCAGATTGTTGACCGGGCAGCCCTCATGGCAGAACGGAATCCCGCAATCCATGCAGCGCGAAGCCTGGGCGCGCAGCACCGGTTCGGCCAGCGGGTGGACGAACTCCGTCCAGCTTTTCGTGCGT